>Ga0181582_10005059_pt1 | contig 10623 bp, 7 predicted proteins | sample 071ome_32_FD_132438 | JGI IMG/M metagenome (GOLD analysis project Ga0181582, IMG submission 132438) | Coastal salt marsh microbial communities from the Groves Creek Marsh, Skidaway Island, Georgia - 071405AT metaG (megahit assembly) | ecosystem: Environmental > Aquatic > Marine > Intertidal zone... | reverse complement strand
CGGGGGGGGGGGGTCCCGGGTCGGGGGGCAGGCTGGTTGAATCCACGGGGGTCTACCGGGGTGCCACGTGCGCGTGGCTGCTACGGCGCTGCTACGGGCGGGGGCCTAGCGGGTCTACGCGTGAGGGGGAAAGCAAGGCTAGCGGGGCTAGTCGGGGGGGGGCGGGGGCGTCTAGGGTCGGGGGGGGCGGCCCGACACGTGTCTCTACGGGGCTATGCCGGGGGGCGGAGTGGGGGGGCGGCCCCCCCCGTCTCAGCGCCGCGACCGGGTGTTCTTGTTGGACGGCTTCCCGATGTCGATGCCGGGCGTGGCCAGGATCGTCTTGACGACGTCCAGGTGGCCCCGGGAGGCGGCCAGGTGGAGGGCCGTGACGCCGTCGGCGTCGCGGGCGTTGGCGTCGGCCCCGGGCGCCACCAGGAGCGTCGCGACGACGGCCCCGTGGTCCCGGGCCGCCGCCTCGTGGAGCGCCGTCCGCAGGCGGGGCCCCCTGGCGTTGACGTCCGCGCCGGCCCCCAGCAGCGCCGCGACCGCCCGGGCGTCCCCGGCCCCGGCCGCGCCGTGGAGCGGGGTGGCCCCCGCGGCGTCGGCGGCGCGCGCGTCCGCCCCGAGGTCGATCAGGGCCCGCACCGTCTCCAGGCTCCGGGAGCGCGCTGCCAGCATCAGCGGCGTCGCCCGGGTCCCGCCCGTCCGGGCGTCGACGTCGGCGTCCCCGGCCGCCATCCGCAGCGCCGCGCGGCTCTGCCCGTCGGCTGCCAGGTGGTGCAGGGGGGAGCCGCCGTCCGCCCACGCCGCCCAGACGAGGGCCCTGCCCGCCGCGTCCCCCGGCGCCGCCGCCGGCCTCGCGGCCGCCGGCCGGCACCCCCACCGCTCCCGCGCCACCGCCCGCACCACGCTCCGCATCCCCCGCGAGACCTCCTGGAGGGACGTCAGGTCGGCCAGGGGCAAGAGCGCCACGACGTCGCCCATGCCCCGGCAGCCCCCCTCCGAGAGGAGCGCGCCGATGGTGACGCGCGGGGCCTCCGCTCCGCTCCCGCCGCCCCCCGGCCCGCCGCCCCCGGGGAGGGCAGGGGCCCCGGAGCTCATCCTGCGCGGGGACCGAAGGTGCCAACCTCAGCGCCCCTTTTCCGCGGCGCCCCCGATAGCAGCGGCCTCCACGCGCGCGGCGAACGACCCGTGCCCCAGAGCCAAGGTCGTTCGTGGCCCGACGGCCGCCGTGCGTGGGGCAATGGCGGGATGCGGTCGGCTCACACAAGCTGTGTCTGTTTCGGAACCGAACGCTGGGCGGTTCCCCGATGCTCTGCTCTCTGTTCGTAAACGCTCTCCTCGGGAATGGCCGGGATAACTGCCTATTTATCGGCCCTCGGCGTTGGACGGTACGTTAATCTGCCTAATCTACCTATCAAGTGGAATTTCTGCCTCGTCACGGGGAGGGGTCGGCGAGGGTGGGCTGCGCGCGACGTCGCGCCCTCGTGTATTGGTGTGCGTGCGGAGGGAGTGTGAAAAGACGCCCGGGGCTCTTTGTCGACCCGCGACGGGCGAGCAGGACCCCCCCCCTCCGCCGCCGCTCTGCCGAGTCACGTGCAGGTCATTCCCCAGTCACCCGAGCTCGCCCAGTGGGGGAGGAGGAGCTTGGCGAGCATTACCCCGCGCTCCCGGTCTCCCCCTCGGGCGGGCCAACGAGACAGCGAGTGCTAGCACGGGGTTGCTGGCTTCGATGGCTGCCGAGTGGACGTCACGCCAGGGGCGCTCGAGGAGATCCACTCGCGCAGCAACACGCTCGAGACGGCCGCCGAGGTGGGGCCTTCAACTCGGCCCCGCGCCCCCCCCCCACCTACAAGAAGTAGTCCGGCGCGGCCTTCTTGCTGGGCACCCCCCGGGCGTCCTGCGGCGCGGCCTCGAACACCTTGAAGGTGCTATGCAAGGACTCGTCGAGCTCCATGATGGCCGCGACGTTGCCGCAGCGGTAGCAGTAGTTGGGGGCGCTCCAGACGGTGACGAGCTGCTCGTTGAACATCCACTTGTACCCCTCCATGACGAGCTGGTGCGCCCGCACGATCACGTCCACGCGGTTCTGGTGGTTGAATTGGCTCGTGACGTCCCCCCCGAAGAGGTAGCCCGCGCCCCGCGGCGAGAGCCCCCAGCCCTCCACCTCCTCCGGGTCCGACCACAGGAGGTCGCACATTGCCCCGTCGTGCGGCACCTCCTGCTTCCGGTTGATGCTCCTGATCTGGTCCAGCGTGTTGATGGCCGGCGACAGCCCCCCGTGCACGCAGAACAGGCTGTCGTCCACCAGCGCCGAGAGCGACAGGTAGTCGAAAATGTCCGTGCAGTACCTCCACACGTTCACCGACCCGTACTTGCGCAGGCACTCGTCGTAGAACCCGTACACCTGCGTGATCTGCCGGGACTCGTGGTTCCCCCGGATCAGCGTGATCCGGTCCGGGTACCGCACCTTGAGGCACAGCAGCAGGAGGAACGTCTCCACGCTGTAGAAGCCCCGGTCGACGAAGTCCCCGAGGAACAGGTAGTTGGTCTGGGGGCAGTCGCCGCCGACCTTGAAGAGCTCGATGAGGTCGTAGAACTGCCCGTGGATGTCCCTGCGGGCGGGGCCCCGGCACCGGTGGCGGCTCGGCGCTGCCCGGGGCACGTGCCGGGGCGGGAGGGGGAGGGGGAGGGCCGCGGGGGGCGGGGGCGGCATCGGGGCGGGCGCGGGGGCTCACCCGCAGATCGTGACGGGCGCGTCCACGCGCTGCACGTTCCCCTCCTCGACCAGGATCTCCAGCGCCTGTGGGGGGAGGGACGAGGGGAGGGGGCGTCGGGCGCGCTCGATGAGCAGGAGCAGGCCGAGTCGCGTGGGGGGTTGGCGGGGATGGAGGCCGGGGTCCCCACGGTGCTCGCACGAAACGCTTCGTGTGATCTATGGGCACGATGATCGTCTATCAATCGTCCCCAGGTGTCGGGGAGGGGACCGCCGTGCCCCCGAGTGCAGCGCGGGGGGCGCAGGAGGAAAGCCCCTCACGAGTCCCTCAAGTTGTTTTCCCGGTGGATTCGGGTAGCCCTGTGCACAGTCGCCGTGAGCGCAGCTCCAATCCGTGAAATCCACGGAATTGATACCCGGAGATCACAAGATCGCGACGGAACGCAAGGACCTGGTCCCGCGGAATAATCCAAGGTGAGGCAAGGTCGACCAGGTCGCCCCGGGAGGACCCCGAGCGAACGAACGTGAGGGGCTCCCCATATGAGCATACGCGCTAGTGCGCGGCTTTTCCCACCGAAACCTCACGCTGTTGCGTGCAGGAGGTCCCTGGTCAGGGCAGGGGAGGGAGAAAGGGGGGGGGGATTGGGATGCCCAGCTGGCGCTCCCCGCAAGCGGAACACGCACCAGTTGGCAGAGCTGCTTGACCTCCGACTCCTTCAGCGGCTCGCACTGACGAAGCTGCTCGATGGCGCGGTCCAGGTCCAGCCCCATGGTGTCCCCCTCCCACTCGTCGCCCTGCTCACCCCCGACCCCGAGGGAGTCACTTGTTTATGCCACGCCGCGATACGCGGACTAGTCGAAAGCGCGCGGCTCAAAAGATAAGAATCTAGACAGAACGCGATTTTCTTCGGACGAAGTGGGCTATGTGGAGGGGATGCTCCCGGGTGCCAAAAAGGAGGAGCCTCAGTGGACTCTGGAGAGCGTCCCGTGTGGAACAGAAGAGGGGTATGTGGTCCCTCGTGGGGAAAGTCGTGAGATCGGCGCGCCATAAGGCCCCGATATCTGCCCCGGCATGTTCGGGAGCGGGGAGGCGGACCCCCCCCCCTGAGCGTTTCCAGCACGCCTACCGCTTCCGAAGAAGCGGCCTCCCCGGGGCCCCTTTCATCTCTCTTTCCGCCCGCCGCGGTCCCTGTGCGGCAGAAGAACATTCAAAGGTCCCACATATTCATATCCTGTTGACCTGAGCCTCTCCGGGTTGCCAGGAGAGCCGCAGAGAAGAGAACGCCCACCACCGCGCAGGAGGGGGTTCCGTGTCCCCGCGTCGGGTTCGCTCCGGCAATCCTGTGCCCCGATACCCGGCCAGTTCCCCGGGGACACACTAGAGGAGGCTCTCGCCCCGGCGCCTGCACCTGCGACGCCCAGCCATGTCGGCCTTCCCGGCGCAACCCAGCGCGGCTACAGCCGACGGGAAGCTTTTGCTGGTCTCGGCGGCCAACAAGGTCCAGGTGCTGGACAGGTGAGCCGCACTACGCGCCGGATCCCCTGTTCTTGCGGCCAAAGTCGCAATGCCTGATGCGTCCGGGGCGCCTCTCGACACGCAGCCCGCATCGGGCGGCCCTCCCCAGGCGCCTGCGGAACCCTCCCCCCCGCCCGCTGCCCCCGCCCCCGCCCCCGGATATAATCCCCCTCCTCTCAATCTGCCGCTACCGCAGGGCCACTCTCCGCCACGCGTTCACCCTTGCCGGTCACGTGAAGGACGTCACGGCCGTCTGCGCCTCCGAGAAGCTCTCCACCCTGGCCTACACGGCTTCTTACGACGGTAGCGTGCGCGTGTGGGACCTCGAGACGGGGTCGTGCACCCGCGAGATCGTGATTGGATCACCTGTCCTCTCCATGTCCGTCTCCGGGCGCTTCGCTTCCCTCTGCCTGGCCTCCGGCTCCGAGGTGAGCTTCCTCCCCCTCTGCGCAGCCCGCTGCACGGGCAGGGCCCAGCCCCCCGCCCGCCGCCCGTCACGCTTCCCCCCCACGTGCCTCGGCCCGCAGGGCTCCGCCGGCAAGGTCGCCGTCCTCGACCTCACCCTCGGCGAGGTCCGGGCCACCCAGCGCGTCCGCTCCTCGCGCCCCGGGCCGACGACGGCCGCGGCGGCCCCCGGGGCCGCCTCGATGGCCGCCCTGGACCGCAACTCGGTGCTCCTTTACACCCCGTCCTGCGGCACCAACGCCCGCGCCAAGTTCTCCCACACCCGCCACCTCACGGCCGTGTCCCTCGCGCCCGGTGCCGCCGGCGCCGCCCCCCTCGTGGCGGTCGGCGACGCCAGCGGGCGCCTCCTCCTGCTGCGCAACCTCCAGCCGCCGGGGCCCTCGGACCCCGTGGCGCCCGCGACCCCGGCACCCGGCTCCACGGCCACCAACGGCGACCAGGTCGTCGTCACCACGTGGCACTGGCACCAGGCGGCCGTGTCCGCCCTGTGCCTGTCCCCCGGCGGGGACGTGCTGCTCTCGGGCGGTGCGGAGGGGGTCGTGGTGATCTGGGACGTCCGCACGGGGTCCCGCCGGTTCGTCCCGCGCCTGGGCGGGTCGATCACCTCGATCTCCCGCATGCCCGGCCCGGGGGACGCCTCCAAGTTCCTCGTCCGCACCTCGGTCGGCGCCGCCGCCGTCGTCGACGTGGCCACTCTGAGGGTGGAGGCGAGGGTCGTGGGGGTGATGCCGCACGGGGCGGGGGGCGGGCGGGGGGCGGCGGGGGCGGTGCTCCCGGGCGGCCGGGCGCTCCTGCCCGGCGTGAACGGGACGGTGCAGACGGTGGACGTCCGGACGGGGGCGGTGGAGGCCGTGAGCGCCGTGGCGGCGGCGACACACGCGGCCGGGGTGGTGGTGGACGGGGTGGCCGCCACGGACCGCGTCGGGGTCTGGCACCTCGCCGCGGCGGCGACGGGGGCGGTGGCGGCGGCCGTGTCGTCCGTGTCGTACGACATGCGCTCGCGGTCGGGGGCGCCGCGCGAGACGCTGTCGCTGCTGGCGCCGGGGGCCGCGCCCGGGGCGGCCCCCGGGGCCCGGGGCTGGCACGTGGCATCGCAGGTCCTCAACCCGCACGACGGCGGCGTCACGGGCCTCGCCGTGTCCCGGGACGGGCGCGCCGTGGCCACGTGCGGGCGCGACCGCCGCGTCTGCCTCTGGCGGGTCGCCCCGGGCCGGGCCTCCAAGGCCGCCGGCGACGCCGACGCCGACCCCTGGCTGTCCCTCGACAAGGTCCTGGAGGTCACGAGGGGCACGCCGTGCGCCCTGGCCTTCTCCCCGGACAACTCGCTCGTCGCCGTGGGGACGGCCGCCGGCGCCGCCGACGCCCCGGGCTTCGCCGCGCGCAACGCCGCCACGGGCTCCTGCCCCGAGGTGCTGCTCCTCTCGGCCGAGGAGGTGGCGGGGCCGCTCGCGTGCTTCCCCGTGCCGTCCCCGGCGCCGGGCGGCGGCGCCGGCGGCGCGGCGCGGGTCGAGGCGGTCGCCTTCTCCGGGGACGGCCTGCGCCTGGCCGCGGCCGCGGCGGCCGGGGCCGGGCCCAAGGCCCGCCGGGCGCTGCTCGAGTGGCACGTGGTGACGGGGACGCTCGTCGCGCACGTGGCGGGGGCGCTGGCGGCCGCGGCGCCGGGCTTCCCGGCGTCCCTCGCGGCCGTGGCGCTGCCCCGCGCCCCCGCCGCCGAGCGCCCCAGGGCCGACGGCAAGGCCCCCGCGCAGCCGCGGGTGGCCCCGCGCACGGTGACCGCCGGGGAGACGGCCGGGGCCGGCGCCTTCTCCGCGGCCGTCGTGTCCCTGCCGCCGCGCGACGGGGACGCGGGCGACGCCGCGCCCGGCCACGTCGTCCGCGCCCCCGTCGTGGCCCTCCTCGGGCCGTCCGACCGGGAGGCGGCGGGCCCGTGCGCGGCGCTCGTGCGGTCCGGGGTCGTCCCGGTGCCCGTGGGCCGCGGGGGCGACGCGGGGGCCGGCGGCGGCGGGGGCGGCGGGGGCGACGGGGGGGGCGGGGGGGAGGGGGGGGGCGGGGTCGGCAAGCCCCGGGGCCCCGGGTGGGGGCTCGGCCAGCTCGGCAAGGCGCCGGCGGCGGGCGCGATGGACGTGGACGAGGAGGAGGAGGAGGGAGCGGGGGGGACCCTGGCCTCTCTGGGCGAGGTCCCCAGCCACGCCCTGGGCGGAGCCTCGGACCTGTCCCTCCTCCTCCTCCGGGGGCTGTGCTGACGGCCGCGCCGGCGGGGCCGCGACGCCCCCTCCGCAGTGGTAGCTCTCCGCCGCCGCGGTCTTTCAAAGCCGCGGCTCCCTCCCACGCCCCGCGTGGGCGCCCGCCACCCCTCCCCCCACGGCAGGCCCCCCGCCGGGGAACGCCCCCCTCGGGAGGGCCCGCGCGGGCTCGCCAGCCCCCCCCGCTGGCAAACCGGCCACCCCTCCGGGCCCGGGACCGCGCCACGCACCGCGGCGCGCCGCCCCGACCCCGCAAAGTGCCCTCTGGTCCCGGCGCCCCGCCCGGCCCCGGGGCCGCCGCTGCCCCCTCCCTTGGCCCCCGGTCACTTGGCCCCCGGTCACTTGGCCACCGGTCACTTGGACTCGGCCTCGAAGTTCTCGACGAGCTCGGGGACGTCCTCCTCGTCCTCCTCCTTGATGGTGGGCACGCCCGCGGCCCCCGCGCCCGCGCCGCCCATCTTGGCGAGGAGCTCCTTGATCTGGTCGAAGTTCTGCATCTGCGGCCAGGGACGAGGTCGCGGGCGCCCGTCAGCCCCGGCCGCCGCCCCCGCCCCCGCCCCGCACCAGCGGCCCGGCGCGCCTGCGCCACCGCCGGGCGCGTCCGGGCGCGCGGGCGGCGCTCGGCGGCGCGCCGGGCCGCGTCAGCTGGGCTAGGGTTTCACCCCGCGCCACCCCGCGCCCCGACTCACCCCACCGAGCCCCGGGTGCATGCTCATCATCTGCGGGATCATGTCCTCCATGCGCTTGGTCTGGGCGTTGCCGGAGACCACGTAGGTGTTGGCCTGGATGGAGGCCTGGACCTTGGGGTTCTTGAAGGTGATGGCGTTCTCGCCCTCGAAAATGTGGACCTCCTCGATGCCCGGGATCTGCGTGGGGGCGCGCGCGGGGGGGGGGGGTCGTGCGTGCTGCCCCGAGGGGCGACGGGCGAGGCCCGGCCCCGGGTGGCCCCGCGGACGCGCTGTCCGGGGACGTCCCTCGCGGCGCGGCGCGGTGCCGCGGGGCGGGGCTCACCTGGTTGACGTGGAGGCGCTTGAGGGTGGCCTGGAGCTTCTTGTCGTCCACCGAGTTGGTGCGGGCAGGAGCCTTCGCGGCCCTGCGGGGGAGCGGGGGGGCGGGTTTCCGGGCCGTGAGACGGACCGTGCGGGGGACCACGGGGGCCATGCGCCCGCGACAATCGGCAGAGGGGCCGGGGAGCCGCCGGCGTCGCCGATAATGCCCGGGGGAAGCGCACCTGCGGGAACCGCTGCCGCCCGTCTTGCTCGCGGCGGACGCCTTGCCCTTGAGCTTGGAGAGATCCATCTGCGGGCGAGGAACACGCGAATCCCGAGCTCCCGGACGAGCGAGCAGGCGCGGGGAGGGTCCGGGGAGGGAGGACGCGCGCGTTTTCCAAAGGGGGGGGGGAGCCCGAGGCGGATTTAGCGATCGACGCCGGGGCCAGTGGGCGGCTTCTCCGGCTTCTGTCCCATGAATACGTGAAATGACGACGGTGATACCAAGATTGGCGTCGTTTGTCGAGCGGAGAGGATGTCCGGCCAATCAGTCACACCCCTCCTCCCCTTTCTCACCTCTTACTGCTCCCGTCCCAACCGGTCGTACCGTCGTGAAGAAGGGGGGGATCGGGGGCTGGGGACGGCTCTTGAGGGGGAGGGGTGACCCAGCCCCGCCCTTCGCTCCGCGCCTCCCTCGCCAGTGGCCGTTGTTTCAGCGGCGCTGCGCAGATACGGGGTCCCCGCGGTCGGCAACGGCCACTTCGCGGCAGACATGAACGGGATCTCGCGCTCGCGGTTGCCCCTCTCGGGGGTGAACGCTTTCCTGCGCCGGATGTCGTCCGGCGAGGTGCGCCCGCGGGGACCCCCCCGTCCCCCGCCCCGATGTACCCCCCCCCGCGCCTCTCCCGACCCCACTTTGCGGTCCCGTGCGACATTCGTGCCCCTGAACGCTCCCGCAGGCGTCGACATCGGCCGCTGCCGCCGTGACGGGGGCGGCCGGGGCCCCCAAGAGGAGCTGGGTCACGGACGACATGGGCTCCCGGGACGTGTACACGGTGCGCCTCCCTCTTCCCCGCCAGCGCGCGGGCCCCCGCCCGAGACATCGCCGATATCTCCCCGCCTCCCCGCCAGGGACCCCCGCCCGTCGCCGCCGCGCGCCGCATCGCGGCCCCCCCCGCGCCCCCCCGCCCGCAGGAGGTGATGCGGCGCCTCAACTCGAGGGGCAGCCAGCTCGTCTCCGGGGGCGTGCTGAAGGAGCTCGTGGAGCGGATCGGGACCCCCGAGGAGGCCTCGGACGCTCTCAGGGCCCTCGAGCTGGCGTGGCTGCGCCGCGCCGGCTCGAACCGCGGCGGGGCCCACTTCTCGGCCCTCGCCCCGTGGCCCGCCGACCTGGACCTCGCGGGGTCGCTGGTCCGGCGGTGCCTGGCGGCGGGGGCGCCGGACGTGGCGCTGCGCGCGATGCGGGGGGCCGTGTCCCTGGGGCTCCCCGCGGACGAGGGGGCCCTGCGGGCGCTCGTGGACGACGCCGCCGGGCGCGGGGACGCCCGGGCGCTCCTGGGGGCCTGGCTGGCCGCCACGCAGAACCACGCGCGGCCGTCCGCGGGGCTCGTGCGGGCCGTGGCGGAGGGGCTGCGCGGGGCGGGTCACGCGGGGCTCGCGGGCAAGGTGGTCGCGGAGGCGGAGCTCAACGGGGTCGCGGTGGGCGGCGACGCCTGATTGAAGCCCGGGGACAGACGGCCCGACAGGGCGGGGGCGGGTTGGGGGCCGGGGGGGGGGGCGGGACGCCGGTGCTCTTGGGGCCGGGGGGTGGGGGACGGGCCCGGCATGCGCAACCTGCACAGGTCCCCTGCACGTCACATTCGCCCCGGGTCACACGACAGGGGAAACGGCGCCGAAGACCAGTCCCTCCCACGAACGAGGCTGGAACCGACCTTCGCGCCGCACGTTGACACACGTCAGGGATATCATACCGATCCACGTGTTAAAGACAGTCACACGGACTGGAAGAAGCGTAGATCACTGTGCCACGACGCCCTGTGAACACCCACCGGCCTTCCCCGAGCACCGTCGCCCGTAGCGCAATGTCGCCGAGGAAGGGCAACCCCCCGGGGTGAGTCGTGCCCCCGTTCGATCGCCTCCGGCGTGTACTCGTCGATGCACTCCGGCGAGGCGCCGGAGACACCGACCATCGGCGACAGCGGGGGCGCCACCGCCCTCCTCGAGACCTCCCCCGCGGGAGCGATGGGACGGCCCCCTCCTCCCCCCGGGGCGCCCGCGCGCGACCGCTCCGCCGTCGCCCGGCGCTCTCCGCCCCCGGAACGGGCCGCCGGGCGCCTAGCCCCGCGCGCTCTCCGGCGCGCGCCGCCCGGGGCGACCTCCTCCTTGGCAGCGCCTCCCCCCCCCTCGCCTCCGCCGCTCCGGGCCCCCCGCGCGCGAGATCGGGCGGATCGGGCGCGCGGTGCCCCTCCACTCAGCCCGACCCCCGCGATCCCCCGCCCCCCGCAGGCCCCCCGCCCCCGACGGCAACGCCGGGGACATCCAGCAGAAGCTCCTCCAGCAGCTCCAGGACGCCCAGGCCACCCTCGAGCGCCAGTCGCAGCTCCTGCGTCAGGTGTGACCCAGCCTCCCCCCCCCCTCGCCTCCGCTCCCCCGGGCCCCGCCCGCGCCCGCCGGCCCGCGGGGCCGGCCCAGGCCCCCGCCCCCCCCCCCGCT
>Ga0181582_10005054_pt1 | contig 10628 bp, 6 predicted proteins | sample 071ome_32_FD_132438 | JGI IMG/M metagenome (GOLD analysis project Ga0181582, IMG submission 132438) | Coastal salt marsh microbial communities from the Groves Creek Marsh, Skidaway Island, Georgia - 071405AT metaG (megahit assembly) | ecosystem: Environmental > Aquatic > Marine > Intertidal zone... | reverse complement strand
TGCTCAGCCTTCCGAGCGCATCCCCCTCTGCGCCGGCTACCCCCCCCTCCCCCCCGTCCTCCTCGTCCGCGTCGTCGGCCTCCCCCGCGGCCCTCCGCCGCCGCCGCTGCACCTCGATGTGCACGAGCAGGTTGTTGATGTCGGCCGGGGTGACCCCGCCGACCCGCCACGCCTGCCCGACGGTGCCGGGGCGGATCTTGGCGAGCTTCTCCCGAGACTCGAGGGACATGGTAGCGATTTCCGAGTAGTCGACCCAGTCCGGGATCCGCTTGCCCGTCTTGCGCATCATCTGCTCGAGCTGCTTCTGCTGGCGCCCAATGAAGCCGGCATACTTGATGCTGATCTCGACACACTCCTTCTCCCTGTCCGACAGGCGGTCGCCCTCGGGGACGCCCGCTGCCGACTGCCCGTGGCCCGTGCGCTCGAGCACGGGGTAGTGGACGTGCGGGCGGCGCAGGAGCTCCTCGAGCGTCGGGGCGTTGGAGGAGGTCCCCTGCCCCGAGAGCCGGGCAGCCTCCTGCGCCACCTCCGAGTCGAGGCCCACCCGGGTGCCCGCCAGCCGCTCCCGCTCCGCGCCGATGCGCGCCATCTTCCCCTGGAACATGTCCCACCGCTCGTCCGGGATCAGCCCCACCTCCCGCGCCAGCGGGGTGAGGCGCTCGTCCGCGTTGTCGGACCGGAGGACGAGGCGGTACTCGGAGCGGCTGGTGAGCATGCGGTAGGGCTCCCGGAGGTCTTTGGTGACCAGGTCGTCGATGAGCGTCCCGATATAGCTCTGCTCCCGGGGCAGAGCGAGGGGCACGTCCCCGCGCGCCCGGAGCGCCGCGTTCATCCCCGCCAGGAGCCCCTGTGCGGCCGCCTCCTCGTACCCCGTCGTCCCGTTGAGCTGCCCGCTGAAGAAGAGCCCCCCGACGCGCTTCGTCTCGAGCGTCGGGTTGCACTGGTGCGCGGGCAGGTAGTCGTACTCGACGGCGTACGCCGGGCGCAGCATCACGGCCCCCTCCAGCCCCGGCAGCGACCGCAGGAGCTCCAGCTGCAGGCGCTCAGGGAGGCCCGTGGAGAAGCCCTGCACGTAGATCTCCGGCGTCTCGCGGCCCTCGGGCTCGAGAAAGATCTGGTGCGACTCCTTGTCGGCGAAGCGCACGATCTTGTCCTCGATCGAGGGGCAGTACCGGGGCCCGCTGGCCGGCAGCCACCCGCCGTACTTGGGCGTCTCGTGGAGATTCTCCCGGATCAGCTTGTGGGTGGCCTCGGTGGTACGCGTGATGTAGCACGAGAGCATTTCGCGGCTCACGTGCTCGCGCGGGTCGAAGGAGAAAAAGTGCCCGTCATCCTCCCCCGGCTGCTCCTCCAGCCCCGCCCACTGGATGGAGCGCCGGTCCACCCGGGCGGGGGTGCCCGTCTTCAGCCGGTCTGTCTCGAAGCCCAGCCGTGTGAGGGCCTCGGTCAGGCCCTTGGAGGGGGCCTCCCCCGCCCGCCCGGCCTCCATGCTCCGCCGCCCGACCCAGATGCGCCCGTTCATGAAGGTCCCCGTGGTCAGGACCACGCTCCGGGACTTGAACGAGACGCCGAAGAAGGTCCGCACGCCCCGGCACTCGCCGTTCGAGTCCACCACGATGTCCTCCACCGCCGCCTCGCGGATATCCAGACCGGGGCACTCCTCCAGCACCCTTCTCATCTCCTTCGAGTACTCGAGCTTGTCCGTCTGCGCCCGCAGCGCCCACACGGCCGGGCCCTTGGAGCGGTTCAGGACGCGCTTCTGGAGGTAGGTGCGGTCGGCCACCTTGCCGATCCACCCGCCCATAGCGTCGACCTCGTGGACCAGCTGGCTCTTGGCAGGGCCACCGACAGCGGGGTTGCACGGCTGCCACGCGATCTTGTCGAGGGTCATGGTGAGCAGGAGGGTGCGCGCCCCCATCCGCGAAGAGGCCAGGGCCGCCTCACAGCCAGCGTGCCCCGCCCCGACGACGATGACGTCGTACTCCTCGGGGTGCCACCAGGGCTCCTCCTCCTTGTTCAGCACGTCGAAGTACTCCATCTCCTTCTCTGAAGTTTTCTCCGAGTAGACCCCGCCGTCGCCAGCGCCGCTGCTCGTCGCCAGGGTCCGAGTGGGCTTGGGCTGCCCCCCACGGGACGTGAGTAGGGCACTCGCTCCCGTGAACGAGCATGAACAGGCGCCAGTCGTCGCGTTGTAGCTCGAACGTGGCGTGCGCGGCGCTGGGGCACCCGCCAGAGCCCTGGCAGCTACCGTGGAGGCCGCGAAACCGCTCATTCCCATCCACGAGCCTTTAGCCGTCTCGCGCGGCGAATTAGAGGCGGTAACGGCGCGTACGAGACCTCTGAACGATAATGTATGACGACTGCAAGCTGTCAGCATACCACTTGCTGAGATTTGGGCTCCCGATTCAAGCTCGCTTTTGTTTGGCTGGAATGCGGCACAGCGACCTTCAGGACCAGCTGTCAAACCATCCCCGCGAAGCTACTCTGTACTCGAAATCCGTTCGGGCAGAGTATACGAAGACACAGAGAGCCGCCCCCGGGGGCGAACCCTCCCGCCGGTCTCTGGCGTCGTCGCCCTGGACGCCACCGACAGCAGCACCGACGGCGGCACTGCCCCGGACGGCTGTCTGGGGTCGCTCCCCCCCGCGCCGGCTCGCTTACAGCTTGGCCCTCCTCTGCTCCTCGGGGAACCAGTCCCACGTGTCCTTGCTGACGTAGGTGGTGATCTGCTTGGGCGACAGGTACCCAGAGAGCCCGTACGTACCGAGGTCACGGCCAAAGCCCGACCGTTTGACCCCCCCCCAGGGGAGCTGGCAAAAGCACGGCTGGCTGCAATTGATCCACGTGATGCCGCACTCGAGCGCCCGGACGACCCGCTCGCACCTCGCCACGTCCTCACTGCAAACAGCCCCAGCGAGCCCGAACTCCGAGTCGTTGGCCAGCCTGACCGCCTCCTCCTCGCCACGGAAGGTGCAGCACGCGAGCACGGGTCCGAAGACCTCCGTGCGCCACAGGCGGTGGCCGGGGCGGACGTTGACGAACACCGTGGGCTCAACGAAGTAGCCCCTGGCCATATGGGGCGGGCGCTTGCCTCCCGTGAGCAGCGTCCCCCCGTCCTCGAGCGCCTCGCGGATATGGCCGAGGACCTTGGCGTACTGCCCACGGTTAACGAGGGCGCCCAGCCGCACGCCCTTCTCGGTCGGGTCCCCGATCCGGATGGCCTCGGCGCGCTCCCTGAGCTTGCGGTAGAAGCGCTGGGCGATAGACTCGTGGACGAGCAGGCGGGACGTCGCCGAACAGATCTGCCCGCAGGTCCAGAACACCCCGAACATGCACCACTCAACGGCCTTGTCGACGTCAGCGTCCTCGAACACGATGAGCGCGCTCTTACCCCCGAGCTCCATCGTGCACGGTACCAGGTTGCTAGCGCACGTCATGGAGATGGCCCGGCCGGTCGAAACGCTCCCCGTGAAGGACACCTTGTGGACGCCGGGGCACCCGACGAGGGCTGCCCCACACTCGGCCCCGAGCCCCGGAATCACGTTGAAGACGCCGTTCGGGAGCTTCACCTCGCTGGCGATCTGCCCGAGCTCCAGACACGTGACTGAGCACACCTCCGACGGCTTGAGGACGGCGCAGCAGCCCGCGGCGAGTGCGGGGGCGACCTTCCAGCACGCCATGAGGAGCGGGTAGTTCCACGGCGTCACGAGCGCTACCACGCCAATCGGCTCCTGGACTACCCGCGCCTTGAACTCCTCCATGCCGACGTCAACCACCTCCGCCTCGTCCAGCCTCTCCGCGAGATCCGCGTAGTAGTCGAAGCAGCCTGCGGGGGGGCGGGCACAACAGGGCCGTGTCAGGTTGTGGGTGGAGGAGGCTAGGAGCGGTGGGCTGAGGGAGGAGGGGCGCGCCCAGCTCGCAGCGTGCGGACCTGCGCAGTCATCTAGGTCCCATTCCGTCTCATCTATCGGTTTCCCGTTATCCAGACACTCCAGCTTTGCGAGAACCGTCTTCTTCTGGCGCAACTGCGGGCCACGAAGTGGGTCGTTGCGCGATGAGGTGGGTCGTTGGGGGGAATACGGGGCGCCAGGTACGATACAGCATCGCATCCACCCGAATGTCGCACTTGTGGCAATATGTATTGCGCAAAAGCAGCAGGTTTGGCCCCATTCGAGCTCTGGTGCCGCGTGCCGGTCGAGAACTCGTCGACCACCCCCTCTGTCGTGAGGTTGGAACGCGCGCCCCGCCGGGGCTGTGCGCGCTCTTCGCACCTTCTCCGCAATGGCGCGAAGATATTTAGCCCTTTCCGTGCCTGTGGTATTACGCCAGGACTTCAGGGCGCGGTTTGCAGCCTCGACCGCGTACACCGCGTCCTCCGCAGTGCACGCCGGGATCGTGCCAATGACTGTCTCCGTGGCTGGATTCACGACGTCCATTCGGCCGTTGCGGACTGGCCGCACCCAGCGGCCGTCAATGAAACACTGCCGCTCCGGGATTACCATGCCGACTGCTGTAAAGTCCGCAGGGCTGGAGCCCGAGTCCTGCCCCCCCCCGGGGATGCAGCGAGCTGCTCTCCACCTGTGCGCACACGCTCGTGGTTGCCTGTGTCGATGTGCGCGGGACGTGGACGCGTGCTCGAACTGGGGAAGATGGTGCGCGCGTCGGGCCTTCGTAGTTGCGCCTTCTGCCCACCTCAAATGCCAGCTCGGCACTGCCAGTGGTTGCTCAATGCTCAGAACCCTCGTCACTTTCAAGAGAGCAACGCGGGCGCGTCCTGATCAGCCGCCTCCTAAGCATGCAGAAGTCGGCCATCAAGCAGGACTATATTCGCCGCGGCATGCTCACGCACGCCGCAGCCACCAGACCGGAGCAGGGTGCCATTCCGAAGGCCCCGACCCCAGCCCAGTGTTGCGGGCCTGCGGCCCTTACACCCCAATCGCCCGAGCGGCGAGCAAACAACGAGTTGCTTACTTCTTCTCGGCGGCCATGGGCCCGGCGGCGAGGCGCTCCTCGCGGCGGGCGGCCTTGCGCACGCGCATGGCCTTGAGCCTGTTGCGGCGCGCCTCGAACTGCTCGGTGATGTTCTTCTCACGGAGGCGCTCGGCCTTCTCGTGGTGGATAGCCTCCATGAGCACACGCTTGTTCTTGTACACGTTACCCTTGCACTTGAGGTAAAGGTCGTGGTACAGGTTGCGGTCGATCTTCTTCCCGTCCCTGTACTTCTTGAGCATCCTCCTCAGCACACGAGTGCGGCGCATCCAGAGCACCTGCGGTACCGTGATAAGGACTCCACACGTGAACGTCGCTTCTCATCGCCGCTTCTCGACGGTAGCGCGGCGCAATGGCGGCGAGCGCGCTCCCATGGCGCGGGGCGGGGGGCGCCTCCTCCCCAGCCCCCCAGGCGCGTCCTGGGACCAGTGCGGGCCGGCGCGGGGGATTCACGGCTCACCTTGGTGGGCATACGAGCCTCGGCGGTACCCTTGCGCTTGCCGTAGCCGGACTGGCGGCCCTTGGACTTGGCCTCGGCGGTCTGGCGAGCGCGGAAGCGGGAGTGGATGTTGTTGTTCTTCTTGATGACGAGCCCATCCTTCACGAGCTTGCGGATGGCCTGCCCTGCGATCACGAAGAGCCGGAGCGACAAGGACATCAGGCCCGTGCGCGCCGAGGAGGCGGGGGGGAGAGCAGAATCGCGTTCCTCTCTGAAGGCTTTCAGAGAGTGCAGCCGGGTCGCCCCCCACAACAAACTGCGCGACTCAGCTCCCGAAGCGTCACGCCGTCCCCCGTATATCGCGCGAATACCACGATTCGCGGCAGGAATACACCCGGTAGCGCCCCGCCGCGTCCTATCTCCCGATACCCAGCGACAAGAGACTGCGCTCCGCCACCCGTCCGCGGCGCTATGGGGCCGTAGTCACGCCCTCCCGGTCCAGAGACATGAAATATACGCCGCAAAATACCACATCTCCGACAGAGAAGCCAATCCGTGGGTGTGAAGTGACAAGAGGTGTCTCCCTCCCCCGAGGTGCGTGCGTGCGGGGCCGGGGCGCGTTTTCGACTCACTGGAGTTGGCCATGGCGATCTCGTTGGACTCCATGGGGTCGAGCCAGACCTTGTTCTTCCCGCAGGAGAGAACGGAGGCCGCGAGCCTCTTCTGGAACTTGAGAGACACCATTCTCCTGCCCAAAAGAAGTCGTCCAACCTCGTGTGAGGAAAAAGACTTCGTAGAGGAAGAGAGGGGGACCGGAAGCGCCCACTTGAGCGGACGTCGCGATTCGGCTCAGGAACGGGAGGTCGATCACGCAGCGCAGGACCTGACATTGGTCTGACTCCGATCTCCCTCCGCAGCGCGAGGAGGGACGTTCCCGGATCCCTTATTTCTCCCTCATTTGGGGCTCCAGTGGCTCATAAGTGCGCGCAGTGTCGTGGTTACGCTTGCTATTCGTGCCCAGTCGCTCAACTCCTCAATCAGTGCCTGAAGGTCACTCTCGGGGCCGCTGCGTATCGCCCAGGGGACAGAGGGGTGGTAGAGTTCGCTTGCGGGTAGTTTAGGGCGGACGACATGAGTGCGGGGGTGACGGGAAGCCTGGTGGCCAAGGTGAGCGGATCTTGGGCACTACCTTCGCCCCACCCCTGGGGGGATGCCCCCCTGGGGTCGGAGTCCGTGGTCGTGTTCTGGACCGTGACGCCCTTCCCTCCCTCACAACGACGGGCGCGGGCGCGGGGGATGCTCGAGGTGGGGGGCGCGGGGCGCGGCGCGTCCGGGCGGGCGGAGGCGGGGCAAGGCCGTGGAGCCCGCCGCCCTGCGTCCGCCCGCGCCACAGGGGTCCGCCTACTAGGCACTGGTTCCCCGTGCTGGTGGCTGGCGGCGACAAAGTGTCCCCACGCCCCCCCCCCCGCAGGTGTTCCGGAAGGAGGGGGCGACGTTCATCGTTCGCATTTGCGGGATGAACAGCATCAAGGCCGACGCGGTGGAGGGGGGCAAGCTCATCTCCAAGCTGGTGCCCCGGGCGCGGACGCAACCCGTGCGCGCTGACAACCTGGAGGTGTCGCACAGACTGGGGGCGGCGATGATGCTCTTCCCGCCGCAGCATATCATGCTTCCGTTTAGGGCCAGCAGTCTAGCCCCGCTGGAGTACCGGAAGTCGGGACGGGTGCGGTGGTAGCCGCGGCCTAAAGTTGTTCAAGGCACTGAGTCACCTGCGCCCGGGCCAGGTCGCCCGACGCGTGCTACTCACCACAGCCCCAGCACCTTCCACCAGAGCATCCCCAGCGTGCCCCAGATCCCGAAGTTCAGCGCCCCCACGGCGGCGCCCACCTTGAATACCTCCCCGGACGTCACGAACCCGCTCGCGACATACACAGCCGCCTGCCCGCTCGCATAGTGCGTCATGGCAGCGTTTAGGGCGCTCCCGTAGGCGAGCGTCAGGGCGGCCAGCTGCCCGGGCACCCCCGCCCCGACCATCATCGCCAGGAAGGCCGTGTATAGGGCCCCCACGTGCGCCGTCTGGCTGGCAAAGATGTAGTGGAGGAGGAAGTATGCCGCGTGGAGGGCGGCGAACGCAGCAGGCCACCCGCCGCCGAGGGACGTTGTGAGCGCCTCCCCGACGCGGTCCGCCACGTAGGGGATAACGCCGACGGTCGTGAGCTGCGCAGCCATGCCGAGGAGGACGGCGAACCACATGAGCGTGTCCCACGCCGAACGGTTGTCGAGGCACTCGGCCCACGTCAGACACCCAGTGACCATGAGGGCGCTGAGCCCGAGCATGGCGGCGCACGTGGGCGACACGCCAACTGCGTATCCGCCGACCCAGCCGGCGAGGGTGAGGCCGAGAACCACGGCCATCGTGGCCTCCTTCTGCGACATGGGCCCCATCTCGTCGAGCCGGCGCTGCGCTGCCACGGGCGCCTCCGGGGTGCTCCGCAGGCCCGGGGGCATGGCCCAGAAGAGGGCCAGTGGGGTCAGGGCTAGGCTTGCGAGAGCCGGGATGGAGGCGCCCTTGAGCCAGGCGACGAAGGGGGCGCCCGCCACGACCACGCCCATCTCGGAGGCTAGGCGGAGGCACAGGAAGGACTGGGCCGCCCCCGTGAGGAAGAGGGACGAGCTGGCAACGCTGCACTGCAGCTGCGTCATGACGAGGAAACGGCCGAGCCTCCGGCGGGACTCGTCCGTCTCGGCGGTGGAATACTGCGCCGCCGACACCGACTTGATGACAGGGGCGAAGACCGCCCCGGCGCGGGCGGCGCTCGAGGGCATGGCGGGGGCCAGGGCCGTCTCTGCGGCGACGAGGCCGTACGCCAGCCCCAGGGACGACCGCCCCAGGCCGCGGACGAAGTGCGAAGCAAGGCGGGCGCCCAATCCTGTGTTCTCCACCCCCTTGGCGAAGAAGAAGGACAGGATCACGAGCCACATGGCCTCGTTGGAGAAGGCACGGAAGGCCTCCGGGAAGGTGCATCCTCCCGTGGCCACGGCCGCGGTGGCCCCGAGGAACGACCAGGCGCTCATCGGGAGCGGCTTCAGCACCACCCCTGCAATAGTGGACGCGAAGATGCAGAAGAGGTTCCACGCAGGCTCTTCGAGCCCCGCCGGGCACGGCACGAGGAGCTTGAGCGCGAGCCCCACCCCGACGCTGAGGGCGCCGCTCTTGAGCCCCACCCCGCCCGGGAGGATAGGGGACGGGGGCGGGGCCGCCGCGGCAGCGCTCGCAGCGCGGCAGTACACCGCGCGGGTGCGTGGCGCGAGCGTCGATGGAGGCGCGCGCGCGGCGGAGTGGGCTACTCGTGTGGGGGGCCTCAACCGTCCCCCCAGGGCACGAGGGAGGAGTGCCCGGCTCGTCACGACAGCCATGGCGAGAGCCTTTTGTTCGATTTGATGGAATCGAGTCGCAGTGCCCCGTCCCCTGCTGCCTGGCGGGCTTCAAGGACGGGGACATTAGTCCGCCCGGCGAGTTTCCCCGAGGCTCCTGATGGCTGACCGAGTCGGACACGAGCCCCCGAAAGTCTCGCTAGGCAACGGCACTGGGGGCCTCTCAGCGGTGGGGGGTGCCGCAGGCCTCGTTGTTCTCCATCAAAGAACCTGCACTGACCATCCCTCCACCCTCGCTTCGCATCGAGCAGGTCCAGCGTCATCTCCCCTCCACATTATCTGCCTCTGCCGTACCCCCGCGCATCACATCTCCCCAGGAACAACAGTTCAGAGACGATGACCGCATTGGCGATGAGCTCCGCCACTGTGCGCGCGCGTCTCGCGCCGCAGGGCGAGCGCAGGTTGCAGCGGGTTCCTGCAACGCTGGCCAGGTGGGCGACCCCACCCGTGGTCCCCCAATCCTCACCGCGTGCGGAAGCTGCAGAGAGGCGATCCCACGGTGTATGCCGTCGGACGACAGCTCCTTGTGTTGCACTCCGCCCCCGCAGGAGCTCGTCCCAGGACGATGTCGGCGTCGACAGCTCCCGGCGTCAGGCGATGGCCATGATGGTGGCCGCTGTCGCGGCCCTCACTGTGCCCGCCTCCCCCAGCTCGGCGGAGGGGGCCGTCAAGGCGTTCAGCGACAAGACCCTGGCCTACAGCTTCACTTACCCCACCGCGACTGGTGAGCGCCGCGATCCCCCTCCCCCGCCCGCTGCCACCCGAGGCGCGACGCCGAGGGAACCGTCAAGCGACGGTCCCCCACCCAGCCCCCTGGGTTCCCCCGCGCAGCTTCGGGCAAGACCCTGCCCCTCATCGTGACGCGTAAGCCAGAGCGGTACTCGTCTGCGGCACCCCTCACCGGGGATGGCAGGCAGCGCATCGTGTCGGAGCTGGCCTCGCTCGGGGACGCGCTAACCGTGACCGTGTACGTGGGCCCCCCCTCCCCGGCCCTCCCGTCCGACCCAGCTGAATGGAACGCCCGGGACCTGGCCCAGGCGGTGCTCATCGACAAGTCCACCGCCCGCATCTCCTCGGGGCAGCGCGTGTCGCTCAACTCTCTCGAGAGCGCCGAGGAGGTCCAGGTCGACGGGGCGCCGTACTACTACTTCGAGTCGATCGCTAGGGGGTCGCCCACCATGCTCGAGGCGACCAAGGAGACCTACCGGCACCAGTACGCCGTGAGCGCCGTCCGTAAGGGGGACGACGGGACGCCCTACATCTACACTTTCTCCGTGCAGTGCCCCGAAGCCCTCTGGAGGGACGGGGAGGCGGGCTTCCGGGAGGCCGTGCGGAGCTTCCGCCTGGCCGGGACCACCAAGGACTACGTCGCCCCTGACAGGGATCCCTGGAGGTTCTTCTGAGGGCCGCCCTGGGGTGCGTGGCAGGACATGTGTCGGGGATAGACATCGGGTCGGCTGGTTGAAGGGAGCGGCCTGACGCGCCCCAGCGTGAGGGGGGCGGCGCGCCCTCGTGTACGTCGGCAGAGTCCGGGCAGCGCCCGTGACGGTGCCAGACACTGTCCCGACAATCCCTCCGTCGACGAGGACGAAGAGGCCCTGCGCGTGCGACACAGGCTCCACTTTCTCGCACCCTAGGGGCTGGATCCATCGGTACCGAAACCGGGAGATAGGCGGGCGCGAGGGGGGCCGAGCAGGAAGTGGCGCGCAGACGAGATGGGGGACTACCACACGACGTATAAGGACGTCGAGGGGAAGACGACCGT
>Ga0181582_10005050_pt1 | contig 10637 bp, 6 predicted proteins | sample 071ome_32_FD_132438 | JGI IMG/M metagenome (GOLD analysis project Ga0181582, IMG submission 132438) | Coastal salt marsh microbial communities from the Groves Creek Marsh, Skidaway Island, Georgia - 071405AT metaG (megahit assembly) | ecosystem: Environmental > Aquatic > Marine > Intertidal zone... | reverse complement strand
GGGACGGAAGAGGGGCCGTCAACCTCGCGTGGGCAGGGCCCCTGAGGGTGCCAGTGGCCAGTGCAAGCGACCGCGACCAACTGCCGACGGTTCGGTTGGGTGCCTAAACCGTCGCCCGGTGGACGCCGGTGTGGATCTCGTCGCCACATCGCGGTCATTTGCGGAGACGTCGAACCCCCCGGCGCGCGAGCGGTAGATTCATGGCGGCAACGTGCCTCGTCGCTCTCGGGGGCGTGGCTCCCCCGGCCCCCCTCCAGGGGCCCCGGAGGCGCGGCTGCCAGGCACCCTGGGCCGCGACCCGCCGGTCGCGCCCGGCCGCCGCTGGGCGTCCCCTCGGCGCCCCCCCCGGCGCCCCCGGGGTGGCGTGCGCGGCGGGCAAGGGGTTCGGCAAGGCCAAGAAGCCCCAGGAGAAGGCGCCATCCCTCAACGCCCGCGTGGCGAAGAAGCTCGACGGCATCGCCGTCACGATCATCGGCGACGACACCGACCTCAACCGCCACGTCGCGGACCAGGTGCGACGCGGGCGCCCCCGCGTCCCCCCCCAGCCCCCCGCCGGCCCGCGCACGGCCCCCCGCCCCCCGAGGCCCGCCCCGCTCCCCCCGCTTGCCCCCGCTTGCCCCCCGGGGCCCGACCCGCCCCCCCCCACCCCGGCCACGCGCCGCGCAGGTGGCCAAGCGGCTGCGGTACGTCCCGCTGCACACCTCGGAGATCCTCAAGCAGTCGTCGGGCGTGACGCCCAAGGAGCTGGTGGCGAAGGAGGGCCTGGCGGCCCTGGGTGCCGCCGAGTACGCCATTGCGATCGAGCTGGCCACGCGCCTGCGCACCGTGACGTCGACGTGCGGGCTCGGGGGCGGGGTGGCGGCGCGGAGCGACTGCTGGAAGTACCTGTACGGCTCCGTGGCGGTGTGGCTGGACGCCAACCCGGCGGCCACGGAGGCGGACGAGCCGCAGCGCGGGGCGTACGAGAAGGCCGAGGTCCGGATGCAGCTGGACCCGTCGGTGGCGTCGCTGCCGGCGTCGGCGGCGGCCGTCGCGCTGGGGCCCAAGGTGCTCGAGGCGCTGGACGCGTGCCTGGACCGGGAGGCGCGGGGGGGGCACGGGGGCAACATGGCCCTCCCGGCACGCAAGGCCTTGTACATGAAGCTCGGGTGCCGCGGGGACTGGCCCGAGATCATGCCCCCCGAGTGGCGCCCCGACGAGCCCGAGTGGGCGGGGGACCTGGCCGCCGCCGCAGACAGGGCCGGGGACGTCCGGGCCGAGACGATCGAGGCGGGGGCCGCCGCCGTGCCCCCCGGCGACGCCGACCGCGACAGCACGCTCCTCGGTGACGTCTACAAGGGGGCGGCCATTGGGTCGGGCGACTTCGACGAGTGACTGCGCGGGGCCCGGGGGGGGAGTCTGGCCACGGGGAGTCGCGCGGCGGGGCAGGGCGCGCCGCTCGGAGCCCGAGGCGGGGGGGCGGCCGCGGCCGAGGGACGGACCCGGGAGGGGGCCGGCGGCGTGGAACGTCCTTGAACAGCGCGGGGCGGGGCGGGCGCTCAGCTGCCCCCTCGGCCCCCCCGACCGCCGGCGCGGCCCCGGCCTAGACGGAGGCGGCCTCGCGGCCGGGCCCCCCGGCCCTACCCCCCGGGGCCCCGCCCTCGCCGCCCCCCCCGTCGGCCTCCTCCATCTCCTCCCGGACCTCCTCCTCGTGGTCGTCCACGTACTCGGCCAGGTACTTGCGGAACTCGGCGGCCTGCGCCTCGGCGTTGGCCATGACGGCCGGGAACTCGTTCAGGATCTGCCCGGGGAAGGCCTCGAGCTCCGCGGTGGACAGGCTGATGTTCTTGAAGCCCGGCTCGAAGCCGGCGACGATGCAGCGGACGCGGTCGCCCTCCTTGAGGATGTCGCCGGCGGACTTGACGTACTCGTTCGACAGGTTGGACACGTGCAGGAGCCCGGACACGCGCGTGCCCTCCAGCCCGACGTACGCCCCGAAGTTGGTGAGGCGGCGCACCTGCCCCGACACGAGGGCGCCGACCTTGATGTCCCGGAAGGCCTTGTTGGCGTCGGCGTCGACGATGGACCCGACGATGCGGCCCTTGCGGCGGTCCACGCGGGACAGGACGATCTCGCGCGGGGTGCCCTCGGGGAACTTCTCCCGGCGCGCCTCCTCGTCGCCCGCCCCCGAGAGGGACCCCGGGACGAAGACGCTGAGACCGGCGCAGCGGAGCATGATGCCGCCGGGGTTGTGGGCCGACACGACGGCCCGAATGACCTCCTTTTCGTCCCGGCAAACCTGCACGAGCTGCTCGGCGCGCTCGTACATGAGCGCGCGGTCCCGGTGCCGCGCAGAGCACAGGAAGGCGCGGTCGGTGGAGAACTCGGCTGGGAGGGAGAGGACGAGGAACTCGCGCACGAGGCCCACGGGAAGCTTCTCGTGGTAGTGCGAGTCGTCGTCCCGGGAGTACTCGTCGCCGTCCTCGACCCTGCCGGCCCGGCGCGGCTTGCGCGCGTCGGGCCCGGGGCCCGTCTGGACCTCGAAGAGGTAGCCCGTGTCGCGGGGGGCGAAGCCAGCGGGCATGAAGCCCCGGAACTTCGTTTCCACCATCTCCCCGTCCTCCCGGCGCTCCATCAGCTGGATTGTGCAACCCTTGTGCCCGGCGCGTACCACCTTCCCGACAATCTGCGCGCGGCGGGAAGTGGGGGGCGCAGCGGCCATTCGGGGAGGGGGAACCCAGCGTCCCTCGCTTTCCCGGTAAGCGGCGTTGGACGGGGCAAGAGGTGCGTATTCCCGGTGTAGCAATCATGAAGCGCTGGATGACGGCGGATTTGCGGCGCATTCCTCGCTGGTCCTCGCGCAGGGGCCACCGATCAGGCATGGGCAAGGTGGCGACATTGCCGGTGGGTTGCCGGCGGTGCCGCGATCCATCGGGCACATCCCTCCGTGTGATGGTACCGGGGGCGAAAATGCTGCATCTCGTGACTCTACCTACTCAGATGAGCGCAAGGGGCGGTGCACGGGGGCGTTTGCGTCGAGGAGCCCCACCGAGTGATCCCGTCCTCCGGAGCGCGCGCCAGGCCATATACCGGGTACTCACCACATCCGACTCGCCGTAGGGGAACGAGTCAATCCCGGTCCCGGCCCTGGCAACAACGGTGCGGCTCGAACTCGCGCACGAAATGCCGCAGTCCACCCCGAACGCCCGTGGGAGGCTGGGCACGAAACCCGCCCGCGCGGGGGCCAGGGCACCACGCGCCTGGACCCGCTGCGCGGGAAGCGGCGCACACGCGACCGCGCCGGACATCGAAACGCAGCCCATCGCGACCAAGCTCGCGTGAGAGGGGAAAGCGTGGATTGTATTCGTACCCTGGAGCCAGAGCCGTGCGGATCGGACAGTGCGCGTGGGGGCAGGGAAGGGGAGTGGGGAGGAGAACATGGGCGGGGAGGCATCGAGGCACCCCTTGACGGCCCTAGCACGCGCGCCCCGCGGCCCCCGGCCCCGACGGCCCCGCGTCAGCCCCGCCTGCCGGCACGTCGGGCGCCCCGCGCCGCGTCGGGCTGGCCGGGACCCCGACCCGCGGCCGGTTCAGAGGCCGGCGTCCCCGCCCCCGCTACCCCCGCCCCTCTTCCGCCTCGCCGTCCTCGTACCCCCCCCGCTTCCCCTGGTTGAGCAGCCCGGCGGCAGCGATCACGGCCCCCCCCGCCCACCCCACGGCCCCCAGGCTCTCGCCCTCGGGGATCAGCGCCATCGTCTGCAGCGCCGACCAGAGGCTCGTGGTGCTGTAGATCACCTGCGCCTGCGCCGTCGGGACCCGCCGCTGCCCCACGGCCTGCAGGAGCCCCGCCACGGCCCCCGGGACGAGCCCGATGTAGAGCAGCGCCGCGACCAGAGGGGGGCTGATCACGCCGACCCCGGGCAGCGCGGCCAGGATCCCGTCCGACAGCACGACGTCGGCGCGGAGCCAGAGGTACCAGCCGAGGCTGAAGAGCAGCATGGCCGCCTGCCGCGCGCTCGCCAGCCGCGCCGGGTCGAACCGCTGGGCGTACCGCGTCAGGCGCACCGTGGCCAGGGCGTAGAAGCCGCAGGCCAGGAGCACCAGGCCGTCCCCCGACAGGCTCCCGGCGGCGCCGGCCGCGCCGGCGCCGGCGCCCTTCTCGAGCGCGATGAGCACCGCGCCGGACAGCGCCAGCAGGCAGCACACCCACGTCCGGTACGTCACGCGCTCCCCCTGGAGGAAGGCCAGGACGGGGACCACAATGGAGATGAGTTGGATCAGGAAGCCGGCGCGGAGGGAGGACGTGAGGGCGAGGCCCGAGGCCTGGCACGCGGAGCCGCCAAAGTACCAGAGGCCGAGCTCGAGGCCCGCCAGGGGCAGGGACGCGAAGGTCGTGCTCAGGGCGGCCCGCGCCCACGCGCGCGGGCCCGCCGGGCCCCCGCCGTCAACCCCGCGGGGCCGCCAGAGCAGCCCCCGCGCCTCCCCCTCGGCCTCCCCCGCGCCCCCGCCGCGCCCGTGCCCGTGCCCGCCGCCCCCGAGCGTCGGGAACAGCGCCGAGAGCACGGCCAGCCCCGCGGCGCTGATGGCCCCCTTCCCCAGCGTCACGAGGCTCGCGTCGGGCGGGACCGGGAGCGAGAAGACGAGCTTGAGCGCGGGGGAATACGAGCCCCACAGGAGCGCGACGCCGAGGAGCGCCAGGCGCCCGACCAGGGCCTCGCGGTCCCCGTCCTCGCCGCCCCCGGCGCCCCCGGCGCCCCCGGCGCCCCGGGGCCGGGGGGCCCCCTTCTCCACGTCGGGCACGGGGGCGGCCGGGCCGCGGCGGGCGGCGAGCGAGGCGGTCCCGGCCCCGGCGAGGGCGGCCGGGCGCCGCGTGGTGGGCCCCGGGCGGGCACGATCCTCACCCAGGAGGGGCGCGGACGCCCCGTCCCCCGCCAGGACGGCGCCCACACCGCCGACGTCGGCGGGGCCGTGGCCTGGGCCCTCGTCCGCGGGCAGGGGGAGGGGGGTGCCGGGGACGGCAACGCCGGGCGAGAGCTGCCGGGGGACCGAGGTGCGGCGGAACCGCGCCCCCGCTCCCTGGAGGGGCTGCCCCGGGAAGAAGGCCCCGCGGGGGGGGAGGGCGCCGGGCCGGGCGGGGCGCCACGGGGTCGGCGGGGCGCCGGTGCCCCCCCGGGGCGGGAGGGCCCCGGGGCGCGCCGCGGGCTGCGCGGACATCCCGGTCGTCGCAACTGCGGTGGCGAGGGCGAACTCGGGGCGCGTGGATGCAGGGACACCCGGGGGCGGCGCAAGCGGCGCCACCGCGCCGCGACAGGACAGGTCAAAGCTCGCTCCGCGCGCCCGCGGAGGCAGGGCCGGCGGGAAGTGATGGGCGCCGGCACCGGCGAATCTGGGCGGTCTTCGCGTCTTGAGGCTCCGAAATCCGCGCGGGGGGTCGCTATCTTCCGCGGGTCTCACCGTGAGCGGGCATAGGAATCTCTGCTGTTGGGTTTGGCTCCCCTCTCATACGCTGGCGCGTTTTGCCTTTTTGATGGGAGGCGCGCAGGTGGGTGGTACCGACGGAACTTAACCCACTTCCCTTCGAGAGACGGTCGATCGGTGGACTGGTGTTCGCCGGGGTCCCTCTGGCGGCAAGTTCGTATCACTCGTCGTGTCACTGCACCGGGTTCCTCCTCCGCCAGGACGGCATGGAGAGAGGGTGGGTAAGTGTTACGCAGGGGAGACCTTCGACGCCCTTGCCCCCGCGGGAGGATGCTGCCCGATCGCTCCCTGTCCGCGGAGGAAGACTTGCACTCCAACCTCGCGCTCGCCTCCTCTGGCACTCTCAGAGGGGGGAGCCCCCCCGGGGGTCCTTCCGGGGGAATCGGGCCCCGCGCCGTCTCCCACAAAGCCAGTTCCGTGAGTTGCCGCAGGTGGGAGTGTCCGTCGCCGTCGCAGGCTAGGATTCCAGACTCGCATATATTGGGGGAAGCCTTCTCAGGCCGTGAGTGAAGGAGGAGGAGGAACAATGTCGCAGCGTCTGGTACTCCAGGTGTTCGAGAAGTACCAGAAGGAGCGCGTGGCCTTCGTCACGGCCGTGGCGGAGATGGCCACGAGGCCGCAGGTGAGATGGGCAGGCCTCCCCCCTGGGCCCCACCCTCTCGCCCCCAACTCGACATCTGGACTGCCCCCCCGCCAGCGAGAGAGGACCAAGCTCCGTCCGCGCCAGTTACCCGAACGAAAACGATTTATTTGACCGTGTTTGCCTGAGTCCCGCGTCCGCCTACGGTGAATCCGCAGAACATCGAAGCGCTTCAGCAGGCAGGTGTTATGGCCCTGCTGAGGCCTCTGCTGCTTGACAACGTGCCCAGGTGAGCATCTTGCCCGCGATATTCGCGAAGATTCATTTCACCAGGGGCGCGAATCCCCCGCGCGAGGAGGGTGTGCGGGACCCGGTCGCTCGACTTCCTCCTGACCTGTCGACCAACATGTCGACCGAAACAGGGGACGGCCGGCCGGCCGGTTCGCCACGTACTCCCCCCCTTCTGGTACAAGCTTGGCGAAAGTAACCTTACAGCGCCGTATTACCCCTGTTGGCTGGGGCGGATGCCGGGAGGTCGGCCACAAAGGGGCCCCTCGCCCCAAGTCCTCCCTCCCGCCTTTCCCTTCGCCCCCGCAGCATCCAGCAGTCGGCTGCGCTGGCACTGGGGCGCCTGGCGAACTACAGCGATGATCTAGCGGAGGCGGTGGTGCAGAACGAGATCCTCCCGCAGCTCGTCTACTCGCTCAGGTGCGGCCCGTCCTCCACGCCCTTACCTCAACAACTCCCCCCGCCCCCCTCTCTCCGCCCAACATACCCGCCCCGCCGAGGCCCCGCGCCCCCGCGCTCCTTTTTCAGCGGGATGGCCCCTCGTACCCCGCGCACCGCCCCCGAACCGCCCCCCTCCCCCCCTCCCCGGCGGCCGCAGCGAGCAGAACCGGTTCTACAAGAAGGCAGCGGCCTTCTGCCTGCGGGCAGTGGCCAAGCACTCGCCGCAGCTGGCGCAGGCGGTGATCGACTCGGGGGCCCTGGACGCGCTCGTCGTGTGCCTGGAGGAGTTCGACCCGGGCGTCAAGGAGGCGGCCGCGTGGTCGCTCGGCTACGTGGCCGGGCACTCGGCGGACCTCGCGCAGCAGGTGGTGGACGCGGGGGCCGTGCCCCTCCTGGTGCTGTGCGTCCAGGAGCCGGAGCTGTCGCTGAAGCGCATCGCGGCGTCGGCCCTCTCCGACGTCGCCAAGCACACCCCCGAGCTTGCCCAGGCCGTGGTCGACGCCGGCGCGGTGGCCTATCTGGCCCCCCTGGTGGTGTCGCAGGACGCCAAGCTCAAGCGCCAGGTGTGCAGCGCCCTGGCGCAGATCGCCAAGCACAGCGTGGACCTGGCCGAGGTGGTCGTCGAGGCCGAGATCTTCCCCAAGGTGCTCACGTGCCTCCGCTTCCCGGACGACCTGGTCCGGAAGCACGCCGCGACGGTGGTGCGGGAGGTGGCCAAGCACACGCCCGAGCTGGCGCAGCTGATCGTCGGGAACGGCGGGGTCGGGGCGCTGGTGGACTACGTGTCGGACTCCCAGGGGAACAACCGCCTTCCCGGGATCATGGCCCTGGGCTACATCGCCGCCTTCTCCGAGACGCTCGCCCTCTCGGTGGTGGCGGAGAAGGGGCTGCCCCCCCTCGTGTCGGCGCTGCGCGAGGAGGCCGAGGACTACATGAAGAGCGCGTCCGCGTGGTCGCTCGGGCAGGTCGGTCGGCACACCCCCGACCACGCCAAGGCCGTCGCCGACACCGGGGTCCTCCCCCAGCTCGTCACCCTCGAGGCCGACCCTGCCTCGTCCGAGGATCTCCGGACCAAGTGCAAGCGGAGCCTCAAGGCCGTGGTGGCCAAGCTCACGCACCTGCCGGCGCTGGACGCCCTGGTGCACCGCTCGCTCCCCGAGTCCATCATGAAGATGGTGCTCGAGCAGATTGGCAAGGTCCTCGCCGCCGACCCCCAGAGCCGGTCCCAGTTCGTCCACTCTGGGGGCCTGGCGGCCGTGCAGCAGATGGCCGAGGCGCCGGGGTCGACGCTGCGGGAGGTCGTGGAGATCATCAACAGCAACTACCCCGAGGAGATCGTCAAGTACTACAGTCCCGGGTACTCCCAGCAGCTCCTGCAGAAGCTCGACGGCATCGCCAACCCCGCCTCGTGATGCGGGCGCGGCGGCGCCGTGTGCGGGTGGGGCGCGAGGGGTCCTCCCCCGTGTGAGATGATGAGAACTTTGCCGCCGTTGAAGAGTGAAACGCCACCGGGGCGCCTGGTTGGGGGCTGGCGCGTCCCTGCCCCCAACCGGGGGCCGTAGGGCGCCCGGAGCCCAAGGGGTCACCCGGCTGAACAGGGTGGCCCCTTGGTGCTTGTGTACTGGCCAGGAATCCAGGACCCCCCCCCTGCCCTTAAAAGCCCGCGGGGCTCGCAGACGGTCTCCAAACCCAGAACATAACTACCTCAGCGATTAACTCTGCTCCAATCAGCATGGCGAGTTTCATCAAGGCTGTTGCGGGGGCCCCCCTGTCCATGCTCGGCCTCAAGAGCGAGAAGGCGCCCAAGCGCGTACTCATCACTGGTGCCGCCGGTGAGTATCGCCACCGGCTTCAATTGTGTCATTTGCGACGTTTGAGCCGCTAGGGTCCGGGAGAAGTGCGTCGTGCGCTCCCTTCTTGGGTCCGCGGGCTCCTCGACATTTGAGCCATATTTCTCCCAACAACCGCGCGTCTCCGTGCATCTCGCGCCGTTTACCACGACAAATCGCTAAAATACGTGAGATCGACCCAGATAAGCGCCTTGTTGATTCATATTGGCCCGAGGCGGGGCCCGTTCCACCCTGGCCCTCTCGGGGGGGACCATGCCGCATCTCAGAGCGATAGCCGCATTATATGCGACCTTTGTCGCGATCATACGGATATAATACGCAAAATTACGAAGTGTTGACCGATTTAATTCCGGTATACGACCGCACGGGGCGCGAAACGCGCGGACCTTGCCCCGACCCCACCCACGCTCATCGTGACGGATTTCGACCCGCGCTTGGACTTTCCCAACAGTGACTTGACGTCACCGGGTCTATATATCGGCTCTGACCTAGATCCGTGACCTGATGACCCCCGATCCCTCCCGTTTGGAGTGCGGAGGCCCCCCCTCGGACCCCTGGACCGTGGGGGCTTCACCCGCCCGTCGGGCAGTCCTGGCGCTTCCCAGTGCACGAGATCGCCGGAGCGGTCCCGTTCTACGCGGTTTCTGCGCGGGGTCCGCGAGCGGTGCCGCGGATTCCACCCGCCGCGCCGCGCGACCATGACCCCATCCCTCACGCGATCCCGCTGAGGTGTCCCCGACCCCCCCCCCGCCCTGTGTGCACGCAGGTCAGATCGGGTACGCCATCTCCGCCATGGTGGCGGCCGGCGAGTGCCTGGGCCAGGACCAGCCCGTCATCCTCCACCTGCTCGACCTCGAGCGCGCCGCCAACCCCCTGGAGGGGCTCAAGTGCGAGCTGATCGACTCGGCCTTCCCCCTCCTCCGCGGCGTGGTGACCACGTTCGACCTGAACACGGCCGCCAAGGACGTCGACTACGCCATCCTCGTGGGCGGGTTCCCCCGCGGCCCCGGCATGGAGCGCAAGGACCTCATGGCGAAGAACGCCCCCATCTTCGGCCCCCAGGGCAAGGCCCTCAACGACCACGCCGCGCCGGGCGTCAAGGTGCTGGTGGTGGCCAACCCGGCCAACACCAACGCGTGGCTCGTGTCCCAGGCCGCCCCGCGCATCCCCAAGGAGAACATCACCGCCATGACCCGCCTCGACCACAACCGGGCCGTCGGCCAGATCGCCGTCCGCGCCGGCTGCGGCCCCAAGGACGTCAAGAACGTGATCATCTGGGGCAACCACTCGTCGACCCAGTACCCCGACGTCCGGTTCGCGACGGTCAAGGGCAAGTCGGCCCGGGAGGCCGTGGGGGACGACGCCTACCTGGACGGGCCCTTCGTCCCCGAGGTGCAGCAGCGCGGGAAGCACGTGATCAACCTGCGCGGGGCGTCCTCGGCCCTCTCGGCCGCCCACTCGGCCTGCGACCACGTCCGCGACTGGGCCAGGGGCACCAAGGGCGGCTCCTGGGTGTCCATGGCTGTCCCCTCGGACGGCTCCTACGGCATCCCCAAGGGCATCGTCTACTCCTTCCCCTGCACCACCTCCAACGGCACCTACTCCATCGTCCAGGGCCTCGAGATCGACGCCAAGTCCCGCCAGCTCATGGACGCCACCGCCCAGGAGCTCGTCGAGGAGCAGGCCGAGGCCAAGGCCGCCCTCGAGGGCTGATGCCCCCGGCCCCCGCCCCGTCCCGCATTTTTTTGCGCCAGCGCCCCCCCGCCCGGCCGCCCGTCCCAAACCCACCTCGACCCACGACGCTGCCGCACGAGCCGCTGGGGGTCCGGCCGCCCACCACGCCCCGCCAGCGCCGCCCCACGGGGGCATAGCCGGGCCCCGGGGGCCGCCGCCCGCCGGCGCGGGCCGCCGCGCCCGCCCCCCCCCCCCGAATCTAGAAGTACGCGTTCGCCGCCGCCCCCCGAGGGGGGAGGCTGCGAGTGAGCACACGAACAATAAGGGACGACTTTGCCCTTTTTTTC
>Ga0181582_10005049_pt1 | contig 10638 bp, 8 predicted proteins | sample 071ome_32_FD_132438 | JGI IMG/M metagenome (GOLD analysis project Ga0181582, IMG submission 132438) | Coastal salt marsh microbial communities from the Groves Creek Marsh, Skidaway Island, Georgia - 071405AT metaG (megahit assembly) | ecosystem: Environmental > Aquatic > Marine > Intertidal zone... | reverse complement strand
GACCCTTGCCCGGAGCGGAAATGATCACCTTCTTGGCCCCAGCATCGATGTGCCCTTGGGCCTTCTCGTCTTGAACGAACAGGCCGGTCGACTCGATCACGATGTCCACGCCCAATTCGCCCCAAGGCAAGTTGGCCGGAACCTCGCGCAAAGCGAGACACTTGATCTTCTGGCCATTGACAACGAGCGTATCGTCGCCTTCCGCTTCCACGGTACCGTTGAAACGACCTTGGGTTGTGTCGTACTTGAGCAGGTAGGCCAAGTTGTCGGCAGGAACCAAATCGTTCACCGCTACAACTTCTACGTCGGAGCCCAGGAGACCCTGGTCGACAATTGCCCGGAATACGAGTCGGCCAATCCGGCCGAATCCATTAATAGCTACTTTTACAGCCATCTTTCTTAATTATTGCTGATTCTCGTCTTAGTTTAGAAGGACCCTGGGCTCCCGGATTATCCCCAAAAGCCAGGCGAATCGGGAGTAGATGGCGCCCTCAGCATAAAATCAAGGGTTTAAAACGTGACAATTGGCCGAGCTTCTACGAACCCATTTCAACCACTCTCGTCACCTGTAACTCTTCAGCGAAATGGGGATTCCCAACTTGAACAACGCAACACGGCTAAAGTTGGGGCAGACCGGCCTGCTCTGAGCTTTGTCGAGGAGCTGGGTCCTCCAATTCGCCAAACCAAGGAGGGATGAGCAAATCTCCGCTCGCTAGGACGCCGTCCTCATCCAGAAGCCGGATGCTAGCGGCGGCAATCGCAGCTCGGAATGCAAATCGTTACGAAAAGAAACCTCATCGAAACCCCAAAAACGGTCATGGTCCGCCAACTGTCTCCAGCTTCCCTGCCAATTGCCTAAGGGAAGCCCCAGCTCCTCAAACCCTGGATTGACGGCAAATAGTAATTGGTTTGGACCCAAACTATTGTCCGCGTTGAAGACTACTACCAACGCATTCCCCCCAGCGACTTTTAGACGAGCGAAAAATCCCCCCGTCGCTCGATTGTAGTGCCTGAGCAATTGTCCCAGTTCCGAGCGCCGAAAGGCGATCCACGAAGCAACATAATGGCTGGAGGTCCCAAACTCCGCTCGGCGACGAAAATTCAGGGCATTGAGATCGCCACGTTGATAGGTGTTGTTCACCCCTCCTTTGGAATGCAAGAAGTCCTGACCCGCGTGAAGCATGGGTATGCCTATGGAAACCATCATGATCGCGAAAATCATGTGCGCGCGACGGATATCGACTAGCGTCGGGTGGGAGCCATTGAAATGCGCTCTTTCGGTTATCACGTCAATACAGGCCCTGTCGTCGTGCGACTCCGTGTAGTTGACCGTTTGGGCAGGCCAACTGGCATAGTCGTCCGGCGACCCGGAAAGGAAATGGAACAGATCGTCGGACCCCAAATTGCCTAGAACATAGGACTTGACCGACTCGCGGTATCCATCATTCCAAGACGCGTATCCCGTATCCTTTAGCTCTCTACCAATATGGCCTCTAAAGCTCCAGGGCTCGGCAATCAGTATAATGTCCGGACGAATTGCCTTTAATGCCTTCTCAATCTCGACGAGCGTGTCTTTTCCGACCAAGTCCGCTAGATCGAAACGAAAACCATCCACTCCATAGAATTCGACAAATCGTTTCAAACTGTCGATAATGAGTCTCCTACCCATAGGGGTGTCGCATCGAAAATCGTTCCCGCAACCGCTCCAATTCGTCAATCCTCCATTGGGCTCCAAGTGAAAGTAGTAGCGTTTATCGACAAAGAGCAGATGAGCCGGCTTTCCCACATGGTTGTAAACCACATCGATGATCACCGCCATATTGCGCTTGTGGATACTAGCAACCAAGTCGCGAAATTCTTGAATCTGCGTTACCGAGGCAGGATCGGAAGCGTAGGAGGAAGCCGGGGAGAAATAGTTGGCCGTCATGTACCCCCAATGGTATTCCTCTGGAGATTGACTATCATTTTCTTGGATTGGCTGAAGCTCTAGAGCGTTGATTCCCAAGGTCGCTGGATAGAAATCCCGGGAATCAACCGATTCTCGCAAATCCTTGAACCCCAGGGGGCCTTGTATATCCCTCGCCCCAGCCACGAGGTCGCGCGTGTGGGCTTCCAGAATAACCAAATCTTGCCATGCTGGGGGTTTGAAGGGCTTGATCGGCGGGAAGCGCTTGTCATTGACTACGACCCCCGGCCCCTCACGCCCAAGACAGGCCTTCGCATAGGGATCCAAAATGCGGAAGTCCTTATCGAATGCGCTGGATTCGCCGTCGGGCCCGTCCAGCCTGAACCAATAGTACGCCCCTTCCAGATTTTCTCGTATCGTCGTTTCCCATACGTAATCCTCCGATGGACTCATCAGTATCCAATCAATATTTTCCCTGGAGCCACCCTTCGCCAATCCAAGCTTAACCCACTTCGCCCTCGGAGCAAATAGCCTAAATGTGGTCACGCCGTTCTCCACGATCGCCCCTAAGGCTTTATCGGATTGCAAGCTCAGCAAATAGGGGCCTGGATCCAGTCGCGCTCGACGCAACTTTGTCCTGCCATGGTAGATCAGAGTATGCGTCTCCGATAGATCGAACCGCTTTTCGATCTCGAAACGGAAGCGGTGTCGTCCACTTTGCTTTTTCGAGAACACGTAGTTGCTGTTCCCCATCCCATCGTCGGCAATGTTGGGAGCCTCATCATCGACCACCAGCCATCGATAATTTCCCGTCACGAACTTGAATGCAAGATCGTCTGACGACCCCATCTTCTCTAAAGGGATTTGAAGCGACAGAATCGACCTTGAGCCAGTCCGAACCGGCTCTAAGCGCCACTCCCGCTTGCCAACGCCTTCCTGCCAGCCATTGAAGGGACCCACTAGGAATACGTCGTTTTGACCGTATCTAAAATCCGGGTACTCCTCCCGAGATAAAACGAAAACCGCATTACCGGCATCGTCGATATGATAGCGGCTCTCCAGGGCGAAATCGATCGCTGGAAGGCGCTGGATATCCAGATCCCGGACAGATTTCGTTTCCAGGCTAATCCTCGGAAGCTGCCCGGCCTTCCAATCATAGTTGAGCTCTATTACCCCCCCATTAGGCGAATCCATGAAGGCTTTGGCGATGCGATGCGACTCGTGAGTGGTCATGATTCCGACGACACCACAATGTCAAATTGCCTGCCTTTACAAGCTAGAACGGAAGCGGCCTTTCGCTCATAAATGGAGTCAGATATCCCGGAGACTTGCTGAAATCGCCAAACTCGGAGATTAGCCTTCTCGTCCATCAAATCGACAATTTTCTCGACAGTCATCAGGCAGGGCTGAAAAAAGACCGGAACATCCATCAGGCTATTCATAGCACTTGCCTCAGTGACGACTAGTCGCAACCCTCATCAATCTGTTTCGCCATTCTGGGCTCGCTCAGACCATGGCGTGTCGCGAATGAACGGTCTACCGAGAATCTCCATCGTCACTCCTTCATACAACCAGGGAAGGTATCTGGCGGCTACTCTGCAGAGTCTCGTAGATCAGGAATACCCGAATCTCGAGGTGATTATTCAAGATGGCGGCTCAACGGACGCCTCCCAAGAAACCGCCAGACAATTCGTCAACGACCATTCAAATATTTTTAAGCTCCATATTGAGGACGACCAAGGCCAAGCCGACGCCATCAATCGAGGCTTTCGAAGATCCTCCGGGGAAATAATGGGCTTCCTCAATTCCGATGACTTGCTGGAGAAAGGTTGCCTGAAGCGAGTGGCTTTGGAAATCAATCCGGATCGGCAGCGCTACATCGTGTTCGGCCGCAGTTGCTTTTTTGGAAGCGACGCATCGAAGCAAGGCGAAGAGCATGCCTGGGTCTACCGAAGCCATTTCGATCAGCTCGCCTTTTGGAAACGCGGATACAACCAGATTCCTCAGCCTTCCACGTTTTGGCATCGAAGCGTTTGGGAAACCTGCGGAGAATTGGATACGACAATCGAGCACGCGGTCGACTATGACCTCTTTTGCCGATTCAGTGCACGATATCGCTTTCATCCGATTCCAGAAATTTGGAGTCACTATCGACTGCACAGCGAATCCAAATCCGTAATCAAAAGCCATTCTTCTTTGATGCGGGATTGCGAAGAGATCAGCCGACGCTACTGGGGCTCCTGGGCATCTCCCCTACGCTGGCGCTGCCAGACCTCCCATTGGCTTCACCACCGCAGCAGCCGGCCTGAATCGTTGGATTCACTTCGCCGGGCCGAATCCGCATTGATGAACAGGCGCTACAGCGCGGCATGGCTGAGAGGCATCATCGCCATTTGCAAAGCGCCGACTAGGGTAGGATCGCGTTTGCTCTTTCCTCTCGCGGCAACAAGGGGATGGAAATACTTGGCCCGAAAATTCAGTATCAAAGAGGATGATCCAGAAACTCTCTGTCCAAACCGATGGATAGGCCCCTACTACGAAACGCGCCTAAATGTTTCCCCAGCTAGCAAATGGATTCGGGCGACGATCGAACTACCGGAATCGCTACATCAGCGGGGAGTCCACATCAGTCTGAGCTTCCAAGGCTCAACCTTTTCCGACTGGAGCTCCGACGGGGCAACCATGCGAATCGCAGCTCCCCTCCGATCAACCGATTCTGCAGAAATTACCGTTGTCCTCCGCTGCGATCGCTACTTCGTTCCCGCCCTAGCCGGCGAAAGCCAAGATACGCGAATCCTGTCAGCTCGGCTCCTGTCCCTCCAGGCCGCACGCTAAACTCCAGGTTTCGCCGAAAAACATCCAAGCTTGCGACTCCGGCCAGAGTATATCCAGATTGGCAGCATATGGGCGAGAAGATCCTATTGGCGATGTCAGGCGGCGTAGATAGCAGCGTGGCCGCGCTTCGCTTGCAACAGCAGGGCTACCAAATCGAGGGAGCCTACATGAAGAACTGGATCAACGAAGAGGAAATCCTCGGCGACTGCCCCTGGCAACAGGACATCGAGGACGCCAGCGCCGTCGCGGCAAAACTCGGAATCCCATTTCGCGTCGTCAACCTTATGGACGACTACCGCTCGAGGATCGTTGACTACCTCCTAGCTGGCTACCAATCTGGAATCACCCCCAACCCGGACGTTATGTGCAACCGGGAAATTAAATTTGGCGTCTTTCTCGACTATGCGATCGATCATGCCTTCGACTCGGTCGCCACCGGACACTACGCTCGCCTCGAACGTTCGTCTGGAGAGCCCGTTCTCCTCGAAGGGAAAGACAAGAACAAAGACCAAACTTATTTTCTGGCCATGATGCGCCGGGATCAGGTCCAACGAGCGCGTTTCCCCATAGGCGATCTCACCAAGCCGGAACTACGGTACCTGGCTCGTAAGGCGGAATTGCCCAACGCATCCAAAAAAGATAGCCAGGGAATTTGCTTCATCGGTAACATCAAGATGCAGGACTTCCTTCGCGAATACGTTCCCAACGACCCAGGCCCTATTCTCAAGGCCGATGACGAGACCATCCTCGGAAAGCACCAAGGGCTTCACTACTTCACTATCGGTCAACGGAAAGGGATCGGCATTCCCTCCAACCGCGATCATCAGAATTACGTTGTCGTCGGGAAGGATCCCAGCCGCAAAGCTCTCATAGTCGCTTTCGAATCCCTCAACGCCCCAGGCCTTTACGCCGCAAGTTGTCAGGTTTCCAATTTAAGTTTTATCGCGGATCCAATCAAAGAGGAGAGAACCATCGAAGTTAAAACGCGCTATCGCGATCCCAGGATACCGGCAACTTACAAGCCAATCGGTGATCAGTCTGCGGAAATTTCTTTTCGGGAACCGCAGAGAGCGCTCGCCCTGGGCCAAGTACTGGCTTTCTACGAAGGCGAACGTTTGCTCGGAGGGGGAATCTACTCCCGTGTCGACTCGAAAGTCGCCATCGAATCGCGATGAAACAGGAACGCGAGAGTAACGGCTTCGAAGATCCCGCTCTTCTTCTCAGCCTCTATCGAATCAGCCAGGCAGGCAGCACTGCCTTCAATGTCCGCGAAGCCTATAAGGCGGTCATGGAAGCCATTCAGCGCCTGTTTCAGCCGTCTTCAGCTTCCATTGCTTTGATCAGCCCGGACACGGGTCTCTTGGAAGTCGAGTACGCTCTTGGGTATCCATCGAACTTGGACGATTACGCGCTACATCTGGGTAAGGGCATATCGGGACGGGTAGCCTTCAGAGGCAAACCCATGCTCGTAAAGGACGTCAAGACGAGTCCCTACTATGTTAAGCTACTAGATGAGGTGCGCTGCAAAATGGCCGTGCCTCTTTTTTCTGAAGGGCAAATAATTGGGGTAATCAGTGTCGAATCCAAGGAGGTTGGCCAATACGAGAAGAGGGATATGGAACGACTGCGAACCATAGCGGATGAAGCGGTTCGCTCGCTCCAATGCGTATGGCGCCAAAGGGGGCTTGAAAATCAATCTGAACAACTCAACGCCTTAATCGAGGTGGGGCAAAAAGTAGTATCTAATTTAGAATTACAGAGCCTTTGGGATAGCATAACGGAGGCGGCCCTCGACTTGACGGGGGCTCGGATGACCACCCTTCAGCTTTACGACCCAAAACAAGGCCTCGTCACTATGGAGGCAGCGAGGCCCCCATTGCAGGAGTTTCAGTCGCGCGTAGAAACTTTGCGAATCGAGGAAAGCATGAGCGCCTCCGCCATTCAGACGCGCAAGCAAATCGAATTCCCCAATATCACTACGCCCGAATATCTGGACCTTCTGGATACGCCCCAGCATGAGGATGTCGTCTCTTGCCTTTCGACCCCCATGATTTACGAAGGAGACGTCATCGGCGTGATCAATATTTTCACCCACGTTAGCCACCGTTTTCCCAACGATGAAAAGCGGCTATTGCAAGCCTTTGCGTCTCTTTCAGCAGCAGCCGCTCAAAATGCCAACCTCTACGCTCGGGTTTTCAATAGCGAAGATCTGCTGCGGAAGAGCGAACGGTTAACGACTCTCGGGCTCCTCTCTGCAGAGATCGCCCACGAAATTCGCAACCCGCTCACCGTAATCAAGCTGCTCTTCGGCTCCCTTGGCTTGCAGTACGACAGCAAGGATCCGCGCCACAAGGACACGCAAATCATTGGAGAGAAAATAAATCAACTAGAGGAAATCGTTTCTCGCGTCCTCACTTTCGGCAAGAACCGGGAAGACTTGTACGCCAACTGCTCCATCAACGACTTGATTGGCGATACTTTGCTTCTGGTTCGGCTGAAGATGAGCCAGCAGCGAATCGAACTGCGCCACCAAAAATTGGAGCAACCCTTGGAGATCTACGGCAATAAAGGCCAACTTCAACAGGTTTTTCTCAACCTCATTCTGAACGCCTCAGAAGCCATGCCAAACGGCGGCTCCTTGACAATTTCAACAAAAATTGAAGGCGTATCCGAAAATCAGCGACTGGCTATCTACTTCAAAGACACCGGTTCCGGCATACCGGAATCAATCCAAGACCGCATTTTCGACTCCTTCCTTACCGACAAGCCAGAGGGCACCGGCCTCGGACTGTCCATCGTCAAAAGAATCCTGCGCTCCCACCGAGGCGATATATCCGTCGCAGAATCGAGCGAACAGGGGACTACCCTCCGAATCGAACTGCCAATCGAGACCGACGAAATCTAGGGATACCGACTGCCAAAGGCATAGCCGAACCCAGTTCAGCTCCCCGTGAAAAATAAGGTAGAGCCCATAAGTAATAACCCCCGGGTCAAGCTCCGAGGCATTCTAAGAGGCAGGCAGGATCGGCTCGATCCTCCGATTTCCGCAGATGGAAGACCTAGGTAGTCCTCCCTAAACTAAGAGTCCAGCCCGACTTAGCTTTCGAGTTCGACGTTCCAGTAGGCCACATCGATAAAATGCCGCCACTCTTTGTGCTTTTTCCCCCGAGCAGCGATGCTGATAACCGGTCGCCACTGCGGCTTCGACGGCTTGCGGGCCAATCGCATGCCAGCCTCATGGGGCAACCGATTTGCCTTGCGGGAATTGCACTTGATGCACGAGCAAACTATATTTTCCCAGGTCGTCTTTCCCCCATAGTGCCGGGGAATCACGTGATCTAAATTCAAGTCTTCCGACGACATCTTCTTGTCGCAATACTGGCAACGATACTTGTCCCGATCGAAGACGTTCTTCCGGGTCAGCTTGAGCTCTTTCTTCGGCATCTTGTCGAATATGGATAGAAGGATGATCTTCGGCACGCGAATCGGATGCCGGACCGTGCGCACCAATTCCATTTCGGCGACTGGGGGATTGTAGCGGGAAAAGTCTACCCAATCCATCATATCGAAAATCCGGAAATCCTCTTCCTCGGCGTAAACCACGCTCGCATGCCCCGTCGCCAAAAGCGAGAAAGCCCGCTTGGCCGATATGACATTCACGGCCTGCCAGAGCCGATTCAGAACGAGTACAGGTTCTGTAAGGGCAGCCTCCATGATTCCATCGTTCTATGGTCCCGCTCGCCCCTGTCAAGCGGGACCGCTATCAATCCCCTGTAAATCCGGAGTTTCCCTGCAACGAAATTGTAACAACGGAACAGATACAGTCTCAAAGATCAGCAGTCCTCTCCGCGAACGGCCTGTTGGCGTCGGCTCGACGATACGAACCAGGGATGAGCAGCTCGTCGTAGCCTGTAGGAGCGGTTTCATCCCGCTATTTCGATGCGGGCCGGTCTACAACTATCGCGGAGCAAACTCGCTCCCACGCACAAAATCGAAATCCGATATCATCTGTTCATCAGAGACTCTCTAGGCAACCTCGTTGGGCTGGTCCGAGGGTAGACAGACAGCCGCAGCTGCTCGGGACCCTTTTAATCCGCATCGTAAACCTGGACCTTCGCCCAATTCTCCTTGTTGTTGGCGATAAAATCGTCGTGCAAGGGATGGGTCTGGTAAACATCGTGATCCGCAATTGAGTCAAAGACGACCGTCAAGCAGAGATCGAAATCACGGACGCTTACCGGGCGAACCTCCGTATCCGCAGGGCTCCCTACATAGAGAGCCTTAACCGTTTCGATCTTGCCCAGCAAGTTGCGAGCGTCATCCGCGCAAGATTGGATGTCCGCCTCTGAAGACGCTTCCGTGAAGTTGAAAAATACTGTGTGTACTAGCATGGAAATAGGATTTACTTTGATTGGTTAGGACATCTATCTACCTACCGATTTGCTCGAACCGATCGAGGACAGGATCAATACGCTCGCGGCTAGCCTTGTAAAGCTTTTGGTTTTGTGGAGCCACGCCACGCAGAAATTGAAGCGTTTCCCGCTTTTCAGCGATCTCGGTTCGAGCCATCTCCAATACGTATCCCGATAATTTGCCGGACTTCACGATTCGCTCCATCTCGGCAATCTCTTTTTCCAGACTGGCAGCGCTCACCTCCTCATTGGAAAAATCTCTGGCGAGCATGAGCTTGACCAAAGTCGCCACAAAGGCCGCTGCCGGAGAGTCGATACGGCTCCAAACCTCAAAGGCCCGAATTGCCGGCAGAGGGCTATCGCTTTCATCAGCCGCTACCCATTGATCCACGTTGGATAGCGTCCATTCCAGGACCACTTCAGCTTCGGAAACAAACCGATAGACCTCTGATCGACTGACTGGCTGCTGCATCAAAGCCTCGATGACTTCCTCGACGGCTCCAGCCTGCTCTATCAAGGACTCGCCGGCAATCGATTCCGCGCTGGCGCTCGCGCCAAACAAAACCGTAGACACTGCCCATCCGACCGCCAGCCAAAACGTCCAAAACCGGCGCCGGACGCTCATCGCAGCAGATGAACCTTGCCGCTCCCCTTGACAACGCTTCCTATCCTCATCGCCCGGCAGCCATGGGAACGGCTCTCTTCAAGAATGGCCTCAGCCTTTTCCGCATCGACGCAAAGCGTCATCCCAATTCCCATATTGAACACTTCGTACATTTCTTCGAAATCGATCCTGCCAGCTTCCTCTATCAATTTGAATATGGGAAGCGGGGTCCAAGCGCCCGTATTAATTTCGACATCCACGGAATCGGGAAGGATACGCGGGATATTGCCGCAAAAACCCCCACCGGTGATATGGGCTATGCCGAACAAAGCATTGCCTTTGCGGAATTTCGATGATCGGCCCGTATTGAATTTATTGATAAGAGCCTGAATCAACGGCGCGTAGTTCGTATGCGGGGCCTGCAAGGCTTTGAAAACGCTTTGCCGCGATCCGGGAACCTTATCTAAACCTTTCAGCTTGGCTTTATCGAAGACCACTTTCCGGGCTAGCGTGTAGCCATTGGTATGCAAGCCATTGGAGGGCAAGCCGATCACCACATCGCCCGCGCGAATGGTAGAGCCCGAGAGCATTCGCTTCTTTTCCACGATGCCGACAATCACCCCCGCAATATCGTATTCGCCCGGCTGATAAAATCCTGGCAGCTGGGCGGTCTCCCCACCGATCAACGCGCAGTTAGCCGCCGCGCAGGCGTCCTTCATTCCGGAGAGCAATTGCTTGAAGACCTTGGGTTCCAGCTTGTCCATTCCCAGGTAGTCGAGGAAGAAGAGCGGCTCTGCCCCTATCACCGAAATATCGTCAATGCAGTGATTAACAATATCCATGCCCACGCTCTTGTGCTGCCCCGAATCGAAAGCTAACTT
>Ga0181582_10005048_pt1 | contig 10639 bp, 9 predicted proteins | sample 071ome_32_FD_132438 | JGI IMG/M metagenome (GOLD analysis project Ga0181582, IMG submission 132438) | Coastal salt marsh microbial communities from the Groves Creek Marsh, Skidaway Island, Georgia - 071405AT metaG (megahit assembly) | ecosystem: Environmental > Aquatic > Marine > Intertidal zone... | reverse complement strand
GGTTTCCTTGCAGGACAATACTTCTGTGTAAAAGGCATACATCTTGTCGACGTCGATAACGGGAATGCCCACTTCCATGGGAGATGTCTGTTTCATATCAGTATCCAGTTCTTCTTGTTATTCGGCTGCTTGCCGGTTCGCAATATAGGGGTCTGCGGCCCTGTGTTCGGGATATTCCTGCCAGTCGGCCAGCACGTGTTCAGCCCGCAATTCTTCAGGGATATTTTCCACCCCAATGATACGGTCGAGGCTTTCATGGGCATAGTAAATGCGCCGTTCCATATAGGACAGGCGGTAGCCCTTGAAGCCGGGCGATACCACGGCCTTTTGCTGCCACTCCAGGAATTGCAGGTCTTCCTGCATCACGACTTCCCAGAAGTCCAGCAACGGACCCCAGGCAGCAGGCCGTTCGCCCTCGCCCCAATCCAGCCCGTAATGAACAACGTCAACCCGCGTACGATCCTTGGCCAGCGGCCAGAACATCAACAATTGGCGCGCACCTTCGCTCACCGGTGTGATGATGTTGGGGAAGATATTGTGCGAGACATGGTAATTCAGCGCGATCTCACCCTGCGGGATCGGCGGCAGGGAATTTTCATCCGTTGCATAACCGCGGCGGATCTTCTCTTCCTCCGGCGAGGCGTTAGTCGGGCAGGTCATCCGCGTATGGCCATTGGGTAACAGGCCCATAACGGCACCCCGTTCGTTCAGCGATGGCCCGACTGTTTCAGGATGAATGCCTTTGATGTGATAGACCTCCAGGAACGCGTCCATGGTCAGCTTCCAGTTGCAGTCCAACTCGTAGGATCGAATAGCTGCGGGGCGTAATTGATCGAGTTCGAACTGCTGGAACTCATCGGCGATCATACCCAGCCAGTCCTGCAGTGGCTCAGCATCAGGGTCTTCATTCACAAAGATCAACCCACCCCAGATCTCGCACTTCACTTCTGGCAGGCCCAGGCAGGATTTATCGAAGTCGGCATCAAAATCATCTTCATACATGACACTGACCAGCTTGCCTTCGCTGTTGTAAGTCCACTGATGATAGGTGCAGCGCAACAGGCTGGCATGGCCTTCTGGCTCCCTCACCAACGGCGCACCCCTGTGCTGGCAAACATTGTAGAAGGCGCGGATTTTATCATCCTTGCCTCGGATAATGAAAATGGCGGCCTCGGGGATGTCGAGCAGCACATAGTCCCCCGGCTTGGGCACCTGGCTGACATGACCCGCATAGAGCCACACTTTCTGCCACAGATGCTCCCGCTCCAGGTCTAAGAATGCCTGACTCGTATAACGCCCTGGCGGCAGTGGCGGCAGGGCCGGGAAATTTTCCGGCGCGCCATGGCCGGCATCAGCCCGGTCGATCTCGGCCTGCATGCGCGCTTTCAGGTTCGCGATTGATTCTGGTTGGTCCATGAATTTCCCCCTCTCCCGGCAGGCATCCCTGCTACCGGGGCACGCATAATTCTAGTGGCCTGCAAGCCAGAATCAACGCCCGATAGGTCTTGGTTGAATGACCAGTTGCCTTGCCCGGGCCACCCCCATGCAATATAGACAAAGCACACACACTCTACGCCACAGTGAAATGGAATAGTATCATGACGAACCCGACAACCTACGAACCACCCAAAGTCTGGAAGTGGGAAAAGCAAGACGGCGGACGCTTTACCAATATCAACCGCCCCATCGCCGGCCCGACCCATGAAAAAGTGCTGCCCATCGGCAAGCACCCGCTGCAGCTTTATTCCCTGGCCACGCCCAATGGCATCAAGGTCACGGTGATGCTGGAAGAATTGCTCGCCGCAGGTCACGAAGACGCAGAATATGACGCCTGGTTGATCAATATCGGCGAAGGTGACCAGTTCGGCAGTGGGTTTGTCGACGTGAACCCGAATTCTAAAATCCCGGCGCTAATGGATCATTCCACGGAAACACCGACCCGGATTTTTGAATCCGGCGCGATCCTTTTATACCTGTCGGAAAAATTTGGTGGCGCCTTTGTGCCCGATGATCTGGCCGCCCGGGCCGAGGTCTATTCCTGGCTGATGTGGCTGATGGGCAGCGCGCCCTATCTGGGCGGTGGTTTTGGCCACTTCTACGCCTATGCGCCGGAACGCTGGAAATACCCGATCGACCGTTACACCATGGAAGCCAAGCGCCAGCTTGATGTGCTGGACCGCCGCCTGGGCGAAAGCCAGTGGCTTGGGGGTGATGATTATTCCATTGCCGATATGGCGACGGCCCCGTGGTACGGCACGTTGGTGATGGGCAATATCTATGAAGCCGGTGAATTCCTGGATGTGGGGTCTTACAAGAACGTCAATCGCTGGAAGGATGACTTTGAAGCGCGTCCGGCTGTTCAGCGGGGACGCATGGTCAACGCCACTTGGGGCGACCCGGCCAAACAATTGCATGAGCGCCATGATGCCAGCGACTTTGACACCAAGACGCAGGACAAGCTGGAAGCCTCTGAGTAACCAGCTTTAGAGCGGGACTTTCGCGCCGTTGCGCAGGCCCCCTTCGCCCAATTGTTGCAGGGCGGCTTCCCGGAAAGCCGGGTAGTCGCCCAACACAATCAGCCAACAATAGATGCAGGGCGTACCTTCCATATCGATCTCAAACGGTGAAAAACCGAGATGCATGATCGAAAAGGGCGCATCACTCTTGCCCGGCATGTACTGGCTTACAAAATCCAAGAACCCATCATATTGGTCGGCAGCCACGAGCTCAAAAAAAGCCACGGCGTCCTGACCCTTGCGGTCAACCCGCCGCAACGCCTGGGTCGGGAATAATCCCGCCGTCCAACGCGGGTTGATCTCGGTAATGATGACCTCGCCTTCGGGACCGATGAAGAAGTCGATCCCCATATTGTCGCCCACATCGGAGCCGAAACCGAATTGTTTTACATAATGGCCGACCTGTAGCAGGACGTCTTCCTGCGCCGGGGTCAGTGGGTTTTCATAGCGGATGTGATTACCAATCCAAAGGCCATCCGCCACCAGAATGCGCCGCACATTGTCGAGTTTGACGTCTGTGTCGTCGATATAGAGGTCCGCCGTCCATTCCTCATATTGGTCGAGCGGCAGGCGCTGCTGCACCAAAACAGGGTCTGAAGCGTCATAGTCCAGCAGAAATTCTTCGACCTCCGCCAGGCTGTTGACGGCTTTGACATTCCGCGCACCAGGCTGGCCCGTCATTTTCAGGATCACCTGATTGTCATGACGCTCAAAAAAGTCGGCAACAGTCGGGTCATCGCCCACCGGTTGTTGCGCGATGATCGTCTCCGGCACGGGCAGGCCAAACGCCGGCGCATTTTCTGCAAAGTGAAACTTGGAATTCAGCTTGAGCATGCGTTCAATAGCTTCCTGATCCTGATGGATCATCTGGTTCGACCGGCTCATCATCAAAAAGGTGACCAGTGGCACGTCGGGTAGATTCTCCGCCAGGGTCTCGTAATAGGTGTCGGCCGGGGCGTAGATGAGATTGTCCAGCGGCACCATAGGCATGCCGAGGGTGCTCATCATGCCATGGTGTTTTGCCATATAGGCCGACCAGGGCGGTTTCGAGAATTGCTCGAACAGGCCCACATAGTCGGCGGGCTTGCTGATTGCCAGCAATGACGCCTGCAAAATCGCCAGCAATTGGTTTTGCTCAAAATGGTCGCGCTTTTGCTTTTCGGTCAGCTTGTCCATGTCGAAATGGAGCGGCAGATCGTCTGCTGCCATGGCGAAAAATGTCGCCTGCTGTCTGTCCGGGAAAAATGCCCCTGCCTTCATCGAAATCTCCCCCTTGCTTCGATGGCCTCACAGAACCTTAGTACAAAACGACGGAGCGGATCGACTTTCCTTCATGCATCAGGTCAAAAGCAGTGTTGATGTCTTCGAGCGGCATGGTGTGAGTAATCAGATCGTCGATGTTAATCTTACCGTCCATATACCAGTCGACGATCTTGGGCACATCGGTGCGGCCGCGCGCGCCACCGAAGGCCGTGCCTTTCCAGACCCGGCCCGTCACCAGTTGGAAAGGCCGTGTGGCAATTTCCTGCCCGGCTTCTGCCACGCCAATGATGATCGACTGGCCCCAGCCACGGTGGCAGCATTCCAGCGCCTGGCGCATCACATCCGTATTGCCTGTCGCGTCGAATGAATAGTCAGCACCACCATCTGTCAGGTCCATAATGGCTTCCACCACCTTGTCATTCCCAATTTCAAGCGGGTTGATGAAGTCTGTCATGCCGAACTTTTCAGCCATGGCGCGCTTCGCGGGGTTGATATCAACACCGATAATCTTGTCGGCACCGACCATGCGGGCACCCTGAATAACATTGAGACCAATGCCACCGAGGCCGAATACAGCCACATTCGCACCTGGTTCCACCTTGGCGGTATAGATCACCACACCAATGCCCGTGGTGACACCGCAGCCAATGTAGCATATTTTGTCGAAAGGCGCGTCTTGCCGCACCTTGGCAACGGCAATCTCCGGCATCACGGTGAAGTTGGAGAAAGTCGAGGTGCCCATATAGTGATAAAGCATCGCCCCATTCAGTGAAAAGCGAGAGGTGCCGTCAGGCATCACACCCTGGCCCTGCGTGCCACGGATCGACGTGCAGAGATTAGACTTCTGCGACCGGCAGGTTTTGCATTCACGACATTCCGGCGTGTAGAGCGGGATCACATGGTCACCGGGTTTGACCGAGGTGACACCCGGGCCAACCTCACGAACAATACCGGCACCTTCGTGCCCCAGGATAGACGGGAAGATGCCTTCGGAATCCTTGCCTTCCAGTGTGTAAGCGTCGGTATGGCACACGCCTGTGGCCATGATTTCTACCAGCACTTCGCCTTCCCGCGGGCCTTCCAGGTTCACGTCTTCAATCACCAACGGTGAATTGGGTGCAACCGCAATAGCAGCACGTGTCTTCATGACTTTTCCCTCCCCTTTCCAGCAAGGCTAGCTGATACACAATCCGCCATCAATGGGCAGGCACTGGCCGGTAATATAATTGCTGGCGGGCGACGCCCAGAAAACGGCCACGCCTTCCAGTTCTGCAAGGTTGCCGGACCGGCGCTGCGGGATACGCTGCATCATCCAGTCATGAAATTTGTTGCCTGTGCGATTGTTCGAGGCGCCGGTCATTTCCGTTTCATAATAGCCAAACAAGAGCGCATTAGCCGTGATCCCATAGCGTGCCAGCTCAAAGGCCGCACCACGCGTCAGGCCGTTCACCGCCGCTTTAGAAGCTGCATAATTCGTGTTGCGGTTTACGCCCATGATGGATTGCCCGGAACCAGAAACAATCAGCTTGCCGCCCTCGCCCCGGTCAATCATGTGCCGGGAGACGTGGCTGTATACCAGGGCCACCCCACGGGTATTGACCTGTTGGACCGGGTCCCACTTATCTGCTGTCATTTCTGACAGCGGCACACCGCCACCGCCCATACCAGCATTAGCAAAACAGCTGTCGACCTTGCTGAGCTGCTCCAGCGTGCCCGCCATGGCCGTCTCAATCTGTGCTTCGTCAGCCAGATCGCAAATGAATGAGGCAATACGACCAGTGCCATACTCATCCAGCTCTTCAACGGCGGCGCTATTTTTGGTGTCGTTGCGGGCCCAGACAGCCACATTGGCATTGGCTTTGGCCAGGCCACGTGCGAGCGCTAGCCCAATCCCGCCATTACCACCGGTGACCACAGCTGTATGGCCGGACAAATCAAACATTTGCATGAATTTTACTCACCTATAAGGATGTCAGATAGACATCCAGTCTTTCACTCATGTCACGATAGGCACCCTGCAGGTTCTCTGCAATCGTCTCTAACGGCGCGTCATCATCAGCCAGGAATTTGCCCGTCCACAGGATCTCGCAGCCCTGTTCGGCGACCTGCAACTGGATGGTGACATCATAGGTCTGCATACCCAGGGGCGAGCCGCTGGTCAGGCTGTAGGTGATCAGTTGTTGGGCGTCATCATGCGCGTCCAACCGGTGCTGAACCTCACCCACACTGGGCAGAGTAAAGTCCCGCACCATGCCGACCCCTTCGCCGGACACGGTCAATGCACCTTCGTCGCCACCTCTTACCCAGTGCAACAGCGACCCGAAGTCTCCGAGCACTTCCCAGGCCTTCCCAGCAGAGGCACCAAGCCCCTGCTGATAGGTGACTGTCTGCCAATTCGCCATACTCAATCGCCACTATTTGGCGTTCGCATTGAGCAGTACTTCACCCGGCGTGGCGCCCGTGCAGTCCTGGCCTTCAAAGGTGATCTGGCCATTGACCATAGTGTAGTGCAGGCCTTCTGCCTTCTGGGAGCGACGCCAACCACCAGCAGGCTGGTCGTAGAGTTTTTCCATCTTGTCCCAGGACGGCGTGCGCTTGATGGTCTCGGGGTCGTAGACCACGACATCGGCAGGCGCGCCTTCCCGCAGGATGCCACGATCTCCCAGCCCACACATATGGGCCGGCAGGCGTGACAGGCCATAATGCGCTTTTTCAGCTGAAATCAGGCCCTCTTCTCGGACCATCCATTCCAGCAGATCCGTCGGGTAAGCACCCTGCACCACGAAGTGGCAATGGGCACCGCCATCGGAAATTCCCGGCACCACATAGGGGTTGTCGAGCACCTTCTTGGTGGTCGCGGCCGAGGTATTGTAGGCATTACCGACAAATTCAGCTTCGAAGTTGGACTCGAGCGAGATATCGAGCAGAACGTCGGCGACATGCTTGCCTTCTGTCTCGGCAATTTCGGTGACCTTGCGATCTTCATAGTGCTTGAGCCTGTCATGGCCGGCGGCACCGTGCATGGTCAGCCTGTCTGCCTTACCGGACGTGCCCAGGCCGCCCACGATGCCCCGGTCAATTTCATCGCGCAGGCGTAGGCGCATGTCTTCATCGCGCATCATGGCCATACGCTGCTCTTTCGGGCCGTTCATGACCTCGTGCCAGGCCGGGGCATTATCCCACAGAGACCAGTCTTCAAAAGTCAGCAGGGTTGGCGAACGTACCGTGAAACCCATCCCGAAGACCTGCAGGCCCTTGTCATGGGATTCGTCCAGCCAATCCAGGAAACGCTCATGCGGCTCGGGGTCTTCATCATTGGCCAACAGAATGTTGCGCACTATCGGGCGGCCTGATGCCTCCGCCAGCGAGGTCATAAAGTCTTCCACCGTGTCGTGATCTGACGGCGAAGAATCGAACATTTCGATAAAGCCTTCACCGCGCTTGGCCAATTCCTCACCAAATTCAATCAGCTCATAATCGGGGATCACATCTGTCGGCATGGGGGTGCCGTCCCAGTCAGGCTGTACGGAAGGCACGCCACAACGCTGGTAAGAGAAACCGCACGCCCCATGATCCATAGCCTCATGCATGATCTGGAACATTTGGTCTTTTTCTTCCCGCGTCGGGCGGCGGCTTTTGGCTTCTTCAACCGACCCCATGACATAGGCATAGACCGGGTTAAGCGGTACCAATGTCTGGCAATTTACGCCTTTGGGAATGCGCTTGAGGTGCTCGATCCAGTCCGGCAGGGTTTCCCAGCCATATTTGTCCCATTCCATGCCCTCTTTCATGGTTTCGAACTCAATGGCCTCGTTCCGGGTCATCATCATCTGGGCACGCTCACGCATATGCGGCGGGATGGGTGCAAAGCCAAAGCCGCAATTACCCAGCAGCACCGAGGTCACCCCATGCCAGCCGGAAATAGTGCAATAAGGGTCCCACGTGATCTGGGCATCATAATGGGTGTGAATGTCGATATAGCCCGGGGCAACGATGTTACCCTCAGCATTGATTTCACGGTCAGCATTAGCCCCGTTAATGCCACCTATTTTGGCGACTTTACCGTCTTTGATGCCCACATCCGCCTTGAAACGGGGGATCATGGTGCCGTCGATAACGGAGCCATTGCGAATAAGAATATCGTAGTCAGACATTGAATATGCTCCCCTAAACGTCTTGCGGTGTCTTGACGATGTACTTGGTGAGTAATGGCTCGACAGCCATATTTTCTGGCACCTTTTCAGGCCCGATCATCTCGTCGACAGCCTGCTCCAGATAGTAAATTCTCTTTTCGTGCACGCCTATTTTCGGCCCCTCAAAATTTGGTGCCTGATAGGAATGCTGGATGTGTTCCATGTTCCAAGTGTCTTCGTCCAATACCTGATCAAAATAGTCTTGGTACGTTTCGCGTTGGTCTTCCGGCATATCATCTGGCTGGACCGTCCAGGTAACGATCTTGGTATAGTTCACATCCACCGGCCAGAATTCCATGAGCGTGAACCCGGTTTGACCAGCTGGCACCAACAGGTTGGGGAAAATATTGTAGGAAACACTCGCCTCACCCCGGAAGCCAAAGGCCTCGTCCTGCCCTTCATTATCCGGGCGAATCTTGGCCGGGTCGTTCCAGTCCGGGTTCGGCACGATCATACGAGAATGGCCATGTTCGTAGAAATTGGAAACAGTCCCCCGGTGGTTGAGCGACAACCCCACTGATTCCGGATGCACCGTGCCGATATGATACACTTCGATGAAGGCCTCGATGGTTGCACGCCAGTTGCAGGCAACGACCCGCTCACGACGATGAGAGGGCCGCAGGTTTTCTACCCATGCAAAATCTTCATCAACAGGGCCTAACCATGTTTTCAGGTCCGGCGCATCTGCAGACAGATTGATAAATACATAGCCACGCCACACCTCGCAACGAACGGCATCCAGGCTGCAGTCTTCCAGTTCAGGGTCATTGGAAAAGTCGCGCGCATCGGGCATGACAACCAGCTTGCCCTCAAGGTCATATGTCCAGCTATGGAACTGGCACACGAGATGGTCGACCTTGCCCTGCCGATCACGAATAACGGTCGCACCGCGATGACGGCAGGTATTGTAGAAGGCGCGCATGCAGCCGTCTTGCCCCCGTACGACGACGATTTCAGCCCGCCCAATATTATCATAAACCTTGAACGAGCCGCCTTCTGGGAATTCCCACATCGTGCCGACAAACAACCATGACCGGTCGAAAATGTGTTCTTGCTCAAGCGCGAAGAAGTCTGGGTCTGTGTACCGCGCTACTGGGATTCGCGGCAGGTTCGGGAAATCCTCCGGCGGCGCATTGCGACTGAATTCTTCATCCACTGCCTTACGCAGGCGTTCAATGGTTAGCGCATCCATCAACTGTCCCCCAATTATCCCCTGAGCAGCTTCGTGAGTCAGGGGGCATTCTTTTTCCCAAGCAATAATTTAAACATGTTCAATTCATTGTCAACGTCGAAAGATTGGCTGAGACAATAAAGTTGAACATGCTTTAAATATCTGGAATACAATGAACGAAATATGAGTAAGTCAAGCCCATGGCAACACGACAAACCAGCAGTCGCAGCCGAAGCCGTGCCGACGGCAACAAGACCAGGCAAGACCTGATCAACGCGGCGGATCGCTTGTTGCCTAAACTGGGGCTGGCAGCCACGACATCACGAAAAATTGCCGCCGAGGCGGGCACGACTGTGGCCTCAGTCAATTATCACTTCGGTTCCAAAGACGGCTTGATCACCGAAGTCGTGGCCAACCATATGGTGCCGGTGATGCAGCAAATGGCCACGGATATTGAAGCACTTACGCCGAGCCCTGGTCGTGACGGTGTCGTACAGGTTCTGACGGAATATTCCCGAACTATGCTGGGCAAGTGCATGACAGACCCCATATTGCGCGAGGCCATGGGCGTTTTATTTTCCAACCCGGAACTCGCTACCCAGTGGCGTGCAAATAATATCAGCCCCTATCTGGAACGAGTCATCGATGTGCTGGTCGACCAGTTGGAAGACAGAAGCTACCGCGAAGTTCGCTGGCGCTTTAACCTGTTTGTCGACTGTGTATCCGGGCAGATCGTCAAACGCATGGGGTTCTCACCTGAACAGGATATGTTCAAGGGCATCGACGAATTCGTCACCTTCATGACCGACGCCTTTATGGCCTAGTCCAAAAAAAGAGGGGTACCAAAGCACCCCTCTTGATTGAACTGATATCACGACACGGCCCTATTCAGCCGCTTCTTTCATGGCGAAGATGTCATTCAAATCGTCATCACTGGCATTGAGCAACTTCTCAACCCAGCCGTGGAATTCCTGACCGCCTTCTTCATTGCGACCGAAGTAAACCCACTCTGTCAGCCCTGCATCGAGCGCTTTCTGCTGGCGAATCCCGGTGGCGTAGTCTTCATCGGCTACCACAGTCTCGAGCAGTGAGAACTGCTCATGCGCCTGCTGTTTGATTTCATCACTGGGTTCTTTTTCCATCAGATAGGTTTGCACCGTGTAGGACTCGCCCACCTTTTCACCTGGGAAAAGCTGGGAGACCATGACACCGCGACCACCCCCGTAGAAGCTGGCGATCGAAACATGGGGGAAGATTGTCCACACACCGGCCAGCAACAGGTCATCGGACCATTCACTTTCCGGTACGTCCTTCATGCTGACGACATTGGTATCTTCTGGCTGTGGCATGGCGGCTGATGGCGCGAGAATGCGCTGGTGCGGCCCCCAGGCATAGAAGTTACCCCGATTGGTCGTATCCGCTCCGAACGTATTCGCGTGCAAAACCGGCAGGTGGTAGAAATCCAGATAGCCATCATAGGCGATCTTCCAGTTGGG
>Ga0181582_10005046_pt1 | contig 10639 bp, 10 predicted proteins | sample 071ome_32_FD_132438 | JGI IMG/M metagenome (GOLD analysis project Ga0181582, IMG submission 132438) | Coastal salt marsh microbial communities from the Groves Creek Marsh, Skidaway Island, Georgia - 071405AT metaG (megahit assembly) | ecosystem: Environmental > Aquatic > Marine > Intertidal... | reverse complement strand
CATACTTTGTTTATCGTCATTGCTGAGGTTTCAACCGGCAGACCAGCGGCAATTGCAGATTGTCTGGCAGGGTTCTGACCGGCACCGGCAGTTAATACCTGACCAAGAATCACTTCATCAATCTGCTCGGGTTTGACACCCGTACGCTCTAACAGGCCTTTAATCACTTTGGCACCGAGTTCATGCGCAGGCACGCCGGCAAGCGATCCACTAAAAGTACCAATTGCAGTTCGAACTGCATCAACAATAACGATGTCTTGACTCATTCTGTGTTCCTTAAATATCGAGAAAAATATTGGTTATTCAAAATCGGGCTACTGAGTGGAATGTATACAATATGAATTAATCTGATTGTCTACACTTTCAGGATGCTTGCATTTTAGTCTATAGGCCAATGACAAACAGTAAAAATTCCCGATTATGTCGACATTTTAAACACAAAATGTTGCACTGCACAAATTTTACTGCTACCTTATTTTTAACCGTAAACAATCGAAGGTGGAATCCAAGATGACCAATAACAAATTCTGGAGTGATGACTGGATGCAGCTGCAGCAGCAGTACTGGCAGAAACTCAATGAGTTCGGCCAGCAGGCCGTCAAATCTCAACAGCCTCAATCTCCGTTTGATTTTCAAAACTGGGAAAATGCCATGCAGCAATGGTGGAAGACGATTTCCCCTGCCATGCCGGATGCCAATAAAAGCTTTGTAGAAAAAATCATCGAACAGGGTTCTGCTTTCTATCGCATGAATGAAACTCTGGCCAGCAACATGGACAAAACCAGTGACTGGTCTGAGATGCTGAATAAAACCTTTGAACAATTGCAGTCCGGTTTTGCCAGTCAGGCTGAAAAAGCCACCGGCAGTCTTGAAGACGGCTTTAACAAAATGATGGGTTACTGGCAGTCTCCACTGGAGAGCTGGAATCAACTGGGCAACTCTATCGACATCAATAACTTGTTTTTCAAAGACTCCAATATGCTGGAAAAAATGCTTAATGTCCCGGGTCTGGGTTACACCCGCGAAGACGAAGAGCGTTATATACAATTGATGCAGTCTTCTCTGCACTATCAGCATGCCATGTCTGATTACAATCGTTTCTTCTCTGATATGGGCACACAGTCTGTCAGCTGTATGAAAGACAAAGTCAAAGCGATATCCGACAAAGGTGAAACCATTGATTCCGGCCGCGCCTTGTATAACCTCTGGGTCAGTGCCTGTGAAGAAATTTATGCCAAACGCACCATGACACCTGAATACGCCAAGGTTCACGGCGAGCTGGTCAATGCACAGATGCAACTTAAAAAGAACTGGGAAGACATGGTGGATATGCGCCTGGGTCGCATGAATATGCCTACCCGTCGCGAAATAAAAACCCTGCAAACCCGTCTGCAGGAATCACGTCGTGAAATTCGCAGCCTGCGCTGTGACCTGACTCAGCTGGCTGATGAAGTCGCAGCACTCAAACAACAACAGTTAACACCTGCTGCTGAAACCTCAGCGCCTGCAACAGCCCCTGCTGCTGAATCTGCTGCACCTGCAGCCAAAAGCGCACCGCGCAAGAAAGCGACACGCAAGAAAGCCGCTGCCAAACCTGCCAACTAATTTTCTGAGAGAGGAGAATAATCATGCAACCATTTAACCTGCGTCCTGATCTGCTCGCTCAGGAAATGTCTGACTACAGCCGTAAACTTGGTCAGGGCATACAGAACCTGGTCAACGCTGAAGAAATCGATTCCGGCGTGACCCCGCGTGTAGAAGTCTATAAAGAAGACAAAATGACGCTGTATCGCTATTCAGCACCCGGTGATGTTGTCCAGAAAAGCACACCGTTACTGATCGTTTATGCTCTGGTTAACCGTCCTTATATGACCGATATCCAGGAAGACCGTTCAACCATTCGTAATCTGCTGGCCCATGGTCAGGATGTGTACCTGATTGACTGGGGTTATCCTGATGAATCTGATCAGGCGATGACAATGGACGACTATATTAACGGTTATATCGACAACTGCGTTGATGTCATTCGCCGTCGCCACAAAATCGATAAAATCAATATTCTGGGCATTTGTCAGGGCGGTAGCTTCAGCCTTTGTTATACCAGCATGCATCAGGAAAAAATCAAAAACCTGGTCACCATGGTCACTCCGGTAGATTTCAAAACACCGGACAACATGCTGTCGGCCTGGGTTCAGCATATGGATGTTGACTTGCTGGTTGATACCATGGGCAATATTCCCGGTGAAATGCTCAACTGGACTTTCCTGTCGTTAAAACCTTTCAGCCTTACCGGTCAGAAATACTTTGGCATGGTGGATGTTCTGGATGATGAGAACAAACTGAAAAACTTCCTGCGTATGGAAAAATGGATTTTTGACAGTCCTGATCAGGCTGGTGAAACTTTCCGTCAATTCCTGAAAGACTTTTATCAGAACAATGGCTTCCTGAATGGCGGCGTCAAATTGGGTAACCGTCATCTTGATTTGAAAAACATCACCTGCCCGGTACTGAATGTTTATGCAGAACAGGATCACCTGGTGCCTCCTGATGCTTCACGTGCGCTGAAAGGTTTAACCAGCAGCAAGGATTACACCGAGCTGAGTTTCCCGGGTGGCCACATTGGTATTTATGTCAGTGGCAAAGCCCAGAAACAGGTTACGCCGGCAATCAGTGAGTGGCTTGATAAAAACGATTGACTGCCACCTGAGCAGTTGGATCTGTTATAAACATACCCCGCTATGCGGGGTATTTTTTTGTGTAAGATACAAGTTCACGAATACTTCAGAGGTTCTTTAAGAGGTTGCTTCAATTTTCAAGCGCCTCGATAGCCAGTTTTTTAGCGGTGCTTAAATCATTCTTACCACTACCCAGTTTCGGAATAGCCTCTACGGCAACATATCTGGATGGTTTCATCAGGGCAATCATGCCGGACTGATCTACCAGGGTTTTTAAAGCCTGCTCGTCAATATTCCGGGTATGTAATAAAACAACCTGCTCGCCTTTCTTGCCATCGGCAATCGCTGTTGCAAGAATCTCGGTATCTTCCGGCAAAACATCGACCAAAGCATCTTCAACCGCGCCCAGGCTGATCATTTCTCCACCGATTTTGGCAAATCGTGAATAACGATCGACAATCACCAGGTAACCATCTTTATCCAGATGACCTTTATCACCGGTGATGTACCATTTTTTACCATCCAGTTCGATCAATGCCTCAGCCGTTTTTTCCGGATCATGCAAATAACCTTTCATCAACTGCACACCACTGATCAAGATCATGCCATCAGTTTCGACCGGCAGTGTTTCATGCGTTTCAGGATCAACAATCCGCATGCTGGTACCGGGAATCGGTAAACCGACTGTACCGATTCTGTTACCAATCTGAACATGCCAGTCACTGGTATCCATACGATCCGGGATATTGACGCTGGCAACCGGAGAAGTTTCGGTAGCTCCATAACCTTCATAAATCGACTTGCGAAATTTAATTGAAAACGCATCACGCACATCGGCCTTCAGTTTTTCCGCACCGGCGACAACAATCCTTAAGGATTCAAGCATTAGAGGATGAATCTTACGATTGCGGGTAAACATCCCGAGGAAGGTTGAGGTACCACAGAAAATCGTCGCTTTGAAACGCGCGATCGCTTTAGCAATCGTCACGGTATCCGTCGGATCAGGATGACAAACAGCAGGAACCCCGCAAATCATCGGCATCAGGGTCGTCACTGTCAGTCCAAAAGCATGGAACAAAGGCAACGAGTTCATAACCACATCGTTGACCTCGACATCAACCACATCGGCAACCTGACGGACATTGGCGATCAGATTTCTATGAGTAAGCTCTACGCCTTTTGGTGTGCCTTCACTGCCACTGGAAAACAAAATAGTTGCGGTTGCATCAGTCCCGACTTTTTCACCGAATAGTCGATACAGCCAGCTTGCCGGCAGTAAAAAGGATGCAGCCATTAACCTCAGCTTTTGACCGGTCGAAATCTGCTCACGAAAATCCTCGAGATAGATAACATTCAGGTCGGTAAACAATTGATCAAAATTGATCCCTTTCTGTTCGAGCTTGGAAATAAATCGCCGCGATGTATAGATGGTTTTTATTTCGGCTTTTTTGACCGCACCTTTCAAGGCATCAAGACTCGCGGTAAAGTTCAGGTTGATGACCGTTTTACCGCGAAGCCAGACTGCCATATTCATCATGACACCGGCACTACTTGTTGGCAGTAAAAGTCCGATATTTTTCTCGGGACTGTATTTCTTAACCAGACCGGCGAACGCAAAGACCGCTGTCATCACTTTATAACCGTTTAAGGTCTGCTCGGGCTGTGCATCAGCCAGACATAAAGCACTGCCACGCTGTTTAACACTGCGTAACCATTCCAGCGGAATTGGCTTGAGCGATTCAGCCCAGTTATTCCAGGTATCGACGGATAACTCAAAAACTGCCTGCTTAACTTCATGCGACTCTGTCGACAGTGGCAATGACTTGCCAAAAGCAACAATCACATCACCGCGTAAACTTGGACTGCGTCCTTCCTGCTGTTTCTCACTGGCATTGGAAAAGCGGCTGCCCCAAAGACCACGCAGGTAAAAAGGCAGAATAACACCTTCAACATCGTCGACCATGCGTTCATAGCCTTTTTTGAACTCGCCGAGGTGGCCGTTACGGCTGATCGCACCTTCGGGGAAAAGACAGACAACATCGCCGGCTTTGAGTGATTCATTGACTTTACTGAAGGCATCTTTACTGACGCCACTGGAAATCGGTATAACCCCAAAGAAATCCAGAAACCATTTCAGATACCAGCGCTGGTAAATGCTTTTGAGCATCACAAAACGCACCGGACGCGGGCTGGCAATCTGGATCATCGCCCAGTCAAGCCAACTGATATGATTACCCAGCATTAATACGCCACCGGTAGATGGCATATTATCCAGTCCCATGACATTGATCCGGTAGGTACTGGCAAAGACTTTGCCCACCAGATAACGAATCAGTGATTGCGGCAGGCTATAGATCGTGTAGATAGCACCGGCAATCGCCGTTAAGGTTAACAATGTAAACAGATCCAGACTCGACAGACCGCTATACGCAAAGAAAGCTGTTAACACCAGAAATGACAGCATCACAACATTCTGTATCCAGTTATTACCGGCCAGGATGGTTCCCAGCTCTTCATTTTTGGCATGAAACTGAATCAGTGAATTCAGTGGCACAATCAATAGACCGCCGGCAATACCAAACAGCATAAAATTCAGAATCAGGCCTGTGTAACTGGTCAGGCCCGGCAGTAATAACAAGCCAATGACAATGCCGATTGATCCGAGCGGGATAAGTGCAATTTCGATATGATTACGTGAAGCGCGTCCAGCCAGAAAAGACCCCAGCATAATGCCGATGCCGGAACAGGCGAGCATGCCTTGTATGTGCACGGTGTTATGCATATCCAGTGTCGCTTTGGCATAAGCCGGAAAGGCTGCCAGCATGACTTGTGAAATCGCCCAGAAAGCAGACAGACCGACGATGGATAACCAGATGACGCGGTTTTCAAACAACTTGCGCAGATTGTTAGTCAGATAAGCGCCTTTGACATAGCTTTTCATTTCAAACTGCATCTGTTGCTGCGATTCAGCGGTTTCAGGCAGATTGCAGGCCAGTTTGTATTCAATGAATGACAACAACACCAGCAACCAGCCTAGCGGCGCGATTGACTGCAATATGTCACTTTCGTTGTAAGCAGCTGAGTCTGCTGGCGGTGCAATATTGGCTTCAAACAGAATCGAAAAGAAAAAGATACCCAGCAAAATGGAGACGATGGTCAATGCCTGCACCACGCCGTTAGCGGCCCCGAGCATTTCCTTACCGACCAGCTCTTTTATATAGCCATATTTGGCCGGAGAATAAATGGCACTTTGCGCGGCCAGCAAAAAGGTCATGGCAAAGCCCAGCAAAAACCAGCCCATGTAATAGGAAAGTGTAATCACCAATGTGCAAACAACGGCAGCAGCGGCGCTGAATTTCATCACCTGTGGTTTTTTATATTTGTCCGCAAGAAAGCCCGCCGGACTAAACAGCAGAATAAATGGCAATAAAATCAAACCATTAACAATACTCGTCAGGATTATCTGCGTCTGGTCATCATAGACTTTGAAAATCGTATTCTGGATGATTATCTTGTGTCCTAAATCAACGAATGCATTGATAAACAAGATACTAAGAAAAGCGAAAAATCCTTTGATAGCAGTCAGTTGTTTCATTTTCGATAACCTGTGATCGGGGGCATTTGGAAATTATGAATTTGATTCTACCGGTGTCGACCGATTTTGACAGCATCACGCCACCAAGTAGTAAAAAGTTAGACTGTCAGTGTCTTTATTGTCACTTTTCGGCGTATTTTCCGGCACTGCTAACCAAAGTGTTGATGTAGGGCAATTTTTTTAATTGGCTATTGAATAAAATCTTAACTATTCCTCAGTCTGCTAAGCGAAGCCCTGGACGCCTGTAGTTCCTGCGCCTGGAAATGACCTCCCAGTCGTTCACCGCCTCGTTTAACTGAGTCAAACTGGGTCATTTGCAAAAATCATTATACAGGGGACTTGAGATGTACACGCTGAAACACAACACCAATGAGGCCATTATTATCGAGGTCGACGGAACCGAAATCGTCATTAGCGTTGAAGAGATGAACCACGGCAGTGTGCGTCTGAAAATTGATGCCGATGCCAATGTTAAGATTTCTCATCGCATGCAGCAGACTGATTTTGTTGATTAAGCGACTTAAAACAATAAGGCCGGCATCGCCATTTCAATGCCGGCCTTTTTACTCAGGAGGCTGACTGTTGTTCTTCCCGCTGCTTCCAGAAATCCAGTCCCTGTGCGCATAATTCGATATCAGAGCCGATAATGAAATCGATATGTTCATCCGTCGCATCACAGCCATGTTCGCGTACCCGCTTACGATGATAGGCTTTGATCATTTCATGTAATTTTTCATAACGCCCTTCTTTTTCAAGGCTGTTAACCATCTCTACGTAAGCATCTAGATCCGCATGCAAATCGTCTTCATACTGCATCGGGTTTTCCAGTTTGCCGTAATGCGTCAGAAACATGCGTTCCGGTTTATGCTCCAGTAGTTTACGGATACTTTCATGCCATCTGTGCGGTTCCAGTTGCACCGGACTGGTCACCGGTGTGATGTAACGTTTACCGCTATCAGCGCAAAGTTCCGGATATGAATTCCCAAACACATCTCCTGTGAAGAAGCCTTTTGCAATATCATCCCATACCACCAGATGATGTTTGGCATGTCCCGGTGTGTCATAAAGAGTCAGTGTGCGGCCATTTAAATCCAGTTGCATGCCATCACTCATCTCTACAACTCTGCTTTCATCAATCGGTAACAAGGTGTCGTAGGATTCTTTGAAGCGTTCTTCGCCATATACAGCAGTTGCACCGGCCTGTAACTTTGACGGATCTATCATATGTCGATAGCCGTAGGGATGTATGATCAGAGTGGCATTCGGCAAAGCTTGCATTAACTGCCCGGCACCACCTGCGTGGTCCAGATGCACATGCGTTGGTATGACATATTTGACGTTTTCCCGGGCAATGCCTTTTTCTTCGAGTAATTCAAGTATCAATGGCGCTACCCAGGCGGTGCCGGTATCTATCAGTGCGACGGTTCCATTCGACTCCAGCATGTAACTGCATGCCATGCGGTGTCTTTCCAGCCATCCTTCTATTACGGATATGTCATATCCGGCATCTTGATATTCGAGTTTTCTTTGCATGATGTTTTGTCTTTTTTAAGTCTTAAATCTTGTTTAAAGCATGATGATGTCAGTTTCAACGCAGACATTTCTGTAACTTGCGAAAAATATATCAGATTTCCAACGCACAATTAATCAATAACTATCGCATTATCAGACTGACCATTTCGTCATCTACAGGCCAATTGTTTTCACGCAAAGCCTTGATAAAATGCTCAGCATCTAAGCGACTGTAAGTGACACCATACCAGACCGCATCTTTATCGCTCAACGTTGAAGGATTCGCGCCATTTGCCAATAAAAATTCGGCTAATTTAACATCGCTCTGGATAATGGCACCATGCAGCATGGTAAAGCCTTTTTCACCGACATGGTTAATATCTTCACCGTGTTTCAAGGCATGATTGATAAGTCTTTTAATGCGTCTATGATTTTCCTCATAGCCGGCCTGATCTTTTTTACAGATTAACGCCTGAAAGCCCGAGGAAAGGAAACTATTACCCTCCGCCAGAAAAGACTCGGTCACACCCGGCAAATTAAAATACCACCACAGCGCACTCCCGACGCCCAGAAACTTAACACTGCCGCCGACTTTGCAATCATCAGGGTTACCGACACTGGCCGTAAAAGTCGCTAGTTCATGTTTTGGAAATTGCCTGACAAAAAGAAAACTTATCGTCAGGGCTAGCAGAAGCAAAAACACCATTGAGATGAAAAGAATTTTTTTCATGCTATTGAAAACTCATTATGTCGTTAATCGTATTTAACATCGTTGTCGGGTCAAGATAGTCAATAGCCACAGGCCAATAACCACCATCGATTTCCAGCACCAGACTCGGGTATGAATTGACACCGATTTCTCTGGCAAAAGTGATTTCTTTTTGAAGCATTTGATCAACTGAAACTGACAGCAAATCAACATGAAAACGGTCCGCATCCAGACCAATCTCAGCGGCTATTTCGACCAGTGTGATGATTTCAGACGGATTTCTGGCTTGCTGGTAATAGGCCTGCTGAATAGCGCTAATCATTTTGTCCGCAGCCTCCGGATCTTGCATACGAGCTGCTATCACTGCCCGACAAGCCGGATAAGTCGATCTTTTAGGCGTACATTTTGTCCAAAAATCAAAATTAAAATCTACGCCGGGTATTTTGTCGGCGATGCGTTGCCAGGTTTGTTTGATGTATGCCTGAGTCTCTGTCGGCATGATTGCGTCAGAGTCACTCGCTAAACCTCCCAGCAGTTTCTCGACCTTTACATCAGCCGGTAGATTGTTTAGCAGGCTTTCTATAACCTGTTTACCGCCCCAGCACCAACTGCACATGGGATCGTGAATATAGTACAAGGTTGTCATGCTATCGAGCCCGGCATCATGATCTGCTAAGGGTTGCAATTAATTCAGCCGGATTCACCTCTGTCGTGGATGGATGATCATTATCGTCACTGTAAAACCAGTTGATTGCAGATTTAACCATGGGCAATTGACGCTTTTTTAATATCAGTTCTGCCCCGAATGAAGACTGATAAACTTTGTCTGCAATATCGAGCAGGCTCTGATGTGAAGCCTGGGCACATTCAGAACCTCCGGGCGGATAGGCGGCATAAGCATAGGAAGAAATTGCCTGTGCTATTTGTTCCGCGACTTGCCGGTCAAGCAAAATACCCTGCGATTTTTTAACCATGATGATTCATTCCAGCTGCTTCTACTCGAGTTGTTTTGAGGCACGTTTTAAAAATACCTTCATTTCTTTGGCAGCTTGAATATCACCTTTGCTTTCCGCTACCGATATTCCCTGAGTAAAAACTTCAACAGCTTGCTGAAATTTTTCTGCAGCACTCAATGTTTTGCCCAGTAGCTTCCATCCGGCAGAGTAGTTTGGATCAAGGGTCACTGCAGTGCGAAGATGTTCTTCGGCCAAATCAAACTCACTGGCTTTGAGGTATTCGTTACCAATGCTGTAATGTAATAAATGATTCTCTCTTTCGGTACCAATCATTTTTTTAAAATTATCCAACATCGCGGACATGGTTTTTCTCCAAAGAAGGTCTTCAGAGAGTAGTTTACGTCGATAATCTGTTTTTCAATGGATGAAATAACTTATTATTCAACGCTATTGATAGGGTAAATGCTTATCTTGGGATGATTTATCTACGTCAGATTGAATCGTTGAGTTTTAAATCAAATACCATAATGTCCACTGGCTGGTTTTTATAGCGTTCTTTGCAATAAGGTTTCCATCCCAGTTTTTGGTAAAAATCCATTTGATCTTCTGTGTAAAGGTAGATTTTCTTAATCCCCCGGGTTTTAGCCTGCTGAATGACATGTAAAACCAATTGCCGGCCTATTCGTTGTTTTCTGTTTTCTTTTTTGACAAAGACGCTGGCAAGCCAGGGAGTCAGGTTCTGATGTATATCCATATCATTTTTGACGATTGCTGCTGAGCCAAAGAGACTGTTGTCATCATGTGCCACAAACATAGAAGGTATAAAGTCGGCTGTCAGATATTCCTGCATTCTTTTTATGCGTTGTTCGAGTGATTCCCCGGGATTCAAATGACTCCATTCCTGCTGATGCCATATAGCCAGTGGTTGGATATATTCTCTATGGTGCCGCAGTTCTGAGATTTGCATTCTTCGTGATCCGGATTTCGTAGGATGTTTAGGCTTTTTGCCTCTCTCGTTAACGCTCTCAATCGCTGTCCTGAAATATTGAATTTCTTATCTGGCGATATTTGCTTTGCGGTCTTTATGTCTTTTGCCTCTCTCGTTAACGCACTCAATCTCCGCCCTGATCCTGATTTATTTGGATTTTTCAGGGTCTGCGAAACTCGCTGCGCTCAGACAGTCGCAGACTTT
>Ga0181582_10005043_pt1 | contig 10642 bp, 10 predicted proteins | sample 071ome_32_FD_132438 | JGI IMG/M metagenome (GOLD analysis project Ga0181582, IMG submission 132438) | Coastal salt marsh microbial communities from the Groves Creek Marsh, Skidaway Island, Georgia - 071405AT metaG (megahit assembly) | ecosystem: Environmental > Aquatic > Marine > Intertidal... | reverse complement strand
GTCACCGTCACCGTCACCGTCACCGTCACCGCGTGGACGACGACGACGGGTGGGCGCGTCGTTGTTCGTTCGCCAACTTCAGTTTCTCGATCGGTCGTCGTAAGATCACACGATGGACGTGCAGGAGGTGTGGCTGTCGCTCCCGGTCATCACGAGGTGGTACGCCACCCTCGTGGTCGGGACGTCGGTCCTGATTGCGTTGGACGTGGTCAGTCCGTTCTACCTGTACTTCAACTACAGGCTGATCGTGCACAAGAACGAGTGGTGGCGGCTCGTGACAAACTTCTTGTACATGGGCGAGCTCGGGATCGATTTCGTGTTTCATATGTTCTTTCTGATTCGGTATAGCAAGAGTCTGGAGGAGACGAGCTTTCGGAACAGGCCAGCGGATTTTCTGTGGCTGCTGGTGTTTGGCATGTTGGTGCTGACGGCCATGGCGCCGTTCGTCAAGGTGCAGTTTTTGGGAACGTCGTTGAACTTTATGCTGGTGTATCTGTGGTCGCGGCGGAATCCGCATGTGCCGCTGAGTTTCCTGGGGGTGTTTAATTTTTCGGCGGCGTATCTTCCGTGGGTGTTGATGCTGTTCTCGGTGCTGATTGGGAGCTCGCCGCTGATGGACGTGCTCGGGATGGTGGCGGGGCATACGTGGTATTATTTGGAGGACGTGTATCCGAGGACGGCGGCGGGGGCCGGGAGGCGATTCCTTAAGACGCCGAGCTTGTTTGTGAGTCTGATGGGGGACGGGCGGGCGCGGGAGCACGAACGGATCCGCCGGGTCGACTGATGTGTGTGTGCTGAGACTGTAACTAACTGTGGTCGTAGGACGAAGGCTACCTATCACGTCTTGGATGATCTCTACCAGGAGCTGCGCTCTAACTGGGTTTTATCAATGTTGGTCCTCGCCTGCTGCTTAGATGAGGAGCATGGCCATGGCACCGGCGGCGGCGGCAACGCCCGAGGCGATGATGCCAGCGCTGGCTCCAGATCCAGGTCCAGGTCCGGGCTGACCGAGGGTGGTGATGGTGACATTACGGCCGTTGAGGGGCTGGGTCGGGCGGGCGTTTCCATTGTCGAGGCCACCGACCTCCTCGGCGAACTTCTGGAGAGCAGCGATCTGGGCGGCGGAAGCGGACTGGATGTCCTTGTTGACGAACCACTGGACTCCTCCCGAGCACGGGGGGGTGGTCAACGAGCCGGCAAAGGTGTAGAATTCCTGGCAAAGGAGGGGGAGCAAAGCGCGAGTGAGCAAGTGAGGTGGTGAGCGAGCGAGCATTATCGTCGTCGTCGTCGTCGTCGTCGCTGGGATCAATACCCATCGCGTTGGACAGGATGATGGAGGCTAGGACAACACCGTCAGCGATGTCGGCCTGCTCGGTACCGTTTCCGGCCGGCACGTTGTCCAGAGCCGTCTGGAGCAGGGGGGCCCCCTTGGATCCGGCGTTGTACAGCTGTCCGATGACGAGGAGATCCTTCGTCTCAGGGTTCTGGTGGACGAAATGGGCGTCGAACGCCGGGGCAGTACCGTCAAAGGTCTCCTCGGACGGGGAGTGGAAGTGGACCTGGAGGAGGTTGTAGGTCTCTCCGTTGAACGTGACGGTCGCTCCCGGCTTGAAGAAGATCTGCGGGGAACCGTGCCCGTTGTTGGCGACCGCCGCCTCGATGGACTCGGGATAGTTGATCGTCAGAGAGTCACCGCTCGGCGCGAAGCTACCAGCGGTGTCGAAGTTAATCGGGCTCTGGTACGTGTTGGCCGGGTTGGCTGCGAGTGACACGGGTGTGAGCGGAGGGAAACGGGTCGGCGGTCAGATCGAACACAATCGAACGTACCGCAGTCGCCGATCTTCTCCCACGCCTCGACATCGTTATGCGACCATTCGGCGCCCTCGGAGGCGAAGGCGACGGCGACAGAGCCTGTTGTTGTGGGTGGTTGTGGGTATAATGAATGAGTGGTGAAGCGGAATGTGAGGGGGTATAGCAGGATTCTCGGATGCGGCCATCGAGAGGTCGAACCGGGTATAACCCGTCGTCAGCGCCGGTGATTGAACCAGAATATTGTCTCAGTGGTAGAATGGCGGCGCCGATAGCGCTGATAGGGGGAGAAATCAGCGCAAATGGGACCGTGGAGTTCTCAAATTGGCGAGCGGTGGAATCTGCGTCGCACGTACCGAAAATCAGGGCGAGACGAGCGTTCATCATCGTAATTGAATAATGAATAGATAACCTTTGTGAGATAGAAAAGGTGGAGAGGCTGGGACGCTCCATAAAGGTCCAAGGGCATCCTGATCTTGTGGGATGTCGTCGATGTCGTGGACATCACTAACGCAGCTTGTACCTGTGCTCTCCATGCCACTCGCCCTCGGCATTCGACAGCGAGTACTGGAGGGCAATGTCCAGGTCCCGCGGGTTCTTCTCGTTCGGCGCGCACTGCATGTGGCAGTCGATGGTGTCGCCCGGGTTGACGATGAGGACGTCGGGAAGGTACAGGACAGTCTGCTTCCAGTGCGTGCTCTTGTGCTTGGGCGAGGTGCTGAAGCCGATGGTCTTGTGGCAGTCTTGGAAGAAGACGTCAAAGTAGGCCACGAGACCGTGGACGTAGTCCTTCCTCGAGATGGGAATCTGGAACGACGACGTGAACGCCGCGTCTTCCTTCTTCATCGTCTTGATGTCGAACGTCGCGATGAGCGCCTGGTTGCTGCACACCTGGTTTGGCTCGACGATGTCCACCAGGGGCTCGGACAGTGCGGTCTTCCCGATGCAATCCATGTTGAACCTGTGGGGGTGGTGTGAGGGGGGGTGAGGGGTTGGGCGTGGCCGGGTGAGAGCGGGCCGGGTGAACGGAACGACGGGGAGCGCCGCGACTCGGCATCGGGGCATTGACCTCGGCCGACCCGTGTTCGCGCGCCCAGAGTCGTCGGAGGATACAACAGGCGCGCCCCGACCCGCGCGCCCCTCCGCGGCGTCCGTCACGAGCATCCGTCATCATCCTTCGTCGTCAAGAACGCACCCGTACACGTTGCTCCACCAGTCAATCTTGTCATGCCTGTACTCTGCATCCTCGATCGCCACGGCCCACAGCGTACACTTGTCGGGAAATATCAATCCCCCTGGCTTGAGCCACTTGTCCCTCGCGTAAATCACCGTGTCCAGCATGCTCTCGTACAACAGAAAGTACCCCATCCACTCCGAGATGATAATATCCACACCCCCCTCTGGCAATTCAATCTCCTCCACCTTTCCCTTCATAATCGTCACCCGGTCCTGATACCCGTTGTCCAGCACAATCTGCTTGGCCGAGTCTGCGATGGCCGACATGTCCACCCCATACACGTGCTTCGCCCCCGCCTTGGACGCAAACAGACTCAGAATACCCGTCCCACACCCAACATCCAACACTATCTTATCCTTAAAGATGTGCCCGTTGTGCATGATGGCGTTCATGTACGTCCGAGTCCGCACCTCGTCCTTCAGCATCTCCTCGTGAATACCGTGGTGGCCGTAACTATGCGAATGATGAGCGACGAGGGTCAGTCATGATGCCGTATCGTACGGCGAGGCACGTACTTGGTAGGGCGTGGGTGGGTGGATGGGTGGATGGGTGGATGGGTGGATGGGTGGGTGGATAATCACCGGCTGGGTCGGTCGGTCGGTCGAGTGGGCGTCCACCTCTCAACCCCTCCAACCCCTTCGCCTCTTCGCCCAACACACATACCTATCCGCATAATAGTCCTACAAACAAGCAAACAAGCAAGCAACAGGTGCTATGTGAGCCAGCCAGCCAGAAGCGAGAGCGGGAGAGCGCGACGTACTGCTGCCGTGAGGTCATCGGCGTTCCCCTTGGTCCCGTTGCTGCGTTGGAAGCGTAGTCGACGAGCCGACGAGTCGAAGAGCCGACGGGTGACGGAGAGACGGAGAGACGGCGTGAGCGCTCGAGTGCGTGCGAACGAACGACGAAGGACAGAGACAGACAGACAGAGAGACAGACAGAGAGACAGACGGCCCCCATCGGCGACGTACGTTTCGTTCGGCATGCTGGCACCGGCCCTGTGGATCTTCTTTTCGTCTCTCGCTTGGCACCGAGGTAGGGAAGGTGGTATAAGACGTGTATATACAGTAGCAGCGATCGGTGTGTTCCGGTTTGTATGATTCAGCGCTGGCGTCAGGGAACGGACTCTGGCCATCAGTTTTGGTTTTGGGAATCGCCCGTCCTGCCTCACAGCTATTTCGTATCGTGTCACGATGGCCAAGTCAAAGGTACGTATGACAGTACGATCATAGTACGATCATCTCGTCAGGGTCAGGGTCGTCGCCGTCGTCCATATGGCCGGCCACGGCTGATTTCTGAAAACGCCGTCGATGGCTCGGATGTGCTGGTTTGTGCTCATTGGGCGGCGAAGGCGGTCAGACGGTGTTTCACGGTCGTTACATCGCGTATTGGGACGATCAGCGTGCGCCGTCGCCGGGGGAGTTGGCCGTGGGCTCGCTAATTCTTCGGCCGGGCCGCTTTGCGTGCCCTGCCCCGTGTGGCCCGACGCCGACGCTCGCCCGCTCGCCCGCTCGCCCGCTCACAACCACGCGCTCGTTCTCCGCCTTGCAGAATCATACCGCGCACAACCAGACCAGGAAGGCGCACAGGAACGGGATTAAGAAGCCCAAGAAGCAGAGGTACAGCTCGCGCAAGGGAATGGACCCGAAGTTCCTGAGGAACCAGAAGTTCGCCGTGAAGGGCATGCTGGCCAAGAAGGCCGAGTGACTTGGCCGGCGGGTCTTATTTATGTAACGTAACAGATCAGAACAGAATCAAATTCCTTCTCTCTCACTTCCCTTCTCACTTCCTTCGGGTCGGATCGCCACTGATCGCCACTACTCGCCCTTCCACGGTGCAAACGCGACCACGGAGTTGTGTCCTCCGAATCCGAACGAGTTCGAGATGCCCACGTTGATGGTGTGCGCCGCCTTGGCGTTGGGCACGACGTCCAGGTCCGCGACCTCTTCGATCGGCGACTCGTGGTTGATCGTCGGGTGCACGTATCCCGTCCTGATGGCCTGGATGGTGGCGATGGCCTCCATGCCTCCGGCCGCGCCGAGGCAGTGTCCGATCATGGATTTCGTGGCGTTCAGCTTGGTTCCCTTGAGCTGGTCGGCCGAAAAGACCTTCTTGATGGCCTTGATCTCGGCCTTGTCTCCGACAAGGGTCGAGGTGGCGTGGGCGTTGATGTAGTTGACGGCGTCCCTGTCGATGTTGCCGTCCTTGAGGGCCAGGTCGATGCAGGTGGACACGCCCAGGCCGTCCGGATGCGGGTCGGTCATGTGGTGCGCGTCGCACGTCAGGCCTCCGCCGAGGTACTCGGCCAGGATGGTGGCCCCGCGCGCCTGCGCGTGCTCGAGGCTCTCCATCACCAGCACGCCGGCGCCCTCTCCCATAACGAAACCGTCACGGTCGTTGTCCCAGGGCCTGGAAGCGCGCTTCGGCTCGTCGCAACGCGTGGACAGCGCACGGCAAGCGACAAACCCGCCGAGTCCGATCGGGATGACCGGCGCCTCGGATCCGCCGGCCAGGATGCAGTCGGCCTCTCCGTTGCGGATGTGGTTGGCGGCCGCCACGAAGCAGTAGTTGGCCGTCGCGCACGCCGTCGAGATCGAGTAGTTGGGCCCCATGAAGCCCTGGTCGATGGCGACGAGACCTCCTCCCATGTTGGTGATGGCGTACGGGATGAAGAACGGCGACATCTTCTTGTAGCCCTTCTGCACCAGGTTGGTCACGCCGTCCTGAAGCACCTGGAGACCTCCCATGCCCGATCCAATGAGCACTCCAACCCTCGCCTTGTTCAGCTTCTCGTGGGCCTCCGGGTTGCCCTCCTTCTCGATTCCGGCGTCCCGCAACGCCTTCTTCGCGGCCACCATCGTGTAGGTCAGACAGTCGTCGTACCTCCTCGCGTTCTTCTTGTCGACCAGACCCTCGTTGTCAAAGTCCTTTATCTGCGCGGCAAACGTCGTCGGGAACTCAGACGCGTCGAAGCGAGAGATGGTATCGACGCCCGACACGCCCTCCAGCAGCTGGTTATAGAACTGATCGTAGTCGTTTCCAAACACCGACGCCAGCCCCATACCGGTGATCACGACGCGCTTCTTCGGGTCGGTGATCTGCGCGCGGACGACGACCGAGGTCGTCCGGCGAGCTGCGGGTGGGGGGTGGTAAGTGGGTGGGTGGGTGGAGGGTGAGTGGGGGTGCGTGGTGCGTGGTGCGTGGTGCGTGGTGCGTGGTGCGTGTCGGCGAGCGCTCGAGGGTGGTACAGCGCGGCACGAGCGGAGTCCGGCCGGCCGGCCCTCGTGCTGGATTTCTACGAAAGGCGGTCAATGCTGCGGCAGCCAACGCTCCGACGTACCTCCAACGCTCGGCCTCGCAGAGGTCTTCATGAAAGACTTCGTTGACGCCTTGCTAGCCAACATCGCGACTGACGAATACGGATAGCGATGGGAAAGACGTGCAGCAACTTCACGGGAAAATGTTGCGGCTCCGACAATACAGCGGCGCTCGTTCCAATGCACGTGCTCGGAAACAGAGGTAAGTAATAGAGAGTGGCAATGTGCGCGCCAGATTCGTTACGAAGGCGTCGGACGGAGCGCGATGATGCGATCGGGGGAGCTTGTTCGAGAGCTGACCCCCGTCGTCAGATGGACGGCGTCAGAGGGTGGGGGCGAGTGGAGCGTCGCCGGAGGGTGGGGACGCGCTATACGGCACGCGACGATCCAGGAGCGCGACGCCGCCATCGACGAGGATACCGCCATTCCACGAGCGTGCGTCGGCGTGGGGTGTCGCCTCGGCCAACGACGACGAAGAATGCGCGAGGCGCCTGGCACCGAGTGATGCCGAGCATCCCTGACTGAGAGCGAGGGGTCGATAGGAGACAGCCGCTCGGACGACAGCCGCTCGGACGACAGCCGCTCGGACGACAGTCGATGACTCGTCGCTTCGTCGACTCATCCGTGGCGATCGAGCGAGCAGCATTATCCTCGAGAGAGCAGGATAATGCTGCTTGCTTCTCATCCTCCTGTTTCTGCTCCACGCACGTAGGCTCACACGCACATTAAATTCGTCAAAACGGTACGTTCTACCACGAAGCACCGGCATTGGCTCTGCAGAGCGCGCGAACGTCACTGGGTGAGCAATTGGGTGAGCGCAATCCAGCGTCGTCCAATGCGCGGTCTCTCTGCCCTCCCCCGTCTCCCCGTCGCCGTATACGGCATTATGTTCTGTGTATAATCAATGCTGGGTGGATTCGATTCGGCGGGCGAATGCACCGATGGCCTACGGGCACGCCGTCCTCGGGTCGAAGAAGAACAGCAACGCTCTCACTCTCGCACACACGGGCGTCGCTCGCCACCACGCCGTAGATACCACGAGACATATAACACGATGCAGACGACTGTGATGGCGACCAGGGCCCCCGTGGTCCGCATGACCACCGGCTCCAAGCAGACCAGGAGGAGCGTTGCCGTCCGCTCGGCCGCCGAGGAGAACGGTGCGGGCTCCACGGCCGTGAAGGAGCGCCGTGCGTCCCCGCTCGAGCGCGGTGGAACGCTTTCGGGCGCTGCTGCCGCCGGAAAGGATGCCTCGGACAAGTTCAAGGCGATGGCGACGGGAGAGGCCGCGACCGGGCCGGTGATGTTCATCACGGAGGACGGCAAGTTCAGGGATTACAGGTGGTCCGACGGAAGGTGGGACCTCAGCCAGAGCGTTTTCAAGCTGCCGAGCGGCGAGCAGGACTGGGACGCCGTGATCGACGCGGAGATGGCCCGTAGGAAGCTGCTGGAGGACAGACCGATCCCGAGCATCAACGAGGAGCCGGTCAACTTTGACACGTCCGAGATCCCGTGGTGGGCGTGGGTGAGGCGCTTCCACCTGCCGGAGGCTGAGAAGCTGAACGGACGCGCCGCGATGCTTGGATACGTGCTCGCGATCTTTGTTGACAAGCTGAGCGGGGCCGGTCTGATCGACCAGCAGGAGAGCTTCCTCGGGAAGCTCGCCCTGCACATCTGCGTTTTCGGTGTTCTGATCGTCAGGAACGTGGCCGACATCGAGAGCATCAAGAACCTGATCGACGAGGCGACGTTCTACGACAAGCAGTGGAACGCAACGTGGGAGAACACCACGCGACCGGACGAGTCCGACTGAACGGACTGAGCAACATTCCATTCACCGAACTAATTATTCGTATCATTGCTAGGTTCCCAACGATTAAAATACACTACTGGAACTAGAACTCGACCTTGGTGAGCCGCTGGTTGGAGGCCTCGGCGACCTTGGTGCGGACGAGGTCGGCCGAGAGGGCGCCGAGCTCGCCGTCAGCGTAGGTCCTGACAGAGAGCGTCTTTGCCTCGGCCTCCCGCTCGCCGATGATGCACATGACGGGGATCTTGGCGGTCTCGGCGTTGCGGATGGCCTTGCCAATTGACATGCCGCCAACCGTCTCGACCCGGATGCCCTCGGCCCGCATCTGCTTGGCGACGTCCTGCACGTAGGGCATGACGGCGTCGGTGACGGCCAGGAGGGAGACCTGGACAGGGGCGAACCAGATGGGGAAGGCCCCGGCGTAGTTCTCGATCAGGATGCCCATGAACCGCTCCAAGGATCCGAGGATGGCCCGGTGGATCATGATGGGCCGCTCTTTGTTGTTCTCTGGCGTGATGTAGTGCATGTCGAACCGCTCGGGCAGGTTGAAGTCGAGCTGGACCGTCGAGCACTGCCACTGTCGGCCGAGGGCGTCCCTGATCTTGATGTCGATCTTCGGGCCGTAGAAAGCGCCACCGCCGTCGTCCACCGAATATCCCCATCCCTTACGGTCCAAGGCCTCCACGAGCGCGCTCTCCGCCCGCTCCCAGATCTCATCCGAGCCGACGCTCTTCTCGGGCCGCGTGGACAGGTTGACCTCGTAGTCCGCAAAGCCGAACGTCGTCAGCAGCTCCTCGATCAGATCGAGCACGCCGACAATCTCCGGCGCAATCTGATCCGGCAGGCAGAAGATGTGCGCATCGTCCTGGGTGAAGCCCCGCACGCGGAACAGCCCGTGCATGGTCCCGCTCCGCTCGTACCTGTAGACGGTGCCGAGCTCCGCCCACCGCAGCGGCAGGTCCCTGTACGAATAGTACCCGTCTTTGTAGATGGCCACATGGAACGGACAGTTCATGGGCTTGAGCTGGTACTCTTCGTTCTCGACGTCCATCTGGTCGAACATCGACTCGCCATAAAAGTCAAAGTGGCCCGACGTCTTCCACAGGTCGACCTTGGCGATGTGCGGCGTGTAAAGCAGCTGATATCCCTGCTTCAAGTGAATCTCCTTCCAGAAGTTCTCCAGCGTGTGCCTGATCATGGCGCCCTTGGGGTGCCAGAAGACGAGGCCCCCGCCGACCTCGTCCGAGATGGAAAACAGGTCGAGCTCCCTGCCCAGGGTGCGATGGTCCCTCTTGGCCGCCTCCTCCCGAATGTGATGGAACGCCTCCAACTCGGTCGAGTTCGAAAAGGCGCACCCGTAGATCCTCTGCAGCTGGTCGTTGTTCTCATCGCCCCGCCAGTAGGCCCCGGCCACGTCGTCCAGGCTGATGGCGTTCGGATCGATGTCCCCCGTGTTCTCCACGTGAGGACCGGCGCACAGGTCCCACCACGACCCCTTCTCTCCCGGCTCGCCGATGTGATAGATGGTGATGGGCGCGCTCGGGTCTTTCTCCACGATCGAGTCGAGGATCTCCAGCTTGTACGTCTCCCCGATGGCCTCGATCCGCTTCCTCGCCTCCTCCACAGACACCTCCTCGCGCACGAACGGCAGCTTCTTCTTGATAATCTTCTGCATCTCCTTCCGAATGCGCGGCAGGGACTTTTTCGTCAGCGGCTCGTCCATGGCAAAGTCGTAGTAAAACCCGTGGTCGATCCACGGCCCGATCGTGCACTGTGCCCCCTTGAAGAGCTTCTGCACCGCCATCGCCATGATGTGCGCACAGCTATGGCGCACGCGGAGCATCTCGTCGCTCTCGGCAGACGTGGGCAGGTCCTGGAGGGTGAGGGGGGCGACCGTCGCGCTCGTCTCGCCCACGGGCGTCTCCACCGCCTTCGAGGTGACGAGTCCCCGCGGGAGAAGCACATTGGATGTGTTACGCCTGTGTGCGAACGGCAGCGCCGAGTGCGACGGCGGTGCGGCGAGCGTGGGCGCCTTGCGGACGGAATTCCGCCCATGCGAGGCAGCAGAGTTGAAACGGGCCGTGCACGACAGCGCGGCCCTTCGCAGATTGACCGATGCCATCATGATGATGACGATGACGATGATGTTGGTTCGTTTCCGTTTGCCGTGTGTGTCAACGCGAAGAATTGCGCTCCCCGTTCACCCCACAGGAATTCTTCGAAGACAAAACTAACAGCAAACAACAACGGAGACTACATCGGGGGCGGGGGCGGAGGGATGCCGTCGTCAGGCGGCGGCGGCATCGGCTCGTCCGGGAGCGGTGGCGGGCCGGGCGGGGGCTGGTTGTACGCCTGGTGACCCCCACCGTACCCGCCTCCGTAGCCGCCCCCGTAGCCCCCCTGACCACCCCCACCGTACCCGCCTCCGTAGCCGCCCCCGTAGCCACCCTGACCACCCCCGTAGCCACCCTG
>Ga0181582_10005042_pt1 | contig 10642 bp, 5 predicted proteins | sample 071ome_32_FD_132438 | JGI IMG/M metagenome (GOLD analysis project Ga0181582, IMG submission 132438) | Coastal salt marsh microbial communities from the Groves Creek Marsh, Skidaway Island, Georgia - 071405AT metaG (megahit assembly) | ecosystem: Environmental > Aquatic > Marine > Intertidal zone... | reverse complement strand
GGACGGGTCGGCGGCGGCGGCGGCGCGAGCGGGCGGATGGGCGCCGGTGCGACCGGTCGTGGTGACCGAATGGCAGGAGGCCGTGACGTTTTTGGAACATCTCACCGAGGGGAACTTGGTGGATTATTACGTCGGGATTGGGATGAGTCGTGAGGACGCGACTGCGCGGTACGAAGACGAGATGGCGTGGGACGCGTACGACGACGGTTTAGCTACGGCGAGAGATATTGAGAGGATTCGTCCCGAGCGGCTCGTGGAAATGGATGTCGATGATTTGCAACGGTTTGCGAGGTACGATGAGATGCTCGAGGTGGCCGATCGAACCGATCCACCGTTTAAATTGGTGGCGCTCACGCTCGCGGCGTTGAGGTTGAGCGAGTTAGACGCGGAGGCGCGAGCGGCCACGGCGAGTGGCGACGGCGAGGTTCAGAGCATGCTCGCGCGCTCAGAGGCGGAGTGGGTAGTGCAGCATGTGGGCGAGATGCGATTTCTATCAGGAGATCTACGCACTACGGCGCAGACGGCGATAGTGGAGCGTGACTTCACAGATGTCGATTCTCAATTGACTACGTTGCACGACGAAGTGACAGAAGCGACTCTGTGCCTACGCGCAGTGATCGCCATGGCGACGGGTGGAGAGAACGGGGAGCTTGCGCGAATGTCTGACCTTGCGATCAACGACACCGCTCGACAAGACCTACTTGAGTACGAGCGCGCAGTCCAGAACAATGAGGACAATCATCGTTTCGACTACGAAGAGTTTTGTGCGTTGGTGCAAAGCTACGCCGAACGCTTGCAAGGTACGCCGTTTATTCAAGCGATTGTTGAGAATCGACGTATCGATGGTGAGCGCGGAATACATCGAACGATCCAAAGTGCAGGGAAAGGATTGATCGTCGCCTTTGAGGATGAGCTCGAGAACGCTACTTTCTTCCTGTTTGTGCTCAACGTCTGGGGCGTCGCCATGTTTGAGCATTTCGATGAGGATTCCGAAACAGATTCAGACTCGGACGAAGAACACCTGTTAGATGACATGGAAGATGCTGCCGCGATTCATGGAACGTTTCATCATGGTGAGCTGTGGCAAAAGGAGGATGCATTTTGGAACTGTTCGCCGTACGTGAGAATCGACGACGAACTAGAGAACAAGGACACAGGAACGAAGAAGTCGTTTAGAAACGATCGAGCGGGATTCACTTCACCGGGCTGGATTCCGTTCGGGTTGACTCACCAACAAGGCGCCGATTCTTTGTTCGTGACAACTTCATCAGACTTTGCTGAACCTGTGTGTGATGGATCGAAGCCAAAATCTCGGCAACCCCACATGCACCTTTTTGCGTCGGGGATGTGCGGCGTAAGCGCGTGGACAACTTCCTCCGAAGAAACTGGCGCTCATTTTGGAATCAGGGGCAGCACGCTCGAGAGAAGGTACGCGCAGCTGCGCCCCGAAGCGGAGGTATTCAGGGTGTACAGCATGGCGTTTGATGATGAGACCCGCACGCTCGCTGTGTGCGGGACGAGTCCGTATTACGACGTAAATCACAACGTCATCGTTTACCGAGTGGAGGTCAGCGCCACGGATAAAATGCGCGACCGTGCGAATCTGACAATGCGCGAGGGCGACAAAGACGCATTCATGGACGAGTTCCATGCAGTTGATCACTACTTCCGTTATGATCATAATCACGACACGCACATAGACTCTCCGGCGTGGGACTTTGTTGAGCTGTGTAGGGCAAATATCGGAAATGTCGCCGTTGACCCATACGCCGATCGCAGGGGCGCGGCTGCATATGATCCCATGCAACCTGACATCGCGATTGAAGCTGATCAGGCAAACTGTGTACGTTTCGGACGCTTGGTAGTCGACGAGGGACAGTCACGAGAACTGCGACTCTTACTTTCAAGTAACGATGGGTATGTGTACGTATGCCGTCTCGAGGAAAACGGTGAACAGCACCGCACAAAATCGTACAGGCTCGTCAAGGATTTCGTCATCCATCACAGAGACGCAGTGAACTGTGCCGTGCCTTCTCCATGTGGACGAATGATCGCGTCCGGTTGCGACTCTCACGAGGTGCACGTAATGAAATTTTCGACCTTTGCATCGGAAGTACGCGAGTTTGACAAAGAGAGGGGGATGCTTCCCATGACGAACTGTCGCTCGACAGTGGGTGGTGATTTGTTCAAGCTTGTCATCCCGCCGACGAACGGCGCGCTGGCACCCGATAGAGGCGCCCGTATTGGTAGTGTACAATATCTTGCTTGGAGTCCGGATGGCAGATACTTGGCGGCGACGAACGACACTGAGTGCACTGTCACAGTGTGGCTTTTCAAGGATACGTATCCAACGTGCGAGCCGAGCGCACGTACGTCCTCGCAGAGTGCGCCCTCAGCGCACGGGTATCGAATGGAAGGAGTTGTCCGTATCGCATTCATCTTTGGACATCAATTGCCTTGTCTCCCGATCAGGTTTGGAGTCGCGAACCCGTCTCTCATGATCTGGGCCGAGCGGGGAGGGAGACTTCACATGTTTGACGTCCGACAAGCCGAGGAGCATTACGAGGACGTGTATCAGGTACATGAGTCTCTGCGAGCGCGCGAGCCCACACGTCTTGATGAATTGAAAGATTTCGTTATCGATTTCAATCGTTGCGCGAACGTAGACATGGGCTACGACTCCGAGTACAATCGGACTACAATACCACCAGAAAACGAAAGGTGGGAGAATCTTACATTCGAGCAGCGGTGTTCGCTCACGACGATGAACGAAGAATCGATTGGGCAACATTCGCTAGGGAAATACTTCGCTGTGCAAACCTTCCGCCGTGTAGGACGCATGTCCATGCATAAACGTAACGACGAGTTCATCACCGGCTTGAGCGTGGTTCCGTGTGCAAATGGGCCCTCGATGAACGACATCGTATTCTTTTCTTCTCGGCAGAATGTCAAGGCATTCAAAGTGCCTGCGGGCTTGAATTCGGATCTGATGAATTTCAACGAAATACCTTACGCCGCTCAACGAGCGGTGATAGCTTTTCTGCTTTGCGTGAAGGCGAGTCGAAGAAACACTGCGCCTGGAGCAACTTGCCTCGCCGATTTGCCAAGTGAACTGATTCACGACATCATCGTCAAGTTGGCGTCGCCGTTTTACAAATGGTCCAACCTCGACGCAGCGTTTTACAAATCAAAAGAGGAAGCGAGTTATAGAAAAACGAGACGACGACGATGAAGTAGGCTGCACCCGACGACGTCGTGCCGACATCATATTCATCTGTAATAGTACGCAACGCACATCTACGTTGCAAGCGCGTACACATCCTTCAGCCACACTAAGAATATGCAGTAGCAAGCGAAGAGAGCGTACACGACAAGGAAAGTAGCGCCTACGCGTCGAGTGAGTCTCCAACGATTACAGAGCAGCGTCAAGTAGTAGAGTCCAAGTACACCGAAAAGGATTCCGATGGACGGCATGAGCTGTGCTGTATCTAGCGTCACCTTCTTCCCCGCTTTCGTCGGCAAAATTATGAGCCAAGGCAGTCCGAGCCCAAGCCAAATGTCAAAAATGTTGCTCCCGATTGCGTTCGCGACTGCCATGTCTCCCTCACCAGCTTTTGCAACCGTGATGGAGCCCAGGGCATCTGGGATCGACGTACCTGCTGCGACGACGAGAGTGCCCATGACGACTTCGGGGATGCCAAAAATGCAACCGACTCGAGAGGCCCAAGACACCATGCAGTAGGAAATGATGCTGATCCACGAAATTGATGCCAAAAACGACGCCGCAATCCAGTTCGCGTGGCGACTGGAGTCACACTCCGGAATGGTGAAATGAAAAGCGTATCGCCAAGGCAGACTGAGTACGTGCAAGGGAACAGCGGTCTTCGATTCAGGCCATTCAAATCCTTTGTCTTCATTATCTTCCCTTGTTTCTTCTCTCACGGGTCGCCGAGATTGGCGACGCGTGTCGGCGCGACGCAGTGTGGGTACGGGTACCAGCTCTGGGTCGATCCGCTTCTCTCTTGGCTCTGTTTTACCGCTCATCCACAGCATTAAACCCTGGTTGTAACACATGCACGTGACATACGTGCAGTACAACAGAACGCAAATCAATCCCTCGTACCAGATGACTTGACCATCGTAGAACATGACGAGAATGGTGAGAATGGCAAGGGCGTAAAACGCACAATCCCGAGTAACCGGGCGCCAATCAAGATCAAGCGCGCGTCCTGCACAGATCACGGTGGCGCCGATGATAAATAAGACATTGAAGACAGCTGAGCCGACGATGGCGCTGATACCAATTTCGTTCGTCGCATCTGGGGAGATCAAACTCATTCCAGAAGCGAAGAGCTCTGGGGCAGACGAGCCCGCGGCCATGAACGTGGCGCCGGCGACGTCCTCGCTTAGGCCGAGCTTGTCGCAAATTTTCTCGAGAGAAGCTACGAAATAGTCGTCGCATACGATCGCGATCCCAAGAAACATGTACAGAATGCCGAAAATATAGAGAACCCACCCTCCATCGTGAATCCACTTGGCGTGCTCCACGGCACAACCACCTGTCGAGAGTAATCTTCTCGAGCGCGTCCAAACAGTTGACGCATGGACGTGTTGATCTCCTTTGACGAATACACGCTGAGCGTACGTGAGCATCGAGAGTACGATGATGAGCGTTGAGCTGCGGAGGAGAGCATTTCTCAGTCATCCAGAGCGTGTCCTCGGGAGCGCGCAGTACGCACCAGATGAGTCGCCATGCACGGCGAGCGCGAGCGCGACTCTCCCAGCGCTCGGCTCGTGTGAACTTTCGATGAAGCATGATGGATTCGCCGCTCGCGATCGTGCGCGTGCGAGTCCAGAGAATGCACACTCTAGACAGAAATAGCACCACAGTGCAACTGTCAACAATATGTCAAGTACGCCAACTAACAACGAAATAATGCGCACGGAACGTCCGAAGCGACGAGCGAAAGCGAGTCATGCGTTATTTGTCAGATTCCCCAGGTTTTTCCTCCGAAAACTCGGCTTTGAACGGAAGAACCATTCGTCTAGCCTCGCCGCCTTGGTCCCGCTCCACGCGCGTCAGCAACGCGCACCGCCCCATCTCCGCACCATCCAGCCCTCGCAAGACGATCTCAAATGCCCCAACGTTGACGACGTCGTGGCTCTCACACATCGACGTGTCCACACCGTCGAACGCGCACCAGACCTCGAGCTCGCCCGTCTCGCCGCCGCTCGCCGCCGCCCGCGTCTCACACGCCGCGTCCCGCCGGTCTCCCCCCACCGTCAACCGGGCCCGCGCCCGCGCCCGCGCGACATCACACGTGTAAAACACTTCCGCCGTGACACCCTCCTCGAACGACGCGCCAAATGTCGCTGAAATCTCGCCCGCGCCGTCCAAAACGCCCCAGCTCGACAGCTTCTCACCGAAAAACTTTCGCCCGTCGCCGCTCGCCGACGCCACGCTCGCGCTCGCGCGATCGTCCGCGTCTGTCGCCGCATTATTTTCGACGTTTTCGTCGCGTCGCGAGCGCTCGATGAACGTCGCGCGCGTCGGCAGGGTCATGTGGACGCGCGGGGGTGACGCGCGCGCGGGCTCGTCTGCGGGTGCCTGCTTCAGAGATCCGCACGCGAGCGCGCGGACGCGACGAGCGCGCGTCCGTCGATCGAGCGAAAAGTTTCCAGTCGTTTCATCGCGCGTGCGCGCGCGGCGGACGCTCGCGCGAGGTGGGCGCGCGCGCCGGCGGCGAGTTCGTCCGGCGAGCGCTTCGCGATCGAGCGACCGCGCGGCGCGCGCGAGGGAAGAGGGCGCGCGACGGACGTGGCGTTTTGACGAGGGTATTTCTCTCGATCGAACGCGCGAAAGCGGACGAGGAGCGGACGCTCGCGGGAGGGTGGAAACCGCTCGCGCGATCGAAGGCGAGTTGTGGATTTCTTTGAGAATAAACCTCTGCGAACAGTCGAGCTCTGAACGCCGATCGAACTTCGATCGTCGATGCGAACAGTCAGGGACTACGAGTGTGGTTGCGAGCGATCGCGCACTTTGACGAGTGTGGTTCGTAGGCACGCCGACGCCGGTCGTGGCGGCGCGGCGAGGGAAGGCGCGGAGCCGAACGACGTGACGCAACAGAGCGGCGGTCCGTGACATCGACACTTCATACGAGTGATCGGGCAGACGAGGGATGACATCCGTCGCGTTGAAACGATCACCGTCGACTGCGGACGTACCGATGGTGCCGAGCGTGGTGTCGCTCAGTCAGCTCGATTTGGACACAGACAAGGCGTTTGCAAAGGTGGGCGCCCTGTCCACATCGGCGTCGATCGAACTTCCGCGGATAGGATACCTGAAGCGAGAGGCAGTGCATATATTCAAGCGTGTGCGCTCGTTTGGGTCGTTCCAGGACGCGCTCGTGCCGGATATTGACGGATATTCGACGGACTCTTCGGACAACGACGACGACAACGATTCGTGGGGTCTCACAGGATACATCACGGATGCAAGCGAGTTCGATCGTATCCTCATCTCTCTGTGGGAAGATCGCTTTGCGGGCGGGTTGTTTCGTTATGATGTTACTGCGGTGAGCACAAAGGTGATCGAGGGGAAGAAGCAGTTTGTGGCGCAGTTCAACATCGGACGGGCGACGAACAAGCGCCCAACCGAGTTCTCAGTGGACAAAGTTTGCCAAGATTTCGACCCGAAAAAGTTCAACTTTACAAAGGCAGATCTTAAAGAGGTGCTCTTCTCATTCACGAATCTGGGCGAGGCGGACGAAAATGTCACCCGCAGCCTGTTTGAACCCAAGGCGTCTGTGGATATGAGTCCGACGGTGGTTTTGATTAACGTGTCTCCCATTGAGTACGGACATGTGTTGCTCTGTCCGCGTGTGACGGACATGCTGCCGCAACAAATTGACCCGGAAAAGCTTCTCCCGGCACTTTACATGGCGGCAGAATCGAGAAACCCGTATTTTCGGGTCGGGTACAACTCACTCGGAGCGTATGCCACGATCAATCATCTGCACTTTCAGGCGTATTACCTTATGGAAGCGTTCCCGATTGAGCGCGCTAGCACGGTTGAAATTTTCCCCGGTACGCACGGTAACTGTACCGCATATCGAGTGAACGGCTATCCCGTTCGCTGCCTTTGCTTCGAGGTTGGCGACTCCTTTGAGGAGCTCTCGACGCTCGTCGGCGAAATCTGTATGAAGCTGCAGCAGGCAAATTTGCCCTTCAATATCTTGATCGCGGATCACGGCGCTCGGGTATTCTTGATACCCCAAATATTTTCTATTCGCATCGCGAGTAAAAATATCCCGGAGCACATCATCGCCACCGGTGTCAATCCGGCGGTGTTTGAAATCTCTGGACACCTTCTGTACAAGCAAATGTCGGATTACGATGACTGCACCGAGGCCAGCGCTGAGGCGCTCCTGGCTAGCGCATCTCTAACTGAGGAGCAGTTCGTCAAATTCATGGATTTCACGGTTGGTGATCATAAACATAGCGAACGGGCGATAGAGGAGCTTTCCTCCATTCCCGAGTCGGAGCTTTGAGAGAATTGTCGTTTTGCTTCCATCCGCAATAAGGATGGTTCTCTGTACCAACGTACCACACATTCTTTATTTAATTTCGCTGGCAGTTGTCATTCCATCGGCACTTCGCGAGAAACGCGTATCAGTTTTTTCAGAGCTCGCAGCGATCGTGCTTAGAAGAACGAATGCGCGGGCTTGAAGGAGTCCTTACATTCATCAGTTGTGATCACATTTTGTTCTACGCTATTTTCGATGCGCAGCTCCCACCGCGTCCTGCACGCTCGCGAAGCCATCTCGCTTAAGGCACTCTTCGAGTTCGCGCTTTATTTTCAAAATTAACGGCGGACCGCCGAAGGCGAAAGCAGTGTAAAGCTGCACAAGCGTCGCGCCAGCACGAATCTTTGCGTATGCATCCTCGCCAGAGGCGACACCACCGCAGCCCACGAGAGTGATCTTGCCTCCTGTGAGCCGGTACATCTCATGTAACACCCGCGTACTTGGCTCCATCAAGGGTTTTCCACTCAGTCCCCCGGCTTCGCCGCCGTGCGCATGCGCCTTGATCGCATCCGGCCGTGCGATGGTGGTGTTGCTCACGATGACCCCGTCCACTTTTTCGCTCTTCACCACGCTCGCCACGTCCTTGATCTCGGCGTCGGTGAGATCGGGTGCGATTTTTACCAAGACCGGCTTCTTCGCAGTCGCCGGGTTGCGATCTCGCGCGCTCAGGACCTTGCGCAATAGCCCACTGAGGTGCTTTCTTCCTTGCAGATTTCTCAAACCCGGTGTGTTCGGCGACGACACGTTCACGACGATGTAATCCCCGTACTCGCCAATATTATCGACGCCGAGCACGTAATCATCAGCCGCATTTTCTTCGAGTGTGGTCTTATTCTTTCCGAGATTTACACCGAGCAGCCCGACTGCTTCGCTCGCATTGGCGCGATACGCCGCCAACCGTCCCTTGGCGCTCTCGTGTCCCTTACTGTTGAACCCGTACCGGTTGATCACGGCCCCGTGCTCCGGAAGTCGAAACGCTCGCGGCTTTGGATTGCCCGGCTGCGGCTGCGGCGTCACGCTCCCGATCTCGACGAAGCCGAATCCCATCCTCAACAGCGCCTCGAACGCGCGCGCGTCCTTGTCGAAACCAGCCGCCAAACCGATCGGATTCGTAAACGTCATCCCGAACGCCCGCGTCTCCAGCGACGCGTCATCCGCCGTGCGCTGTCTCGGCCCAAGTCCCAACTCAAGCATGGCGATCCCAACGTCGTGCGCCAGTTCGGGATCGAGCAGCCGCAGCGCCGGCGTCGCCGCGCCGTACGCCGCGTACTCCGCCGTCTCCGCCAGCGTCGAATCACTCACTCGCAGTCCCACCATCGCGCCCGCTGCGCCCACGAACGCGTACGATACCGCTCGAAACACACTTCCCGGCGCTTTCGCCTCCGAACCACCCCTCGCGTCGCTCGAAAGCGCCCGAGACGGCGCGCGCAGCACGCGCGCCGGCGTCCCGATGCGCGTAATCATCTCCCCCGCGCGCCCGCTCGAGCGCTCGCACGCGCCGCGCGACGCGTTCACCGCATCACTCGCACATCGCGCCGCGAGCGCTCGCGCGACGCGACGCATGACGACGACGCGCGCGACGAGAAATCGCGACGCGCGCCCGACGCGCGCGTGACTTTTTGACGCGCGTTCGAGACATCATCACCACGGTGCGCGCGACGACGCGCGTTCGATCGCATCGCGCGGTGGCGTCGCGCGTGACGCGTGGATTGCGCGCGCGTTCACGCGCGGTCGCGGCGCGCGCGCGCGCGTGACGCGACGATGAGACGCGGATGCGTGTTCGGTGACGTCGACGGTGTCGGGGCGGCGGCGACGTCGGGACGGCGTGGCGCGCGCTCGGGCGCGTGAGGGCGCGGTGTGACGGCGCGGTGTGACGTGGAGACTGACCGTGAGACGCGCTCGCGTGGATGACGCAGATGCTTGCGCGATCGACGTTCGTGGGGACCTCGGCGCGGGCGACGCGCTCGGCGACGCTCGGCGCGAGCCGCTCGCGTCGGGCGACGGTGACGCGCGCCGAGGCCGGAGATTGGAAGGCGATGGCGGTGACGAAGCCGAACTTGATCAATAATTTGGACGGGAAGACGACGCGTAATATCGACGGAAAGGTGTACACGATCGAGGCGCGCGGGGACGCCGTGGTCGTGACGGATAAGTTTGGGGCGTCGTACGAGGCGCGCGTGAACAAGGCGGGCGTGATCGAGGCGAACATGTCGGCCAGAATCGGTGCCGCTGGTGGTGGAGCTGAAGACGTAGACTTCTCTGCGCTTCAACCGACCGATATCGTCGGTTTCGGCGCCAAGTACAAGATCCCGGAGGTTGTCAACGGCCGCGCGGCCATGGTGGGCTCCGTCTTGGCTCTCTTCTCCAAGATAGGTGGTGGCGGCTCCGTCGCGCACCAGATGTTCACCCCGGGTGGATTTGCTTCCATGTGCTTCATCATGGGCGCCGTCACCGCCGCCACGCTCGCGCCGGCTGCGTTGGGCAAAACGTCTCTTCGCGCTGCCATTCCGGATGAAAACGCGAGCTTCCCGAACGAGCGACTTCCGACAACGTGGACCCCGACCGCGGAAACCGTCAACGGCAAGGTCGCCATGGTCATCTTGACCCTCGCGCTTATCACCGGTAACTAACGGGCGCGATCGTGCACGCGATTTATATATTGTCAATGTGAACACGTCTAATTTTTGACTCGCGCGGCGCTGCACGCAACTGGACGTCGTTGGCTAAGAAATCAATATAATAAATCGACTCTCGCGCGATGTCGTACTATATTGCTGTGTGTCCTTCTGCACCTGCCTGGCGAAGAAACATCAACTAATCGAGTGGCCAATTATCTGCCATAGCCGTAGTTTCCGTAAGCAGCGTACTGATTCGCATAGTAACCTTGCTGCATTTGCGGCTCGGCGTACTGGCTCGGTCGAGTGTCTCGGCGGGAGCCGTTTTGCTCGGAGCCGCGCTGAGCGGCGCCATCTTGGGTCTTGTATCCCGGCGGCGCGTTGGCGCCTTGCTTGCCGGTGGGAGCTGCTCCCGGATACACACCCGCCGCCGGCGGGTAG
>Ga0181582_10005037_pt1 | contig 10648 bp, 15 predicted proteins | sample 071ome_32_FD_132438 | JGI IMG/M metagenome (GOLD analysis project Ga0181582, IMG submission 132438) | Coastal salt marsh microbial communities from the Groves Creek Marsh, Skidaway Island, Georgia - 071405AT metaG (megahit assembly) | ecosystem: Environmental > Aquatic > Marine > Intertidal... | reverse complement strand
CAGGCAGTGACTTCTGCCGGCTTTGGCTGCATGGCCGCCCTGGACGCGGAAAAATACCTGGATTCGCTGGAAGACGCGGCATCGTGATATGAGTTCCCTGCCCTGGCTGCACGACGACGATTTCGAGTTTCCGGATCCCGCGTCAGCACTGGTGGAACCCAACGGCCTGCTGGCCGCCGGCGGCAGTCTTGCCCCGGAGCGCCTGATCGAGGCCTACAGCAAAGGCATCTTTCCCTGGTTCGAGGCATCCCAGCCCATCCTCTGGTGGACGCCGGACCCGCGCATGGTGCTCTTCCCGCATGAACTGCACATCAGCCGAAGTCTCGAGAAACTGCAGCGCAAGTCCGACTACCGCATCAGTGCCGACGCGGCCTTCCGCGAGGTCATTACGGCCTGTGCCGGCAAACGTCACAATGCCCGGGGCACCTGGATCACGCCGGAAATAATCGAGGCCTATTGCGCCCTGCACAGGCTTGGCGCCGCCCATTCAATAGAGGTCTGGGACGGGGTCGACCTGATCGGCGGGCTTTACGGCATCGCCATGGGTGATGTGTTTTTCGGCGAGTCGATGTTCAGCCGTCGCCCGAATGCCTCCAAGCTGGCGTTTGCCTGGCTGGTTCCGCGACTGGAAAAACTGGGATACCGGCTGATTGACTGCCAGGTCAGCAGCGACTACCTGGCCGGCTTCGGTGCCCGCGAAATCCCCCGGGCGGAATTTCTCAAACTGCTACCTGGGTCTGCTGAATATGGTCGCAATAAGGCACACTGGCCATTACAATAACCCGGCATCGGCCGTTTTACTGCACGCCGGTGACCATCCGGAAACCATCGAATTTAATTTGAGCAGAACGCCTTCTCAGTCATGACCTCACTGAAAGACATCAAACTGTTCACCACCCAGACGCACCCCTGCAGCTACCTGCCAGGTGAAGAAGCGCGTACGCTTTTCATCGACCCGGAATACCCTGTTTCAACAGAGTTTCACACGCACCTGTCCGAAATCGGTTTCCGCCGCAGCGGGGCCCATATGTACCGCCCCCATTGTTCTAACTGCCAGCACTGCGTAGCCTGCCGCGTAGTCGTCGATCGTTTCCAGCCAAACAAGCGCTATCGCCGCATCATGCGTCGCAACGAAGATCTTGCGGTTGATCTGGTGGAAAATATCAGCGGCGAAGAGTATTACCGGCTTTATGAGAATTACATCAATACCCGCCATCGGGACGGCGATATGTATCCCGCCACGCGCGAGCAGTTTGAATCATTTCTGGTGCAGCGCTGCGAATCCACCCTGTTCTACCGGGTCAGCGAGGGTGACCGCCTGCTGGCGGTGATGATCACAGACCTGCTCAGCAACGGGCTTTCCGCCGTTTACACCTTCTACAACGTGGATGAACAGAAACGCTCTCTTGGCAACTTCGCCATCCTCTGGCAGATCCGTGAAGCCGCCCGCCGCGGCCTGGATTACGTTTATCTGGGCTACTGGATACGCGATTGCGAGAAGATGAATTACAAACTGCAGTACCGCCCCATCGAGCTCCTGCTCAACCAGCGCTGGATCCGACTGACCTAGGCCGCCAGGTCCACGGCGAAACAGGCAGTACAAATGGTCAACAGAGCACAAAAACACTGCGCCTGCCTGTACTTTGTATGTTGCATCTCTTTATCCGATTACTTTGCCAAACAACCTGAATTCAGGCACAATGCGTCGCTTCAAAAAGACACCATAGGTTGGTAAATGGCAAAAGAAGACCAGATTGAAATGGACGGCGAAGTCATCGATACGCTGCCCAACACCATGTTCCGTGTGAAGCTGGAAAACGGCCACGTGGTCACCGCGCACATCTCCGGCAAGATGCGCAAGAACTATATCCGCATCCTCACCGGTGACAAGGTCAAGGTGGAACTGACCCCTTACGACCTCTCCAAGGGCCGCATCACTTACCGCGCCCGCTAATAACGTCTGCCAACTAACGTCTGCCAACAACGTTTCCCGATAACATCCGCAATAAAAAGGGCCGACCCTTCCGGGTCAGCCCTTCAAAACATTCAACTCTCATACGCGCAGTTCGCAAGACCTGGAGTCGTCAGTTACGTCTTTTAGCTGCCGCCTAGTATCTGCCGCCTATTGTTTGCCACCCATGCTCAGGCGTCGGCGTCAGCGTCTTCACGCCTGGCTGAGCGGTTGTTGTCGGGCTCCTCGATATCAAGGTGAATGTCGCCGTTCCTGACAGTCACGTGTACATCCCCGCCATTGACCAGCTTGCCGAACAGGATGTCCTCGGCCAGCGGCTTCTTGATGCGGGTCTGGATTAACCTCAGCATCGGGCGTGCGCCCATGGACTTGTCGTAACCATTTTCGACGAACCAGTCGATAGCATCTTCATCCACGTGCAGGGCCACTTTCTTGTCATCGAGCTGCACCTGCAATTCCACCAGGAACTTGTCGACCACGGTTCGAATGATGTCCGTATCTAGCGCGGCGAACTGGATAATCGAATCCAGGCGGTTGCGGAATTCCGGTGAAAATATGCGCTTGATGACTTCCATCGCATCCGTAGTGTGATCCTGGTTCGAGAAGCCGATGGAGGAGCGGCTCATTTCATGGGCGCCCGCATTGGTGGTCATGATCAGGACGACATTGCGAAAATCAGCCTTGCGCCCGTTATTGTCTGTCAGCGTACCGTGGTCCATGACCTGCAACAGGAGGTTGAAGACATCCGGGTGCGCCTTTTCAATCTCGTCGAGCAGCAGGACACAATGCGGGTTCTTTGCAATCGCTTCGGTGAGCAGGCCGCCCTGGTCGAAACCGATGTATCCGGGAGGTGCACCGATCAGGCGTGACACGGTGTGACGCTCCATGTATTCGGACATGTCGAAGCGCACCAGTTCCACGCCGAGGATCTTTGCCAGCTGGCGGCTGACTTCGGTCTTGCCGACTCCGGTGGGCCCCGCGAACAGGTAGGAACCGATGGGCTTTTCGCCCTCTTTCAGGCCGGCGCGTGACAGCTTTATTGAGGATGACAGCGCATCAATGGCTGCATCCTGGCCGAACACCACCAGCTTCAGGTTTTTTTCAAGATCCTTAAGCAGGCTCTTGTCGGACGCCGACACGTTCTTCGGCGGAATGCGTGCGATCTGCGAAATGACGCGCTCGATATCGCCGACCTGGATCTGCTTCTTGCGTTTGCTCTCGGGCTGCAGGCGCTGGTAGGCACCGGCCTCATCGATGACATCGATGGCCTTGTCCGGCATGTAGCGGTCGTTGATATAGCGGCTGGCCATTTCGGCGGCGGCCTTGAGCGCCTTGTCGGTAAAGCGCAGGTCGTGATGTTCCTCGTAGCGTGTCTTCAGGCCCTTGAGAATCTGGTACGTGGTTTCCACGTCCGGCTCCTCGATATCGATCTTCTGGAAACGACGTGACAGCGCACGGTCTTTTTCGAAGATGCCACGATATTCATTGTAGGTGGTCGAACCGATGCAGCGCAGCTTGCCGGAAGCCAGGATCGGCTTAAGCAGGTTGGATGCATCCATGACGCCGCCGGAGGCGGCACCCGCACCGATGATGGTGTGAATCTCATCGATAAACAAAATCGCGTGCTGCTTCCTGTCCAGTTCCGCAAGAAGCGCCTTGAAGCGCTTCTCGAAATCGCCGCGGTATTTGGTGCCGGCCAGCAGTGCACCCATGTCCAGTGAATAAATCACGCTGCCCTTGAGCACCTCCGGAACGTTGCCTTCCACGATGTGCTTGGCCAGGCCCTCGGCAATAGCGGTTTTGCCGACACCGGATTCTCCGACGAACAGCGGGTTGTTCTTGCGGCGACGGGACAGCACCTGAATGAGCCTGGTGATCTCCTTGTCGCGACCGATCAGCGGGTCGATGCGACCAGCCTTGGCTTCCTCGTTGAGATTGGTGGCAAAACTCTCAAGCGGGGACGGCGCCTTTTCACCTTCCTGCGCCTCGGTCTGCGCCTCCTGTTCCTGCTCGTCGCTCAGTCCTGGCGCCTTTGGCGTGCCGTGTGTGATGAAGTTGACGACGTCGCCGCGACTCACACCCTGCTTGCGCAGGAAATAAACAGCCTGGCTTTCCTTTTCGCCGAAGATGGCCACAAGCACATTGGCACCTGTGACTTCCCGTTTGCCGGAAGACTGCACATGAAAAACGGCGCGTTGGATAACGCGCTGGAAACCCAGGGTCTGGTCCACTTCGGGATTGATCTCGGGTTCGGTGATGATGGGAATCTGGGTGTCTACATAGTCAATCAGGTCCATGCGCAGTGCATCGAGATCGGCATTGCAGGCCAACAGGATTTCGCGGGTGGAGGGGTCGTCGATGAGAGCCAGCAGCAGATGTTCAACTGTGATGAATTCGTGCAGCTTGCTGCGCGCGGTGTTGGCTGCGATATTCAGTGTGTTTTCAAATTCTCTGCTAAACATGTCCTGACTCTCTGTCCACCCCTGGCGGGGATCCAGTGGGTAATATGGGTCCTGCGTCGAAACTTTGCAATGCAGCAGGCGTGCAATCAGGCACTCCTGCCGGCATCGGGTTAGCAATCATCGCCTAATCGTCCACCTCGATATCGCACAACAGGGGATGTTCGGCTTCACGGGCATAGTCATTGACCTGCACCGCCTTGGTTTCGGCGATCTCGCGGGGAAACACACCGCAAACACCCTTGCCCTCGGTATGCACCTTGAGCATGACGCGCGTGGCCGTCTCGATATCCATGCCGAAAAACTTGCGCAGGACACCCACCACAAACTCCATGGGAGTGTAGTCGTCATTCAGCAGAATGACACGATACAGGGGCGGTGGTTTGAGTTTGACTTCCTCCGGCGCCAGGGCTTCACGGAGTCCGCCGGAACGGTGTACACCGTCTTCGTTTTCATCGCTGCCATGGCCGCGAATTGTCAGTGGGTACTGGTCTCTCATGATTACTATATTGTTACTTTCACTACGATAATAACTGTACTGGCAACTGTGCTGTATTCGAAATTCTTCTGTGTAATCAAGTAATTGGTCAGTCTTTCAGTGTGATCAATTTGACTTGTGGTTCAGGATTCAGCCGAGTGACCGGCCTGTGCGCCGGTCGGCGGAAGGTGTTTTAACTATACCATGATTCTCATATTTGATAGACAGGCAGGGCCAAAAAATATTGCATGCTTATTGCCTGGAAATAAGGAATTACGGGGCTTTCAGCAGCATTGCACGCTCCCCCAAATTATTTGACAAGCCATATAAAAGGGTTTATACGTTTTGTGCTCCAACCGGAATTTGATCGAATTCTGATTGCCGAATTACAGAAGGGGTGAAAAGCAGATGAGTACCGGTCAAGTGAAGTGGTTCAATAATGCCAAAGGGTTTGGCTTTATTTTACCGGATGATGGTGGTGACGACCTGTTCGCACACTACTCTTCAATTACCATGGAAGGATATAAAACATTAAAAGCAGGACAGGCAGTTTCATTTGATGTCATTGAAGGTCCGAAGGGATTGCATGCCGCCAATATTGTTCCGATAGGTGAAGAGAACAAGCCGGCTGCCAAACCTGAGGCCGCAGCCGGATCGGCTGTTGAAGCTGCTGAACAGAATGCCCAGGGGGAAGATGCTGCGGAAGACGATTCCGCTGCTGCATCCTGATAGTTTTTTCTCCGCCGAACGGCCCGGCAAACAGCCGGCAGCGTTCCGGACTGGTCATTTTGTCATCTGGACCTCTATCCATCCTTCCATTGCATACCGGAGCGGCACCCATATGTCTGTTGGCCGCGTTTCCCCTTGCCCTGCCTGTAAACAGTCGCCATGAGTCCGCCCAAAGCCAGGCTTATCCTGTTCAACAAGCCATTTGATGTGCTGAGCCAGTTCACCGATGGTGACGGCAGGCGTACGCTCGCAGATTTCATTCCGGTAAAGGATGTTTATCCGGCCGGCCGCCTGGACCGCGATTCCGAGGGCCTGCTCCTCTTGACCGATCACGGCAAACTGCAGCACCAGGTCAGTGACCCGAAAAACAGAATGGCCAAGACCTACCTCGCCCAGGTTGAGGGCGAGATCAGCGATGAAGCAATAAATGCCCTGTGCGCCGGCGTCAGCCTGAAGGATGGCCCCACCCTGCCGGCCTCGGCACGCCGGATCGATCCTCCTGCACTTTGGCCAAGGATCCCGCCAATCCGGCAAAGAAAACACATTCCGACCAGCTGGCTGGAGCTTTCGATCACCGAGGGACGCAACAGGCAGGTGCGAAGAATGACCGCCGCAACCGGCTTTCCGACACTGCGCCTGGTGCGTATCCGGGTAGGCCCGTGGTCGCTTGAGGATATCGAGCCGGGTGAATACCGGTTGCTGGAACTGGGCGCGAAGGAACTTGCCGCCTACTCCCAGCGCTGACTGGCCTCGGTGTCGGATGTTTTCGCTTCGACCCAGCTTTCACCATGTTCATCGCGGCATTTTTTCCAGAACGGCGCCCGGGTCTTCAGGTAATCCATGATGAATTCACAGGCTGAAAATGCCGCCTGCCGGTGCAGACTGGCAACGGCAACGAATACGATCTGTTCACTGGCTTTCATCTCACCGATGCGATGTATGACCGTGACGTCCAGGATGGGCCAGCGCGCCTCGGCCTGGTGGATGATTTTTTCCAGGCTCGATTCCGTCATACCCGGTTAATGCTCGAGGATCAGGGATTCGACGTGACGCCCCTGTTCCAGGTCGCGGACAAGGCCGCTGAACGTGACGAGTGCGCCGCATTCCGGGTTGGCAAGACGCAGGATGTTGCACTCATTTTCTACAGAGAAGTCTTCAGGCTGGATGGAAATCTTCATACCCTTCAGCCCCCGGTCACCGGCGGGAAAAAAGCCACTTCGTCTCCGTCTGCAAGGCTGGCGGAGCGATCCGCCATTTCGTGGTTCACCGCGATCATCACGGATCGCTCACCGAGAACATCCTGCCAGTCTTTACCGTGCTTCTTCACCAGCAGGTCGATGAGGCCTGCCACCGTAGTCACACCCGCGGGCAATTCGAGTTTCTCCAGGTCGCAACCGAGGCTTTCCCGGACACTGGCAAAATAATGAACGGCAATCATGGGAAAGGCTTCTCAGGAGTCGGCACGATAGTGCCCGGATTTGCCGCCGGCTTTTTCCAGCAGGCGCACACCCTCTATGACCATGCCGCGATCCACCGCCTTGCACATGTCGTAAATGGTAAGTGCCGCCACAGAGGCGGCCGTCAGCGCTTCCATTTCCACACCTGTCTGCCCGGCCAGCTTGCAGGTTACCGTGATGCGCACCTGGCTGGCGATAGTGTCCGCCTCCAGGTCCACATTGACCGAACTCAGCATCAGCGGGTGGCACAGCGGGATCATGTCGGCACATTTCTTCGCCGCCTGGATGCCGGCAATACGGGCTACCGCAAAGACATCGCCCTTCTTGTGCCCGCCTTCGATGATCAGTTTCAGGGTTTCCGGCTGCATCCCGACAACGGCTTGTGCAATGGCAATGCGCTCGGTTATTGACTTGGCGCCGACATCCACCATCTGCGCCTGCCCGGCGGCATCGATATGGGTTAATTTAGACATTTGCTATGGTGATCCGTATTAAAACCCTATTATCCCCGCTTAACGGCTTTTTATGAAGTACAGCCGTGAACGCCCTTGGAGTGCAGCCGCGGGCCCCGCTGGCATAAACGCCGAGTTTAACGCCCCGGGCTTTTCGGGTAGGATGCGCGGTTTTTCGCTGACACGGTCGCCGGCCATGCAGGAAACAATGATCTGGACACCACACAGCACAGTCGCCACCGTCGTGGAAAACGCCGGCCGCTTTCTCATGGTCGAGGAAACCGATGACGGCAGGACCGTATTCAACCAGCCGGCCGGCCATCTCGATGAAGGGGAAACCCTGTTCGAGGCTGCGGTCCGGGAAACCCTTGAGGAAACCGCCTGGCATGTGATTCTGACCGACTACCTGGGCACCTATGTCTATCGTGCTCCCAATGACATTACCTATGTCAGGCACTGCTTCGTTGCCTTGCCGGACAGCCATGAGCCCGACCGCATGCTGGATGCAGGCATCATTGCCGCGCACTGGATCGATGCGGCCACCATACTCGATCCGGGTTTCAATGCGCGCAGTCCGCTGGTCATCAAGGCGATCCAGGATTACCTGGCAGGCCGGCGCATACCCCTGAATTCGATATACCATCTCCTGTAGATCATGAAACCGCCCGCACAAACCAAAGTCATCGTCGGTATGTCAGGAGGCGTTGACTCCTCCGTGGCCGCCCTGCTGCTCCTGGAACAGGGCTACCAGGTGGAAGGCCTGTTCATGAAGAACTGGGACGAGGATGACGGCACCGAGTACTGCACTGCAAAGGAAGACCTGGCCGACGCCACTGCAGTGTGTGAAAAAATCGGCATCAAGCTGCACAGTGCCAATTTTGCCGCCGAGTACTGGGACAACGTGTTCGAACATTTTCTGACAGAGTACCGCGCAGGCCGCACGCCCAACCCCGACATCCTTTGCAACAGGGAGATCAAGTTCAAGGCCTTCCTCGATTACGCCACCCATCTTGGCGCCGACCTCATTGCCACAGGGCACTATGTACGCCGCGGTGAGGACAATGGCCATGCCCTGCTGCTCAAGGGACTGGATCCCAACAAGGACCAGAGCTATTTCCTGTGCGCCGTCAGCGAAAACCAGATTGCCCGCACGCTGTTCCCTGTGGGCGACCTCGAAAAAGGCCAGGTGCGCGCCATTGCCGAAGCCCATGGCCTGGTAACGCACGACAAGAAGGACAGTACGGGCATCTGCTTCATCGGGGAACGCCGGTTCAAGGATTTCCTGGAAACCTATATCCCGGCCCAGCCCGGCAATATCGAAACGCCTGAAGGCGCAATTGTCGGACAGCACAGTGGACTGATGTTCCACACCCTTGGCCAACGCCAGGGTCTGGGTATCGGCGGCCTGAAGGATCGGCCGGAAGAACCCTGGTACGTGGCGGACAAGGACCTCGAGCGCAACGTACTGGTGGTCGTCCAGGGCAATGCACATCCCCTGTTGTTTGCCAGGGGCCTTTACTGCGGCCCGGTCGACTGGGTCAGCAATGAACCACCATCCCTGCCCCTGGCCAGCAAGGCCAAGATCCGATATCGCCAGGCAGACCAGGATTGCACACTGGCAGAGGAAGGCGGCCGCCTTGTGGTATCGTTTTCAACACCGCAACGGGCAGTCACTCCTGGCCAGTCCATCGTGTTCTACCGGGGCGATGTATGCCTGGGTGGCGCTGTCATCGAGGAACAAATTCGCTGAAACACGCGAGACAAACCATGGATAGGAAACTGCGCCAGTGCCTTGCCCTTTCCGGTGTCGCCCAGTCCGCCTACATGGTCAGGCAGCTGGCCCACCATGGCATGGTCGGCCAGGATAAGCTGAACACCCTGGTGCGCAGCCTTTTCATCACGTCACCGCAAACCACCGTGGACGTTTATGGCAGCGTTAACCGGCTGAACCTGGGCATGCAGGTGCTGCAGGAAATTGTCAGGAGCGGCGACGGCAATGACAGCCTGAAAAGCCCGGAAGTCATGCGCTACTTTCTTGGCATCCTGCACCTTGAACGTAAACTGGCAGCACGCCAGGACCTGTTGCGCATCATCGGCAAGCGCCTGGAACAGCTGGAGCATGCCGCACTGGACAGCCCCGACCTGGCTTCCCCGGATCTCATGCAACGCCTGGCGTCGGTCTACCAGGACACGCTCAGCACGCTGCCGTATCGTATCCAGGTTTCCGGTGAGGTCAGCTTTCTCAAGAATGAAGAGGTGGCGGACAAAATCCGCGCCGTACTTATGGCAGGCATCCGCTCTGCCGTGCTCTGGCAGCAATCCGGCGGCCGTCGCTGGCATCTGCTGTTCTTCCGCCGCAATATCGACCGCAGCCTGCACCTGCTGCTAAACCAGCTGCACGAGATTCACTGATCCTGGGACCAGGTTTCCAGGGCAAGACCATCAATGCCTGCAAAGGGCTTGCCGTTCAGCGCCAGCAGAGTGGCGTGCAGGCTGAGGGCATGGGCGGCAACCATGGCGTCGTTCATGTTGATGGAATGCCCCGCCTGCATTGCCTGCTGCTGGATGGCCGTGTAGCAATCCACGGCCTCGCGATTCCAGGGCACAACGTCTTCCAGCCGCTCGCAAAACTCCTCCACCAGCGCCATATGAGCGGATTGGTTTTCCGTCAGCAGGACCCCGGCGATCAGCTCGGCATAAGTGATGGCGGAGATGACCACTTCGTCCCCCGCCATTGACCAGGCCTGCAGCCTGGAGAGGAGCGTTGCCGGTTGCTGCCTGATGACGAGGCGGCAAATGTCCGCCGACAGCATGATGATCATGATTTGACCAGCCGGGGCCGGATGACCATGAAATCATCCTCTGCGGCCGGCAGATCGGCGAAGGACTCCCAGGTTTTCCGTGCGGGTGTGAGAATGACCGCATTGCCGCGCTTTTCCACATACACGGCATCGATGCCGGTGAAGGCCAGTTCCTTCGGGATGCGCACCGCCTGGCTGCGGCCGTTGATGAAGAGCTTGGCTTTGACCGGGTCGGCCCCGGATTCCGGTGACTTGCTCATGGCACTCTCCTGGTGTGTATGGCCTGGTATGTATGGTCTG
>Ga0181582_10005035_pt1 | contig 10650 bp, 9 predicted proteins | sample 071ome_32_FD_132438 | JGI IMG/M metagenome (GOLD analysis project Ga0181582, IMG submission 132438) | Coastal salt marsh microbial communities from the Groves Creek Marsh, Skidaway Island, Georgia - 071405AT metaG (megahit assembly) | ecosystem: Environmental > Aquatic > Marine > Intertidal zone... | reverse complement strand
TTTTAACAAACCAACTATCCATAGCATAGTACAGCAATGGATGATCAGTTCTCCAACAATGTGGGTAGTCATGAGTATAAATGTGCTCTCGGTAAAGTTTTCCAGTTGTTTCAAGTAAGTCAATGATATCTGAGTCGCACTCTTTTACATATCTTCCATCTAATTTTTCATGAGTTCCTTCGATGAACTTACCATCCATTCCAACAGTATGCTGTGCTGGAAAACCTTCTTTCATACCGAGATTGTAGTCATCTTCTCCATACATTACCGCAGTATGAACTACTCCGGTTCCATCACTTGTCGTAACAAAATCTGCTCCTACTACTGTCCATGCATTGGAATTACTACCGTCTACAGCACCTGGGAATAAAGGTTCATAATTTCTACCTATCAGATCAGATCCCGGAAACTCTTCCAATACTTCCATTTTATGTCTCAGAACATTTCCAAGAAGATCTTTGGCCAAAATTAATTCTTCTCCTATTTCTGCCCCTCCTCTTCCTTCCCAAGAACTAGATGGTTCTGCGGTAACCTTTACTCGACAGTAGGCTACCTCGGGTCCTACTGCCAAACCAACATTACCTGGTAATGTCCATGGTGTAGTTGTCCAAGCTAGTATGGATGAATTTGAATCCTTTAATTTAAATTTAATGAATACAGCCGGCTCAGATACTTCTTTGTATCCTTGAGCGACTTCGTGACTGGAATAACTGGTCCCTGTTTGTGGGCAGTATGGAAGTACTTTATGCCCCCTGAATAGAAGTCCTTTATCGAACATTTGTTTCAATGACCACCATGCAGATTCAATATAATTATCATGAAGAGTCACATATGGGTCGTCCATATCAACCCAAAATCCCATCCTCTCAGTCATCTCTCTCCATGCCTGTTCATAAGTCCAAACACTTTCTTTGCATTTCTGGTTGAACGCTTCCATTCCAAAAGCCTCTATCGCTTCATTGGACATTAAATCAAGTTGTTTCTGGACTTCAATCTCAACTGGTAGACCATGTGTATCCCATCCAGCCTTTCTTTCGACAATATGCCCTTCCATTGTTTTCCATCTACAAACCATATCTTTGTATAATCTTGAAATTACATGATGAATCCCTGGTTTGCCATTGGCAGTGGGTGGCCCTTCAAGAAATGTAAATGGAGAATCTCTTTCCCTTCTATTCTCTATAGAATGTAGGAATGTATTCTCTTCATTCCATAATTCAATCAATGAAGTCTCAAGAGCCACTGGGTCTAGATTTCCAGCCGCCTTAGGTACGGGCATATCTTCGCCGACACTAGATGCTTTCTTGAACGTGACTAATCCGTAAAAAGTCGATTATCAAATAAGCACGACTTCAAAAGGTATCACCTCATCGGTTAAATTAGATGACTGAGAGTACGATATTAGATGTCGGTAGAATGACCTGTGAGGGTTGCTCAAATAATGTCAAAAAAGCCCTTGAAGGTATTTCTGGAGTGATTTCTGCTGAAGTAAATCACCTGTCAGGTATTGCAAATGTTGAACATGAAAATGTTTCTAGAGAAATTTTAGTTTCTATCGTTCAGTCAGCAGGCTATACTGTTGACGGAAAGAGTAGTGAATTTAATTGGAGAGATGGAAATGTTTGGATACAGTCCGCACACAATACCAAGTGGTGCTTGATTGGCTGTAGTATTGGCGATTTCGGAACAATTGCCGCTTTCCAATTTGTTCCTTATCTTGATGCTCTTGGCTGGTCTGCAATGTCGATTATGATGCTTGGAATGTTCAATGGAATAATGACCTCAATCGCACTTGAGACCTTCATCTTAATCAAACAGATGGGAGGAATTAGAGAAGCATTTAGAGTAGCTATTGGGATGTCTCTTATATCAATGATAGCAATGGAATCTTCGATGAATGCCACAGATATTCTCATTATGGGAGAACCTTCATTGACATGGTGGGTAATTCCTATTATGTTGTTCGTAGGATTCATTACTCCATGGCCATACAACTATTGGCGACTTAAGAAGTACGGAATATCTTGTCATTAGGAGGAATGAATATGTTTAATTGGAATGTTTTAGCAGATGAAATATCTAGTTGGATTTTGAATTATGCAAAAGAAAATGATATTTCTACTTTGGTTGTAGGTGTCTCAGGAGGTATCGATTCTGCAGTGACCTCAACTCTTTGTGCCAAAACAGGATTGAGGACGATAGTAATTAACATGCCAATTAAACAGGCAACTTCTCAATATAATCTTTCAAATCAACATATTGAATGGTTGAAAAAAAATTGGGACAATGTCGAAGGACATATCATTGACTTATCAGAAACATACGATAAATTTCATTCAAAACTAATTGATCATAATGTGTCAGAACTTGCTATGGCCAATTCAAGGGCTAGACTAAGGATGTCAACATTGTATGCTTTAGCAGGCTCTAATAATGGTATAGTTGTTGGTACAGGAAATAAAGTAGAAGACTTTGGAGTTGGATTCTACACAAAATATGGAGATGGTGGAGTAGATATTTCACCTATTGCTGATTTTTACAAATCTGAAGTATACTTGTTAGCGGAATCCTTACAGATAATTCAATCCATTCAAGATGCTCCTCCAACTGATGGACTTTGGAATGATGGGAGAACTGATGAAGATCAGATAGGAGCTACATACGAAGAATTAGAGTGGGCGATGAATGAAATTGAAAATCCCTCTTCAGAGAAAGAACTCAATGAAAGACAAACAGAAGTAATGAGAATATACTTGCATTTTAATCAAATGAATTCGCATAAAATGAATCCTATTCCTATTTTCAAGTTTAATCGTTAAGTTAATGAACAAATGATTCTACATTTATTTATGGAATCGCCAACTGGATATGCTGATAGCGGTCATAAAATGGCAGTAGAATTTGATAGAAAAATTATCATTTATTGGTGGATGACTACTAACTTAACGCTCCTTTCATCAGTAATTGGAATACCTCTTATGATATTCTGCTACCATTTGGATGGATTATTCATCAAAAACAGTATGAACATATGTCGGCTGCTCTAACAGATCGCTCTGTGAATATGCGTGTAGGGTGGCTTTTCAAGAAACAGCAGAACATACCTCTAGATAAACTAACAGACGTTTCAATCCATGAGGGGCCAATTCTCAACGCATTTGGTGTTGTTAGAATGCAATTTGAAACCGCGGGAGCCGCTCCATTTATTTTGACAGGAGTAAAAAATTCTGAACAATTTCGTGATTTAGTATTAGAACAGAGAGATTCTTTAGTCTCCAACCCAATGGCCAATAATTCAAATCTAGGTTCAGAAGATGTGTTTGTTGAAATTAGAGATTTATTACGAAGTATCGATTCTAAACTTGGTTCTGAACAAGAATAATTATGATGATTAGTTTTAATCAATCTTAACTCATTATATTGTAAATTATTTTTACAAAATACCATTACTGAATACTTCTAGCATATCACATGGTCGAAACTTTAGAAGAGCCCAAGTATCGATTGATTCATGATTATCATGATTTTGAAATCCGTCTATACAATGAAGTTATTCAAGCCCGAGTTACAAGAGAATTAGGCGATAAATCCAGTTCTTCGACCAATTTCGGTATCATAGCAGGCTACATATTCGGAAATAACCAATCTAATCAAAAAATTGCAATGACTTCCCCCGTTGAAATGTGGAATGATGAATCAACTACTAATATGGCATTTACCATGCCTTCCGAATATAGCTTTACCAATTTACCAGAACCCAATAATAAAAATATAAATTTAGTAAAGATTCCTGAAAGATTGGTAGCTGTGAAAAAATTCTCTGGTTTTTATGGTTCTAAGAAAGTAAACAAAATAGCTGTAAAATTAGGCCAATCATTAATGAAAAGAAACCTTCAATCGAATGGAAGTTATATTCTAGCAGTATATGACCCTCCTACTACATTGCCATTTCTCAGAAGAAATGAAATTTTAATGCCAATTAAAGAAATAAGTTATTCAGAAGAAACAGTTTCAGAGGAATTATCATGAGCATGCAGAGATGTGGTTATGAAATGGTCCTAAAATCTATAGAAGATGGTGAGGAAATTAGTTTGATTTTAATTAAGAGAGATATTCAATCAGCACAAATTAGTGAGATATTAGATCATGCTGAAAAATTGCAGATTAAAGTTGTTTATGGTTCAGAAAATGACTTATGGCGAATGTCTAAAAATAATACAAATGGTACTCCCGACGTTCTATGTTTAGTCGGTAGAAACCCCGATGCATCAATTCATGAGGTTCTATCCAAAGGAGGATTAATTTGGTTGCTTGCAGGTGCTTCTTATCCCGTTAACATTGGTTTTTGTATAAGAACAGCAGAAGTTTCAGGAGCTGACGCTGTAATCATCGATGCCGAACTAAATAATCAAGAAAGAAGTGCTGCAAAACGTGCATCAATGAAGTCCCATAGGTTCTTACCTGTCTTCTGGACATCAGGAATCGAATCAATATTAATGGCTAAAGATTATGGCTTCAGGATTATCTCTGTGGAAGATATTGGTGAATCCGCACCGTGGGAAATTGATATGAAAGGAAATGTGATTTTAGTTGTAGGTGGAGAAAAAAATGGTATACCTGAACAAATTTTGAAGCAATCAGATGAGATAATTAGAATTCCTATGTCTGGTTTTGTACCTTCCTTTAATCTACAAGCTCCATTAAGTTATGTCGCTATAGAGGCGCAAAGACAGAGAAGTTGATTATTTTCTTAATTTTACCTTTATGGTTTATTGAGTCCCTGCGCTGCCGACTAATCATGAATGTACCAAGCGAGTTAATGTCAATGCTTGATGGAGAACATGGTACAACTAAACAGAAAGCAGCACGACTTGTTATAGATTTAGCATCGAGTGCTGGAGCTGATGAATTTGTTCGTTGTGAAAACTCTCATGTTTCAGGAGTAAGTGTGATTACTGGTGGACATGGACTTCGTCGTTTCCTCGCAGATTTATCTGGAGACGATAAAGGTAAAGTTTCGATTCCTACAACCCTAAATTCAGCAGGTTGTGATAGAGAAAAGATGGAAGAAATGGGTATTGATTATCCAGATTTTCTTAAATTTCAATTTGAAATAATCGAAGCTTACAATAATCTAGGAATAGAAGCGACCTTATCTTGTACACCTTATGACAGAGGAATCGATTTAACTGAGGGCATAGGTTCTTGGGCTGAGTCTAACGCTGTTTGTTTTTCTAATTCATATACTTCATTAATTACAAATAGAGAATCAGGATTATCTGCCTTGGCAACAGCATTGACAGGTTGGGCACCTCTTTGGGGTCTACACATTGAAGATAATAGGAAACCAAATATCCATGTCATAGTAGAATCAAAAATGGAAAATATTTCAGATTGGAGTATTCTGGGGGATTGGATTGGAAAACAGATAAGACCTGAATGGAAATTACCTTGGGGTATGATGCCCCACATTTCCGGTCTTCCCGAAAACGCTAGTTTCGAAATGAAAAAGGCCCTGACAGCAGCAGCAGCAAATTATGGATGCCCAATGCTCTGGGCCGATGGACATACTAATCCTCCACCTGTTACAGAAAATTATGAAGGAGAATTAATTTTTACTGAAAATGATCTAAAAATAAGATATCAAGAATTGGCACCAACTGGAATCATTGATCTTGTAGTAATTGGCTGTCCACAAGCTAGTGTAGGTGAAGTAAGGACTACAGCATCTTATGTTCGTTCAAAGATGGAAAATGGGCAATCAATTCCTGATAAACGTCTTTGGATATTCACTAGTGGGCATAATTACGAAATATTACAATCAGATGGTACCGTGGACTTATTGGAGGAAGCAGGTGCCTTGGTTTTGAAAGATACTTGTCCTGAAGTCACCCCATATAACAGGAATATGTACAATCACATACTAACAAATTCATTAAAGGCAGAACATTATCTAACTTCAGGTCTTAATAAAATGCCTACTAGTGTATCAACTATTTCTGACTGTGTTGAACATGCTTTCAATCCAAATTTGATTAGTTCTTCAAGGCCTACATTAGATTCAGTCAACATTAAGCCAATGATTTCCAATAAGGTACATGTGGATGGAGAATTGAACCTTTTAGGTAGAAGTTTACCTAGTCAAAAGCAATGGTCGATTGAAGGAAAAGCTTTGGTTACTGACGTCCCGATTACCTATCTTGGATATGTCAATAGAGATACTGGTGTTATTGAAGAGAAAGGTCATCCTCTAGATGGCATGGCAATAGAAGATACCGTCCTGATTTACCCAAAAGGTTCAGGATCTACGGTGGCCCCATTTGTATTGATGGGATTAATTTACACAAATAAAGGCCCTAAAGCAATAGTCAATTGTGATGTATGCCCGCTTACATTGCCTGCCGCATCTCTGTTAGATGTTCCTTACGCACATGATTTCAACACGAATCCAACATTGGCAGTAAATACTGGAGATTATGTTTCTCTTGAACTCAATGAAGGAGTTGTGAGACTTAATGTCATCTCTCGTGTAAGCGAGGATTGATGACTGATAGTTGTTCCAGTCGTGCTGTGAATACGCGACCTAATCCTGAACCTTGCCGTCCTCAAGACTTGGGAAAGTTTGAAATTTTACAAAGAGATGGTGCCGCCCGAATTGGACGTTTACATACTAATCATGGTTTACTAAATACTCCCATGTTGCTACCGGTGGTGAACCCTAACATAAGAACTATTGAACCGAGAGAAATGTGGGAAAAATACCGAGTTGAGGGATTAATTACAAATTCTTATGTCATCTGGAAACATGAAGAGTTGAATCAATTTGCTTTAGAAAAAGGTGTACATGAATTAATTGATTTTCCAGGTGTCATTGTAACAGATTCAGGGACATTTCAGTCATATGTTTATGGTGATGTGGAAGTTGGAGTTGAAGAAATAATCAATTTTCAGAGAGAAATTGGTGTTGATGTAGGTACTATGTTGGATGTATTCGGTAGACCTGAAATGAGTCGCGAAGAAATTGAATCCGCTGTAGAAATCACGGCAGAAAGAGCCCCAATATCATTACAATTAGCAGGTGATGATTTACTGTTGAATGGTCCAATCCAAGGAGGGCTCCATGACGATTTAAGGGCTTTAGCCGGGGAATTAATGGGTAATGTTGATGATTCCAGCAGAGGATTTACTATTCATCCAATTGGCGGTATTGTACCTTTAATGGAAAATCAAAGATATACAGATTTATTCCGGATTTTGTTATCAGCGAAATCTACCTTGCCTCCAAATAGACCAATACATCTTTTTGGATGCGGTCATCCTCTTTTGTTTCCTCTATCAATTGCTCTAGGAGTGGATATTTTCGATTCTGCAGCTTATGCATTATTTGCACGAGGGAACCGATTATTGACACCGACTGGAACAATTCGTTTAGAAGACATAAATGAATGGCCTTGCACCTCTTCTGAACTATTTAATTGGACTCCTGATGAAGTTAGGTCATTAGGAAATAAAGAACGCGAGAAAGTAATTGCTAGGCATAACTTGGAAATCACTCAATCAGAATTAGCAAGATGTCGTGAAGCTATAAGAAATGGTAAAATCTGGCAGTTAGCAGAAGAGAGAAGTCATTCCTCGGCTCAATTGAGAGAAGCATTTCTTTGGGTTTTAGATCAATTAGAAAATCCTGATGAAGGGCCTGTTGGAGTCTCGTCATTAAGAATAATTTCTTCTACCAATCCTGTAAGAAAAGGAGGTGAAAATTTGGTCGATGATATTGAGGATAGGCCTCATATTCTTCATCTCAAATCTTTACTCGCTCTGAGATGGAGGAAACCAGGTTCTTGGTGGGATGGCTCTGAAAAAGATCCTAAAAGAGTTGTAATCATTGAGGGTTTGAGCCCCCCATGGAGGGATAGTGCGTCTAACACTGTGATTTCACTTCTTGAAGATATTCCAGAGTCAATAATTTTAATTTCCACACCAATAGGTCTAATTCCTTATAGTTTGGAGGATGTTTCTCCATGGTGTCATATAGATGGTTCCGATGAAATATGGGATTCTCCACTGGATGAAGATGAAATTATTGAAGAATTATTTGAATTAGATTTATCAAATATTCCATTTATCAGAATCACTCCAGATCAAAATTTAGAAGAAGATGAAAAATTTAAACAGATTAAAGATTGGATAGATAGATGTTCAATAGTTGACAAATTATCTGTCTTGAACGGTCTTTCTCCGGATTTTGGTTGCAAGTTAACATCCAATATGACTACTAGAAAGTCTAAAACAAAAAGAATGGTCAACATTTATTCTGATGGTTTGCATATTTTATCTCCAAGATTGAATGATGGGGGTATCTCTCTTACAATAAACGGTGCTAGATTACTCAACGATTACTACCCAGGTCCTCCAGATCATTTTGGTACTAATTTTGAGGGTCAAGAAATTGATCATCCCGGTATTGCTAAGGTAATGATAGTGGATGATGCGATACCATTTGTAGGTCAAGGGAAAAATGTAATGCAAGGATATGTATTAGGTGCAGATCCGCATTTAATACCAGGGCAACCATGTCTTGTAGTAGACTCGAAAGGAGAATTAATCGCTCATGGTATTCCAATAACAACAGCTAGAGAAATGGCATTTTTAACGAAAGGTATTGCTGTAAGAGTACGTGATGGGGCGCTAAAAAAGTAATGAAATAATCAGGTCTTGTAGGGGATTAATTCAAGAACGTGATTAATAACGAAGTTATGACACTCCCAGTGCGTCGGTGATTTCATGACTGATATCTTTGATTCTGCAGCTTTCGTGGCTTCAAATAAATTAGTCATTGAGACTGTTGACTTAGTCAAAATGTACGGGCCTCATGTTGCTCTAGAAGGTCTCAATCTTAAATTAGAGTCTGGAGCTATAGGTATTTTAGGCCCCAACGGCGCAGGGAAATCCACATTTTTCAAATGTATTTTGGGGCTAATTACAACTACATCAGGTCAAGGAAAAGTGTTGGGATATGATATCAAAACTCAAGGTGACTTGATTCGCTCAAAGATAGGGTATATGCCTGAATATGATTCTTTGGATCCTGAGTTGACAGCTTTAGATCAAGTACGTTATTCTGGAGAATTAATTGGTATGAATCCCGCTCATGCAACTCAAAGAGCACATGAAGTTCTGGAATATGTCGGGCTTAAAGACCAAAGATATCGAAAAATTGGAACATTTAGCACCGGAATGAAACAGGCAGCTAAATTGGCCTGCGCATTAATTCATGACCCTGAAATATTAATTTGCGATGAGCCGACCAATGGACTCGATCAACGTTCTAGAGAGTTCATGTTACAAACCTTGAGAAATACTGTAGAACAAGGGGATAGGACAGTTTTAATGAGCGGTCATGTAATGGATGATATTCAAGAAGTCTGTGACAGTATTGTAATGATTTACAAGGGTAAAATTGTTGTACATAGTAGAATTGAAGAATTGGCAAGACAGGTTGATGAAGAAATAGAAATTTCAGTTTGGGGAGGTTCTTCAAGAATGGAAGAGTCATTGAAGTCTCGTGGATTATCTGTTCGTCGGTTAGGTAGAATTATTAGGATTAAAGTTGAATCAGAAGATACAATTTCAGTCATCCTAGAATGTGCAGTAGAGAGTGGCGTCCAAGTCCGTAGGATGGGTGAATATGAGCCAGACTTAGAAGATATTTTCCTATTGATTATGGATAAGTTAGGAGCTGAGGTTAAAACAACATCCGATTTGATGACCTCTGAACACACTGGAGGAGTTAATCATGAGTGATGACTTGATTGACTTAGACGGTGGTCAAACTCGAATGGAAGCTGCCTATGGTTCAGATGATGGTGATGAAGATTTGTTCGCTATTACGGCTAAAAGAGAAGCTTCTGTGGGTGCAATTTTCGAGCAAAATTATCGCCCATGGGAAGGTGATTTCGGGCCCAGATGGGTCAGGAATTATGCAATCTTCAGACATCATGTTTTCGGGTTGTTTAGGTCTAAAGGACACCGTAGTTACAATCCATTTGTTAGACTAACAATTCTCGTAATTTTTATTGGAGCAATTTCGCCAATAGCAATGTTATTCTTTTCATCTTTATTTGGAACTGGGCCTGATGGTTTTATTGACAAAATGTGGGGGGTTAATAGAAGTAATCTTTGGGGCCAGGTATTGGGTTATTTCCCAAGAAATCTTTGTTACTGGCCACTATTGACTGCACTTGTGGTTGGTGGTATGATATCAGATGACAGGAGAAATGGAACCAGTGCAATTTATTTTTCTAGACCCGTAACTAGAGTAGATTACACAATGATGAAATATCTCAGTGTAGCAGTAGTCCTAGGATTTGTTATTATTTTTTCATATATGTCATATTATACTTTAGCTATAATTTTCAAAGGAGAAGGATGGGCATTTTTACTTGATACTTTGCCCATGTTTTTAGCTGGTTTGCTATGTAGTATAATCTTGGTAATTACGTACACCTCGATAGGACTTGCCCTATCAAGTATTAGCCAGAGTCGTTTTTTCTCTGCCATTGCGTTCCTGAGTATAATTTATGGAACTAAATTGACTGCATTGTTGATAGATCTTCAATTTGAAACCTCAATACTATACATCTTAAGTCC
>Ga0181582_10005033_pt1 | contig 10651 bp, 10 predicted proteins | sample 071ome_32_FD_132438 | JGI IMG/M metagenome (GOLD analysis project Ga0181582, IMG submission 132438) | Coastal salt marsh microbial communities from the Groves Creek Marsh, Skidaway Island, Georgia - 071405AT metaG (megahit assembly) | ecosystem: Environmental > Aquatic > Marine > Intertidal... | reverse complement strand
AAGGCGGGCCATGTTCACGTGGATCGGCATTGTATTCCTATTTCTTTTCCATGGATCCGCCCATGGCTTCCAGTTGTCCTTCCTCGGCCATTCCTTCCTTCCAAGGCACCTCAAAGATGCGGACGGCATTGGCGATACCCTTCACCATGACCGGTTCCAGCTCGCGGAAGGTCTTGGCATACTCGGGGTCAAACTTGACGATTTCATGATAGGTGGCTTCTCCAATCACGATCCTCCCCCTTCCGGAAACATGCTCCAAACGGCTGGCCAGGTTCACCTCGCGCCCAAAAACGGTGAAGTTGAGAATGTGCTCGCTGGAGCCCATCAGTCCGACAATCGAGATTCCTGAATTGATGCCGCTGCCCAGCGACAAGAGCTTCATGATGGGAAGGGGCTCCTCACCACGCTTCAACCTTTCCTCGTTCTCCGCCTCCCTCCGCTTGTTCTCCTCGGCACGCTCGAGGTTCAGCCGATACATGGCCCGCTGGGCGTCGACCGCCGCCTTTACACAGGAGAGGGCATGTTGCTCGTTCGGAGTCGGGGCTCCCCAGAAGGCCATCACACAGTCTCCCATGTACTTGTCCAGGGTCCCGTTGTGCTTTTTCACCATGTTGGAGATCGTGCCGAGATAGACGTTGACGGTGGCGAGGGTTTCCTGGGCCTGCTGGTCGTAGTAGGCTTCCGCCTCGTCACCTGTCAGGCCGTTCTTTTCCACATATTCCACGGCCCTCTTCTGATACTCATCGGTCATCGAGGTAAAACCACGCACATCGGAGAAAAGGACGGTGATGTTCTTGCGGCTACCACCCAGGTTCATCTTATCCGATGAAAGTAGCTCCTGGACCACATTGGGAGAAACCAGCTTGGAGAACACTCCCTTCACTCTTTTCTTCTCGCTCTGCTCAAAGATCACCTGATAGCAGACCATGATGATGTGGTTGAAGAATAGGGCTCCCACCACCGGAAAGATCACCGGCATCCAAAGCCGCGAGTTCGCGTATGCCGAGAAAGCCCCATAGATGTAAACTCCTCCAAGGGCGGCAACCGAAATGGACGAGAGCGGGGCCCGCATCTCCCAAGTCAGAAGATAGGAACAGAATCCAAGGACAAAGATGATGATGATCTCAGTGCTGATGGAGGTGCGGCTGACCATCTGGTCGGAAACAATGGCGTTGGCCACGTTCCAATGTTTGCTGACGAGGTAGGTATCAGGGCTGAGCGGAGTGGATCCAAAGTCGGAGATGTTGTTTCCCGAGCCGATCGATCCAATGAAGACAAGCTTGTCCTTGTAGCTAGGCAGGACCGGCTCACCGGCCGCGCGCTTTCGTGCCGACTCCATCACATCATAGAAACTTTGCTGGACAAGTCGTCCGTCATTCCACTTGAGCATCCAGTTGATGTGAAAAAATCCATCCGTATCCAGCGGGATAAAGCGGATGTCTCCATCTTCCGTCTTCATTACGATCTGGTCATCTGCGATCACCGCCTCATTCAGATGGATTCCCAAGGCACGTGCCGCCAGATGGACGCCGAGATGCCAGGCCCTTTCCTCCACGTAACATTTCTTCCAGGGGGATTCGCCGGGCGCGGGTTCCGCTCCGGTCACTTCCGTCAGGTTGAACTCCTGTTTCGCGTTCACCGGAATGGGTATCGGATCTCCTTCCAGCCTAGGAAGACTCAGAACTCCATCCTTGATCTCCGCCTTGTCCAGAATGATCCCAAACTCATTCGCGGCCGCGGCCAGAATGGGGTGCCACGATCGGTAGGTCTTGAATGGCCGCGCCCTTCTCAGAACACCATCCGAATCCGAATCCGCCGTGATGTCCCCTACCCCGGCGGCACCCGAAAGGAAGAGAGGCGCAGGGGACAGACCATCCCTTGAAGCGAGATAGACATTCCCAGCCTCCCTGATCTTCTCGGCAAAGTAGACATCCGAAAGGATCTCATCACCATCGATTGCAGGGACCGTGATGTCGGAGGTCTCGGCAAAAAAGATGTCAAATCCCACAGCAGTGGCCCCCTGAGCAGCCAGTTCCTGGACGACCAGGCCATGGAAGTATCGGGGCCAGCGCCATTCATATCCAAACTCCTCATTGATCTTCTGGATGGATTCATCATCGATAAAGACCGCGCCGAGATTGTTGGCCACCGTATTGGGATTCTTGAAGGAACTTTCGACCCTCCAGTCATAGGTGTCCCACTCCCATCTCATCAGGAAGTCAAAGCGGCCCGAGTCGTCAAGGCGCGGAAGCAGATGAATGTAGGCCACGATCGATACCACAGTCGCCGTGATGATCGACGGGATGAGTTTGATGCGCCTCAGATGCACGGGTGTGGGTATGGCAGAAAAGATGCATTCCCTCAAGACTGCTGAAGGCGGCGACGATCACTCCTTCGTCCCAATCCGTCTCGCAAAACAAAAAGGCGGATCGTCATGCCGATCCGCCTTTCACCAAATGATATGAGGGTGCTCCTAGCCCCGGCGACGACGCTTCACATGAAGTTGGGCGAGGCTCTTGGCGAGAGCCGCGGCAACCACGGCTGCCTCCTCATCGCTGAGCTTCTCCTGTAGGCGGGCTTCAGCCTTCTTTCTGGCCTCTTCCGCCTTGGCCTCATCGATGTTGTCGGCATCAATGGCCATGTCGGTGAGAATGGAGACATTGTCGCCGGTGACCTTGACGAAGCCCTCACCCACCGCGAGATAGTGCTCCTGGTTACCCACCCGGGCAACCACCTCACCGGCCGCAATCTGGGTCATCAGGGGAATATGGTTGGGATAGATCCCCATTTCACCCTCGACACCAGGCAACGTCACCATGTCCACCTCTTCCGAGAAGGTCTTCTCCTCAGGCGTGACGATTTCCAGTTTCAAGTTGCCGGCCATGGTTATGTCCTGTTCGGGTTCGGGAATTAGTCGTTGATCTCGTCGATCGTGCCCTTCATGTAGAAGTTGTTCTCAGCGACATCATCGTGCTTGCCGTCGAGAATTTCCTTGAAGCCACGAACGGTTTCCTCGACAGGCACCTGCTTGCCGGGAAATCCGGTGAAGACTTCGGCAACCGTGAACGGCTGGCTGAGGAACTTCTGGATCTTACGGGCGCGGAACACCGTGAGCTTGTCTTCCGGTGAGAGCTCGTCCATGCCGAGAATGGCGATGATGTCCTGCAGGTCCTTGTAACGTTGAAGTACCATCTGCACTCCACGTGCCACCTCATAGTGCTCTTCTCCGACGATGTCAGGTGCCAGCGCGCGGGAGGTGGAAGCCAACGGATCCACAGCCGGATAAATACCCAGCTCGGCGATCGAACGCTCGAGAACGACGGTCGCATCCAGATGGGCAAAAGTCGTCGCAGGCGCTGGATCGGTCAAGTCATCCGCAGGAACGTAAACAGCCTGGAAGGAGGTGATGGATCCCTTGTTGGTTGAAGTGATACGCTCCTGAAGGTCGCCCATTTCCGCGGCAAGGGTAGGCTGGTAACCCACCGCTGAGGGGGTACGGCCAAGGAGTGCGGATACCTCGGAGCCTGCCTGTGAAAAACGGAAGATGTTGTCCACGAACAGAAGCACGTCCTGGTTCTTCACATCACGGAAATACTCGGTGATGGCGAGACCGGAAAGAGCGACACGAAGACGGGCTCCGGGCGGCTCATTCATCTGACCGTATACCAGCGCAACCTTGGACTTGCTGAGATCATCCTGGTTGATGACGCCCGCTTCGGACATTTCAGCATAAAGATCATTTCCCTCACGTGTGCGCTCACCGACACCCGCAAACACGGAGTATCCACCGTGCTGCTTGGCGATATTGTTGATGAGCTCCATGATGACCACCGTCTTGCCCACACCTGCACCACCGAAGGCGCCAACCTTACCACCCTTGAGGAAGGGGCAGATGAGGTCGATGACCTTGATGCCGGTAGTAAGGATCTCAGGCGATGTGGCCTGATCCTTGAGCTCCGGTGCGCGACGATGGATCGGGTTGTAGGCTTCTGCCTCCACCGGGCCACGCTCGTCCACGGGTTCACCAATGACATTGAACACGCGGCCCATCACCTTCTCCCCCACCGGCATGGAAATGGGCTTGCCGGAATCGGTGACCTCGTAACCGCGCTTCAAACCCTCGGTCGAGGACATGGCGATCGTACGAACCCAGTTGTCACCAAGATGCTGCTGCACCTCAAGGGTCAGCTTCTGGGTCTCTCCCTCAAGCGGGAATTCGACGGTCAATGCATTGTAGATTTCGGGAAGCTTCTCGGTGAACTCCGCGTCCACAACCGGGCCAATGACTTGAACGATTTTACCTTTGTTCATGATAGGGTTGGTCTGTTGAAAGTTTCAGTGTCAGCCCATCGTCAGGGCCGCGCTCGAGATCTCGAGGATCTCCGTGGTGATGGCAGCCTGACGGAGCTTGTTGTATTCGAGTGAAAGATCCTTGATCAGCTTCTTGGCGTTGTCGGTGGCGTTCTTCATCGCAACCATCCGGGCGCTGTGCTCGCTGGCCTTGGCCTCCAGCATCATCTGGAAAACCTGAAAATTGAGATAATGGGGAAGCAGGTTGCCGAACACGATGGAGGCATCCGGCTCGAACTGGAATTCCCGCGTCCCCTCTGTGAAGCCCTTCTTCTCTTCAGCATCGCCCTCGACGCCGGCCTCAAGGGCGCTCACCTCACCCACCGGCAACAACGTGCGAATGGTCGGTTTCTGGATCAGCGTATTGACGAAGTCGGTATAGGCCACATCTACCTGATCGACCTCGCCATCGAGAAAGAGCTTCTGTACGTGCTTCGAGATGGTGCGCGCCTCGGCGAAGCTTGGTGCATCGCTATATTCGAATTCCGCGTTGAGATCGCGCTTGGTGCGGGAGACAAATTGGGCACCCTTGCGTCCTGCACATACGAAGACCGTCGTCTCCTTGTCCGCCCGGCCCACTTCACGAAGCAGGTTTGCGTTCAAAGCTCCACAGAGTCCCTTGTCCGAGCTGATCACCAGCACCAGGCGCTTCTTCACTTCACGCTTCTCCATCAAGGGATGCGTGAAGTCACCCGTGGCGGGAGCCACCTCAGCCAGCACGCTGTTCATCAACTCCGCATAGGGGCGTCCACCGGTGGCCGCATCCTGGGCACGACGCATCTTGGACGCCGCCACCATCTGCATTGCCTTGGTGATCTGCGAAGTGTTCTTGACCGACTTGATGCGTCGGCGGAGGTCGCGTGTGCTGGCCATGGTTCTACCGTCTTAGTTGTAGGATTCTTTGAACTCGCTGATCACCGCCTTGAGGGCCTCGGTGGTCTCGTCGGAGAGCTTGCCCTCGGCCTTGATGGTCGCGAGAAGGTCGCTCTTGCGATCGGTCAGGTAGGTCTGGAACTTCGTCTGGAAGTCCTTGATCTTCTCCACATCCACATCGTCAAAGGCACCGTGCTGCACACCACCCAGGATGGCCACCTGCATTTCAACAGCCAGAGGATTGTACTGCTGCTGCTTGAAGATCTCGACGATGCGTTTTCCGCGGTTCAACTGCGCCTGTGTCTTGGCATCCAGATCGGAACCAAACTGAGCGAAGGCAGCCAGCTCACGGAACTGCGCCAACTCCAGCTTGATCTTGCCGGCCACCTGTTTCATGGCCTTGATCTGGGCGGCCGATCCCACACGGGAAACGGAGAGACCCACGGAAACAGCCGGGCGGATGCCCTGGTAGAAAAGGTCGGTCTCAAGGTAAATCTGACCATCCGTGATCGAGATCACGTTGGTTGGAATGTAGGCGGACACGTCTCCCATCTGCGTCTCAATGATCGGGAGGGCTGTCAGGGAACCATCACCATACTTCTCTCCCAGACGGGCGGACCGTTCCAGCAGGCGGCTGTGCAGGTAGAAGACATCCCCAGGGAAGGCCTCACGACCGGAAGGACGACGCAACACGAGCGAAACCTGGCGGTAGGCGATCGCGTGCTTGGAGAGATCATCGTAAATGATCAGCGCATCCATTCCATTGTCCATGAACCACTCACCCATGGCGCAACCGGCGAAGGGAACCAGGTACTGGTTGGTGGCGGAGTCGGAAGCCGAGGCCACAACGACGATGGTATACTCAAGCGCCCCGGCCTTTTCGAGAATGGCAATCGTCTGGGCGACATTCGACTGCTTCTGGCCCACCGCAACATAGATGCTGTAGACAGGCCGGAAGTCCTTGTCGCCGGCCTCTTCGGCAGCCTTGTTGGCGCGTGCCTGGGAAATGATGGTGTCGATGCCGATGGTGGTCTTACCGGTGGAACGGTCACCAATGATCAGCTCGCGCTGGCCACGTCCGATCGGGATCATAGCGTCGACCGCCATGATACCGGTCTGCAGCGGCTGACTGACGGAGCGGCGCTTGATGATGCCGGGGGCGATCTTCTCAACAGGATACGTCGCGGTGGTCGGGATATCACCTTTGCCATCGAGGGGCTGACCGAGCGAGTTGACCACGCGACCGAGCAGTTCCTTTCCGACAGGGACGGAGAGCAGCTTGCCGGTGGTACGAACCTCATCGCCCTCCTTGATGCTGGTGTAGTCACCCAGGATGATGGCACCGACCTCGGTCTCCTCAAGGTTGAGTGCCAGTCCGGTCACGCCGTTGCCGAAGTCCAACATCTCGTTGAGCATGGCGTCGGTCAGGCCTTCAATCTTGGCCACACCGTCACCAATTTCACGGACGATGCCGACGTTTTCCTTCGCCACGGTGGTCTTGGCACCGGCGATCTGTGCTTGGATTTCTTCGAGTACGTTGCTCATTGCTGTGGTTCTCGTTTAGCCCGGCTCTCCGGGAACAAATTCATTTCTTCAGGCCTGATTAGAAACTGGAGGCGAGTTCGGACAGGCGACCCCGAACACTTCCGTCAAATACGTTGCTTCCGACCTTGATCCGCATGCCACCGATCAGGTCCTTGTTCTCAGCAAAACCCAGAATGAGGTTGCTTCCATAAAGGGTCGTGAGCTTCCCACGTATGGAGGCCTGCTGACTGTCATCCAAGGCCACGGCACTTTCAACGGTGGCGGTACGGTTGGCCACATCCAGGCGGACCAGGCGTTCAAAGTGAAAGGCGATTCCCATGTAGCCACGAGGCTTCTTCTCAACCAGCGCCTTCACCACTTCAAACGCCTTGCCTTCATCAAGCAGGCCATCCTTGAAACAGGATTTGAAAAGCTTCTTGGCGTCGGATCTTTGCTGTTTGGAAACCTTCATGGTTCAATCTTAGGCGGCGAGCTGGGAATTGGTTTCGTCGATCAGGCGCTTCTGGTCATCGGCGGTCAACACTTTGCCAGCCACCTTGCTGGTGGTCTCGACAACCAGTTTGCCGACTTCCTTGCGGAGCTCTGCCAGCATCTTGGCGTGTTCGGCCTCGGTGGCATGGCGCGCCTTGGTGATGATCTCTTCCGCAGAGGCAATCGCCTTCTGCGTCTCGGTGTCGCGCACCTTCTGGGCGGCTTCACGAGCCTCTTCGATCAGCGCGTTGGCCTGGGCATTGGCCTTTTCAATGATCTCCTTACGCGTGCTCTCTGCCTGCTCGAGTTCCGCCTTGATCTTGTCGGCGTTCTCGAGTCCCTCGGCGATCTTGGCCTTGCGTTGCTCAAGCACCTCAAGCACCGGCTTGTAGGCAAACTTGTTCAGGAGGACTGCCACGATGCTGAAGGCAATCAGCTGGGAGATGAAAAGACCCCAGTTGACTCCGAACTCGCTGGTGATCTGGGTCAGCGGATTCTCGGCAGCGGCGGCGAGGGTTGTCATGGATGCAGTCATGTTCTTTGGGAAATTGAAAAGCACGCGACCGAAGCCGCGTGCTCAAGTGCTTTACTCTGTAGGTCCGAGGAAGATCGCGAAGAACACAATACCTTCAGCCAGAGCGGCGAAGATGATGGCGTTTTTCATGATCGCACCAGCAGCGCCCGGGTTGCGTCCGGTTGCCTCGGCGGCTTTTGCTCCGATCAGTCCCACACCGATGGCGGATGCCACAGCAGCCAGACCGATGTGAAAGGAACCACTAATTGCAGCTAGCATTGTTTGACCTTTCTTGTTTCGTTTCAGTTGGTTCAACGGCCTCCACAGTCTTGCCATGGTCCGACCGCTGAAAGTGTCTAGTGTGCATGCTCCTCGTCGTGATGCTCACACATGAGTGAGAGGAAGACCGAGGTCAGCAGCGCGAACACCAGCGCCTGCACAAAGCCGACGAGGAGTTCCAAAGCGTAAAAGGGTAGCACCAGGATTCCACCCAGAATCGGGCCTCCCATATGCATGATCGTCTCCAGCATGTTCTCACCCGCAAACACGTTTCCGTAGAGTCGGAACATGAGTGCCACGGGACGCACACAGATGGAGATGATTTCGATGAATCCGATAAAGATGAAAACCGCCACCAGGAAGACACCAAGGAAGCCGCCACCGTGACCCTTGACTGCAAAAATATGTCCAGCCATCCCACCTGGTCCAACCGCCTTCAGCGACCATACGATCCACATCAGGAAGAATAGCATGGCCATGGCGGCCGTCATGTTCAGGTCGGCATTCGCACCACGGAGAAGGGGTTCGCTCACATGGAAGTGCCCATGGGCATCCGTGTGACCCCATCCAATGGTTCCCAATCCGGGAATCAGGCCAAACCAGTTGGTTGCGAGAATGAAGAGGAAAATGGTGCAGAAGAACCAGAAGGTCTGCTTGATCATGTGGTCTCCCACGATGTCCTTGAAGAAGTCGTAAAGCCCTTCAACCATCAGTTCCACGAAGTTCTGAAGCTTCTCGGGAACCATCTTCACCTCACGGGTGGCCAGTTGGACCAAGACGATCACGCCCACGGCCACGATCCAGACAGCAATCATGGAGCTATTGACCTGAAACGGACCCACCTCAAAAAGAACAGGAGCATGTGGGGGAAGGCCGTGACTGGCTTCGGCATGTTCGCCGTGATCACCGTGGGCCTCTTCGATGGCGTGTGCCACGGCATCCGTGATCTCTGCCGCATGATCAGCGGCCATCGCCACGCCGGCAAAGAGCAGGAACATCAAAACTACGGCTGAAAATCGAATGTGTCTCATCAGTTTCTTTTCTGCTTACGGATAAAGTTCTTCCGTAATGATGGCCCTTACGGGACCGGAATCAGGTTGAAACAATCTGCTGGTGGCTCGAAAACGACTCGAAACGGCCTTTTTCCACCACATTTGAGTGGCAGGCCGGGGAGATAAGCAAATTGTGAAATTTTTCACAAAGTTTTTTTCGCAAAACTTGTTCACATCCGCAAGGGCTCCGCGGCCGTTTTCAGCCAGGCTTCTATTCCTGATAAGGCATGCGAGCCAGCCAGTCCTCAAAGCGACGCACCAGTCGACGATGAATATCGGGTTGGCTGGAGGCCAGATTGGCGGTTTCTCCGAGGTCCGACTTCAGGTTGAACAGCTGCCATTCAGCGCCCGGCTTTTCCTGAACCAGCTTCCAGTCGCCCTGTCGTAACCCACTGTATTTACCATACCTCCAACATAGGAGTTCATGAGGACTCCCGGAATGGCCCTGCAACGTGGACAGGGGATCCTTTCCGTCGAACACGCGATCCGAAGGCATTTTCGCCCCTGCCGCGCGGAGAATCAGTGGCAGGACGTCCAGAGACCAAAGCGCATCCCGACATTCGGTTCCGGCCTCCAGTTTGTCCGGCCAGCGGAAAATCGCCGGGACACGGATTCCACCTTCCCACGTGGTGACGCCACCCGAACGCAGCGGCTTGTTGCTGGCACATTCCAGTCCCCTGCCCGTCAACATGAAGGCGCCATTGTCCGAGATCAGCATCACCAGGGTCTTGTCCCGCACGCCAGATTCACCGATGGACTTCAGGACTCTTCCAATTCCTTCATCCAGCGCCCACAGGACGGCATGGTATCGCTGGGTTTCATCCTGCGTGTCCGGGGAATAGCCCAAGGCCTCAAAGGCTCCATCGGGTGCCTGCCAGATGACCGGCTCTCCCGGTGCCTTGTTCTTGCGGTTGGGGAAGTGCGCCGCATTGAAGGGCAGATAGAGAAAGAACGGCCACTCCCTGTTGTCCCGAATGAAACGACTCGCTTCATCGGCCAGCAGGTAGGTGGCATAACCCTCGACCTTCTTCGATTCATTGCCCTCATACCAATCGTGCCGCCCGGTGTAGATGTGGGTGTAGTAGTCGCAGTTCCCTGAGATGTTTCCGAAATAGCGGTCAAATCCCCGATCCAAGGGTCGGCTCCCTTCTGCGAAGCCAATGTTCCACTTTCCAAAGCAAGCCGACTTGTAGCCCTGGGGTTTCAGATACTGGGGAATCAGCTTTTCATCATGCTTCAATCCGATCTGTTCCTGCGAAGGCGTCTTCCAAAGCTGCTGGTTCAATCCATTCCGCAATGGATGCCGCCCCGTCAGCAAGGCCGCCCGGCTCGGCATGCAGGACGGTGATGCGATATAGAAGTCGGTGCAACGGACCCCCTCCCGCGCCAGTTGATCGATGTGGGGTGTCTGGACGACCTTGTTGCCATAACAACCCAGGTCACCATAGCCGACGTTGTCGATGAAGATCAGCACGACATTGTCGCGGGCATCCACAACACGAGGAAGAGCTGCAAGAAGCAGCATAAGCTGAAGGGCCGTCTTCATTTCTCGGGGGGGACCTGTTTT
>Ga0181582_10005032_pt1 | contig 10652 bp, 7 predicted proteins | sample 071ome_32_FD_132438 | JGI IMG/M metagenome (GOLD analysis project Ga0181582, IMG submission 132438) | Coastal salt marsh microbial communities from the Groves Creek Marsh, Skidaway Island, Georgia - 071405AT metaG (megahit assembly) | ecosystem: Environmental > Aquatic > Marine > Intertidal zone... | reverse complement strand
GGTGGAGCCGCCTCCACCAGCAGGTTTACTCAATTACTGATATCTAATTTGGAGTAACAAGCACAGCTTTATCGCTTGGCCGTTACAGGTAGTAGTTACTAGAGGGCTCATCAAGAGTTTAAGCTGTGTTGAGCCGGCTAAAAACTGCTTTGGCGCTCATTCGAGTCGTTCAACAGCCTTGAAATCGCCCGTTTGGATAGGCTGGTTTGGGCGAATGGATGTCTCAATGGCTAGCAGAAGTGGTGGTCTGCGATAATCGCAAGCAAGCTCTGGATGCCCTCCGCGCAAGTCAGTTCGATATCGTTCTGACCGATTTGACAATACTAGCGATGAGCGGTGATGAGTTGATTCGCCAAACTCTCGCGGATGGATTTACCGGTCAGGTTATTGCATTGACCGCCGCCATTGCATGAATAATAAAAGAGTGTTGCGACCCGATTTAGAAAATTGCCCCCTGCAGTATGGCTGCAGGGGGCAAGATTCGATCTATCTCGGTGTTAAGCTGCAGACTGAGATATCACGCTTTTTGCTTCTGTACGTGCAGATATTATGTGATAAACAAGATATACACATGCCAATGAGATACCTACTATCCAGTAAGTACTTCCCGTAGGTGTAACCATCGCAGCAAAGCCGCACAGCATCATTAATGCCCGCTCGAATTTGCTCATAGTTCGAGCGGCAAATCCTGTAACCCCGATCGCCCAAACAATCGTTGAGAAGATCAGCCCAATTCCAGCGATTGTGATTGCAGACCAACTACCGACAAATAACAGTGCATCATCAGTAATAAACGCAAAAGGTATCAAGAAGGCCACAGCACAAATTTTAAAGGCCGCCCAGCTTGTTTTCATCGAATCGGTACCAGCAACTCCAGCAGCAGCAAAGGAGGCTAGGGAAACTGGCGGTGTAACCATTGAAAGCACGCAGAAGTACATTACAAAAAAGTGAGCCTGTAATTCATCAATACCAAGATTTTTAAGCGCGGGCACGTATAGAACCGCGCCAATAATGTAGGCAGCGACTGTAGGAAGGCCCATCCCCATGATGATACAGCCAATGACCACCAGCAGAAGTGAGAAGGCGTAAGAGCCACCGCCAAACGAGATTAAGCCAGATGCAAATTTAAGGGCTAGGTTGGACTGAATAGCGACTGAGATGACGATTCCGATTGCCATTATTGGCGCCGCAATTTTTGCCGCTTGTATGCCGGATTCCCAGATCATTTGCGGTAGTTGTTTGATGTCGTAGTGGGTCTCTTTGCTGAAAAAAGGGACGACTAGGCATGAAACAGTCGCCCACATTACTGCAATTTGGGCAGAGAACCCTGCAACTAATCCAAATACCAGAACTAGAGGTGGAAGTAGCATGTTGATGCGCGGAAGGATTTTTCCCACATCCTTGAAATCTTTGTCTGTCAGCGTTCCAGCGCCAGTTTTTCGCGCATACAAATCTGCGAAGACGAAGATTGAAAAATAGAAAGCAAGTGCTGGGAAAATACCCGCTAATGCGATTTCAGAGTAGGGCACGGCAAGCAATTCTGCCATTACAAACGCTGCGATACCCATTATAGGTGGCATCAGCTGACCACCAGTTGATGCAATTGCTTCATAAGCTGCAGCACGTTCTCCATCGATCCCGGTGCGCTTCATAAGTGGGATAGTGAAGACACCCGTAGCGGTAACGTTCGCGACTGCACTTCCAGAAATTGTACCCATAAGACTTGAGCCCACAACCGCCACTTTTGCGCCGCCGCCGCGAGACTTTCCGACCATACGCATGGCAAGCTCGATAAACAGTTGGCCTCCGCCGACGGCACTATACACAGCTCCGAAGACAATGAAATAGAAGATAAAGTTCACTGAAGTAGCAGTTGTAACACCAAGAATACCGCTTGTAGTCATCGCTAGAATTTCGGACCACTCCTCTAATGAGATTTGACTGAAGCCAAGTGCCCCAGGTATCAAGTGGCCATAAAAACCGTAGAGAAGAAAAGCGATAATTACGCAGAGAAGAATGTAACCAACGGTTCTGCGAACAGCCTCGAGTAAAAGGAGAACGAGAAGGATAGCTAGGGCAATGTCGTATGATTCAATCGGCGATACGTTTTCAATACGATTGGTCAGGCGATCCATTTCGCTCCAGTAGTAGAAGCCGACGACAGCGACACCCAAAGCGAGTATCCATCGCATCACTTTTCTTGGAGTGCTCTCTGGAACTAGATCGCCGAGTGGCCGCATTAAGAAAGCCACAGCCAGAGTTAAGACGAGGTGGATAGCTCTTTCAACATGGGGTAGGGCTGGATTGAACAGGATCCAGTATTGAAAAACGATTAAAGCTAAAGCAAGCCATGCAACTGGGTCCACTAACAAGCGGCGCAAACTTGGAGCCATGATCTCTATTTCCGATTATTCTTATATTAAAGATGGGAGGCCTAAGCCCCCCAAAATAAAGAGCACTTGACTAGAGCAGGCCGAGCTCTTTGTAGTAACGAGCAGCACCAGGATGCATTGGAATTCCATTGTTTTCTGGTTTGGCTACATTTTCAACCTTGAATGCCTTCCACGCCTTAAACTCGTTAGCTAACTCTGGCATGTTTTCCACAACCAACTTAGTCAGTTGGTAGGCCGTCTCCTCAGACATGTTCTCATTTACAATCAAATGAGTGCCAAAGTTACCCCCAACATTTGGACCAGATTGAGCATCAAACCATTTCGGGTAGCTGCCTTCAAGAAGACCAATTTTGGTTAGTTCCTTCAATGACTTAGCTGATATATCAATAAATCGAACATCGCCAGTCAAACTGATCTCTGTAATCGTTGGGTGTCCACGTAGAATGGTGTCAAAGTACAGATCAACACGGCCATCTCGCATCAGGCCAGACATCTGGGCTGGATTCACCTGTACGATGGACCCGCCATTCTGTTTGATTTGCTCAATGCTGGTACCGTGTGATGCCAAAATCACTTCAACAACAGGCGGGATATTCGATCCTGCTGGTTTCATCATGATGTTGACGGGCTTACCAGACTCTAAGATGTCATCCAGTGATGTAAAACCGTTCTCTTCCATAAATTTATTGCGGACAATCGCTCCCACAAAAACAGGGTTAAGTCCGCCAACTAGAGAGCGAATATGCGACGCCTCTTTACCGGCATAAAGAAGCTGACCGTTTGCAGCCCACTTCGAAGTTGCGACATTAGAGATAGCAACTTGAGCTTTGCCTGACTCAACAACCATTGGGTTGGCAACACCGCCACCGCGAGCGATTATCTCAATATCAATCCCAGTATTTTTCTTCTCCATGAGTTTTTGGATAGCTGCAGCCCCAACATACCAGCCGGAACCCACAGGCATTGCGCCCATGCGGAGTTGTTCTGCTGATGCAGACATTGAGACGCTCGTGGCGAGAACTGCTGAAGCAGATAGGATAGTTAGTTTTTTGAGTGTTTTTATCATTATATTTCTCCTCAGAAGAGGGGACGCGCCCCTCTAAATTTTACTCTCTTATTATGCGATTCGAGCCAGAGCAATATCGTCGATAATGCCCGCAGATCGAAGTGCTGCTGCGATCTCTTTGTCGGCACCCTCTGCCAGCGGCAGCAGTGGAGAGCGAACAGTAGCATGATCAAGAATTCCACGCGCCACAAGCGCATGTTTCAGCGCCACGGTACCTTCCATGTGAGAACCGCGGTGGTAAACATTCTTAGTTACTGGAAGTAACTTGTCATGGATTGCGCGCGCTGCTGGGTAATCCTGTGCTTTACCAGCTTTGATAAGTTCAACAAGCAGTTCAGGAGCCACGTTACCGTAACCAACAAGTAGACCATCGACATCGAACATAGTGTGGAGTAGGTACTCATCATGGCAGCTGAGGATCTGAAGATCAGGGCGTTCAGCGCGGATAACAGGGATCTCAGTGTCCCAGCGCTTCATATTCCGTACGCCGTTTTTCATAGCGAACACACCAGGCTGTGCCGATAAGTTGAGCTGTGTCTCTAGGTCGTAAGTACACTTAGTTACATCAGGGTACTGGAATAGAATCAGGGGTAAGCCGCTCTCTTCGTAGGCTGCTTTGTATTTGTCTTCAGGAGCACCCTTCTGGTAACCAAAGCGTAACCAGCCGTGGGATGGGTACATAAGACCGGCTTTAGCACCGGCCTCTACAGCCCGCTTACACTCTTCAGCTGCAACCTCTGTACCTTCTCGAGTAATACCAGCAATAATTGGAATCTCATCATTGACTGACTCAACAAAGGCCTCAATCACCTTCATCTGCTCTTTCTCTGTCAAGAAAGTACCTTCGCCCGCATGGCCCAGTACTGTGAGGCTTTTAACGCCATCGATTCCTTTGAGCCAAGAGCCAAGACGTTGAATCGCATCGTAATCTACTGATCCATCGCGGTTAAAAGGTGTTACGGGTGCGGGGTTGAGACCACGTAGATCGATATCAATTTTGCTCATCTAAGTTTCCTTTCGTCTTATTCACTATTTTTCGATTACTGCTTCTAAAAACCTGTACCGAAAATGTCAGTACGTGGTGCCAGTGTATGAATTGATTAGATATGCGAATACTGACAGAATCGTATTTCAGATATGTATTTTTTGTATACCGAGGCTGTCGATGAACTATTTGGCTTGGAAAATGTTTTTAGATATATCTGAGTTGGGGAGCTTAAGCAAAGCTGCAACAGCATGGGAGACCAGTCAGCCTCAGGTGAGCCGACAAATTAAAACCCTAGAGGAGGAGTTTGGCGGGCAGCTTTTTGTAAGGAACGGCCGTGGCGTTGAGTTGAGTGATCTAGGCAAGCGGATAGCGCCGCAGGTCAGGCTATGGGTACAACAAACTGAACAGCTGAGTAACGACATAAAAACCAGTGCAGGCGAGCCTGTTGGTAAGGTTCGGTTGGCAATTTTACCGTCGACAGCAACACCTTGGTTAAGCCATGTCTTCGAGCTATTGCGAGATCGCTACCCGCTCGTTCAACTTGAGGTTCGAGAAGCCCAGGGTGACCAGTTGGAGAGCTGGTTGGAAGAAGGTAAAGTTGATTTGGCTCTGCTTTTCCGCCAGTCATCGGACCCTTCAAACGGGGATATATACCTCAGAGAGGCACCAACGTACTTGGTTGGACCGCCCGGTGATAAGTTGACAAACAATGGTCAGGTGGAATTTTCCGAACTGGATAATCTTCCGCTAGTCTTGTTCTGCCGACCCAGCAGCTGGAGGGATCGCTTGGATCTTTTAGCCGCACGATATGAGATTACCCTCAATGTGGTATTGGAAGCAGATTCCTTGTCACTTCAAACCCATTCTGTGGCTGATAATGGGTGTTATGCACTGTTAGGCCCCTATGCAAGCGAAGCAGCGAAAAGAACACTGGGTGTAAACGTCGCGAAGGTGGTTGGGCCTGTGATCAAAAGGTATCTAGCACTTGGGATGTCACCTCATGGCCAGCTCACACTCGCAACAAAAAAAGTGAAAGAGCTCATCAGAGAGATCGCAAATAAATATCCGCCTGGATTTGAGTGATTGGTAGTTGCAAAATAATTGACTAGGAAGTCGCTCTACAGCACTAGTATTAATGCATTCACCGTTACATTCAGTATTGCCCAATGTCCGCTTATCTCGGCCTCTCAATAGCGTTTCACAGATAAACACTAAACGTCAGCAAAGAGGAAATATCCGCTGTAAGACCTGACTCGTGTAGACGAATACTTTGTACATCGGACACGCGCCCTCAAGAGCGGTCGTCAGTTAGCGCCATCAGCTGTGCGCTGATAAAAATTAGAGAGCCGTCAAAACCTTCTGAACTAGATACTCTCTGTTGTTATCAAATATAAGTTTTGCTTAAAACGCACTTTGATCGTTTATGCTTGCTATCGCTCGGCGTGCGTGGCATGTTCGTCAGTTAATCAGGCGGTTTTCCAGATTTCAAGCCTCAATTCATTGGTCACTACATAGATGCTCGACTTCTCTAGATGCTCGACTTCTCTAGATGCTCGACTTCTCAAATGTGCCTATCTGTTTCGCTCCGGCTTGGCAGGGCTGCATTTGCCTTAATCAGTATTATCGTTGTGCTTGTGATTGCGTTGCGGCGAGCTTAACACCTCGGTGTTGAGAGCTTTAAAGATGGAATAGCGCCAATGGAATTGAAGCTAACCATGCCAATAAAAATAAGAAAGTTTTGGAAGTCGTTTTTGTACAAAACGATATTGGGCGTTGCTGTCATCGAGGTGGCATTCCTATCTTTGCTCATTTCTATAGTGATTTCCGGTGTCGAGCAATTCACGCTGGAAATGATGCAAAAAAGGGCAAATTCAACGGCGTATATCGTTGCGCAGATGGTAAAAGACCCACTTGTCTCATTCGATTTGGCGAGGCTGGAATCTATTGCAGCGGAGGTGTTACAAGCTGAAGATGTAAGCTATCTCAATATATACGACGTTGAAGGGCAACTAATGTTCGGTGATCCCGCTATGCCTCACGCCGTATCAGACGAGCTCATCGAAGGAAGCTACTTTACTGCCACTATTATCTCAGTCGCAGGGGAGGAGTTTGGTTCTTTGCGAATGGGGTTCAGCGTAACCTGGGTGGCTCAGTTCATAAGTGCGATTAGGCATCAAGCTTTACTCATCGTTGCCTTAGAAGTTATTGCTGTTGCGCTAGTCGCCGCTACTTTCGGTCTATGGTTGACCAAAGGGTTCAGGGCGCTGGTAAAGGCAGCAGATCAGCTAACGTCAGGTAATATTTCGAAGCCCATCAATATCAGAGCAGATGATGAGATTTTGCAGGTCTCTGGCGCCTTGGAGCGCTTACGAACAGAATTGTTGGCAAAAGGTGAGGCTCTGAAACTCAAACGGCAGACTCAATCTAGGATATATGGTGTTCTTGCTCATGAACTGAGAACGCCTGTCGCCGCGATTGATATGTTGGCTCGCCAATCTCCCGAGGAATGGTCTGAGAGCCGGGAGACGATTAAAGAGGTTACCCAGGATCTACTTCATACCATTGATGATATGAGGATGTTGGTCAACCCAAACCTCAAGCGGGAGTTGAACTATGAGAATACGTCTGTCGAGCGAATTAACTCTGCAATCTCTGCGATGGTTGCTTCCACAGTCGCGACGACGGGTATCCTATACAATCAAATGACCGTATTGCCCGTAGCGATGGAACATGAAGTATTTTCCACCGATGCGTATCGGATTAAGGCCGCCGTGACCAATCTGGTTAGAAATGCCTGCCTACACTCCGAAGGTACCAAAGTTGTTTTGGTAACAGCTTTGAGTATCGATCAACTCGGCAACCGAGCCATAAAATGGGTGGTGCGAGATGATGGCAAAGGCATACCCGAAGCTAAGATTGCAGAATTATTTGAGCCGTTTAGCCGTGGCGATTCAAAAGCAGAAGGTACGGGGCTGGGTATGCACATCGCTAAGACTTGGCTGGAGGAGGTCGGCGGGTCCTTAACCTACCGACGGTTAGATAGAGGTAGTGAGTTCGCAGTTTTTGTGCCTCTTAAATATGAAGCCAACGACTCTTCGACGGATACAAGCTTTGAAGCTGCAAAATCGATTGCTCGCAACATGCGTGTTCTCTTAGTGGAGGATGACAAAGTATTACAGATGGTGACACGCAAGATGCTTACCAACTTGTTTGCACTAGTGGATGTTGCAAACGATGGGCAAGAGGGATTGAGTGAGGCGCACAGCGAGTATGATCTGATTCTCACCGACTATTTTATGCCCAATATGACCGGAGTTGAAATGATTAAGCAACTGCGCGAGGGAGGTGTGACGATTCCCATAGTCGGTGCCACTGCGGCAACGATGGCGGGTCAGGATGAGGAGATGCTGAGCGCAGGTGCTGATGCTGTTTTGCTCAAGCCGTTGAACTCTGAGATGGTGCTCCAGATGATTGCTGAGCTTAAGCAGAGAGGACGCTTGAACTTGGGTGGTGCTAGTGATGAATCATAAGCAGATTATCGTTGTTGAAGACGATCCTATTTTTCAAGCGGTATACCTAGATACATTAAGGAGTGCTGACGCACACTTCGTAACGACCTCATACCGTGCGCAAGCACTTATGACGATTATGGAGCCAGATATCGTTATCTTAGATCTTGGATTACCTGACGGTGACGGTCTCGAGGTGATTGCAGCATTGATCAAAACCTATCCTTATAAAGCCATTCCAGTGATTGTAGTGACCTCGTCAACCGACGCAGAACGACATAAAGCTGCGATCCATGCGGGAGCTAATGCGGTGATTACCAAACCGTTTATGCCCGAACAGATCAGAGATGCCGTTACGAAGTACGCACTCTAGATTCGGAGCCTAGAGACGGAATCTGCGTGCTAGATTGCGTACGATTAGCGACCAAAGATAACGCCCGCTTATCGCTCATTCTAGTCGTTCAACAACCCTGAAATCGCTCTGTTGGATAGGCTGGTTTGGGCAAATCCTTACAACTGGACGTGACCAGGTTGACCGGCTGCTATTCAGATCGGCCGGTAGCCCGCAAGAGCGGTCCTTCGGCTGAAGGCTTAGTGAACGGCAAATATTGAACCAAGAGCGGACAGTCTCCTTGATAATTTCCGCCAGACCTCAACTACAAACTTGGGCAAGCGCTTGAAGCTGGTCGGCGGAAAGTGAATGTCTGCTTTTTCCAACATGAGATTCCCCGCATGGCCGGGCGTTCATGACTGCCATGGGTCAACGATAACTATCGGTCCATAAGCCGCCGGTCAAATGAACTCAAATATCAAATGCTTCGTCCACGGCTGTTCCTTTATCTCCCTGTAAAAAATAGGAAATAGGTCTAAACTGATTGTGAGCTCAGGTTTATGTGCATGGAATAGAGTGCTACTAGTAGCCGCAACCATTGTGTGGGTTGCGTATTGAATGGATGCGATAAAGTGAAAAATCGATATCTAAAAGGTTTCATCCCTGTTCTTAGAACTCTACTTTTGGTCATACTTGCGATTGTACCGGCACGCCAGGTAATTGCAGAAGATGTGCTATTCATAAGCTCGGCGTATGTGGCGGGCCCATGGCAAATCACTCTAGATAGTGAAGTGGCTAAGGTCGTCGGAAAGCGAAGTAAAGATATGCGGCTTTTCAGAGAGGATATCTCGTCCATATCCCGTCGAGATGACTTTGATTCTGAGCAGTGGGTCGCACATCTGAATCGAAAATATCGTGATTTTAATATTCAGCGTGCAGTGTTTGTGGGTGGTCATGCCCGTAGATTACTCGCGAGTCAGCATGCTTCACTACTGCCTAGTGCAGTTAAATATAGCGTTGAAGATGTATCCGTAACCGAGTTTGTGGCAAACGAGGCACCCAAAGTACTCAGTGCTGCAGACCAATTAAGTGGCAATATTTCCCTCATTCAACAGCTTTTACCTTCAACTGACCAACTCATTTTAGTCTCAGGTTACCCGCGGCAGCTTCAAGATCTAGAGCTCTATCGCGCTGCAGCTTCAGGTATGAAGGTAGAGCTTTGGGGGGAAGGTTATACCTATGAAGAGTTAACAGATAAGGCCGCTACGCTCGGTAGTAACTCTGTAATTGTTTACATTGGAGTTCCGGCCGATGCAAAAAATGAGCAGAAGGTTGTATCGGACTTTTTAGCTGAGCTAGCTAAAGCAGCCAGCCGACCAATCTTTGTAACCTATGCGACTTCGATTGGAAAAGGCGCGATTGGCGGCTTTGTGGCCCAACCGACGAGAACTGGGCAGGTTGTTGCAGGGTTACTCACGGGAGAGTACTCGCAATCAACCCCTCTAATACAACCTATGATTGATTACTCAGTTTTAGAAAGCTTCGATATCTCGGAAGGTCTGATTCCTGACGACTCTGTAGTGATTAATCGTCCAGAAAATCTTCTGGAATCTCCTGAGCAGCTTCTGCGTTACGGCAGCGTCATCGTCGTTGTTTTGCTGGTACTTCTTGTGGTTCTGGTTGCTCGCACGCTGGTTTTGCGCGCAAACAGCTTGCGAGCGCAGCAGTACGCCAATGATCTTGCTGAAGAGAAAGCTAAGAGTGAAAAGCTCTACGGTGTCGTCGCCCATGAACTGCGCACTCCGGTCTCTGCGATTGCTATGATGTCCGCAACGTCCGACGCTGAATTCGTCAAACACAAAGATGACATCATTACTGCCACTGACGACCTTCTTTTAACCATCTCTGATATGAGTTTGATGGTGCGTCCAGACGATATGCGTCCGGTACGTTACACAACATTTAATCTAGAGGACATCAACAGTACGATTTCTGTCCGTATTCAACCTATGGTAGCGAGTGCCGGAATCAAATTCATAGAAACCACGCCCAAGGGTACGTCGTTAGAAAATACGAGTATCAAGTCTGATCAATACAGAATCCGAGTGGCCGTTATCAACCTTATCCGCAACGCTTGTCTGCACTCGCGAGGTAAAACAGTAACTTTGACCACTGAGTGTAATCCTACAAGCGTGCGTTGGATCGTCTCTGATGACGGTATAGGTATAGAACCGTCGGATGTGGATGCTCTATTCGTAAGTGGTATGCGCGGAAACACAAAGGCCAATGGGTCTGGTCTCGGATTATCTCTCTCTCGAGAGTGGATTCGAGAAATCGGCGGTGATGTGGCTTATTTAAGCGATTC
>Ga0181582_10005021_pt1 | contig 10662 bp, 4 predicted proteins | sample 071ome_32_FD_132438 | JGI IMG/M metagenome (GOLD analysis project Ga0181582, IMG submission 132438) | Coastal salt marsh microbial communities from the Groves Creek Marsh, Skidaway Island, Georgia - 071405AT metaG (megahit assembly) | ecosystem: Environmental > Aquatic > Marine > Intertidal zone... | reverse complement strand
GGCCTGTTCTTCAACTCCGACCGCTATGATCTGTCATCGGTTGGCCGGGTGAAGATGAATTCGCGTCTCGACCAGGAAACCGAGGACACGCTTCGCATTCTTCGCAAGGAAGACGTGCTGGCGATCCTGCGCGTTCTGACCGGCCTCAAGGATGGCCGCGGCGAGGTTGATGACATCGACCATCTTGGCAACCGGCGCGTGCGTTCGGTTGGCGAACTGATGGAAAACCAGTATCGCGTCGGCCTGCTCCGCATGGAGCGCGCCATCCGCGAGCGTATGGGTTCGGTCGAGATCGACACCGTGATGCCGGCCGACCTGATCAACGCCAAGCCTGCCGCGGCAGCGGTGCGTGAGTTCTTCGGCTCGTCGCAACTCTCGCAGTTCATGGACCAGACCAACCCGTTGTCGGAAATCACCCACAAGCGCCGCGTCTCGGCGCTCGGGCCGGGCGGCCTGACCCGCGAGCGTGCGGGCTTTGAGGTGCGTGACGTTCACCCGACCCATTACGGCCGCATCTGTCCGATCGAAACGCCGGAAGGCCCGAATATCGGTCTGATCAACTCACTGGCCACCTATGCCAAGATCAACCGTTACGGCTTCATCGAAACACCGTACCGCAAGGTTGTCGAAGGCAAGGTCACCGACGAGGTGCGTTACATCTCGGCGATGGAGGAAGGCCGCTACACGATCGCGCAGGCGAATGCCGAGCTTGACAAGAACGGCAAGTTCGTCGGCGAGCTGATCCCGATCCGCCGGGCCGGCGAGATCGGTCTGGCACGCCCGACCGACATCGAGCTGATGGATGTCTCGCCGAAGCAGCTGGTCTCGGTTGCCGCGGCGCTGATCCCGTTCCTTGAGAATGATGACGCCAACCGGGCGCTGATGGGCTCGAACATGCAGCGCCAGGCGGTACCGCTTGTCCGCGCCGAGGCGCCGATCGTCGGAACCGGTATGGAAAGCCGTGTTGCCCGGGATTCGGGTGTGACCATTGTCGCCCGCCGTGCCGGTGTGATCGACCAGGTCGATGCCACAAGGATCGTTGTCCGTGCCTCCGAGGAGAGCGCCGACGACGTATCGCCTGTGGATATCTACTCGCTGCTGAAATTCCAGCGTTCGAACCAGAACACGACGGTGAACCAGCGCCCGCTGGTCAAGGTCGGTGACGTTGTTCGTCGCGGTGACATCATCGCCGACGGGCCGTCAACCGAGGATGGCGAGCTGGCCCTTGGCCGTAATGTGCTGGTCGCGTTCATGCCCTGGAACGGCTATAATTTCGAGGATTCGATCCTGATTTCAGAGCGTGTCGTTCGTGACGATGTCTTCACCTCGATTCATATCGAGGAATATGAGGTCATGGCCCGCGACACCAAGCTTGGCCAGGAGGAAATCACGCGTGATATCCCGAATGTCGGTGAGGAAGCGCTGAAGAATCTCGACGAGGCCGGCATTGTCTATGTCGGTGCCGAGGTTGGCCCGGGTGATATCCTTGTCGGCAAGGTGACGCCGAAGGGTGAATCGCCGATGACGCCGGAAGAAAAGCTGCTGCGCGCGATCTTCGGCGAGAAAGCTTCGGATGTTCGCGACACCTCGCTGAAACTGCCACCCGGCGGCTCGGGGACGATTGTCGAGGTGCGGGTATTCTCGCGCCGCGGTGTCGAGAAGGATGAGCGCGCGCTGGCCATCGACCGTGCCGAGATCGACCGTCTCGGCAAGGACCGTGATGACGAGCGCATGATTCTCGAGCGTGGTTTCCAGGGCCGTATGTCCGAGCTTCTTGATGGCCAGACGGTGGCGTCGGGTCCGAAGGGAGTCAAGGCCGGCACCAAGCTGACCGCGGCGATGCTCGAGGAGATGCCGCGTTCGCAATGGCAGCAGATCTCGGTCAAGGATGACAAGGTGCAGAAACTTGTCGAGGCGCAGGTCGCCAACTTCGAGAGCGCTGTCCAGGAGCTTCAGGCCCGTTTCAACGACAAGGTCGACAAGCTTCAGGCCGGCGACGAGCTGCTGCCCGGCGTGATGAAGATGGTCAAGGTGTTTGTCGCCGTGAAGCGCAAGCTCCAGCCTGGCGACAAGATGGCCGGCCGTCACGGCAACAAGGGTGTGATCTCGCGGATCGTGCCGGCCGAGGACATGCCCTATCTCGAGGATGGCACACCGATGGATATCGTCCTCAACCCGCTTGGCGTTCCCTCGCGGATGAATGTCGGACAGATTCTGGAGACGCATCTTGGCTGGGCCGCGCGCGGTCTTGGCAAGCAGATTGGCAAGGCCGCCGAGGCGGCGCGTGCCAACAGCGATACCAAGTCGCTTCGCAAGTCGCTGTCCGATATCTACAGCAAGGAGCAGTTCACGTCCGAGCTGGAGGTGATGGATGACGCCCAGCTCATCGAGCAGGGCGAGCTTCTCGGCCGGGGCGTTCCGATGGGTACACCGGTCTTTGACGGTGCCCGCGAGGCCGATGTCATCTCGCTTCTCGAGAAGGCGGGCCTCAGCAAGACCGGCCAGGAAATCCTGACAGACGGCCGTACTGGCGAACAGTTCGACCGGCCGGTGACCGTGGGTTACATCTACATGCTGAAACTGCACCATCTTGTCGATGACAAGATCCACGCACGCTCGATCGGTCCGTACTCGCTTGTCACGCAGCAACCGCTTGGTGGCAAGGCGCAGTTCGGTGGCCAGCGCTTCGGCGAGATGGAGGTCTGGGCTCTCGAGGCCTATGGTGCCGCCTACACGCTGCAGGAGATGCTGACCGTGAAGTCGGATGACGTGTCCGGGCGGACAAAGGTCTATGAGGCCATTGTTCGCGGCGACGACGATTTCGAATCCGGTATTCCGGAATCCTTCAACGTCCTGGTCAAGGAACTTCGTTCGCTTGGCCTGAATGTTGATCTTCACGAGGCCGAATATTGATCACGTCCACTTTCGGACAGGATGACACCAACTTCCGTTGGGAGAGAAATTAGATGAACGACTTGATGAACCCTTTCGGGCAGAACCAGGGCCCTCAGAGCTTTGACAAGATCCGCATCTCGATTGCGTCGCCGGAGCGTATCCGCTCCTGGTCATTCGGCGAGATCAAGAAGCCCGAAACCATCAATTACCGTACCTTCAAGCCGGAAAAGGACGGGCTGTTCTGCGCCCGTATCTTTGGCCCGGTCCGCGACTATGAATGCCTGTGCGGCAAATACAAGCGGATGAAGTATCGCGGCATCATCTGCGAGAAATGCGGTGTCGAGGTGACCCTGTCGAAGGTGCGCCGCGAGCGCATGGGCCATATCGAGCTGGCCTCGCCGGTGGCGCATATCTGGTTCCTGAAGTCACTGCCAAGCCGCATCGGCCTTCTTGTCGACATGACATTGAAGGATCTTGAACGTGTCCTCTATTTCGAGAATTTCGTTGTCATCGAACCCGGGCTGACCTCTCTGACCAAGGGCCAGCTGCTGTCGGAAGAGGAATTCTACGACGCGCAGGACGAATTCGGCGATGACGCGTTCGAGGCCAGCATCGGCGCCGAGGCGATCAAGAAGGTCCTCGAGGCGATGGATATGGATGAGGAACGGGTCAAGATCCGCGAGGAACTTGCCGAGACCGGTTCCGAGGCCAAGCGCAAGAAGCTGGTGAAGCGTCTGAAGCTTGTCGACTCATTCCGCGAGTCGGGATGTCGTCCGGAATGGATGATCCTCGACGTGATCCCGGTTATCCCGCCCGAGCTGCGCCCGCTGGTGCCGCTCGATGGTGGCCGCTTCGCGACCTCGGACCTGAACGATCTCTATCGCCGGGTGATCAACCGGAACAACCGCCTGAAGCGGCTGATCGAGCTGCGCGCGCCGGACATCATCGTGCGCAACGAAAAGCGGATGCTGCAGGAGGCCGTTGACGCGCTGTTCGACAATGGCCGTCGCGGCCGTGTGATCAGCGGTGTGAACAAGCGGCCGCTGAAGTCGCTGTCCGACATGCTGAAGGGCAAGCAGGGCCGCTTCCGCCAGAACCTGCTTGGCAAGCGTGTCGATTATTCCGGTCGTTCGGTGATTGTTGTCGGTCCGGAGCTGAAGCTTCACCAGTGTGGTCTGCCGAAGAAGATGGCGCTGGAGCTGTTCAAGCCGTTTATCTATTCGAAGCTGGAACTCTATTCGATGGCCAGCACGGTGAAGATGGCCAAGCGGATGGTCGAGAAGGAACGTCCCGAGGTATGGGATATTCTGGAAGAGGTGATCCGTGAGCATCCGGTGATGCTGAACCGGGCGCCGACATTGCACCGTCTCGGCATCCAGGCGTTCGAGCCGGTCCTCGTCGAGGGCAAGGCGATCCAGCTTCACCCGCTTGTCTGTACCGCCTTCAACGCGGATTTTGACGGCGACCAGATGGCGGTTCATGTGCCGCTGTCGCTCGAGGCCCAGCTTGAGGCGCGGGTCCTGATGATGTCGACCAACAACATCCTCAGCCCGGCCAACGGCAAGCCGATCATCGTGCCGTCGCAGGATATCATTCTCGGTCTCTACTATATGTCGCTGGAGCGTGAGAACGAGCAGGGCGAGGGCATGGTCTTCGCCAACATCCAGGAAATCCTGCTGGCGCTTGGCAATGGATCGGTCAGCCTGCATGCCAGGATCAAGGCGCGCGTCGCGACGCGTGACGAGAATGGCGAGCGTGTGATCCGCGTGATTGAGACAACGCCCGGGCGGGCACAGCTGGCGGATCTGCTTCCCGACAATCCGAACTGCTCGTTTGATCTGGTCAACAAGCTGATGACGAAGAAGCAGGTCAGCGACGTGATCGACCATGTCTATCGTCACTGCGGGCAGAAGGATACGGTCATATTCTGTGACCGGCTGATGACGCTTGGCTTTGGCAAGGCCTGCAATGCCGGCATTTCCTTCGGCATTGCCGATCTGACAACGCCCGACCTGAAGGAAAAATACGTCAATGAGGCCGAGGCGCAGGTGAAGACCTTCGAGCAGCAATATCTCGATGGACTGATCACCCAGGGTGAGAAATACAACAAGGTTGTCGATGTCTGGTCGCGCTGTTCCGATCTCGTCGCCGACGAGATGATGAAGGGCATTTCGACAATCAGGGATGGCGAGCCGATCAATTCCGTCTGGATGATGGCGCATTCCGGTGCCCGTGGTTCGGCAGCGCAGATCAAGCAGCTTGCCGGCATGCGCGGCCTGATGGCCAAGCCGTCGGGCGAGATCATCGAGACGCCGATCATCTCTTCCTTCAAGGAAGGGCTGAATGTTCTTGAATATTTCAACTCGACCCACGGCGCCCGCAAGGGCCTTGCGGACACCGCGCTGAAGACGGCCAACTCGGGCTATCTGACGCGTCGTCTTGTCGATGTGGCGCAGGATTGCATCGTCAATATCGAGGATTGCGGGACCAACAAGGGTCTGACAATCCGGGCCGTGATGAATGGCAGTGATGTTGTCGACAGCCTGTATGACCGCGTTCTTGGACGTGTGATGGCCGAGGATATGGTCGACATCGCCACTGGCGAGGTCATTGTGAAGGCCGGCGAGATGGTCACCGAGGAGCATGCCGACCGCATTGAGGCGGCCGGTGTTGACCAGGCGCTGATTCGCTCGGCGCTGTTGTGTGAGGCACAGACCGGCATCTGCGGTCAGTGCTATGGCCGTGACCTGGCGCGTGGCACCTCGGTGAATATCGGTGAGGCTGTCGGCGTGATCGCCGCGCAGTCGATCGGCGAGCCGGGCACGCAGCTGACGATGCGGACATTCCACGTTGGTGGTGCCGCGCAGCGTGGCGCCGAACAATCCAACATCGAAGCTGCGATCGGTGGCAAGGTGAAGCTGGAAAACGAGGCGCTGGTCAAGGATCGTGAGGGAAGCCGGATCGTCATGAGCCGCAATACCGAATTGCTGCTTGTCGATGACCAGGGGCGCGAGCGCGAGCGGCATCGCCTGCCCTATGGCGGCAAGCTGTTCGTCAAGGCCGGTCAGGAAGTGGCTGCCGGCGACGTGCTGATCGAATGGGATCCCTACACGATGCCGATTATCGCCGAACTGCCCGGCACGGCGAATTATGTCGATCTCACCGAAGGCATCTCTGTCCGTGAGGTGACTGATGACGCCACCGGCATTTCCAGCCGTGAGGTCATCGACTGGAAGGCGTCGGCTGGCGGTGCCAATCTGCGTCCGCGGATCACGCTTCGTGACGACAAGGGCGAGGTGCTGACACTGACGAACGGGCTCGAGGCGCGTTACTTCATGTCGGCCGGCGCAATTCTCTCGGTCGATAACGGCGCGGAAATCAAGGCTGGCGACGTGCTGGCGCGTATTCCGCGCGAATCATCGAAGACACGTGACATCACCGGTGGTCTGCCGCGGGTGGCGGAACTGTTCGAGGCGCGCAAGCCGAAGGATTTCGCTGTTATCGCCGAGGCCGAGGGCCGTGTCGAGTTTGCCAATGACTACAAGGCCAAGCGACGCATTCGTGTGGTGCCGGTCGAGAGCGATGGTGAACCGGTTGAATATCTGTTGCCGAAAGGCCGCCAGCTGGCGGTCAATGAGGGCGATGTCGTCCGCAAGGGTGACCTGCTTCTTGATGGTAGCCCGGTACCGCACGACATTCTGGCGATCCTCGGTGTCGAGGAGCTGGCCGCCTATCTGGTCAAGGAAATTCAGGATGTCTACCGGCTGCAGGGTGTGAAGATCAATGACAAGCACATCGAGGTGATTGTCCGGCAGATGCTGCAGAAGGTCGAAGTCACCGATGCCGGTGACAGCACCTATCTGATTGGCGAACAGGTGGATCGTGAGGAATTCGCCACGTCGAATACCTCGCTCGAGGGTGAGGGGCTGCGTCCGGCGGTTGCCCATCCGGTGCTGCTTGGCATCACCAAGGCATCGCTGCAGACACGCTCCTTCATTTCCGCCGCGTCCTTCCAGGAAACGACCCGCGTCCTTACCGAGGCCTCGGTCAGTGGTCGCCAGGACACGCTCGACGGTCTGAAGGAGAATGTCATTGTCGGACGCCTGATCCCGGCCGGTACAGGATCGGTGATGAAGCGTCTTCGCCGAATCGCTGCCGATCGCGATCGTGAGATCATGGATGAACGGGCGGCGGCGACGCCGGCACTCGAGGCGATGGATGCCGGGCCCGGCGAGGGCTTTGGCGAGATTGCCGAAGAGGCCCAGAACGAGGCCTGACAACAGCAAGCCGGGCGGTTTCCGCCGGCCGGTAAAAATTCAGCGAAACTGGCGGTTGCAGGCAAAAACAGCTTGACCCGCCAGCATCGCTGACATAGGTTCCGCTCACCTTTTGATGCAGGTAGTGGTTCACTCCGGCGCGAGCGCCGTGGTCGTGCCAGACGCTGCACCGGTACAAAGGTGACGAAAACAGTCCCGTCTGGGAGCTGAAACAAGGGAGGTCTTCCCGGCCAGTTTGGGAAGGTCCATCCCTGATGCACGTTCAGTGCATGTCTTTGGTTGAGATGAAAAAGGGGCAGCAATGCCAACGATTAACCAGCTGATCCGGCATGGACGGAAGCGTCCTGTCGCCCGTACGAAGGTCCCCGCGATGGAATCGTGCCCGCAGAAGCGCGGCGTGTGCACGCGGGTCTATACCACCACGCCGAAGAAGCCGAACTCGGCCCTTCGCAAGGTCGCCCGTGTGCGCCTGACGAATGGTTTCGAGGTGTCGAGCTACATCCCGGGCGAGGGCCACAATCTGCAGGAACACTCTGTGGTACTGATCCGTGGTGGCCGTGTGAAGGACCTTCCCGGCGTTCGTTATCACATTATCCGCGGTACGCTTGACACCCAGGGTGTCTCTGACCGCCGCCAGCGCCGTTCGAAATACGGCGCCAAGCGTCCCAAGTAAGCAAGAGGCCGAGATGTCACGTCGTCACCGCGCTGAAAAACGTCCCGTTCTTCCCGATGCGAAGTTCAAGGACACGGTTGTTTCCAAATTCATGTCCTGCCTGATGTATGACGGCAAGCGCTCGGTCGCCGAGCGCATTGTCTATGGTGCGTTTGATCGTATCGAATCGAAGTCGGGCAGCGAGCCTGTGAAAGTGTTCCACGACGCTCTGGAAAATGTCCGTCCGCATCTCGAGGTGCGCTCGCGGCGGGTTGGCGGTGCCACCTATCAGGTGCCGGTCGAGGTTCGCGCCGAGCGCGCCCAGGCTCTGGCGATCCGCTGGCTGATCGACAGTTCGCGCAAGCGCGGCGAAACCACGATGGTCGAGCGCCTGTCGTCGGAGCTGATGGACGCTGCCAACAATCGTGGCAATGCCGTGAAGAAGCGTGAAGACACCCACAAGATGGCCGAAGCCAACCGCGCCTTTTCGCATTACCGCTGGTAAAGCCCCGTCAGGAGATCCAGGACATGGCACGAGAGTATACTCTAGATCGTTACCGGAATTTCGGCATCATGGCCCACATCGATGCCGGCAAGACGACCGCCACCGAGCGGATTCTCTATTATACTGGCCGGTCGCACAAGATCGGCGAGGTGCATGACGGCAACGCGACGATGGACTGGATGGAGCAGGAGCAGGAGCGCGGGATCACCATCACCTCGGCTGCCACGACATGTTTCTGGTTCCGGACCAATGACGGCGATACGCCAACCGGTGAATATGGCAGCGATTCGGATGAGGCGAAGTTCCGCTTCAACATCATCGACACGCCGGGCCACGTCGATTTCACGATCGAGGTGGAGCGGTCGCTGGCCGTCCTCGACGGTGCGGTGTGCGTTCTAGACGCGAATGCCGGTGTCGAGCCGCAGACCGAGACCGTGTGGCGCCAGGCTGACCGCTATTCGGTGCCACGGATCGTGTTCGTCAACAAGATGGACAAGATTGGTGCCGACTTCTTCAATTGCGTCGAGATGATCGCCGACCGGACCGGTGCCGTGCCGGCCCCGGTCCAGATGCCGATTGGTGCCGAGAACGAGTTCGCTGGCATTGTCGATTTCATCGAGATGAAGGAATGGGTCTGGAATTCCGAGGATCTTGGCGCAAGCTGGACCGTCCAGGACATCCGCCCCGAGCTTGCCGACAAGGCCGCCGAAATGCGCGCCGCGCTTGTCGAGCTTGCGGTCGAGCAGGATGATGATGTGATGGAAGCCTTCCTTGAAGGTGAAGAGCCGGATGAAGCCACGCTTCGCCGGCTTATTCGTCTCGGCACGCTGAACATGTCCTTTGTTCCGGTGCTGTGCGGATCGGCCTTCAAGAACAAGGGTGTGCAGCCGCTGCTGAACGCCGTGATCGATTTTCTGCCAGGCCCGCTCGACGTGCCAGCCTATACCGGCTTTGCGCCGGGCGATGTGACGGAAACCCGCGATATCGAGCGGAACGCCGATGATGCCGAGCCGCTGTCCGGCCTGGCCTTCAAGATCATGAACGATCCCTTTGTCGGCTCGCTCACCTTCCTGCGGATCTATTCCGGCACCCTGAAGAAGGGTGACAGCATCCTGAATTCGACCAAGGGCAAGAAAGAGCGCGTTGGCCGGATGATGATGATGCACTCGAACAACCGCGAGGAGATCGAGGAAGCTTTCGCCGGTGACATCGTGGCGCTTGCCGGGATGAAGGAAACGACCACCGGTGACACGATGTGCGACACAGCAAAGCCGGTGGTTCTGGAAACCATGACCTTCCCGGATCCGGTGATCGAGATCGCTGTCGAGCCGAAATCGAAGAACGACCAGGAAAAGATGTCGGCCGGCCTGCAGCGCCTTGCCGCCGAGGATCCGTCCTTCCAGGTCAGCTCCGATCCGGAATCAGGTCAGACCATCATGCGCGGTATGGGTGAACTTCACCTCGACATTCTTGTTGACCGCCTGAAGCGTGAATTCAAGGTCGAGGCCAATATCGGCGCCCCGCAGGTCGCCTATCGCGAAACCATCACGCGCGAGGCCGAGATCGACTACACGCACAAGAAACAGTCCGGTGGTTCCGGTCAGTTCGCGCGCGTGAAGATGATCTTCCGGCCGCTGGAAGAGGGTGGATACAATTTCACCAACTCGGTTGTCGGTGGTTCGGTGCCGAAGGAATATGTTCCCGGCGTTGAAAAGGGCCTCCAGCAGGCCAAGGAAACCGGCAGCATCGCCGGCTTCCCGGTGATCGATTTCGAGGTCGAGCTGATCGACGGTGCCAGCCATGATGTTGACTCCTCGGTTCTGGCCTTCGAAATCGCCGCCCGCGCCGCATTCCGCGAGGCCATGCAGAAGGCGTCACCGAAGCTTCTTGAGCCGGTGATGAAGGTCGAGGTGCTGACTCCCGAGGAATATATGGGAGACATCATCGGCGATCTGAACAGCCGCCGCGGCAATGTTGGTGGCATGGACCAGCGTGGCAACGCCCGCGCCATCGATGCGATGGTGCCGCTTGCCAACATGTTCGGCTATATCAACACGCTGCGTTCGATGAGCCAGGGCCGCGCCCAGTATTCGATGCAGTTCGACCATTACGAGCAGGTTCCGCAGGCGGTGGCTGATGAAGTCCGCGCCAAGATGGCCTGACGACGTTAGAGACCCAGACGTTAAAGAAAGAGACAGGAGACCGTAAGGATGTCCAAGGAGAAGTTTGATCGTTCCAAGCCTCATGTGAACATTGGCACGATTGGCCATGTTGACCACGGCAAGACGACGCTGACGGCGGCGATTACGAAGGTTATGGCGGAGGCTGGCGGG
>Ga0181582_10005012_pt1 | contig 10679 bp, 11 predicted proteins | sample 071ome_32_FD_132438 | JGI IMG/M metagenome (GOLD analysis project Ga0181582, IMG submission 132438) | Coastal salt marsh microbial communities from the Groves Creek Marsh, Skidaway Island, Georgia - 071405AT metaG (megahit assembly) | ecosystem: Environmental > Aquatic > Marine > Intertidal... | reverse complement strand
CGCAATTGAAGCCGCGCGGCGTGCTGAAGGGGATGGCTTTTATTCCGTGTCAGTCAACGATCACTTTTATTCCCCGTTCGGCGGCCCGCGTACCCCACAGCTGGAGTGTTTTACCGTCCTCACCGCTATGGCGATGGTGACCAAGAGCATCAAGCTCGCGCCGGCAGTGGTCGCCGCCTCATTCCGCTCCCCGGCGCTGTTGGCCAAATGTGCCACCACGCTGGACCACGCCAGCGAGGGCCGTCTGATCCTTGGCCTCGGCGCCGGCTGGCAGGTCAGCGAGTACGAGGCCCATGGCTACCCCTTTCCACCCGTGTCTCAGCGTGTCGCTGAGCTGGCCGAACAGGTGCAGATTCTGAAAGCCCTCTGGAGCCAGGAGGAGCCAGCCTTTGAGGGCCGCTATTTCAGGATCCAGAACGGCGGCAACCTGCCGCTGCCGATACAGCAGCCCGGCCCGCCGATCATGCTGGGAGGTTCAGCCCCCTCGATCCTCGAACTCGCCGCCGCCGAAGCCAGCGTGCTCAACATCATCCCGCCGACATCGAACGGCAAGGATTTTCCCAACGACCCGATCGCCACGCGGCGCTTCGACATGGCGGTGATGAAAAAGAAAATCGCCCGACTGCGGGAAATACTCCAGGCCCGCGGCAGGGCATCTGATGCCATCGAGCTCGGTGGCCTGCTGCTGCTCGGTATGTCGCGCGATGAAAATGACAGCGGCCTGCGCGATATGGCGCGCCAGCTCGGGTTTGATGACTACGAGGAGGCCCGGCGCTCACCCGTCGCCCTGCTCGGGACCCCGTCCCAGATCCGCGACACGCTCGAGGAGCGCATCGCCGACACCGGCGTGACCTACTACATGATGTTCGCGGCGGACGATCAGTCGTGGTCACTGTTCGCGAAAGAGGTCCTGCCCCACTTCACCAGCTGACCCTCTGCCTGCCACGTGCTCCCGACAGGCTCAAGTCCGGGTCGCTGATGCCGTTAACCACATCAGCCCCGTGTCGCCAGGATCACGCATGCGCATCACCATCTCTCTCGTTCTCAGTCTGCTGATCGGCGCCCCGCCGGTCAGCGCCTGGGACGGTAGTGCCCTGGTCCAGCAGGCGGGTGAATTCGCGCTCGACAAAGCTCGCGAGGTCCGCGACCTCGCGGTTGGCCCGCTGCCTCCAGGTGAGCCGGCACGCCCCGATCCGCTACCCGACTGCGCGGCAATCTACGCCCGGCGCCTCACCCTGCTGAGGCAGCAGCTCGACTACAAACCTGCCCTGACGAGCGATCCGCAATACGGTGCCGCAGCATTCGTTGGCACCATGTGGACACCGGCGTTTTACTACCTGCCTTATCGCGCGGTCAGCAGCCTGCAGGATCAATGGAAAGACGCCCGACCACAGGCCGAGCTCGACATGCTGCGGCATCTGTCAGCCCAACAGCGCTGCTTTGAGCGCTGAATATCACCCTCGCAGCCCCGGACGAACAGAGGCGCTGTGTTATAGTCGCGCGCCGTCAAGCGATGCGCGATTGCGCCCTCGCGGCGCCTGCCCGCTTGCCCGCCCGGACCCGGTCCGCTTTCCTTCTTGAAGTCGCTTTCCCTGGAGCCTGCAACGGTCATGTTTGAATCATTGGAACAACTCAGTCCCGATCCTATCCTGGGCCTCATGGCCGCGTTCCGCGAGGATGCGCGGACGCAGAAAATAGACCTCGGGGTTGGCGTGTACCGGAACGAGGCTGGCGATACACCCATCATGCAGTGCGTGGTCGAAGCTGAGCAGCGACGCCACGATACCGAAACGACCAAAACGTATATCGGCCCGCCAGGGACGCCGGAGTTCAACGTTGCCGCGCGTGGACTGATGTTCGGCGCGCAGCACGCGGTGCTCAAGGACAACCGGGTTGCCGGCGTACAGACGCCCGGCGGCTGCGGTGCGCTGCGCGTCGGCGCTGAGTTAATCAAACGCGCGCGTCCACAGACCACCATATGGGTCAGCGCACCCACCTGGGCTAACCACGTACCGCTGCTGGGCAATGCCGGGCTGGCGATCAAGGAATACGACTACTACGACAAAAGCACCCACGGCCTGAACGCTGACGCCATGATGGCGGCCCTGGCCGAAGTGCCCAGTGGCGACATCGTGCTGCTGCACGGCTGCTGCCACAATCCGTCCGGCGTAGATCTCAAGCCCGAGCACTGGGACGCCGTGGGCAGACTCGCGAACGAGCGCGGCTTTACGCCTTTCATCGACCTCGCCTACCAGGGTCTGGGCGACGGGCTTGAGGCCGATGCCCTGGGCGTGCGGGTGCTGGCCAATGCCTGCCCGGAGCTGATCGTGGCGAGCTCCTATTCCAAAAACTTCGGCCTGTACCGTGAACGGGTAGGCGCGCTGCAAATCGTCAGCCCGAACCCGGCCCAGACCGGGATTGTGCAGAGCCAGCTCGCATCCGTGGTGCGCGGGATCTATTCCATGCCACCGGCTCACGGTGCCGCCCTGGTCGAGATTATTCTCGGTGACGAGGCGCTGCACGCGTCCTGGATCGCGGAGCTGGACGGCATGCGCGAGCGCATCAATGGACTACGCGACCTGCTTGCGCAGCGTCTCGGCGAACGCACCGGACAGGATTTCGGTTTTATCCGCGAACAGCGCGGGATGTTCTCCTTCCTGGGCATCAGCCAGGCGCAGGTCGAACGGCTGCGGGAAGAATTCGGGATCTATATGGTCGACTCCAGCCGCATCAATGTAGCCGGGGTCAATGGCGCCAACATCGACCACTTCGTTGAGTCGATGGGTCGGATCCTCGACTGAGTACTGTCCTTCAGCGCCTGATCACCTCGATCAGGCGCGATGTTTTCATCTGCGCCAGCACCACTCGGTCGAAGCGGCTCGTCCAGCGCAGAGCGAGCTGCGCGGCCAGACGCGCTGCGCGATAACGCTCATCGTCATCCACCATATTGATGAGCGGCACCACCTCGGCGTCGCCAACGTTCTTCAGCCCGCCCCGGGGTGAGCTCAGCAATCGCGCCACATGGACGGGTGCGATGGTTTCAGACAGGCTCAAACCTGCGACGTCAGCCAGGATCTCCGGCCGATGGGCGACACGCGCATCCAGCGGCCGACCAAAAGCCGCTGCCCCAACCACCGGGATCACCGTGCTCGCGAACGGCAGAACGAGTGGCTCCTCGTCACCGGGTGCCTTGATCAAGCGCCCGCGCGCACCATCAGCCTTGACCAGCACAAGCTCGAAATCGCCGCTTTCCCACAAGCCGGCTATCGCCTCAGGTCTGAGGCCGGCCACGCGGGCGGGCGTATCCGTCGGCCCTGCGTAGGCGACAATCCGCATGCCGCTCGGCGCCCGCGGCGGCTCTCCGGTAACAACAAATACTTCGTCTACCCGGGAGCGGTCGTAGCGATACATATGCGAGGTGGAGGTCAATGCAACCCGTCCCGCCGTCGCCCGGGCAAGCGCGTAGAGCGAAGTCTTTTTACCGCCCGCACCAACCAGACAGACCACCCCGCGGGCGGCGCCGAGCGCGGTCAGCAGGGTGCCCGCAGCAGGATCCAACGACGTTCCGCTTGTGCAGTGAGCCCGCTGTCAGGCGCGATCGGCGCTTACTTCGGCGTCAACCTCGCGGTCAAAATCCGCGCCGGCGAAGCCATCCGTCATATGCGGGTAATGGGCCGCAAAATCAGCGCGCATCTGCGCCAGCGGGACATCAACAAATTCTCCGCGGTAAGCGAGATATTCCATGTGCTGACGACCATCGAGGTCGTAGGGGTGATAGATAGAGTCTTCGCGGCCGTCGAACTCCAGGGTATGGATGCGGAATTTCTCGCACAGCTCGCGGTTGAACGCCGGCGTCGCCTTGACCCACTGCCCTTCCAGCCACAGCGCGGTGTACCCATGCCAGTAAAACACGTTGGTTCCCATCATGCGGCGCATACGCTCGGTCGACAGATGATTCTGCACGTCGGCATAGCCGAGTCCGGCTGGGATCCCGCGCGCTCGGCAGCAGGCCGCGAGCAGCACGGCCTTGCTCACGCACCAGCCGCGCCCGATCTCCAGCGCACGGCTGGCGCTCAGACCCCGTTCAGTCAGCTCGATGCCATAGCCGTCATAGCGGATCCCGTCGCGGATCGCATAGTAAAGCGCGACGGCGCGTTCGAGTTCAGTGCCACCCGGATCGTGCGCCGCGGCATAGCGGAGGACCTCCGGATGGTCACTATCGACGATTGCCGTGGGAGCAAGGCAGTCAGCGGCATTCAGGGGCAGGGGCATAGTCACAGTCTCAATGTGGAAGGAAAGCGGAGAGCGCGTCAGGCCGCGCTGTCCTCATGTTCAGTCGCCGCTGGCTTTTGACCAAGGTGTTCGTAGACGCGTTCGAGACGCTCCTGTCCCCAGTAGAGTTCGTCGCCGACAATCCAGGACGGCACCCCGAATACTCCCGCAGCTTCCGCCTGCATCTGCAGCGTGTCGTGCAGCGCGCGCCCCTCTCCGGTCAGATACCTGTCAAAGCCATCGAGCTCGAAATCGCAGTCCACCAGTAACGTCCGCAGCTGCGCTATGTCTTCTACATCCAGCTCACGGCGCCAGAAAAGCTCGAACAGGCGGTCGTGGAAGCGTCGGAAATCACCCTGCTGGCGCGCGAAAAGGAATGCGATGTGGGCCAACGAACTGTCGAAAATGCGCCGCGGTCCCCGCACAATGAGCCCGCGTCGACTCGCTTCCCGGCGGCAGTCCATGTAGGAATAACGCACCCGCCGCCACTGGTGATCATTGCGCGTGCCGACCGTGTCGCGTCCGTCGTCGCCGAGTTCCGCAACCCCCAGATACTTGTCGATCTGCAGGGTGTACGGCACCCACTCCACGCTCACCCCGGGCAGCGCGCTCAGCTGCCAGGTGGCCTGCTGCGCGAGATACGCATAAGGACTTTTGTAATCAAAGTAGTGAGTGATCCGCACCCGGCTCATTCCCCCGCTGCGGCTTTGACATGTCGCGCAATTTCCTCGTGCGTCGCGAACCACACGCCCGGGCGACTTTTCATGTACGTCACGAGGCGATCCATCATCTGCATCCGGTAGCGATGGCCAATCACCTGGGGATGCAGGGTAAGGATAAACGTGGTCCCCTCTTCGTAGGCGCCGTCAAATTCTTCTTTCCAGATTGAATACACGTCCTCAGCATTACGGATGGACACATGTTTGCTCGGCCAGTTGATCTGAAACAGCGGCCAGTCGTCCAGAATCCACTCCACCGGCAACTCGACCAGCCCGGTGTCCTGGCCCGACGCCATGAACGCATAGGGGCGGTCGTCGGCCATCATGCTGCTCTCGTACAGAAAGCCCATCTCTTTGACGATGCTGATAGTTGACGCCGTCAGGTCCCACGCTGCAGAGCGAAACCCGACAGGCTTGCGCCCGACGTGACGTTCAAAAATCGCGAGGGCCTGCGCGTAGATATTGCGCTCTTCAGCGGCGCTCAGGCGCATCTGGTTTTCGTGTACATAGGAATGAAAGCCAATCTCATAACGCGGCTGATCACGCAGCTGCTTGATGACTTCAGGATGCAGTTCCATCGACATGGCAGGGATAAAGAACGTCGCCGGCAGCTCGTGCTTGCGCAGAAAATTGAGCACCCGCGGCATGCCGGCACGCGCGCCGTACTCGCCGCGCGACATGTAGGAAGGACTCGACTGCTCCTGGAATCCGATCCAGACCGGCTCGGTGTCGAAATCGAACGAAAAACTCACCGCCACACGCGCACCATCCGGCCAGGAGGGCGGCGTGAGATCGCGGCCGGCGCGCACCGTATTCACGTGAGACACGATCTCCTCAGGCGTCCATTGCCAGATCGGCCGATCGTGCGGCGTACCGCTGTGGTCGTGCGCGAAAGCGATCCCGGACAGCGTGATGGACAACAGAACGAGCAGCGAAAACATGCGCGGATGACGTCGCATCAGGGAACCTCACAGATTGAGTTTTCAAAGTCGGACTCTATGGTGCCATAGTCATCCCTTCAGAGGCCGGCTCGGGCTGCAGCCGCATGCCGCCAGATACAAGGACCCGCACTGATGCGCATCATGACAACCATTCCACAGCATCATCTGGCCGCGAGTCAGGCGGCCGCTGCCGCAGCTGAGGCGCAGGGCTACCATGGTGTGGTTACCCTGGAAAATCGCCACGATCCCTTTCTGCCGCTGGCGGTCGCGGCAACGGCCACCGCCAGGCTTGAGCTCGCGACCGGCGTCGCGATCGCATTTCCGCGCTCGCCGATGGTCACGGCGAATCTGGCTTGGGATCTCAACGCCGCGTCCGGAGGGCGTTTTGTGCTCGGGCTTGGACCCCAGATCCGCGCGCACAATGAGAAACGTTTCAGCGTGCCCTGGACGGCGCCCGTGAGCCGGATGCGCGAGTACGTTCAGGCCCTGCGCGCTATCTGGCAGACCTGGCAGCAGGGCGAACCTCTGCGCTACCTGGGTGAGCACTACCAGTTTTCCCTGATGCCGCCGAATTTTGTGCCAGAGCCGGTGCCGCATCCGCCGCCCCCAGTGACGCTGGCCGCGGTTGGAAAAGCCATGCTGAGCCTCTCCGGAGAAGTAGCCGACGGTGTGCGCCTGCACCCTTTCTGCACGCGCCGCTATTGCGAGGAAAGCGTCTTACCCGCCCTCCAGCGCGGCCTCGCGAAAAGCGGCAGATCGCGCGCGCAGTTCGAGATCAGCGGTGGCGGCTTCGTGGCCACCGGACCGGATGACGAAACCGTCGACCGTATGTTGACCTGGGTGCGCCAACGGATCGGGTTTTACGCTTCGACCCCTGCCTACTGGCCGGTATTGGAAACCGAGGGGTATGGTGCGCTCGGTCCCAAGCTTAACCAGATGACCAAAGCCGGACGCTGGCAGGATCTGGCCGCGGCCGTACCCGATAGCCTGCTGCATGCGTGCACCGCGATCGGCCGCCATGACCAGATCAAAGACGCGTTGGACCACCGTTTTGGTGGCCTCATTGACACGGTTCTAGCCAGTGCCAGCTACGAGATGCCGGCGGATCTACCGCCGGACCTGATCCAGGACCTCAGCAGGATCGCGGTGCCGTTCAAAGGCTTCGCCAAAGACAACGGCACCCGCTAACTCAAAACAGATCGTCGGCGATCGCCTCCAGCCCGTCCTGAGCGCAGGCGTGGTCACTCTCCTGGGTCGGCGCACCGGATACCCCGAGAGCACCAATTGTGCTGCCCTCCCAAGTCACAGGAACGCCACCGCCCAGCATGAGCAGTCCGTCGATGGTCTGCAGAGATGCAAGTTCAGGGCGCTCCGGCATGGCCTGCGCCAGCGCCAGCGTGGCCTGGCGCAGCGCCGCAGCCGTGCGCGCTTTCGCGAGTGCGACGTCCCAGGTGAAAAATCCCGCGAGCTCATCGCGCACTGCCGCCTGCGGATGGCCGGCGCGATCGACAACGACAACCGAGACCTGAAAATCTCTCGCACGGCAGGCCGCCTGCGCGGCCGTGGCGAGCTTGAGGGCCAGGGCCGGTTTCAGGCTCGCACTGCGTGCTATCGGCTCGTCATCGGTTGCCGCAGCGCTGAGCACAACGACTGACAGAAACAGACCGGCCAGTACGCCCGCGGCGCTCCCGCATTTCACGCGATGGTCACCGCATCATTCGGCTGCACCCGGATGGTGCCCTGCTCGGCGATGTAGTCGCGTACCAGATCGTAAACCGGCGGCCCCTCGGTGCCTTCCTGCACCGAAGCCCATCCTGAGACGACGTAGTCTTTTTCCGCTTCTATCATTGCCCCATCCCGGGTTCGCGTCAGCGCCTCGATCCGCTGCCCGCGGGCCGCAGTCGCACGCAACCGGAACCCGAGCCCGCCGACCCGCACCATGTCACCGCCCTGCTGATAGTAGGGATCAGGGTTGAACAGGTTATCCGCCACGTCCTCAAGGATGGCCTTGAGCTGTGCCCCTTTCATGGTGCTGCGATAGGTCGCGGGGTAGGTAATCGCGGTCTGGTTGTAGACATCATCGAGCGTTATAGACTGGCCCGGCAGCAGACTTGCGCCCCAGCGGAAACCCGGGGACAGCGCGATCTCCGCATCCCTCCGCTCCAGCAGCGCGGCGCAGATGACGTCATCGAAGGTTCCGTTGAGGTTCCCGCGTCGGTACAAGAGGGACTCCGTCTGTCCCAGAACGCGGTCAATTACCCCTGCGTGAGGCGCCCGGATGGCTGCCACCAGTTGCTCCATCTCCCGATCGGGTTCGATAGCGTCCGCAAACACGGGGATGAGTCGGTAGCGGAAGTCGCGAACCCCGTCCGTGCCGACATCCAGATCCAGCCGCGAGAGAAACTTGCCATGCGAGCCTGACGCGACAAGCAGTGTCTTTCCGACCTGCACCACGGCTGGCAGCGCATCATGCGTATGTCCGGTCAGCACCACGTCAATGCCGTCGACGCGCGAGGCCAGCTTGCGGTCGACGTCGAAACCATTATGACTGAGCAGCACCACCAGCCCGGCACCTTCGCTCCGAGCTGCGGACACGGTGTCCCGCAGCGCCTGCTCACGCACGCCAAACGACCAGTTCGGGATCATGTAGCGAGGATTCGCTATCGGCGTGTAGGGGAAAGCCTGACCGATCACAGCAATCCTGACGCCGCCCTTATCGAACCACGCGGTGGCCGGAAATACCGCCTCATCCCACTCGGTGTCAAAAACATTGCTCGCAAGAAAGGGAAAGCCGAGTGTCTCGATCAGCTCCTGAACCCGCGCTTCACCATAGGTGAACTCCCAGTGGGCGGTCATAGCATCCACCCCGAGAGCCTGCATGACCTTAACCATATCGCCGCCCCGGGTCTCCAGCGCGGTGTACGAGCCCTGCCAGGTATCACCACCGTCCAGCAACAGCGTTTGTTCCGGGCGATCGGCGCGGATCCGCTTGATCAGAGTGGCCAGACGGTCGACCCCTCCTACCCGTCCGTAGCTGGCGGCCAGCGCGCTGAAATCCTCGCTGCTGAGCGCGTACGCAAGCGCACTGCCGACATCCACGTTGAACTGCTCCAGAAACGCGCGCCCGGTGATGTGAGGCGGCAGCCCCGCCACCTCACCAACGCCGATGTTGACCGACGGTTCACGGAAGTACACCGGCTGCAGCTGGGCGTGGAGATCTGTCAGATGCAACAGGGTCACCTGCCCCAGGTCAGAAAAGTTCAGCAGGTCATCCAGCTGCAGCGCCTGCCTGGCGAGCGCTCGACGAGGGTCTGAAAACACCGTACCGCCGGCGCCAAGCGCCAGCGCGAGCTGTAGAAAGTGCCGTCGCTCAAGCATGCGCGAGTCCGGTCAAGCGCAGACAGCGCAGTTCAATTGCGCACCGAAGGCGTCTCGACCGGCAGACCGCGGGCGCGCCAGGCCAGATAAAGCTCGAGGTTCACGTACTCATCCGAGCCTGCCGGGTAAGGTTCGGAACGAACGTCACGGTTACAGCCGATGATGCGTCGATGCAGCGAGCCGAGCGTCTGCCATTTCAACCGGTAGGTCGGGAATCCGTTGGACATGCCCTGGGACAGCTTCTGCGCGCGCAGCATATTGCCGTGGTTGCGCTCGTGACAGTGGATGCAGGCCATATCCAGCTGCCCTCGGCGCTTCTCGTAAAACTCCTTACCCGCGTCAAAAAAAGGCTCAGCATCACCATCGACTACCGGCGAGACCGGCATCCCGTGCGACTGATGCTTGACATAGGTCGTCATGGCCAGCAGCGGCTCAGATTCCCAGTCCCATGGCGCAACGTTCATGCGTTCGCTGAGGCACTGGTTGATGCGCTGCTCTACGTTGATCAGCTTGCCGCGCTCTGGCGCGAGCACTGGATATCTGGCGCCCACCCCGCGCATGGATTCTGTCGCGTCGCCATGGCAGCCGGCGCAGCTCTCGCCTCCGCTGCCGAGCGCGGTGTCCCACAGTTCCGCACCCTTTTCCACCCAGATGAACCCGGAGTTCTCAAACTCGTCATCCTGCATCGCCCGGGTTTCCGCCGCGGCGTAGGTGTATCCACTACGCCGTCCGTCCACGGCGTATTCACCCCAGTCTTCGGCACCTGCGGTGCAGTAGACGCCGCTCATTACCAGCAACAGACTGACGCCTCTCAGAAAAGCGCTGCGGCGACTCATTGGACTACGAACTTGGAGCTCGCCGTGGCCGTATCGCCGCTGTCATCAGTCCAGGAGAAAGACAGCTCACCGCTCTTTTCCGCCACCACGTAGAACGAGAGGTAAGGGTTGGCGGAAATAGCCGGATAGAGCTTGGCGCTGAACACCACTTCTCCGTCCAGACTGCACTCGAACTGGTTGATGATCATGCGCGGAATCTTTTCCCCACTTGCTTCGTCCTTGCGCTGCCCGGACTCCATCTTGTGCGAGACGAGCGCTTTCACTTCGAAAGGCTCGCCTTTCTTGACCTTCTTAGGAACTTTGACTCTGGGTTTATCCACCGGTGCCTCCCCGTCTCAGCCGCCACAACCACCAATCGTAACTTTCACTTCATTCGCTGTACGCCACACCCGGCCATCGGACAGCTCCGCCACAGCAACCACCTGCTGTGTTTTCGCGAGCCGGATGCGGGTCGAGGTCTTGGCCAGACCGGCACGCGGGGTGAAGTTGAACGTGATGACCTCCGGCGTCGGATTGTCCATGGCGAAAATATG
>Ga0181582_10005010_pt1 | contig 10680 bp, 6 predicted proteins | sample 071ome_32_FD_132438 | JGI IMG/M metagenome (GOLD analysis project Ga0181582, IMG submission 132438) | Coastal salt marsh microbial communities from the Groves Creek Marsh, Skidaway Island, Georgia - 071405AT metaG (megahit assembly) | ecosystem: Environmental > Aquatic > Marine > Intertidal zone... | reverse complement strand
TGCGTGCGACTTGGCGCCGCTTTGGATATGGTCCGCATACGCCGTCGGTATTCGAATACAACCAACTCGAACTTTTACTCTGGTGGGGCCCACAAATAGCAAATGGATCGTGGAAGGCAGTAGGACATCACAACGTTTCCCTGGCGTATCCAAAGCTGTGTCGAGCCACAGCACTCAAAATGGCTCTTGGCTCACACTTACATCAAAAGAATTAAGTGAGAGACGCCCTTTATACGCTTACATACTGAAATGTTTCTGGATAATTTGGTTGGAATAGATTGGATGTTGGTTCTGAAGAGAAGTTGTTGGGCTTTTGGTAGTCGATATGTGGGTGCGGCAAGGCATACTTTCTTGTTGCCTTGTGGGGGATTCCTTGGTGGACTTGGTTCCATCTTAATCCTGGAAAAAATCCTATGCTGAATTTGCGTTGCATCTTGATGGCGGCAGTCGTGTGTTTGACTGGTGGTTTGAACGGTGAAAATTGGAATGCCTTTCGTGGTTCCGATGGCACCGGTGTCAGTGCTGAATCCGATGTGCCTTTGTCCTGGTCGCAGGAAAAGAACATTGCATGGAAGATTGAGTTGGCGGGGAAGGGGACTTCCTCTCCTATCGTAAACGCCGGTCGTATTTTTGTGACCACTCAGTTGGAGAACAATGATCTTCAAGTCCTGGCCTATGACTTGGAAGATGGCTCCCTGCTTTGGAGTCGTAAGATCGGCAATGGTCGACTGCCCACTCACGAATTTCATAATATGGCCACCCCGACTCCCGTCACCGATGGAAAGCATCTTTGGGTGTTTTTCGGGACAGGGGATCTGGTTTGCCTGACCGCTGACAGGGGAAAGGAAGTCTGGCGTCGAAACTTGCGCACGGAATACGCCGAATATAACACGAACCATGGCATGGGGAACTCTCCGATTCTGCACGATGGAACTCTGTTTGTGGCCTGCATGCATCAGGGGCCTTCCTACTTGATCGCCATCAACGCCGCCAACGGTGAAACCCGCTGGAAAGTAGATCGCAATTTTGAGGCTCGCGATGAAGGGAATGATTCGTATTCCACCCCGGTGTTGATCGATGTGGACGGGGATGCTCAAGTGGTCCTGTCGGGGGCTGAAAGTCTGAATGCCTATGATCCCAAGACCGGAAAGGAGATCTGGCGATCGGGAGGGATGGAAGTCCCGCACCCCTACGGGCGCACCATTTCAGGCCCCACTGCCGGGGCTGGTAAAGTAATCACGGTGGCCTCTGGTTTTCGGAATCAAGGTTATGTGATAGGTGTCACCCCCAGGAAAACCGGGGTGAGCGTCCCGGTTGAGCGTGACTGGACGCAGAAGCGTTACGCTCCCGACTGTCCGACACCGGTTGTTTATCAGGGTAAGATTTACACGATCCGTGACGATGGTATGGCTTCCTGCCTGGATCTTGAAACCGGTGAAGCTCACTGGCAGGAACGTTTGTTCGCTGAAAATGTCAAGGTTTCACCTGTTGCCGCCAACGGTTACGTATACTTCACGACCGGTCGAGCGAACACGAAAGTGGTCAAGGCTTCCGAGAAACTCGAGATTGTTTCCACCAACGAGTTGAACGAGGAAACCCTTTCCACTCCTGCGGTCAGCCAGGGGAGCGTGATTGTTCGCACTTTCGATCACTTGTATCGAATCAAGTAGCCCGGCTATTTGACCGTGATCAACGCTTCGATCCAGTCATGAAGTTTGACGGCGTCGGATGCAACATCAGCGGTGACCAAGTAGGTTCCCGGAGTGGCCGGAGTCCTGACGCTTACTGATAGCTTTTTGGTTTCACGTGAGGGAATGGTCAATTGCCCTTCCTTGCTCAGGACCTCGAGTCCGTTCCATCCCCGGGGTGTGATGGTAAAGGTTCGTTCTTTGGGAGAATGGTTGGTGATTCTTACCTCGAGATTCTGAGTTTGACTCGGATTGGCATCCACACCGTAGGGATAAAAGACCGCCCATTGTTCATCGATGCCGTAGTTCAGATCATCCCAGGGAAACAGTTCGTCCAGCGTGGCGGCTCGTTGCCGGTATCTTGATTCGAGATAATCCAGTTCTTCTCTTGAAAAGCGAAAAATGTAAGGGATGTGCTCGTTAATGATCCAGGTGTTGTCCGGCATTTCACGGAGCATGCGCATGCATCGAAAATAGCCGGTGTCCTCGTGCATCAGGTTACGATTGAGCAGGCAATAATCATCCAGCCCCGAAGGCGCAAAGGAATCGCCTACGAAAAAGATGGGATCTTCGCCTGGTTTTTGAACGAGTAATGCTCCGTGGTAAAACGTTTGTCCCGGGTAAAAGTGGAAGGTGAATTTGAATTCGCGCCATGCCATGTCCGTGCCGTCTTTCATGGAGATGATTTCCGGGATGGCGTTGGCGGTCAGGGCAGGGATGTGATAGGCGCCGGGTTGTTTCAAAACGTCTGCGTATTCGTTGGTGGCATAGACGGGGCAATTGAATGTGTCAGCCGCCTTCTGGACCATGTCGGTATGGTCATCGTGGATGTGGGTGACAAAGATGCCTTCCACTTTTTCGATGAGACCGCTGGTGATCAGGTTTTGAACTTCATCGATGACGCGTTGATTGCCGCAGTCCAGGAGGAAGGCAAATCCGTCTTTTGAAATGATCAGCCGTGAGGTGGAGAAGCCCTTGATCCATTCCGGCGTCTGCACGTGAACCGAGTAAGGCATGAGTTCCACCGCATCCTTGGAACCTAGCACACGCTCGCCACACAAACGCATGCGATCTTCCTTGAAATACCAGTTGAGTGCATTGGTGGACAGGTAGTTTTTGTAAACGGATTGAACACGGGCGATCAATTTATCGATGGACTGAGTTGGTGTTTCAATCACCGGTCCTCGAGCGGGGATGAGCAGGTCGGGTTTAAGCGCCTTGATTTTTTCGAGGCTGGAGACCAACGCGCCCAATCTTCCGGCATATCCATGATAACCGCGAACATTGGCTTCCGGGATGGCGTCTTGCAGGCTGTAAAGGTCGATTAGTTTGCCATCTCCAAAAATGAGGTCCCCCGTGAAGATGACTTTTTTATCGTCGATCTCCGTCAGGTAGGACACTGCGCCCCGAGTGTATCCGGGGGTCTCGATCACCGAGCATCTGAGCCCGTGCCATTCAATGGTTTCTCCGTCTTTCACCCAGCGAGTGACAGGGAGGGGAGTTGCATTGACTTTTGTTGTTTGTTGATCGTAGTCATGAAATCGTTTGGTGGTGAACTCATTCCAGTAAGCCTGTGGGTTTTCGAGCCAGCCGCGTTCGGCTTGCGGGGCCGCGATCGGTGTGCCTTTCGCGAATTTTCGGGCAGGTGAAACGACATCACGTCGACCGTGTGTCAGGAGGGCCATCTGTGGTTTGGAATCACTAGTTCGGCGGTGGGGGGCGTAAACCATGATCACGCCGGACTCCGATTCCACTTTAACGCTGTTGATGGGGCCAGCTTGAAAACTAAGATGCGGAGTCAGGTTGGCTGCCTGGATGAGTGAACACCCAGACACAGCCACTCCACAAATCCACTTTAATAGAGATTTCATATTACGACGGAATTCAGTGTGATGGTTGAAAGGCGCGGCCTAAAACTCGAACGCATAGATGGTGGTGCTTTCGAATGTGTCTCCGGGACGCAGGATGGTGGAGGGAAATTCCGGATGATTCACCGAGTCCGGATAATGCTGTGTTTCCAGGCAAAACCCGCGCGGATTGCCGGTGTAGAGCTGGACGCCTGGTTGATCGGTGTGAACTTTCATGACGCGACCACTGACGGGTTCTTTGACGGTTGCCGTGTGCACGACGCTCCTGCCTCCACCGGTAATGATATAGTTGTGATCATACAGGTGTGGTCTGGGTTGGGTGTCGTCCGTGCGTTCTCCGATAGGGTGAGGCTTTCTGAAGTCCAGAGCTGTGCCCTCCACAGAACCTATTTTGCCAGTGGGGATCAGTTGCTGGTCCGCCAGCGTGTAAGTCGCCGAGTTGATCCACATTTCATGGTTTTCAAACCCGCCTTGGTCGGCGAGGTTGAAATAGGCGTGATTCGTCAGGTTGATCGGGCTGGGTTTGTCGGTTTTGGCCGAGTAGATGAGTTTGACCTCGTTGGCATCGGTCAGGACATAAGTGACACTCACCTTCATGTTGCCGGGGAATCCTTCTTCACCGTCTTTGGCCTCATATGTCAGCCGAACTGCGGAGGCATTGTCTTTCAACGGCATGGGATCCGCTTTCCAGACAACCTTGGCGAATCCCTTGCGTCCGCCGTGGATGTGATGTGGGCCTGCATTGCGGGTGACTTCATGTTCTTTACCGTCGAGCGTGTATTTGCCGTGAGCGATGCGGTTGGCGAAACGACCGATGACCGAGGCGGAAGGGAAACCTTTTACGTATGGTTCCAGTGATTCCTCGCCCTGGATCACATTCAGGTGACCTCCTTTTCCGTTTGGGATGTTGATCGCGGTCAAGGTCGCTCCGTATTCAATGAGGCGAACTTCCATTCCGTTGGCATTGCGTAGAATGAATTGCTGCACGCTGGTGCCGTCTTCGAGTTTTCCAAAAACACGACCTTCGAGTCGACTGAAGGCTTCCGTTCCGACCGGCGTGAGAGATTTGTCCTGATTGTTTGTGGATGATGAATCGGCTGACATATTTAATTGGAGGGCCGCGATGGCCAATGTTGTGATAATGATGTTTTTCATGGAATTTGTAGTAATTCAGATTCGGTCCAGGGATACTGGCGTTCTTGTGTTTGTTGACGAATTTGGGTGATCGCAGGAGTTTCTACTGGGTCCGCGTCATGTCCCCAAGCCTGACGGATGAATGTTAAAATGGTGGCGATTTGTGCATCTTCCAACGCCGCAATGGGTGGCATTTCCGCCAGGATTTCGGGCGGGGCATATTGTTTGTTTCCAACCTTGATGGGCCCCTGTGCTCCCTGCAGCACAATGCGTGTCAGTCGTGCCGTTGAACCGGTCACCCACTGGGAGCCACGCAAGGGAGGAGCTTGCGCTTTCATTCCTTCGCCCGAAGCTCCATGACAGCCCGCACAGATCATTTGATAGAGTTGTTCGCCTTCGGAAGATGTGGCTGGTTGGTTTGATTGCTCAGTTCGGCGCTTTGCCGATTGCATGGCGGATTCATAGTTTTTGTGGCCGGGCCACACCAAATGATTGGCGATATCCTGCACCAGCTCGATGTATGGAGAATCGGTTGAGCGGGTCAATCGATCGAGTGCAGATGACTTTCGGTTGAGGATGAACGGGGAATGGAGAGTTGAGATCAATTGACCGCGTATGCCCCTCAGTATGGCTTGCGTTCGCCATGCCTGCGTTTCGGGTTGGTTGGCAGCCAGATCCAGGAGGATATCCAATTGTGTCGCATTGGCGGATGCGGTTACCGCTTCGGCGAGGGATTGGGCGAGCTGAGTGTATCCCGGTTGAGGCTCAATCCAATCGGACCGCGAGAACAGTAGTTGAATGAAATTGAGTTCCCAATCCTGTAACCCGCTCATGATCGCTTCCCGGATCAGGTAAGCACCCGCATGCTGTGTTGCGATGTCGCTCAGGAGAGGGAGGGAATTGGGTTGGGGTAAACTGCCCGCCGTGAGAGCGGTTTGGAAGATGACGTTTTGATCGGGTGAAGTCTTGGTGGTTTCCAGTTGTGTCAACAGTGAAGCGGTTCGTTCGGGGGTATGCTGACTCAAAGATTCCGCGACTCGCATGGCTGCAATCTGAACGCGCGGATTGGCGTGCCGGGTGGCTTGCAGGATGGTTTGCCACACGTCTTCAGCAAATGGTCCGGGTTTCAGGTCCCGGGACGAATCGATTTCTTTGACAATCACCGTTCGGTGGCTGGGTGGAATCTCCTGCTTGAACGCAACCAACAATCCTTCCAAGGTCCATAATGCATGTTCAATGCCCACCGCTTGGATTGATGTTTTGATCAGCTTTTGCAACTCGGGCACGACCGATCTGTCTTTTCTTTCCACGAGTAACCTCTGTGCGGTGTCGCGCGTCCAGCCGTCCTTGTGTTCGAGGAGCGCCACCAATTGGTTGTTGTTCAAGCTGGAGAGCAATGAAGGTCGACGCACTTTTCGGGTCGTATCCGTGATGCGATAAATGCGTCCAAGATGGATGCCTTTGTCCAGCCCGCGGGCGATGGTGTCTTTGCGGAGATAATCCGTCATGAACATGCCGTACTGGGCCACGCCCCGATACATGTCCAGCAGCCAGAGTGTTCCATCCGGACCATTGTAAATGTTCACCGGACGAAATCGTTCATCCGTGGAGGCGATGAATTCCCGGTCGTCATAGGCCTGGACTGCCGAAAGGTTCAAGGGGCTTTCGGTCACGATGTTTCGTTTGACGATGTTTGCGGCCGGATCGCAGACGAAAGCGTTGCCAATGAAGCTGGGATCATATTGATCCCCCCGATAGATCAATGGACTGCATGATGAAGCAAACACATGCAGGTGCCCGCGTTCATCCAGTACATCCGGGAGGTAGCCACGGTTGACGGCCGTGTTCATGCGGGTGGTGTAAACGCGTTGATCCGTTGCAACGAACAAATTGAGTCCCGCCGTTGATGGATAATGCTTGTTCCTTCCCATCCTGTTGGGAGGCGCAAAATCTCCCAGCAATTGGCTGTTGTTGACGTTGTAGAGCAGGCGGCCGTGGAGGTCTTGTGTCATGCCCCATTGTCCGCGTTGTTCGGTTTTTTCTTTGACCCACTTGCCATCCACCAGTCGGTAACGCCAGGGTGATCTGCCATTGTAGATCCAGTTGTCCATGGCCAGCATGAGTCCGTTGGGAGCGTGTTCGATGTTGCTGCGGCCGTAGTTGGCATCGATCAGGAGACGGAGATCCGCGTGACCGTTTCCGTTTGTGTCCTGGGCAAATTGAAGGGTGTAATCTTCCACGAACAAGACCCCGTTGTGCGTGGCGAGCACGGCGCGGGGCACGATGAGTCCGTCGATGAAAACCGTGGCCCGGTCCATGACGCCATCCCCGTTTTCATCATCCAGTTTGGTGATGCGTCCGATCGGTTCCCGTTCGCCGGTTCGATCCAGATCCAGCATGAAACTGCGCATCTCGACCACATAAGCCGAACCGTCCGCATCAAAGGACATGGCCACTGGTTCCTGGATCATGGGATCGGAAGCAGCCACCTGCATCTTGAAGGGATGGGGCAGTGTCATGGTTGACAGGGATTGAGCCGGGCTTCGCACCGGGGAAGGGGGTGGTGTGGGGAGGTCCTTGCGAAGGTCTTGTGTCTCGTTGCCGGTGGCGCCGCTCATGTTGGTTTTCGGGAGCGTTTGTCTCAGTCCATCCAGTAAGCGGACAGCATCCAATCGATCCGATGGCGCCTGCATGAGCCAGGACTCAAACCATGTGCTTGCTTGCCTGCTGAATTCCTCGGGTGTCAACGCACCGTCGGCGTTCGTGTCCAGAGCCACAAAGAAACCCAAAAATCGATTGGGCAGCATACTGCGCGATGTGGTCTGACGACCGCTCGTTCCCGCGGTCAATAACGCCGGCATGTGGTTGAGGAATTCCGCTTGTGAAACCGGGGATGACGGGGTGACATTCAATCGTTTTGCCCAGTCCCGGATCACTGTATTCCATTCCGAACTTTCCAGTTGCTTATCGCCATTCTGATCCCCTTGCGTCAGCCATGCCTGCACGATGGTTTCCTCGGGGGAGACAAAAGAACGTCGCCGGCTGGAGGTCTCATTCCGTTGAGCGCGCAGGATTGACGGCATGGCCGTCAACACGCAGGCAACGAGAATAAGAAGCCGAAAGGTCATGAACAGGTAGAGGGGCAATCGGTGATTGAAAGACGACAATCTTTTAAAAAGGTGTCACGCCCTTGGTGCGCATTTGGATGCCGAATACGGATTTGCTGGCAGTGATGAACAGAAGGTCCTTGTTTTTTCCTCCGAAGGTGACGTTTGCCGTCCAACCTCCCGGGACCGGGATATGTTGGATTTTCTCTCCTTTCGAATTGAAAACCGTGACGCCGCGTCCGGTGAGATAGACGTTTCCTTCATTGTCGATGGTCATGCCATCGGATCCCAGCTCGCAGAACAATCGTTTGTTGGTCACGCTTCCGTCTGCCTGGATGTCGAACGCGTAGGTTTTGCGTCCACCGATGTCGGCTACGTAGAGGATCTTTCCGTCCGGAGTGCCGATCAACCCGTTGGGCTGCTTGAAGTCATCGGCGACACGGACTGGTTTCACCGCTCCTTTTTGAAGGAAATACAGGTGTTGTCCGTCCTGCTGCATGGCGGGATCGCGTTCCCAATAGTTGCGTGGGTACAGCGGATCGGTGAAATAAATGCCTCCGTCCGGGCGGATCCAAAGGTCGTTCGGGCCGTTCATGAGCTTGTTGTCATAGTTGTTCAAGATGACCGTATGCTTTTTGTCCGGCGCGATGGACCAGAGTTCATTCTTGCCATCGGCGCATGCCCAGAGGTTGCCGTCTTTGTCAAAGAACGTGCCGTTGGATCGTCCGGCAGGTTTCAACCAGTCGGAGAACGATCCATCATTGGCGTCCCATCGAACGATGCGGTCGTTGGGTTGGTCGGTGAAGAAGACGTTTCCATGTTGGTCTGCGGAGGGGCCTTCGGTGAAGCTGAAGCCGTTGCCGAGTTGCTCGAGTTGCGCGCCGGGAGCTGTGACTGGGGCCGCATCCTGCGCCTGTGTCAGAGGCAGGATTGATAAAAGCACACAGGGTGCCATCCATTGGTAATTAAAAAACGCTTTCATAGGGAACGCATGGATACTAACCGGACCGTTGAGTTGCGCAATATTTGATTCAGGGGGGAGAGAAATGACAAAGTCAGGAACCAACCGCTGACGCGGGATCCCGATGCATCGCGGATGTCCCTGCCATTTTTTAACAATCTCCTGATTGGTTTGATTGTTACTTGGAGTCGATTTGCCGAATAAAACTTGAGCCGTGTGGCTGAGTCTGGCAATAAGGGGCGGTTGCTCGGAATGATTTTTCGAAACACAACATCAAGACAGCATGAACACTGCCCAGGCACAGATGAAAGCTATGGACGGATTCCATCGGGATCTGTCGGCTTTATGCTGTCGTCTTGGGGATGACGTATCGTCGTCGATGTTTCCTTCCTCCATCAAGCTGGAGCAGGTGAAAGATCCGGAATCCTTCCTCGTATTTATCCACCAGTACGTGGAGCACATTCTGGTGCCAGTCGAACTTCCGGCTATTGTGTCAGCTACGACCTTGTGTTCCCGGAATGGCCTGCGCGAATTGCTGGATCTGGATGCGCGTCTTGGCAAGGATCCTTTCATGAAAGTGTTCGCTGAATCCAGTCGCACACTTGGGCGAAACCAGCTTCGCAAACTGAGAGGGCTGCACGATGTTCGGATTCTTGCCCGTTATCGGAATGCTGTTTTGGATGGGAAAGCTTTTGGTTGGCACTTGCTGGTTTATGGTATGGTGCTGCATATGTTCTCCATTCCGCTGAGGCAAGGGCTTGCCAAATATCAGATGCAGGTGCTGACCGGATTCGGAAACGCTGCCTGCCAATCCCTGCAATGGACGGAATCGGAATGGTTGGATGTCAAACGTCAGTTGGAATCCTTTCCCGTTCCCGCGCTCGAGGGATTGATTGCGGATAAGGATGCGGAAACTCCCTTATTGAGTATTGTGTAGTGGTCGTGCCCCGGGGGTGCTCTGGACTGCGGTGGCTCGACACCGCTTTGGATACCTCAGGGAAACGCCAGTGTATCCGATTTCTTCGTAGGCGCCCAATCATCCCCACAAAGCACCTGCTGGTTGAGGGGTGGATGCGCTTTGGTTTTTTGTTTGCTGCCTGAGAATTCGCACCGTATCCAAAGCTCCGTCGAGCCGGAAGCACTCCATAGGGCTGTTGGTTTATGCTAACTTTTTTTTCGATAGGTCAGGAACATTTCCGAACCCACGCGTCGGTGTTCGATGCATTTGAATGATGCTGCATCCGACAGCTTGCTGAATCCTTTTCCATCGCTGATGGTGGAATGAGTGTGCCCGCCATAAACAAGTGGGGCCACCGTCAGGTAGATCTCATCGACCAATTTAGCCCGAAACATGGCATCATTGAGTTTGCCGCCGCCTTCCAGGACGAGCCGCCGGATGTTCCAATGTTCATAGAGCCAGGCGACCAGTTTTTGAAGATGTACGGTTTCGCGGCCGAATGACAGGACCTCGACTTGGGGTTTGTTGGCGAATTGAGCGCCAAGGCGTTGCTTGCCTGATTGAGTGGTGGCGATCAGAATGGGAGAATCATTCATTTCAAACACCTTGCAGTCAGAGTTCAAGACGCCGGAGCCTGAGACCACGACCTTCCGGTGGCAGTCGTTCAATCCTGCGGCCACTCTCATTCGCTCATATCGTTTTCCACCCGTTCCAAGATCGATGGGGCCTGATTCAATGGTGTGACGTCCGCAGATGACCGCATCCATGGTGGCCCGGATGCGTAGTAATCGACGGTGATCGCGGTGGCTTCCAAAAGCAGCCATGGGGTCCATATCTTTTTGCAATCCTGCCTGAGTGGATGAACGATGCGGGCCGCTGACTTTTCCATCTGCAGTCATCAGCATGTTGACGGCGATCCATGGTTGATTGAACTTTGTGTTGGTGGTTGTGCGCATGATGGTTG
>Ga0181582_10005009_pt1 | contig 10680 bp, 7 predicted proteins | sample 071ome_32_FD_132438 | JGI IMG/M metagenome (GOLD analysis project Ga0181582, IMG submission 132438) | Coastal salt marsh microbial communities from the Groves Creek Marsh, Skidaway Island, Georgia - 071405AT metaG (megahit assembly) | ecosystem: Environmental > Aquatic > Marine > Intertidal zone... | reverse complement strand
GTGCCAACGCGTTCCACCTGATGCAACCGGCAATCAAGGGACACCAGCGCGTCGGTTAATACCGGCGATCCGGTTTCGATGGTATGCCAATTCACATGAGAAAACTTATCTTCGCCCGCATTACTGCGGCCAGCAAAAACATCAGAAATGGTGGATTGATGTGAGCGCAACATGTTTACGGCAAATGTTTTGTTGGCCTTTATCGCATCTGCCGCCGGGCTAAGATGATGGATACAAACCAACAACGTCGGGGCATCCATATCCGCAGACACCGATGACATTGCGGATACCGTTACCCCATTGCGCCCACCTTTGCCATCTGTTGTGACAACATAAACCGTTGTTCCTGCCGCGGACATTGCTGATAGGAATTGGTCACGAATTTCTGTCATAACGGCAATCCTCGTTTCTAAACCACGGATATGGTCAAGCAGATGTTATTCTGCCGCCATATCTTTAGGTTCATCAAACCATTGTCTAACTGCGCTGTCACCATGTTTTGTTTCTGCTTCATCGAGGACACGATCTGAAAGATCTGCCCCATCTTTAACAAAGCTAAGCGGACTATCCCAATCAAAATTGCGATAAACTGCACCGAGATGCGCGGTTGGCGGACTTTGGGCAAACAACTGAAAAGTTAGCCGGTGTCCAGCGTAATCAGAGTTCAACAGATCACGCGCATAGGCCATAAGCTTACGCCGATCTTCTGCGATCCATTTCTCATTAATGGTATAGAACTTTTCCATCCATGGACCGGTTTCTTCGGATTCAAAAGAAGCCACATTTGGGGTCACACAAATCTGCCCACCACAAAGCTCGCGAGTCAGATGCATCATTGTTGGTAAATTAGACATAGCGTGATAACGCCCCGTCATTAACAATGACTGATTTGGCATTAACAGGCCTGCTGGGGATTTTTCACCCAAGGCAATTGCCGCCGTTAAATGCGCATTAATACCTTCTCGCCATACCGCCAGCTGAGACATTTTCTCTTGAATTGCTGGTATTTTCTCAAGCCCAGTCTGGCGAATATTAAACATCGCGGTGCCGATCATTTGATCAGCCTGTTTCAAGGTTCGCTGAACAAAGGCAAAGGCCGAATACCGGTGCAAAGTGGCACGAATAAAAGTAGCCGCCTTTGTATGGCGATAGAACAACACATTTTCCCAAGGCACGAGGACATTATCAAAAATGACCATGGTGTCTACTTCATCAAATTTATTTGATAGAGGATAATCCCGGTGATCAGAGCGTGGACAACCCCCACGCGCACCAGCAAATCCAGTGCGGCAGATAAACTTCAGGTTAGGGGAGTTCAAATCACAAATAAACCCAACAGCATAATCTGAAAGGGCGCTATCACCCCAATTCGCAATCGTTGGCTTTGTAAAGGCCTGATTAGCATAAGCGGCGGCGGTTTCAAATTTAGCCCCGCGCACAACAATACCAGCATCGGTTTCCTTTACCACATGAAGCAGCATATCTGGGTCTTGATCTTGAGGCGCCAAAGACCGATCACCTTTAGGATCCGTATTCGCAGAGACATGAAAAGGGTCTTCTTTTAAGACCTTAAAGATATGGTTTTCAATATTCTTTGAAAATTGGGGGTCAACCTCATTTAGCACATCCTGACCATCATAGAGCGACCACATCTCACCCACGGTTTCATCACCTACACGGGTAACAACGCCGCCCACATCCTCGAGCACAGCATCAGTTGCACGGCGTTTGTCCCACCAATCTTGTTGGGTGAAGGGCAAAGCATTTCCGATCGCGTTGACCTCATCGCCATCCCGGGTCGTCATAATGTCGCGAGTGGCTTCTTCATGCGCCATATCGTAGATACGCGCCCGAATATCAACCAAGGGTTTGAACATAGCATGTGTGGTCACATCGTTAACGCGCTTACCATCCATGTAAACTTCACGGTTGCCGCGAATCGAATCTTTATATTCATTTCCTGTTCTGATCATAGTGCTGTCCTCATCTCTGACATAATCATAAGCCTAATTTTGAAAAAGACTGGCCATTAGGCAAGCATGAATATTCAATCTATTAGTTAGTTTATACCTAATTTACAGATGATGAAATTAGTTTTTAATGAGGATCAGACAAACATGATAAAATAAGATGTGATAATAACCCCACACTTGCCATCAGCATGACTTTTATGCACCATGGCAAAAATCATGAAGGCAGGGAATATGACAGACACACACGCTATTGATATTGTTTCCGTTACCAAAGTATATCCACATCGCACTGACCCTGTAGTGGCATTAGACAATATAAGCTTTTCAATCGGTGATAATGAGTTTTTCACCCTGCTAGGGCCATCAGGTTGCGGTAAGACCACCTTGCTGCGGATGATTGGCGGTTTTGAAGATATTACAAAAGGTCAGATTTTGTTGTTTGGTGATGACATCAGTAGGCTGCAGTCAAACCAAAGGCCGGTGAATACCGTGTTTCAGCAATATGCCTTGTTTCCACATCTGACCGTTTATGAAAATGTGGCTTTTGGCCTAAAGCGGCTTGGGCGTGATACAGATTTTATTAAAACCCAAACCCATGCCATGCTGGAATTGATCCGTATGGCGGAGTTTGCAGAGCGCAAACCATCACAACTTTCCGGTGGGCAACAGCAAAGGGTTGCGCTGGCACGTGCGCTTGCGCCGCAACCAAAGGTGTTACTTTTGGATGAACCTTTATCTGCGCTTGACTTGAAACTTCGCCAAGCGATGCGAGAAGAGTTAAAAGAGATTCAAAAACACACTGGCATCACCTTTATTTTTGTCACCCATGACCAAGAGGAAGCCTTAACCATGTCTGACCGCATCGCAGTCATGAGCAATGGTCAAGTTCAACAAATTGGATCACCAAAAGAAATCTACGACAATCCCACTAACATCTTTGTTGCTAATTTTATTGGTGAGGCCAACATCCTCAAAGCTAAGGTTACCGGCCCTGCCAAGTCACCAGCCAAAGCTTCAAAAGCCAAAGCAGCGGCAAAAGACCAAGTCAAACTTTGTGTTGATCTGGAATGCGGCATTAAAGGTTTGAATATTTTCTCTCAATCTCAGTTTCAAAAAGGCAAGCAGATCAATGTGATGATCAGGCCAGAGCGCATTCAGATTAAACCCCTTTCCCGTGGGCGCGGTAAGGTGAATACGGTAGGTGGTACGGTCAAAAGCATTTCTTATCTTGGCACAGATACCCAAGTGCAATTGCTGCTAGATGATGGGGAAAGCTTACTGGCAAGATTACAGAACACCATTGATGCCACCTCAAGTTTTGGGGTTGGCAATAAGGTGGAAATCACTATTCCAGAAATTGCTATCAGGGCGTTGTCAGAATAATGGCAGGTTGGATCACAAAAGGTGGCAACGGTGCCCAAACGTCCATCGTTGATGGCAAGCAGCATATTTTGTTGATGCCAGCATGGTTTGTGATTGGCATTTTGCTGGTCATCCCTGTTCTCGTGATGTTGATTTACTCTTTCCTCACCCAAGATTTCAGAGGCGGAGTGATATGGGAGTTCACGCTAGAGGCGTATGATCAGTTTTTTATCGATCGCGGCCTTTTTGGGGATGAACCTGCCCGCATTGAATGGACTTATCTTGGCATTTTCTGGCGGTCTTTTTTGCAAGCCCTATTTGCTATGGTGTTCTGCTTTCTCATTGGTTTTCCAACCGCATATTTCATTGCTACACGCGCCCCAAAGTCACGCTCATTCTGGCTGTTTCTCATCACCATCCCTTATTGGGTCAATTTGTTGATCCGGACGGTTTCGATGAAATTTCTTATCCGTGATACTGGCCCTCTTAACAATTGGCTTATGTCATGGGGGGTGATTGATGATCCGATCAGCATGATCAATACTAATTTTGCTATCCAGCTTGGCCTTTTTTATTCTTACTTGCCGTTCATGGTATTACCAATTTACGCCTCTATCGAACGCTATAATTTTGCTTTATCTGAGGCGGCGGCTGATCTCTATTCCAATCGCTGGACAACGCTGTTTAAGGTGGTAATTCCAGCGGTTAAACCTGGCATTATCGCCGGATGCATTCTGGTCTTTATTCCTAGCCTTGGGGCTTTCCTTGCGCCAGATCTATTGGGCGGGGCCAAGAATTTTATGATCGGCTCATTGGTCGAAGAACAATTCAAAGGGCAGTCAGGGGACTGGCCATTTGGGGCGGCAGTATCAATGATTCTATTGACGATTATCATGATTATCCTTCTGTTTTATGCCCGTGCCCAGAGCCGGGACAACAACGGAGGGCATTAAGATGGCAAAAACCTCACAACGCATCAGTTGGTATCCTGGCTTTAGGGAAATGGCCTGGCTTTGCCTGATTATTCTCTATGCGCCGCTTATCATTGTCATGGTCTATTCGTTTAACAATTCCCCTTCTATTACGGTTTGGAAAGGGTTTAGCCTTGTTTGGTATAATGAGGTGTTTTTCGGACCTGAAGCAGGGAAGTTCAAACAGGCTACGGTCAATTCACTGACAATTGCCATTTTAGCGGCCGTGACCTCAACCGTGATTGCTACCCTATCTGCGCTTGCAATGATAAGGGGGCGCGCTTTTCGTGGACAAGCGGTTACCTTTGGGTTGATTAATTTGCCCCTCATGGTGCCAGAAATTGTGACCGCAGTAGCTACATTAATCTTTTTTGCCTCTATTGGGTTTGAAAGAGGCCTGCTGAGTATTCTGCTAGCGCATATTGTGTTTTGTATTCCCTTTGCTTATTTGCCTATTGCTGCACGCCTACAAGGCATTTCAAATGTTTATGAACAGGCCGCACGCGATCTATACGCCACACCCGGTCAGACCTTTCGGTTAATCCTCTTTCCCATGATGTTGCCAGGGATTTTATCTGGCTTTTTGCTTGCCTTTATTATTTCACTAGATGATTTTATCATCACTAATTTTGTGAAAGGAGCAGGGGTAGAAACTCTCCCTACCGCTATTTTTGGCGCTGTAAAACAGGGAATTAAGCCGAATATTATGGCGATCTCAACCCTCATGTTAGCCGCTTCTATTCTGTTGGTAACGATTTCATATCTGATTAGCCGCATGGGCAATAATCGCGATTAATGCAAAACCGTTCATGCCAATTTCTGATTAGTTACTTTCTAATCAGTGCTTAATTAAATTTTCTTTTTCCAAATCGCACATTCAGATAAGGTAAAGAATGAAATTTGGAGTCGATATTCCGTCAGGCATCCAAAACATCTAATTTATGGAGGAAATAATGCGTAAAATTACTATGTCACTAGGGGCTGCGGCATTAGCTATGTCATTTGCCCAATCTGCGGCGGCAGAAAAACTGACCGTCTATCATTGGTTTGAATATATTCCACAAGAATTGCTGAATGAGTTCACTGCCGAAACAGGCATTGAAGTGGTTATGGATACCTATGATTCTAACGAGGCTTTATTTGCTAATTTGAAGGCCGGCGGGCTAGGCAGCTATGATGTTGCTGTACCCGGGGATTACATGGTCAAAATTATGAATGACGAGGGTATGTTGGATACCTTTTCTCCATCTGAATTGAAAAACTTTGGTAACATTATGGACCAATGGTTGGATGTTGATTTTGATATGGGACGCAAAAGCTCCATTCCTTATCAGTGGGGTTCAACCAGTTTCATGGTAGACCGTGATGTCTATTCTGGAAATATCCGCACCACAGACATTATTTTCAATCCACCCAGCGAGCTAAAAGGTAAAATCAATATCCTTGATACGGCTGGGGAAACCTTGGCTTTTGCCTCACTGCATATGGGTTTCCCTCAGTGTTCATCCGACCGTGCCCAGCTCAAAGAGCTTAGCGAGATGCTAGAAACTGCAAAGGCTGATTGGGCGTCTTTCAATTCTGATGGTGCCAAGGATGTGTTGTCATCTGGTGATGCCGCTGCAGGCATGATCTGGAACGGGTTTGGCGCCAAAGCAAGGGCTGAGCGTGCAAGCCTAGAATATTCCTATCCTGATCAAGGTTACATTGTATGGATGGATAATGTGGTGCTTTTAAAAGACGCTCCTAACCGCGAAGCGGCGTTGAAGTTCATGGACTTCTTGCTTGAGCCAGAAAACGCAGCTGCCGTAACCAACTATGCGCGTTACACCGCAGGCGTTAAAGGCGTTGAGGCATTCCTTGATCCAGAACTGGTAACCTCACCTGAAAACAATCCTCCTGGTGATGCTCCTGCAGGAACCTTTATCGAGGTTTGTGCCCCAGAAACACAGGCGCTTTATGACGCCATCTGGACACAACTGAAAAAATAATCTTTGGGAAGGCTCTGGTAACGGAGCCTTCCTCACCCTTATCGCGGTTCTTATGACAAAAGCCTTTCCTTTTCTGTCCGCTGTTGAAATCAAGAATGGTATCGTTAATGCCAGTCTTGATCCCGTTTCCCTTATTACCGAATGCCTAAAGCGATGTGAGCAGGTTCAAGCCAAGCTCAATCCCTTTACTGCGATTTATCATGATGATGCGCTAGCCCAAGCAGAGGCTGTGAAAACGCGCCTTAACGCTGGCGCCAAGCCGCGTCTGATGGAAGGCATCCCCGTTGCCATAAAAGAGTTCACCCCAATAAAAGGCAAGCGCACAACACGCGGTTCTGCCGCGCTTGAACATCATATTGCTGATCACCAACCAATTTTGGTGCAAAGGCTGATTGCGGCCGGCGCAATTATTGTTGCCCGAACCACAACGCCGGAGTTCGCCCATTCCAGTTTCACCCGCTCACCCTTATTTGGCCATACCCTAAACCCATTTGATCCAGAACGCTCAAGCGGCGGATCATCTGGCGGGGCAGGCGTTGCTGTCGCCACGGGATGCGTTCCTATTGCCGAAGGCACAGACATGGGCGGCTCAGTTCGTATTCCAGCGGCTTTTTGCGGTGTCTTAGGATTAAAGCCCAGCCATGGCCGCATCCCCATGGATATTCTTTCCACCGTGTTTGATACAATTTCGCATTTTGGGCCATTAGCCCGCAGCATGGATGACCTGACGCTTTTTATGCAAGCGGTTGAAGGGCCTGATGATGCTGATATTTTAAGCCAGATGACGCCTTTACCGCTTGACGATAAGGCCGATGTCAAAGGTCTTCGCATCGCCGCCAGCGTGGATTTGGGATGCTTTCATGTTGATCCGGAAATTGCCCGAAACTTTCATGCCAGCCTTGATGCGTTAGCAGAGGCTGGGGCTATCATCACGCCGGTTGAGATAGGCTTTAACCCTGCCATGGTTGATGCTTGGTATGATTATTGGTGTGTCTATCTGGCGGCGGCAGTCGAAGATTTGCTGGATGAGCACAGGGAAAAAATGGATCCTGATTTTCTAGAACTGGTGGATCGTGGCTTAACAATGAGTGCGATTACCTTTCGCCGGCTTGATGAAATCCGGACCCAGCAATGGCACCATTTTCTGCAAGCAATGACCGAACAAGATGTGTTGGCCTGCCCTACTATGGCCCTGCCTCCACCGCCAATAACAGATAAAGAAGCAAACTACACTAATGTGGATGCTGACGGAAAACTGCATGGCCTAGATATGACTTGCCTTTTTAATTCCATTGGCCAATGCCCAGCGTTAAGCGTTCCTAATGGAATGACAGCAACCGGATTACCAACAGCTATTCAACTCGTAGGTCGGCGATTTGATGACGCCACACCTTTGCGCATTGCTCGTGCTTTAGAACAGCTCTGCCCTTGGTTGCCTAGCCTTGAGAAACTCAACACTACATTATTTGATGCGTAAGTGATCACCACAGATGTTTGGGGGAAATCATGCCACTTGATCCAGAGAACAAACCAAAAAGTCGTTATGATATTCTGTTTGAACCTATGCCAATTGGCCCTGTGGTTGCGAAAAACCGTTTTTATCAAGTGCCACATTGCAATGGGGGCGGCTATCGTGACCCCTCTGCCGTAGCAGAAATGCGCCGGGTAAAGGCTGAAGGAGGCTGGGGGGTGGTATTCACCGAACAGGTTGAAATTCACCAAACCAGTGAAATTGCCCCATTTATCGAATTGCGGCTTTGGGAAGATAAAGATATGCCTATGCTGGCAAAAATGGCTGAAGCCATCCATAGCTATGATGCCTTGGCAGGGATTGAACTGGCATATTCAGGCATTAACGGGCCTAATCTTTACACCAAAGAAGTGCCCTTAGCCGCAACAGGTGGGCCTATCCTGACTTTTACCTCAGACCCTGTGAACGCCCGAACGCTGGATAAATCCGAAATTCGGGATGTGCGGCGTTGGTATGTCAACGCAGCTAAGCGGTCACGAGATTGCGGGTATGATCTGGTCTGCCTTTATGGCGCACATGGCTTTGGGATTATTCAACATTTCCTCTCGCGGACGACAAATAAACGAAATGATGAATATGGCGGCAGTCTGGAAAACCGAAGCCGTTTTATGCGCGAAGTGGTTGAAGATATCCGCGAGGCCGTAGGCGATACCATGGGCATTACCATTCGCCTGTCTTTGGATGAAGCCTTTGATGAACTCAGCTTTTCTAATAGCGAAGTACGCGAATGCATTGATATGCACGGGGATTTACCTGATCTGTGGGATTTAGCCCATGGCACATGGGAAAATTGCTCTGCTACCTCACGCTTTAAAGACGAAGGGGCGCAAGAAGACCTGATCCGCGGCATCAAAGACCTCACCAGCAAGCCTGTGGTTGGGGTTGGGCGCTTTACTTCACCTGATGCCATGGTTCGCCAAATCAAATCTGGCGTGCTTGATTTCATTGGTGCGGCTCGTCCTTCTATCGCTGATCCCTTCTTGCCTAAAAAAGTAGCCGAAGACCGCATTGAGGATATCCGTGAATGCATTGGCTGTAATATTTGTGTCACGGGTGATTTCACGATGTCGATCTCACGCTGCACTCAAAACCCCAGCTTTATGGAAGAATGGCGCAAAGGATGGCATCCTGAAAACAAGCCTCCAAAAGGTGACAGCCAGTCCGTTTTGATTATCGGCTCTGGCCCTGCTGGTCTTGAAGCGGCGCGAATGCTTGGGGGGCGGGGCTATGAAGTGGCTTTAGCTGAGGCAAGTGGTGATCTTGGTGGGCGAATTGCAAAAGAACGGCTTTTACCTAATCTGGCGGCATGGGGACGGGTCATGGATTATCGCCTGGGTCAGATTGAACCCTTGGCCAATGTTTCTATTTACCGGGAAAGCGCGTTAACGGCCGAAGATGTGTTGAGTTTTGGTTTTGAACATGTCTGTGTTGCCACTGGTGCACACTGGCGGCGCGATGGCACAGCAAGGGCAAGGCTTATCCCTCTTGATATTGATAACAATATGCCACTCTTTACCCCTGATGATATCATGGCAGGAAAAATGCCCGAGGGGCATGTCGTGATTTATGATGATGATCATTACTATATGGGCGGAATTCTAGCCGAAAAATTGTATCAAGCCGGATGCCAAGTGACGTTAATCACCCCCGCAACCAAAGTGTCAGAATGGACAGTGAATACGCTTGAGCAGGAAAAAATCCAACAGCGTGTCATGGAAATGGGGATTACCGTTATGACATCACACGCCCTTAACGCCGTGAAAACAGATCATGTTGTGACGGCTTGTGCCTATACCGGCCAAGAAAAGGAATATCGCGCTGATGCGGTGTTGATGGTAACCGCCAGAGATGGCGAAACCGGATTATGGCAAGACCTAAAACAGCGGCAAGGCGAATGGCTAGACGCTGGAATAAAATCCGTCAAATTGATTGGGGATGCCGCCGCGCCTGCGCCTATTGCTTGGGCCACCTATGCTGGACATCGCTATGCTATGGAAATGGATGCCCCATCTGATAAAGGGGATGATCCTGTATTTCGCCGTGAAGTTGCTCAGCTTGATAACAGCTAAAAGATGATGAAAGGGATAAACCATGGATATTATCTATACAGATAAACACCGTCTCCGTGCCGCCAAAACCGAACTCTATGGCGGGGAATTGGTGCCGCCTTTTGAATGCCCGGAACGCATGGATTATATCTTAGAAGCGATTGCTGAAAAATCCCTTGGACCTATCATATCGCCTGATGAAAACCCAATATTAGGGGCTAATGCGGTTACCACCATTCATGATGCTGGCTATTTAGCCTTTCTTGATACGGCGTGGGAAGAATGGGAAGCGGCAGGCATGAAAGGGGAAATGATCCCTACGGTTTGGCCATCACGTTCCATGCCATCGACACATATCCCCGATTTTATAGATGGAAAATTGGGCTATTATGCTTTGTCTTGCGAAACCTCTATTGCCAAGAACACGGTTGAGGCTGTCTATGCCTCTGCCCAAGTGGCATTAACGGGCGCAGAGATGATTGCATCCGGCAAAAACCAATTGGCTTTTTCGCTTTGCCGCCCACCTGGGCATCACGCCTCACGCGATCAATTTGGTGGATATTGCTTTATCAATAACGCGGCGATCGCGGCACAGCATATGCGTGATCATGGTGCAAAACGCGTTGCCATTTTGGATGTTGATTTCCACCACGGCAACGGCACGCAGGCCATTTTCTATGATCGGGATGACGTGCTTTTCTTATCTCTGCATGGTGACCCTAATGATGCTTTCCCCCATTTCTTAGGACATAAATCTGAAACCGGACATGGCGCTGGTGATGGCTATAATATCAATTATCCCATGCC
>Ga0181582_10005005_pt1 | contig 10682 bp, 7 predicted proteins | sample 071ome_32_FD_132438 | JGI IMG/M metagenome (GOLD analysis project Ga0181582, IMG submission 132438) | Coastal salt marsh microbial communities from the Groves Creek Marsh, Skidaway Island, Georgia - 071405AT metaG (megahit assembly) | ecosystem: Environmental > Aquatic > Marine > Intertidal zone... | reverse complement strand
CAAACCGCCCAGCGATTGAACGACAAAGTAAAAAGCAACCATGCCCATTCCCATAAACACAAGGGTTTGAAATGCATTGGCAATCGCGGCTCCCCTCGATCCGCCAATGAAGACATAGGTCAGTACGACCAGACAAATGACCAAGCCCGAAAGCCAGGGAGGAACTCCCCCGGTCCAGGCAGCAATAGTCGGATTTACAAAAAGAGAAGGAAACGCACCGGCGGTTACCGGTTCGATTACTTTCCCGGCTCCGATAATCCCGATCAACAGGTAGGGCACCACCAATAAGACCAAGATGGGAAAAAGCAGATAGCCTATCCCACTGCTCTCAAAACGTTCACGAAAAAACTGGATTTGAGTAAGGTATCCATGCCGTTTTCCGAGTGACCACAAACGGATACCGACCAGAAAGAAAATAGCCATATGAACCAGCCCACTAATGGAGGCCATCAGCCCATAGGTACAAATTCCCCGCTCAAAGGATTTGCCCGTCGAACCGACCAATGCAAATGCAGTCATCGTGGTACCAAACACACTCATCAACAGCAGGAAAGGCCCGATGCTGTGGCTAGCCACAAAGAAGTCCTTACTGGTGCCCCGGAATAGTCGACTGCTCCCCCAGCCCAGTGCTAATAAGACCAGAAGGTAGAGCAGTATAATCAACAGAACATTCATTCTGATCCGCTCATGGAGCCGCTTGGTTCACCGCCCTCAACATCTTCCGGTGACTGTTCCGCATATTGCTCCCATTCTTCAGGCCATGCACGAAAGACTGCCCAAGCTCCCAGGCACGAGCATGCCAGCGAAAAGAATGCATGATAAAGTAAGCCGCGAGGCATGCCTAGAGCGATCACTTCTTCCGATGCCCAATTCCAGAAGTCTTGGTGCAAAAAAAGAAGAACAAGAAAAACGATCCAAAAAACTTTCATCAACCTTTGCTCGAAAACAAATTTTATTCAGTGCTTTGGCCCACTGCATATAAGTGCGTCTGCGTGGAAATATAAAGCGTCTGATTGGCCACCACCGGGGAACTGTAAATCGGCGCCCCCAGATTGATCACCCGTGGTTCGGCATACTCTTTTCCATGTTCAAAAATCAAGAGGTCGCCATCCTCATTACCCAAAAGAACCTTTCCATCCACCAGTAGAGTGGAACCCCATATGCGGCTGTACGTATCATGCGTCCAATAGACCTCCCCAGTTTTCGCGTCAAGGCAGTGCAGAATCCCGGCGTACTCTGCCTGGTAGACCAGGCCGTCAGCCACGGAAGGGGTCGAAATGGTACGCCCAACATCTGTACTTTTCCAAATTACCTCTCCCGTCTTGGCATCAAGGCAGGAAAGGCGCCCTACTCCGTCGCCATGCTCAGGGTCCTGCCCTATGGAACAATAAATTTTGTTCTGGTAAAGAACGGGTGTGGCAATCAATTCGCTCGGTCCAGGAGGGGTGGCATAGGGAATCTTTCGCCCCTCCGCGTCGACACGATAGGTCGGCTCATTGCAATCTACTTTCCAGATAGGATGGAAAAGATTAAACCCCTCTTCATCTTCCTTGATTTCATTTTTATAGGCGTAAAGAAAACCGTCCGTTCCTCCCCAAAAGAGCAAATCCTCCCCCTCTATCCGACCATAAGTCAAAGAGGACCAGGCAGCATGCAAAGCTTGCTTACTCGCACCCGAACCGTCCTCTCCGATCAATTCTCCCGAGTTTTTATTGAGGGCAACCCAACTCGGGGAAAGAGGGCTTGGTATATTGGTGTGCGACCAATCCACTCCATTGGATGTGGCTACAAATAAGCGGTCTTTTAAAATCAAGGCGGATGAACTGGTGACATTGTGCGGGAATACGCCCAATTCATCCCTCATATCATACCGCCAGATAATATCTGCATCCGTGCTCTTATTGAGAATATCGGTGGTATTCTCCTGCCTAAGGTAATTCTCCTCCTCAGTAAAAGGGCCTTTATTACCGTCAGTCAGGCCCTTTAAATCCAGACAAACTACCTCACACCTGTTGGTCACCACATAGGCCATACCGTTCTCGATCGCAGCAGAGGAGCAGACCCCGATGTACTCCCAGTCACTAACTTTTCCGGCACCCAGCTTGGGTATGACCAATTGCCATAGAAATTTTCCCGTATCCTCATCGAAGCACATGACCACTCCCCGGTCTCCTTCCTTGGCAGAGTCACGGGCAGACTCGTTGTTGGTCCCGATTAAAACTTTTCCCTCACCTACCGTCACATTGCCATAAGATTGTGATCCCAACTTGGCCACCCATTTTATATTCTTTGTGGAATTCATATCCACGGTTTCATCCGAGAGGATTTCCCCCGGGACAAAGTCGAACACAAGCCCAGTTTCCGAGGAGACCATATTGCGAGAGCCATCCTTTCCCCAGGAAGGCCAATCTTCCGCAAGGCAAGCCGTGGCAAGGAGGAGAAGGGTTGGAATGAGCTTAAATGGGTTCATCAGCACAAAAAGGGGTTAGGGATTGGGGTAAATGGAAAGGTTGTCGAAGTAGACTTTCTTTTTGCTCTGTGGAGAAAGAGCATAAATTCCGGGAGCCCCATGAGTATGAGGATGCGAATGAGGAACCTCGAGGGTCCACTCATCGGGTTCTTCTTCCGTACGGGGCCATGCCTTGGCCCGCAGCATCCCAGATCCGTCATCCTGAATATCAACCTGTGTTTTCAGGCGATACCATACATTTGCCTCAATGGAAAAAGGAACGGATCGGGTGAACCGGTCATAATTAGAAAAAACCTCGAGTTTATTGGCATTCCCGACCAAGGCGAAAATGTATCTTTGGTTAATCGCACCGATGGTGGACTTAATCCTGCGGTTGCCATCCACCATCACATCCATTTCGACCATGTAGTTTTTTTCTTTCCAAGAACCGACAAAATTAATGGCCCGCTGAAAAAGAACTTTATCCAAGGTATTACCTGCCACCCTCTCTCCTTCTAGGTCCTGAACCTGCCAGCGCATTCTTGCACCTAGCCAAGGCAGGGGCGGAAAGGAAAAAGAGATTCCATCACTTGCCTTATGCTTGAGCTCATAATTAAATTGAAAATCTTCCACATAGGGGAGTGCCGGAAGAATTCTTCCCCTGCTTACGCCGTGAAGATCCCCATAGGATGCCCGAATCGCACCCGCAGAAAGTTTGGCATCTTCTGATGCAAAAAGAGTGCCCGGACCATTCTCGCTTAGTTTGCCATCTAACTCAGCACGAACTTTAGCTGTTGGCGGGATCCACTTTTCCCAGCTTAACCCATCGCCCAGTTGCTTGACCCTCCTTCCGGCACGGTCCAGACCAAACACACGAAAATCAATTTTTTTTCCGGCAAGTAAGCTGAATTCAGAAGGAACAACCTGGAGCGAAACAATTTCCCCTACAGTGTTCGCCAAGGGTTGGGGGAGTTTTGGCTTGTACGGTTTCACGCTTTGGTCCCGCCCAAAGCAAAAAAGCTGATCTTTTGCCTGAATAAGAACCCTTCCCTGAGCAATGGCAGGGGCCGCCAGGCAGGAAGAACCCAGATCGATTTCACTTACAATTTCAGCCGCCTGACCAAGGTTGCGAACCACAAATACTTTTCCATCGAACATCGGAACAAAAAGTTTTTCATCCGCGCAGGTCGGAGAGGCATGGATTTGGTCAGGTGCCAATTTTTGTGCCCAGAGTGTCTCGCCAGTATGTGGGTCATTGCAGAATAATTCTCCAGTTTTAATCGTGGTGTAGACAAGATTATCGAATAGCACCGGTGAGCTCGTGAAGGATTCAATCTCCTCATTTCGCCATACTTCGTCTTTTATGCCGAGCTCTAGGATAGGCCCCCCTATTTCAGGGACTTTTCCTGGTTTTCGAATGGCAACCATTCTGCCAATCCGTGAGCTGTCCGTATTTTCTTTGCCGTGGACCGCAATGATCATGTCCTCAAACACAAGCACACCAGCATTGACACCCCCATGAGACATTTTAAACCTCCATAACGGTTGTCCCGTACGGGCGTCGACGCAGACAACATGGCCACATCCGGTGCCGCTGTAGAAAACTCTTCTCCCGTCAGCCAGATCTTCAAAGGTTAGGGGGGAGAATGAACTATCTTTAGGAGTGGTGCCCGGGGTGGAGCTCCAAACTAAATCTCCTGTGTTTTTATCAAATGCATAGAATCGGTCGCGGGCCGGGCCGTTCGTGCCCCAGTTTGCCGTAATCGCATGAATAATTACCAAATCTTCATCTACACAAGGACCGCCCGTCCGCCCATTCGGAAAAGTAAGCCGGGCAAATTCCTCCATCATAGAGCGCTCCCAAAGAAGTTTCCCGGATGAGGTGTAAGCAAGCAACAGACCTGCACTGGTCTGGTAAAAGACATTACCGGTCGCAGGATCAACACAGGCGGCCCCTACCCCATAACGGTCATAGACAATATCGCTGATGAAATCACTCCTTAGCCTTTCCCATAGACTTTCACCAGTCTTAAGATCGATACAAAACAAGCCTTCCCGCAAATTTTCTCCCTCTCCACGATATCCAAATTGATACAGCCGGTCTCCTGCCACCACCGGCACTCCCCCTCCTTTGACATCGAATTTCCATTGGAAAGATTCAGCCAAATCTTCTGGAAGGTTCTTAGCCTTTGCCGAACCACTGCCTTTAGGACCTCTCCCGTGCAACCAATCCGACGAAACAACCTCCAGTTCGATGGTATTGGAATAGCTTATTTTTTCCTCATTCTTGGGAATAATCCGGATGCAAGAAATAAGAAGAAAACCGGATATGAGCAGGGGAATGGATAAATGGAATCGTTTCATCATCTGAGTAAAAGGAGAGAAAAGATGCATAACTTTATTTGGTAAACCAACTGTTGGGTACGTCAAACTCCCAAGTTGGTTTGCCAACAATAAAGAATTGGGAGTTACGCAGGAAAAAGCTTTTTAGCTAACACTTTCAGAGGGCCTTGCTCATCGCTAGACAAATCCATCTGCCTGAACTCGAACGGCAGTGCATCCTACCGTTCGCATAGGTAGGAGGAGTCCAATTGTTTTTTCCAGATAGGACGTGAAAGCGGGCCAGTTCAACAAATTGCTCAGAGTCAGCTTGAAGTAAGGCGAGCTCTCCCCTGTCACTCAATACAACGAGAATATCATCGACCAGTATGAGTGTTCCAACTCCATATCCTCGTTCTTCCCAACATTTTTTACCATTTTGCAGATCGAGGCAAAAGAGCGTCGCCTGAGACGCCCGGGTTCCAGTCTGCCCATGAATCCCAAAGGCGTATCCGCCTCTTTGGACCAAACTTGCCATCTGGCAAGAAATCCCATCTGACTCCCAAACCGCTTTGGGTTCACGCCCATGAAAATCAACCAAAGCCGCCCCTTTTCCGTATGCACTGGCGACCAAAATCTGCTTCCCCAGATCAAGGGGTTGAGCGGCATTTACCTCGTAGCGGGTAACATGAGGGTAATGAAAAACTTCCTTTCCATTGTTCAAGTTGTGGATCGAAAGCCCCATTTGATTAAAAACCACAATTTCATCTGGAAAAGAACTTCGAATGTAGGGACTTGCATATCCAGCACCGGCGTTACCCCATCGCCAAATCTCTTTACCGGTTCTACGGTTAAGGGCGAGCAGAGAACCTTCGGGAGCACCTAATTGCAGGACTAATTTTTCTTTTACTGCTAGCGGAGCACCGGAAAACCCCCAAGTCGGTCTTTCGCCATCAAAATCTTCCACCAAATGCCTCTTCCAAATCTGCCTCCCGGTTCTAGCCTCAAGGGCAAATAAATGTCCATCGTGTCCTTGGAGGTAAAGAACATCTTGATAAATCGTCGGTGTCGACCGGCTGCCACCCTGGAAATATTTATCTCCCAATTCCGAGGGATATGAATGGGTCCATAAGGTTTTGCCTGTTTGTGCATCTACGCAAAATAAGGTGTTTTCTCCGTCTTTGTAGCCTTGGGTATAGGCCATCCCGCCCACTTCAATAACCGAGGAATAACCCAGCCCTACTTCTTTTTCCCATAGCACTCCGGGCTCTTCCCCTTGCCAATTTGTTCGCAGGCTTTTTTCGGAACTCCGATGATCCCGGTATTTTCCACCATAAGTAGGCCAATCTTCTGCCGACAGGTAAGCTGTTAATGTGAATGAAAGGCCAAAGAGGAGGTACGACTTCATACCTAACTCCATGATAGTTCAGTTTGACGAAGTCAACGAGAAGGGGAAGGAAACTAAGCGGGGCGAAAAGAAAAAGTATACGCCTAGAAAGAAAGAGATTCTGATGGGTCCCCAGTGTTTAGAGAAACAGCGATGTCATCGGAATAATACCGAGATGAATTGGCAAGCAAAGCATCAGGTCCACTTTTACGAATATTCACCGAAACTACCACAAATTCGGTACCGCGGGGCAGGCTGACGCCAGATATCAATGGCTCCCAAGTTTTGGGATCGATATCACACTGTAAAGTGGACTCCCAATACCCAAGACCATCCTCCTCGCCCCGCCCCTCTCCTTTGAGGGCATGAAATGTTAGGGCAAATTCGGCACCTTCCTGGGAAGCATTGAAACTCTGGTTAAACTGGGCCTCCACATTTAAATAAACTTCTCCCGTGGCCATGTTTGTGGCCATGTCACGAAGATCCAAAATTTGGATCATTTCAGCGGAACTTGCGGTTTGAGCTTCGACATCGACCGACAATGGACTCATCGCCATCATCTCCATACCACTTGCAGGAAGCACGCCATGTTCTGTTGGGGTGGATAGATGTGCCATCCGGCTAAGACGATGAAGGGGACCCACCTTTTCAATTTGTCCATATTCACTGGCTACCTGCCTACTCTTCAACATCTCTATTCCAGAAATGACTCTATCCATGTAAAGCGGATCTTCATCTATTGTATTTGTGGATAGCAGATCAAAAGAACGGGTGGGGATTGAATCAGGGGTGACAAGTCCTTTGTTCAAGATTCTACCCGAAGCCAGCGGCTTTTCTTTCGAAGCTAGAGAGACATGGGCGACCCATTCAGAGGAAAAGGGCGTGTGAGATGGGTGGCTAAAATTCCACCAACCTGCAAACAAAGCAACGAATACGGCCGCCATCGATGCAACCCATGGCAAAAAGGGAAAGGGGATGATCTTGTTCCTGTTTTGTTCAATTTGCTCAGGATCAGCTTCCTGCTCCCAATGGATCAAAGATTCCAGCTGGATAAATTCCAGATACGCTTTTCGGTTGTTGCTTGAGGCGTTGAGAAGAAACTCGAGTCGGGCAAATTCCTCTCTAGTTATGATCTCGTCAAGTACCTTGCTAGCAAGCAGGAAGATCTCGTCGCTATTTTGAATGGGGTGCATTTTTGAGGTAGTTCATTACCTATTAGCACTTAATGGAAAAATAATACAAAAAGTTTAAAATAAATTTTTAATTTTCCGCTTCCAATTCCAGCACGGGCAGTTTTTGCCTGACGCATTGTAGGAGATTTTTCCGAATCCGATGCAGAGTGGCCGAGACCGAACCAATTGGCCTGCCCATCTTCTGGCAAATTTCCTTGAGGGAGGCTTCTTCCTTGAAGCGGAGGTGGGCCATGTCCTTCATGTGGGCTGGAAGTTCATCATAGCATAGTTGAAGCGCTTTCTGGGAAAGTTTGAGCTGCGTTTGATCCGACGCTTCATCAGCAAGGGATTCTATCATCTCATTACTGAAGCAAATTTTGCTACGGCGAGCCTTGGTCATGTGAGCCATGACCTGATAGCGGGCGATTTGAAAGGCCCAGGCCTGAAAATTACCAGTTTCGTCATATTCTTCAGATTTTCTGCAAAGCACCAGATTGGTCTCCTGCAATACATCCTCGGCCTCGGTTCGATTAGGCAGGAGGCAGAGAATGTATGAGTATAATGCTCGCTGCAACCGGACGAGTTTTTGTGAAAACTCAAACGATATGTAATCTTTGCTCACTTATCTATTCGATTGCTGTTTCAGGGATAAGTCAACACAAGTTAAGTTTGGCTAGCTACAACCAATAGTTGCAAAATTTGCTGATATTCTTTCTTGTTAATGTATGCAAACCTGGCATTGCATCGTCCTAATTGCCCTGACGATCGGGGGCTTTATGTATGCCACTTTTCTTAAGGAAATCGATCGGGAAAGTGAGCTTACACTGGAACAACTCGGTTCTTCCATAGAAACACCCCTCCCTGCGAAGGAAGATCCTTCTGTCGATTTTGGCAGGGAACAGGGCACCGACAGCGGTGCATGGGCAAGAAAAGTACTTTTTTTGCAAGCCACGGACAGAAAAAGACCCTTTCTCGATCTACATCAAAGTGCAATTGCCGGTGAATTTTTCATAGAAGTTCTTTTAGGGGAGCTTGAGCTGGCCGGGCGTCTTAAAGAACAGATATTCAGTGCATTTCGAAGTGAGTTGCACTCCCTTAATGAAGCAACCATTTTAAAGTCTCTAATTTCTTACATTCCGGAATCAAATCATATTCTGGAGATTATTTGTAGAGGACATTCTCAAAGAACAGCGGATTTATTGGCCGAGTTTATACTTAGAACTTACCCCAAGTCCCTGGCACTCGAAAAAAAAGGGGAACCTCTATTACCTGAATTACGGGAAAGCCTTGATGCAATGGCTGAGTTAGAAAATGAGGCAGGAGAATTAAAACTGGTCATTCACGAAGAGCTAAAAGAGGCACCTGAGGATAGCATTGAGGTTATGGCTCTGCAGTCCGAGATTGTCCAAATTGATCAGGAGGTTGGCTCATTAAAACTTTACTTGATTGAAATCGATTCGATTCACAGAAACAAGGAACATCCGTTGAATTATTTGCAGGTGAGGGCAATCGCAGAATTTGGTAAGGTGAAAGAATTATCGGATATCTTGTCGCAACTTAAATCCATGGTCGAAAATCCGGATTTGAATGACTTCACCCGCAATGAAGTTAAGAAAAATATCGAAATAACTAGCAAGAGCCTGGAGGGTGAAGTTGTAGAGGCGATTGAGGAAATTAAGTTCAGGGTTGAAACCTTACTAAACAAAAAAAAGGAACTCCAGAAATCGGTTATAGATACTATCCAAGACCATCGCATATCCATTTCAAAGGATCCTGCAGTCGCAAAACTGGATGATATTAGAAAGAGGCTCGCCAAGCTCAAAAATGAATTTGACGAAAAGAACCTTGAGTGGATCGCAGCGAAGAGGTCTTTTTCCCTGATTCCCAAACCTTGACTAGCTTACTGTATGGGGCAGCCGTTGTACCAAGATTTGTCTTAGGGTAAAATCTTCAATCCGTGAAAAGCCGATTAAATCTTTTTCGCCCGCGCTTGGTCCTGCCGCATGTGCTCAAAAACTATAAACCCTCTTTCCTGCAAGGAGATTTTAGAGCCGGCACCAATGTCGCCCTTTTGGCGATTCCTCAAGGCATGGCCTACGCACTGGTCGCGGGACTGCCCATTCACTACGGGCTTCTGGGCTCGGCAGTTGCAGCCATCATGGGAAGTCTCTGGGGAGGAGGAAAGTTCATTACGCTTGGCCCGACCAATGCTACTGCCGTTCTCTTATTTGGTGCCTTTGCTAGCATGGGACTGGTCAAAGCAGATGGACTGACCAACCCTGAGGGGCTTTTGCTATTACCCCTCATTTTGATTTTTTCTGGCTTATTTCTCGTCATTGCCTGCGTTTTCCGAATCTCATTTATCGTGCAGTTCGTCTCCCGGACCGTCATTACCGCTTATGTCACCGCCGCCGCCTGTTTAATCATCGCCAATCAATCAAGGCATGTGCTTGGCATCGTGCCACAGGAGGGTCCTCCTCCTTCCACTTTCCTGGAAATTCTTCTTTTTCTGATTAAAAACTTTGCCTCCGTTTCCCTCCCTACTCTGTCACTAAGTTTAATAACAGCAGCGATTTACCTCTTCTTTCACTTTCGCGCTCCCAAATTTCCTAATGTTGCCATTTCTTTAATTCTTAGCTCTTTGATTGCCCATGGATTGGAAATATGGGGGTATTCTTTCACCACACTTGATGCTTTTGCGATCGGCAAAAACCTGATCAGCCCTCCCCAATGGGAACTGGGGCTTACCTATTGGAATGTCATTCTTTCCACATCATTTGCCGTTTGCCTGCTTTGCTTGCTCGAAGGTTTATCCATCGGAAAATCCTTATCGGCCAGAGCTGGTGCCCGTATCGATACAAACCAAGAAACCTTTTCCATTGGATTGGGTAATGTAGGGTGTGCCCTCTTTTCAGGTATGCCTGCCTCCGGTTCCCTGACCCGATCCACCTTGAATGTTGATAGTGGTGCACTAAGCAATGTCGCCAATTTAATTACGGGAGTTCTCATTATTATTGGCCTCTTATTGCTGGGTGATCTAGTCAGTTTTGTACCACTCTGTAGTCTTTCTACCCTAGTTATCTTCATCGGGCTCTCTTTGATAAAAGCTCGGCAAATTAAGACCGTTTCGAAGGCTACCCGTTCTGATGGATTCGCTTTTGCCATAACCTTAGTTTTTGGGCTGACTGTATCTTTGCAGATCGCCATTTTTGCGGGCGTGCTAACCTCAGTTCTGCTTTTTCTAAGAAAAGTCGCACAACCTCAAATGATTGAATACGGATATACCGAAGAGGGGAGTTTGGCAGAGGCATCTCCTCAAACCAAAAGAGCTGAACCTGAAGTTTCCATAGTACAT
>Ga0181582_10004996_pt1 | contig 10691 bp, 14 predicted proteins | sample 071ome_32_FD_132438 | JGI IMG/M metagenome (GOLD analysis project Ga0181582, IMG submission 132438) | Coastal salt marsh microbial communities from the Groves Creek Marsh, Skidaway Island, Georgia - 071405AT metaG (megahit assembly) | ecosystem: Environmental > Aquatic > Marine > Intertidal... | reverse complement strand
GAGCAATGCAAGGCTCTGGCATACGGTCTTCAAGGAAGATATCGGCGTGGTTGAGGGCATGTATGAAGGCCGCAAAGCACCCGGCTATGACGGCGGCAGGTTCTCACCTGTCATGGAAGAACCCACCTGGAGATTTCATCACTGGATCGCCGAGCAGATGCTGAAGAGCGAAGCGGCGGAATAATTGACCCGGGAATACCCAGGCGCAAGCATGCCCTCGGGATAAGCCTTATGGCGGCAGGGAAGCGACTTGTCCTTGCCGCCATGTCTTTTGTTGATCCGTGATCAAACCCGTTCAGGGATACAGAAGTGATGAAATCACCAAGTACCGACTGGGAATTCGTGATCTGCTGTTTCAGTCCGGGCTGTTCACGCATGACGGACTTTGTGAAATTGACGGCGCTCCGGGGCCGACAGAACAGCGAGCCGAAAATATCAGCGTCGCGAAGAATGGCGGTGGCATCATCAAGGCGTGGTTTCCTTCTGTTTCCACCCCTTACCGTCTGCTCAATCATCAGGGCAAGTTTTCGGCGCATCCGCCCGGAGCCTGCTCTCAAAAACAGGAGACGTCCGGCGATAAGAGCGGATCGCCTTTCTTCCGCGCCTGCATATGAGCTTTGAAACCGTCCCCTATGGCCAAGGTCATGACATAGTGCAGCCAGTATCAGCCACCTATGGTCATGCTGATCAAGACCGGCCCATCTGCTGATGAGCGCGGCCTGAACCACCACGGCCAATGTATGCCAGGGATGATGATACCTGTTGCAATGAGGATTTGCCGATACCTTCCGGATGAGACGTTTTTCAAGTTTCCGCGGAACAGAGGGAGGTATCCCTCCTGCCCAGATGATCACTTCGCGGAACGGGGGAGATTTTCTTTGCCGGATGAAATTTTCAAGAAGGTAAAGGCAGGTTGGCCATCGCCGGACAAGATACCCGAGATGCGGGAGAACAACACCGGAATGACAGAGGCGTTTTTTCATTTGGTGCCGGAGCTCGCGAGACGGATGACCACCGAAAAGAGATTTCCGTCCTTACCCATGGTGATTTCATATTTTTCACAGAGCGCATGAATAAGATGGAGCCCGATCCCGCCCTCCTGGGGTTTCCGGCAGGACACAGCAGGTTTTCGGTTTGCTGATATGGCTGGTGATGCCGTATCCCTTATCCAGCAGTAGACACGCCTCGTCTCGTTGTTGAAACGGATTTTCATCGTAATGGAGCCAAGCGCATCTCCGCCGCCGTAGCCATGCCGGATGATATTCTGCATCACTTCACCAAGGGCCAGCTGGATATCTGTTTCGTATGTTTCAAGGCCGAGTGATCTCAATGTGCCGTGAATGAACTGTCTGCTTTCCGGAAGGCCGGAAACTGTTGCCGGAAACGTTGCGCTGAACACCTGCCCTGACGTCATCTGGTCCCGCCACCCTGACCAGAACCTGTTACGACCAGAAGGCTTGCATCATCATGGGTTGTGATATCACCGTTAAGGAACCCGCGCATAATTCCGGTCACGCGCTCAGCACTGGAAAGGCCTTGATGCTTATGCAGCATATCTGCAATTCCTTCAATCCTGAGCTCTGCCCCATCCTTGACCGCTTCGGTTATGCCATCGGTAACCATGTACAAGGCGGAGTGGGAGAGATTTCCCTGCCAGATATCAAATGTCTTGTCTGAAAGATCGACAAGACCAAGCGGCACGGTATGAGACGGGATCAGCTCAACGCCTGAAGAGCTGTCATCAAGCCGCAAAACAGGGCCATGGCCGCAGTTGAGCAGTTCCGCCTCGCCGGTTTTCGTATCAAAACGTCCGAGGGCTAAGGTTACAAAACGATCTGAGCCTGATTGCACAAGTTCCTGATTGAGAAGGCGTGCTATCGACAAGGTGGTATGGCCCTGTAGTGACAGCACACGAAACAGCGAGATAACCTGCGCCATCATCAGCGCCGCTGTTATGCCTTTTCCGGTAACATCCCCCTGGCAGAAGACCATATGTGATCCCACGCAATGGAAATCTATGAAATCCCCGGACAGCTGCTGCGCGGGCAGGACCCTGCCCGCAATGCGCCCGGAAGGATCAAGCGACGGCATCAGGGCCGCCTGGGCCTCGGTAGCCTGATCAAGATCACGTTTCAGAAGCTGATCCGCGATGACATTTTCGGCAAGACTGACATTTGTGATGGCCATGGCCAATGCCGAGGCAAGCGAGACCAGAAGAGAAAGATCCGTCTCATCAAAGAGAAGAATGGTTTCCGGGTTCTTATCGTCTTTGCGATTAATGGCCTGAATCGCTCCATAACAGTTATCACCCAATTTCACCGGCGCCGTGGCCGTGGTCACCGTCCGGAAACCTGATCTTGCATCCGAGAGATTGAAATGCGCACCGTCTCCCTCAGCATCGGACACGATTTCAGCTTCGCCTGATGTGAAAGACCTGCCCACCAGCCCCTCACCAGCCGGCACCAGCAAGCCCGTGATATCCACCGGCCCTGTGCAGACAACGCATTCCAGCATGGCATCTTCATCGCGGTACATAAAAAGAGATCCGGCCTCTGCCTTCAATTCCTCAAGAACCTGCGGCAAGGCCCAGCGCAAGGCGCCCACCGCATCCCCCGATTCACCAAAATGGCGCATCAAGCCTGAGATGAGCCGGAGCCCGTTTTCACCGGGAAGTTCGCCTGTACCGGACAGAGTTTTGGTTTCGGTCATGGAAAACACCCCTGCCTCAGGTCAACGGAATGTTCCCGGCCTGATCTGTGGCGCGGCATCGGGATCAGCCTCCGCCTCCGGATCATCTTTTGCGTCAAGTTCATCTCCGGCAAGCGCATCATCAAAAGTGCCTTCTCTCAAATCAGAATGCGGCAGGTCGGTTTCTGGCGACAGATCAATATCATCAAGCGTCGGAACGCCGAAGTTTTCCGTCACCGCATCTTCTACCGGTACAACCTCACCGATGGGCAGAAGCGTATCCAGCCTGGCCACTTCAAGCACCCGAAAGACAGGAGCACTTAAAACAGGGACGCGTAACTCAATCCCGTAATCCTGACACCGTTGCCGGGCCAGAAGCAGAACCGCAATACCGCTTGAATCGATATACCGGACAGAACCTGCATTGATTTCCAGCACCTCTATCCCGGCCAGTTGCTGTATCTCGCTCTTCAGGTCCGCCGTTGTCTGAAGATCAATATCACCGGCAAGAGTGAGCGTGGCCGTACCTTCATGAATTTCAATGGAAAACATGACTGAAAAACGAGGCCTGACAGGGCCTCGTTTCCCTTTACCCTACCAGGTCACCGTATCGACACTGGCAAAGGCACCGGCGCCGTCATTGCCGTTGCAATACCCGATTTCGATATCATTGCTGTCAAGGTTGTGATCATAGGTGCCTGATGACATACGCAAGACAACCTTGCCATGATTACTGCTGTCGCTGCAGTTCGGATCCCCTTCGCTGCCCGACGCGCTGGCGTTATCATGGATGGTTGTGTTGGCGTCATAGGCACTGTTATAGGGATTGGTGATATCCGCAAGTGGGCCTGTGCTTGACGTCGCACTGGAAAGACAGGCCGTCATGTTATCACCCACCGCCTTCTTGCATTGCTCAGGCTCCAGCGCGATTCCGCCAGCCCGGGCAATACCGCTGGTTTTCATCCAGCGGGCAACCGACTGGGCGTTGGTTTTGGCAACATCGGCCTTGGTGCTGTCGATATATCTCTGATACCCGACAATTCCGACCGAAGCCAGTATCCCGATGATGGCGACCACCACCAGAAGTTCGATCAGGGAAAACCCGTTTTGTTTTGATGGAAATGACATAGTTCAATACCCCTAGTTCAGGTGGCTGTTATTAGCCAGACATGACCTCCGGAATGAGGTATTGAGAGGGGCAATGCAACTAAAATCTGGCACTTTTATACTTATGATTTTTATTTAACTTTAAGGTTTATCTAATTGATTAGGTTCTTTTGTTTAAGAACTTCTATATACTTATCCATTGTGACCATGCCATATTGGGCCCCTGTCTGCATGATCGTCTCGATCTGAACGATTTTGGCTTCACGAATAAGGTTTGCCACGGCCTTGACGTTAACCATGACTTCGAACGCACCGATGCGGCCCCCTCCCCGGCGGGGCAGCAGCTGCTGGGTCAGAACAAGACGCAAGGACTGTGAGAGCTGCGACCTTGCCTGAGGCTGTTCCGCTGCAGGAAACACATCAATGATGCGATTGATGGTTTCTGGTGCGCCATTGGTATGTAGCGAGCCAAAGACGAGATGGCCTGTTTCGGCGGCGGTCATCGCCATTGCCACGGTCTCATAATCCCGCAACTCTCCCATCAGGATGATATCCGGATCCTGACGCAACGCACCTTTCAGGGCCCTGGCAAAACTTTCGGTATCCCGCCCCACTTCACGCTGGGTAATGAGCGAATTCCGGGATACGTGAATGAATTCAATCGGGTCTTCAACGGTGATGATATTCTCTTTCCTTTCACGGTTGATCTTGTCGATCATCGCCGCAAGCGACGTGGATTTGCCCGAGCCTGTTGCCCCGGTGACCAGTATCAGCCCGTCACGCCGGGACAGGGCTTCATGCACGGCTTCAGGCAGGCCCAGCGCATCGATATGCGGCACTTCGGTAACGATGACCCGGAGCACAAGCGCATACCCCGTCATCATCCGGTATCCGCTGGCACGGAAGCGTTGATCTCCGTACTGAACCGCGAAATCAACATCACCTGACTGATCAAAGCGTTCGAATTCCTCATCCCCTAACTCCGCTTTGAAAAACGTTTCAAGATCATCGGAAGAAACGACGATGTCATCCCGCCTGATGATCTCCCCGTCCGACCGGTATGCCAGTGGAGCATTGGCGTGAAGATGAAAATCCGAAACCTTCTGGGTAGTTATAATATCCATAAGATATCCGTAGATTGAATTTTCCATGAAATTCCTCCTGTCCGGGGCAGGTCCGTGACTCCATTCTGTTTACATCCCTCATCCCGAGTTATCTGCGCAATAGCCAGTATGGTCATTTATCTCCTGTTCACCGGGACCAGCCGTGCTGAACCCTCCGGCAACGGCACGAAAAGCAACCTCACCACGCAACTTCTTGAGGCAAGACAGGGCAACCCCGTTGCCATGGTTGAAGTGGCGGGCACATTGCTTGAGATAAGCCGGGTTAATAATGATGAGGGGCTCCGCGCCCATGCCTTTGGCTGGATGCTTGCCGCCGCCAGACAAGGCCATGCGGAAGCCGCCGAACTCACGGGGCGTTATTATCGGAACGGCACCGGGGTTGAGCAGAATTTTGCAAAATCAGAAAAATGGCTTATGCGGGCAAAACAGCGCAAGTCTGGAGGAGCGGATTTCGAACTGGCCCTCTATTACCGGGATGAAAGGAATCCTTCCCGTGACCAGCACATAGCCGCAAGGTATCTGAACGCGGCTCTTAAAAGAAAAGACCCCCGTGCCTGTATTCTGGCCGCTTTCCAGAAAATACAACGCCAGACCCCTCTGCGCGCCGCGCTGAAAGAACTTATCTGCGCCGCTGAGGGAGGGGTGATCCCTGCCATGCTGGTTCTTGCCGACTATTATGAGAAGAGAAGCTCTCCCAACGCGGCGTATAAATCCAGAACATGGCTGAAGAAAGCCGCCGCCGCAGGCAGTCCGGTTGCGTTGGAACGGCTTTTCCCTCTTCCCTGACACGAGTGTGTTCAATGTCGATTGCCCATCACCTTTTCTTTGTCTTTACGCCGTCTTGTTCACTAAACCTTTCAGGGCTGGCTGAAAAAATCATCCTTGTTGCGGCTTTTGTTACGGGGATCAGTTTGGGCTCTTTTCTCCATACCGCAGCGCTGAGGCTGAACCGGGAAGCCGATATTGTGTTCAGCAAATCCATGTGTCTGTCGTGCCATACGCCCCTGAGCTTTCGAGAAAACCTGCCTATGATTGGATATCTCCGGCTACGGGGAAAATGCAGATACTGTGGCGCTCCATTCTCCGGCTTGTATTTGTTAACGGAATTCCTGATGGGTCTGGTTTGCGTATTTCTCTGCCTTGTCTATCCTCTGCCCATGGCAATTCCCTTGATCGGAGGGTGCGGCCTGATGATCATCTGCGGGGTGACCGATCTTGACCGGATGATCCTTCATCTGCCGGTTGTTCTTATGTTTGGCGGGGCTGGTTTCCTGCTATCTCTCACCCCCATGTGGCCAGTCACTGCTATCGGGTCGATACTGGGTATGATGACGCTTATCATTACCCTTTCAGGTGTCAATCAACTCTACCGGTGGTGGCGCGGCCGTGATGGTTTTGGCGAAGGTGATATCTGGCTTATGGGTGCTGTGGGCTGCTGGCTTGGCCCGTTTTCATCCATGATGATTTTTATCACGGCCTGTTTTCTCGGCGCAATATGGGGATTGATACGCATAGCCATGGGGCGGGAGCAGATGACATCTGCCCTTCCCTTCGCTCTCTTTATTTCCATCGTGTTTATTTGCTGGCCGATAATCAATCTATTGCTTATTGTATAAACTGAGGTCTCGGTAATTCTGATGACTTTATCGTTAATAGAGGTCCCGGGTGATGGCTAGCGCAAATCAACGGCAACATACTATCGCGACACTGACCCGTATTAAATTACTATGGGAGGAAGCGGAATCTTATGCCGCCGCGCCTCCGCAACCTGTTCAGGGCCCTGCCTCCGCATCTGCCATGGAACGGATTGACGTCCTGATGAATGAGGCGGAAAAACTTGATCCGGCAAAACCGGCAACATCTCCGGAAAATGAAACTCTGCCCTCTGAAGATGATATCATTGACGAGCTTGCCGCCCGGGTTGAGACGGCGGCAAATGCGGAAACAGCAGATATTCCAACGGAAGATTTTGCCAGTGTCAAAACCCGGATGGAGGCCGTTTCGCGTCTCCAACCATCCCATCAGGATAATAGCCATACCCAAAGTCCCGAATATGCTTTCGGGGATGCGTTCTCGACGCTGATCCGTCATGTCGTTCGTCAGTATATCGATGACGAGTTTGAAGATGTCATGCGACAGGCCATCAAGAGTGAGTTAACACGGCAGAATTGGCAAGTTGATGATACAAAGGAGAAACCTTCCCGAAAGAAACGAACAAAATAATTTCGGGGCCTGCCAGCCTCAACGCCATACCTTTATTGCCCAATACATCATCACCGGCAGAAGATCGTTGGTGCATTGAATACGTTTGAAATTGAGCCCGAGACATGATGCCAGAGCGGCGGAAAGTGCTGTTTTCCCCGTACCGGGAGCATCTTCAATCAGGATATGACCACCAGCAAGAACCGCCGTCAGCGCCAGCCGGACAACACGTCGTCTGCCGACAAATACAGAACTGATCTCTTCGGTGATATCATTGATACACCGAGCCAGATCTTCAGCGGATTCATCTCCAGGTGAATCCGTTTCCTGAAACACTGTCTCTTCCCCCCGACAAAAAGCAAAACCAAGTTTACCTTTTCAGGGGGTGCAATACCTATAGTCTAAACTGTTCAGAAATTAATCCGAAAGGATGGTTATATCCTCTTGCCTCTCCCGAACAGTCCCTGCAGCCAGCCATCACTGCGGGTGAGCATCAGTCCGAGAAGGATCACCGCCATGGCCAGCATGGTTTCAAGGCTGATCTGCTCATTAAGGAGCACAAGGCCGATCAGCACCGCAAAAACAGGGATCAGATACCCGACATAGGAGACAAAACTGTACCCGGCCCGCTTGATAAGAAAATACCGCAGATAAAAAGCAAGACCAGATGGAAAGAGGCCAAGCCAAATGAGGGCGGCTATAACGTCAAAGGGAAGTGAGGCGACAGCAGGCAACCCGCCCTCTACTGCAAAGGGCAGAGCAAATATGCCAGAGGATAAAAGCACAATCGTGGCGATAACTTCGGCGGAAACATCGACCATCCTTTTCGCCATCAGACCTCCGATTGCGTAACAGCAGGCCGCGCCCATCGCCGCCAGGGGATAAACTATGCCGACACTATCAAAGCCTGTCATTCCGCCACGAAGAAGGTAAATGGTTGCGCAAAAACCAAGGCCGATCCCCAGAACCTTGCTCCGGCTGAGCTTTTCGTCATCGGTCGCGGCATGCGCGAGAATAATGGAAATGATCGGCCCGATGGTCATCAATATCGCCGTCATCCCTGATGAGATCTGCTGTTCGGCGAAGGCGATGAGGTAAAAGGGCGTTGCTGTTGAAATCAGTCCGGTCATCACCAGCCAGAACCATGCCCCGATACCACGTGGCCAGGACGCCTTTCGCACCAAGAGGCTTACGGTCAGCATCAACACACCGCCAATCAGGCACCGGGCGGTGACGATAAAGACAGGCCCGACCATCGGCACGGCAATCTTGATCGCACCAAAGGAAGATGCCCAGATCAACGACAGGATGAGCAAAATGGGAATATCCCAGTAACGCGGCAATATCATCAAAAAAATCCAGCGGAGTGTTCAGGCTGAACACTCCACACATCGGGTGGTGGCAGGGTCCGCCAATAATCTTTTATAGGGAATATCCTCACCGCAGGCAAGGCAATAGCCGTAGTCGTCCTTGTCCAGACGATCCAGCGCAGCTTTGAGTATTTTGAGCCGATGCTGCCGACGTTCCTCGCGGGCAATATCCATGGACTGCTGTTGCATCGCATCCATCCGCGACAACCTGCCAACGGATTGCTGGTCCAGCTCGACCGGTGCACGGGCCTCCTTTGTCGAAAGACTTAAAGAGATCAAATCTTCATATTCTGATTGAAGTAATGATTTTAATTTACTGTAATTATTATTATTCATCTGAAAAGCTCGTGATGATATCCTTGACAACAGCCACTCTCCAGGCTTCTTCGGTCAGACTCATTTTCGTGGCCTGGCCACGCCCCCAGACAGGTTCCGGCCAGGTGGGATCACCAGCCTGACGGGCCACCACATGAATATGAAGCATGGGCACGATGTTTCCTATTGCCCCGATATTGATTTTGGTGGCACTGGTTGCGCGTTTCAATTCAGCCGAACAATGATGCATGAGCCGGTTGATAAATGCGGCGTCGTCTTCTGCCAGATCATGCCATTCCGACAGCCCTTCCCTCTCAGGAACGATAAGCAGCCAGAAATACCGCTGATCCCTGACCAGCCTTATCTGACAGAACGCAACATGCCCTATCAGAAGGCTTGTGTTTTCTATGCGTTTATCGATCTGAAACATAACATTAAGTGAACCAAAAAAATGAACGGACGACAACCATCTCGTCCTTGACCACTATCCGGTCTCCCCCCATGATGTGGCATGTTCGCATCACTGTTCAGGCAAACCCGACCGGCTACCGAAAATCATCGGTTTTATATCGATGGTGAAGTCTATGAGGTGTGTTGGCGGCGCCGGAGAAATGCCCGCAAACTGACCATGCGCTGGCGTGATGACAAGGTGCAGATCACCACGCCCCATGGAGTAACGCAGGATATGGTCAAAGCCTTCATTGCGGAAAACCAATCCTGGATCAGGGCTGAGCGAAAAAGACTTGATGATCTCGCCCTGATCCCCCATCTGGAAGCTTCGGCCAATCAGGATAAAACCCCCGTCATCTTCTATAAAGGCGAACCTGCCCGCGTCAGGCTCAACCGCAATGCCGGACAAAAGGGGAAAAGCCGCATCGAAGAGGATAACGGGGATATCATCATTCATCTGCCGGCCGACAGCCGGCTTGACTGCGCCCGCGTTCTGGAAAACTGGTTGAAATCGAATTCCCGTACAGCCATCCGCCAGGAGCTTGATCAGGTTCTGGAGGAACTGGGGGAAGATCCGGTGAAAATATCTGTTCGCGATCAGAAGTCCAGATGGGGGAGCTGTTCAACAACACGCCGGATGTCGTTTAACTGGCGCCTGATCATGGCGCCGCCCCTCTCGTTGCGATATGTCGTCGTTCATGAAGCCGCGCATCTGATACACCACGATCATTCCCGCCGGTTCTGGGACCTTGTCGGGACACTTATGCCTAACTATCGCCACCATCAGCTCTGGCTGAAACAACATCAGATCGCCCTTTTTGCTGATATTCGGGCCCGGCTTCAGTCACTTGAACCTGAAGATACAAAGGGGTTCTGAAGATGATGAACGGGGGATATTCATGTTAGCCGGAATAGCACTTGCCCTGCTGGCCGGCGCCTCTCTTGGCTGCATCACCAGTTTTGCCTCGCTCTCTTATAACCACGGGATGGAACCGCTCGTGCTGATCCTGCTCCGGGGTTTCATCGCCGCTATTGTCATGTTTGGAGTAACACGCCTTCTGCGCGAGCCTCTTTTTCAGGACAGGAAAGGGATGAAGCTTGCCGTCAAAGTTGGCGTGGCCTTGTCGATGGTCGGATTTGGGTATATGAGCGCGGTTGCCTACATCTCGCCCGGGCTGGCTGTGGCAATTCTCTACCTCTTCCCGATTATTGTCCTGATCTCCGACAGTCTGCGAACACGAAGCTTTCCACCTGTGATGACTGTTCTGGCCTTCAGCATCGCCCTTGCCGGAATCATTACCTGCGTGGGAGTGGGCGGCCCCATCGCTCCCGAAGGCATCATGCTGGCCTTGCTTGCGTCACTGGGTATGGCCCTGTTTCTGATTTTTAGTTCCGAAGCTTCCCGCCACGGATATGGCGCGGGGGTCGCTGTCTG
>Ga0181582_10004993_pt1 | contig 10696 bp, 10 predicted proteins | sample 071ome_32_FD_132438 | JGI IMG/M metagenome (GOLD analysis project Ga0181582, IMG submission 132438) | Coastal salt marsh microbial communities from the Groves Creek Marsh, Skidaway Island, Georgia - 071405AT metaG (megahit assembly) | ecosystem: Environmental > Aquatic > Marine > Intertidal... | reverse complement strand
CCCAGGATGACCAGGTTACAGGAGCAATCCTCACAGCTATTGAATAGGGCTCTAATTATACAGTATCCATGAAAATACGACTGCCCTTATATGTATTCAGTATTCTGATCGCCGCCTTCGCCTGCCATGCTGAGGTACGGCTAAACAAAGTCTTCACCGATCACATGGTGCTGCAGCGGGATATTCCGGTAAAGATCTTTGGCACCGGCGATTTGGGCGAATTGGTAACGATACAGTTTGGTGGGCAAAAAGAAACAACGCGAGTCAAAGGCGATGGTCACTGGCTGGTCAAACTGAAGGCCATGCCGGCGAACAAGACACCTCGAAAGTTGCGAGTGAACGATACCTCGCTGTCCAATATCCTTGTAGGCGATGTCTGGATGTGCGCGGGTCAGTCCAACATGGCAGGCATGCTGCGATCTTACATCAAATACGGTGATGGCACGTTCAAGGAATTCAGGAATGAGCCTGGTGACTATAGGAATGACGAAATCCGGTTTTTCACAGTACCGATGACACCTTCGGATGCACCCCTCGCGGATCTAGCGGAAAGCGCCGAATGGCAAGTCTGTACACCGGACAGCGCCGTGGACTTTTCCTGCGCCGGGTACTTTTTTGGGAAATACCTTCAGCCGCAAGCGGGTGTGCCGATCGGTTTGATCAAGTCGGCGGTCGGCGGAACGGGTCTTGTCAGTTGGTTGCCGCTAGAGGCGATGGAAAACAATCCGGTGGCCGAAAGGATATACCTTAATCCATACCGCAAGGCCCTCGAACGCTATTCTGATAAGGAGCGTGATTATCAGGATGCCTTGGCGAAATTTAAGGCCAAATCCAAAACAGAGAGAGCAGCCGCCAAAGCGCCCCAAGTACCTATGGGGCCTAATCACTTCAAGCGCCCTGCGGCATTGTACAACGGTATGATTTCACCCCTTCACAACCTCGCGATCAAGGGCGCCATCTGGTACCAAGGCGAAAATGAGGGTAATGGCGGACGCAGCGAGGAGTACAAGACAACATTCCCGTTGATCATCGAAACGTGGCGCCAGCGTTGGAGCCAAGGTAATTTCCCCTTCATATTTGTGCAGTTGGCCGCCTTTCGCAAACCGCAGGAGACTCCTTCTGATCCCCAGTGGGCTCGCTTGCGGGACGCGCAGCTGTATACCTTGAAAACCGTCCCCGCAACCGGCATGGCGGTCGCGATCGATGGTGGTCTGGTAAAGAACATCCACCCGCCCTACAAGGAATTGGTTGGTAAGCGGCTAGCCGCCGAGGCGCTGCGTGTCGCCTACGGCAGCGAAAAGATCTCCCAGGGCCCTTTATACAAATCAATGAAAGTGAATGGCAACCAGACATTGATCCGCTTTGACAATGTGGGCTCTGGACTGGAAGCGCGTGATCGCTTGCTGGATGCGTATGGCGAGTCGCCAATACGGCTTTCCGGCAAGACACTCAAGGGATTCACCATCGCGGGAGAGGACAGGGTGTTTCATCCAGCCAAAGCCACCATACAGGACAAGCTTGTCGTTGTGGAATCGAAGCACGTTAAGCAACCGGTCGCCGTGCGCTACGCGTGGGCAGAATTCCCGCTGTGCAACCTTTACAACAAGGAAGGCTTCGCCGCACCCCCCTTCCGTACCGATGATTGGCCAGCGTCTGGAAAGTAGGACTATTATAAATTATAGACTCTAGTGTGGTATAATTGAAGTTTGCCGCATAAATTTGCAGGCACTCAAATTTGGGCGAAAAGCAGTACCTCCCTTTTCAGTCGGAGGCGGTCGTCGAATACGATTGGATATCGAACTTGCTTACCGCTGGGTCACCGCTTACTTTCCAAATCTATGAAATTCTTCGCAACCCCAGTTATCGCCCTTTTCCTTTTCGCGCTCGCCATCGCGAACTCGCACGCCAAACCCGGCTATTCGTCCGCAGGACTAGCCACCGAACCGATTGTCCTCTCAACGTTCAACAAGTCGGCTGAGCGTATCCAAAAAGGCGAGATCGGGGGCTGGCAAGCCGGCATCGGCGAATGGCGCATCGAAAACGGCGCCTTGATCGGCGACGAACTGGAGGCCAACCACCACGCATCCTCCTGCACCTACCGATTCGAGGCGACCCACATGGTCATAAAAGCTCAGGTCCAGCTAGGTAACGCGACGCAAATCGCTATTGGCTGCCGCGATACGGTACCGCCGAATTTGCATCTCGGCCGACTGTACATCACTCCGGATTCGATCTGGATTCAGAAAATGTCGGGCATCAGCAAAAGTACTCGCAAGGAAATCCTGACAACCCAGAAGGTGGCGATCGATCCGAAGCGTTGGTACGAAGTTTCCATCGAAATCATCGGCGACCGCTACGTCGCCCGCGTGGGCGATCATACAATCGAAGCCCGTCATGAACGATTTGCCGACGCCAAAGGAATCGTCGCTTTGATCAATCGCGGCCAAGGCGCCCGCTTCAAAAACGTCGAGCTCTGGCACGCCAAGCCGAGTACCTGATCGACACCCAACTAGTCCGTCTCTACCAATGCGAATTCCTCGAGGACACCGCGCGAGATATGTTTCAAAGCCGCCTCGCTGGTGGCTTCCAGAATTACAATGGGCGCTGAACCAGCTTTGTAGGCTTCTTTCCAGCGCTCGGCGCAGAGACACCAACGGTCCCCCGCCTTAAGACCTGGGAACCCGTAGGCTTCCATTGGCGCGCTGAGATCGTTCCCGACCGATTTCGAAAACTCGAGAAAGGCATCCGTCACTTGAACGCAAACCGCGTGGCATCCATGGTCGTGCGGACCTGTCTGGCACCGGCCAGTTCGATGAAAACCCGTCAACGGATCCATACTGCAGGGCTGCAGCTCGCCGCCCATGACATTCTTCTCTTCTTCCATATCCATGACCTTGAGTTGGCAAACAACACTCGTATCGTCAACTCAAGCTTGGTTCGGTATTTGGCCCGCAAATTTGGATACGGTATCCCACGTCGACTGTTCCCAAAAAAAGAGAACAGTTTGCGCTTTGCCCATCGATATCCCAACAACGGGAAAACGCTTTTTATTGAGCTCTTCAATCCTCAATTTTCAATCCTCACTTCGCCCGCTTCAAAACCGCCAAGTGCCGATCGACCGATCTACCAACCATGGGGAGCCGGCGGGATTTTTCGTTGGCTTTTGTAAGCAGGAGGTCGCCACCTTGGTTCCTGATGACATCGATCGCCTCCGCATGCTCGCGATCAAAGTAGCTAGTTATAATGAGCCGACCGTTTGGAGACAGCTTCTCCAGGGCTTTGTGATAGATCTCTTCCCAGGTTCGCTTGCCATTCCATAGATTTTGGTGACGCATGAAAATGACGTCGAAGGAGCCTGGGAGCTGTTGGTAAGTATCCAGCTTGGTGGCATCCCCGTTTATGAACTCAAACTGAGTATCGGAAACGCTCCGGAATCGGGCCGCAGCCTCCGCTATCTCGCGAGCCCGGACATCGAGCCCGACAAACTTCATGTTACCGTTCCCGTAGCTTGCACCCTCGTTGCCTCCAAAAACTTTCGCTAGCGTCTCGGCTTCGTTGCAGGCCCCGCAAGCCAAATTCAAAAGCAGCAAATCCTGATTGCCATCGATTTTTCTCTGAAGCCCGGCATCCGATTCAGCAGCCTGGACAATCAGCTTTTCCAGCCGCTGCATATCCTCTTCAAGAAATCTCTTATAGGTAGAGTGATCCATTCTAAAGCCAGGCTAGATAGAGAGGGTTCCGCTTTGCGAGGATAAATCCGGGGATAGCGCGCATCAACTAATACTCTGTCCGCCAAGAATCGTTTAGAATTCTCTTCCGAGATCGCGAACGGCTACCTGGCTCTTAGAGACGCTTGGTCTCGAATCCAGTTGACCAATTAGGTGGGGGATTGAGCAAAAGCTCAATCCAGCCCGCGAGCCGCAGGCGATCCCAGTTTGAGACAAGAAACTCGATGATAAGGCGCTAGATCGTCGAATTGCATCGCCCTATAACTCGAACTAGGTTCGATGCCCCACTCACCCAGCCTGATCGAGAAGGTAGCTGGGCTCTATGTAGGGATAGTCCTCGTCGAACTCGGTCGGGGGCTTGGGGTCTTCTACAACCGAATGCGGGCGTCGCTCGTTGCCAAGCGTATTCCGCAAACCATCGCCGATGCGGTCGCCCATGTCGTCCATCTTTCGAATAAGATCCTGCACAATGGCGGGATGCTGGCTAGCGAGATTATTCTGCTCCGAAAGATCTTCCGCCAAATTATAGAGCTCGGGCTGAGATCTGTCAGCGTTTCTACGATTCTCAATATTGTAGCGTAGTTTCCAATCCCCTACACGGACAGCTTGAAGCTGGTCCACCAAGTAATAGAAAAAAGCGTCGTATGGAGAGCGGGCTCCGCGTTCGCCTTTCCAGATCGAACTGATATCGTGGCCATCGCGAATCGGGTCATTGCCCAAAGGTCGCCCAAGAATAGAAGCGAAGGTCGGATAAAAATCCATGGCCGTAACCAGTTCACTGGATACCGAGCCTGCCTCGATTTCCGCCGGCCATTTAACGATGCAGGGAACGCGCATACCACCCTCCCAAGTTTGCCCTTTGGTTCCTCGCAACACTCCGTTGCTACCCCCATGCTTATCCACGCGGCTGCCATTATCCGAGGTAAATACAACGATGGTGTTTTCCTCCAAACCCATTCGCTTTAGCTCGGCCACGATAACTCCAGTGCTCCAATCGACGGCTGCCACGGCCGCCCAGTAAATGCCATTCCGAGATGCTTTCAAAAATGGGTCCATCACATAGTGCGGGAGGTGGACGTGCATGTGGGCAAAATAGAGGAGGAAGGGTCGATCTCGGTTTTCCCGGATAAAGGTCACAGCCTCTTCGGTGTAGCTTTGAATCAGAGGGGCCTGTTTAGGCTGTTCCGCGATCACTTCTTCGTCCCGCAACAATGGCATAGGCGGGCTGTTTGGGCGCCGTGGCATAATGGCCATGTCATTGCTGTAGGGAATCCCATAGTAGGAGTCGAATCCATGCCGAGTAGGCAAGTGTTCCGGCTGGTCGCCCAAATGCCACTTGCCCACATGGCTGGTAGCGTATCCATGCCATTTCAAATATTCCGGAAGCAACTGCTCACCCGGATGCAGACCCTCAGCAAACCCGGGAAAGAGCACCCAACTGGTGCGGTCTTCTTTAAAAGCATCGAAGCTCACCCGTCCTGGATAGCCGCCCGTCAAAAGGGCCGCTCGAGAGGGCGTGCAAACCGGGCTTGCTGAGTAGTAGTCCGTAAACCGCATGCCATCGGCTGCCAACTGATCAACGTGAGGCGTGTCGTTCTTCTCGGATCCGTAACACCCGAGATCGCCGTATCCAAGATCATCTACATAGATCAGGACTATGTTGGGCTTGCTATTCGTGGCTGCGAAGAGCGGCGAGAGAAAGATTGAAACCATTAAGGGGAACAACGCGTATCGCATGAGGCATAGCATCCATTTCCCTCCCGCGGCGGCAAGCACGGTTTTTCGAGGGGACAGTGAGGGAAAGATTGTCAGGTAGTATTGAAACAGGAGCCCTATCGGTAGGGAGGACCGGAGCAACTTTTTTCGACCCGACCAAGGGATTCTGTTTCGGGATCAGCGAAAGCCTTCGGCCGGGCGCGAATAGGCTTGAGAGAGCGATCGGTATTCGGGATACAAAAGTCATGAAAATGCACTCGTTCCTGCATCCCATGCTTACTCTTTTTGGAATAGCGGCCTGCCTGACCGCTCTGCGCGCTCAGGCCCCAGTTGACAAGTTTCTCGATCGGTGGGCATTGACGATCCCCGACGGTAGAGCGGGGTGGCTCGAGGTCAGCCAGGAGGACGGCTATTTTGATGCCCATCTTCTTTGGGGAGGAGGCAGTGTGCTACCAGTCGATTCCGTGGTATTTCCCAACAAGAACACCTTGATGATTACGCGTTCGAAAACGGTAGAACGCAAGGACGCCCGGGGCGAAGCGACGCGCACGCAGCGATTTGTTGAAACCATTAGGGCGACCGTTGATGGCGACAACATGAACCTGACCATTACCCAGCCGAACCACAACGGCCGAGGGGTGCAGCGCCATGAGTTTACTGGCAAGCGCATTCCACCCCTGCCACCCAAACCCGATCTCAAGAAAGTAAAGTTCGGCAAGCCAATCACGCTTTTTAACGGGACGAATCTAGATCAGTGGAGACTGCTAAACGAAGACGATGTAAACGGATGGAAAGTTTCCGACGGAGTTCTCGTCAACGATCCTGTTCAGAAAGAAGGCAAGCCGCGTATCCACTATGGCAATATCCGTACCAAGGCGGAGTTCGAAGACTTCAACCTCAAACTCGAGGTTGTGGTTCCGGAAAACGGAAACAGCGGTATCTACCTCCGCGGCATCTACGAGATCCAGGTTGCCGCGACCTACGGCGAGCCTCCCCACTCGCGCCGTATGGGAGGCATCTATAGCCGCGTGGCTCCCGCCCTATCAGCTGAAAAGCCGGCCGGCGAGTGGCAAACTTACGATATCACCTTGGTGGATCGCCACGTTACGGTTTATCTCAACGGGAAGAAGATCCACGACAACGTGCCTTTGGCGGGCTGTACCGGCGGTGCCCTTTGGTCTGACGTCACCCGACCGGGCCCCATTTATCTCCAAGGCGATCATACTCAAGCGAGCTACAAGAACATTGTGCTAACGCCTATCGTAAAGTAGTATTCGAAGAGTAAAAACGGAGTCTGCCCTCGCTCTATCCCGAATCTTTCATTTCACCGCATTGCCAAAAAGATATGCAGCCATGTCCCTGCTAACCAACGATCATAAAAAAGCGTATGAGGAAGATGGCTATCTCTTCGTACGCGAATTGTTTACCCGGGAGGAAATTGGTCTGCTGCACGAAACTGCAGCCAATGACCATGCATTGGACCAAGCCTCCAGTTCTCGCGACGACGGGGCGGGGGCCAGCGTTCGCCTGTCCTTGTGGAACCATCCCGGCGACGGCATCTATGGCATGTTCGCTCGCTGCCGCCGCCTGATAGACGCTCTAGAAGACTTACTAGGAGACGAGGTCTATCACTACCATTCCAAAATGATCCTCAAGGACGCCAAAACTGGTGGAGCCTGGGCCTGGCATCAAGATTATGGATACTGGTATCAAAACGGGCTCCTGACACCCGATCTTTGCAGCGTCATGATCGCCGTCGATCCGGCCACAGAGGAGAACGGCTGCTTGCAAGTTTTGCAAGGATCACACAAAGTGGGTCGCATCAACCACGTATTAACTGGCGACCAGGCTGGAGCCGACATGGAATACGTAAGAGCCGCTATGGAGCGATTCCCTCTCGTCCATTGCCGCCTTTCGCCAGGGGACGCCGTTTTCTTCCATCCCAATTTGCTGCATTGCTCAGCCGCCAATCGATCCGATAAAGCCCGCTGGGCACTGATTTGCTGCTACAACACGAAACGCAACAACCCCTTCAAGGAATCGCATCACCCAGCCTACACGCCGCTTCATAAAGTCGACGACTCGCAGATTCTGGAGATTGGCCGGGATCATGCCAGAAGGGCAAGCGTCGAATACGCCAATCTCGATAGCGACGATCGGAGCGCCAAATCGCTGGCCGAAAAGCAATAGTCGCTGCTGGAATAAAAACGCCCGAATAAACCCGTTATCGCCCCAACTAGAGGACCCCATTCATGAAGCTCGGCATCATCAACAGCGCTTTCAATCAGGCTGGAGTGGATACAGCCACAGGTCTTAATCATATCGGCCGCATCGGCTTTGACACCGTTGACATTTTCACCGAGGCCATGACCATCGGGCAGGACGAGATCGATTTGATTCGCGACACCTGCCAATCCCAAAATCTGCCTATCGCATCCACGGTGGTCGTTTCTGCAGGACTGATTGATTTCAATCAGCCAGTTCGGAAGTTCCACCTGCAACGAACCAAGCGCTTTCTCGATCTGGCCCGCGAATTCGAATCGCAGAATCTCTTGCTAGTCATCGGCGAATACATTTGGCAACGGGAAGTCATTCCCCCTGAGCAGCAATGGGAGTGGGGCGTGGAGTGCGTACGGGAACTGGGTCAGTACGCAGGCGAACGGAATCTGGAAATCGCCTTGGAACTGGAGCCGTTCCGACTGAGTTTGCTCAATAGCGTACACGAGATGGCCCGGTTCATCGACGATTGCGGATTGCCCAACGTTAAAGCCAATATCGACATCAGCCATCTGGTATTATCGGATACATCTCCCACAGATCTGGAAGCCTTGCGCGGTCAAGCGGCCCACGTGCATATAAGCGACTGCGACGGCAAGGTTCATGGGGATCTTCCTCCGGGACGCGGTGTCGTCAAATTCGCTCCTTATCTGCAAGCGATCAAGGATCTCGGATTCCACGGAACCATTTCCATCGAGCTCGAGTATTCTCCCGATCCGTCGAAAATCGTGGATTGGGTCGAGGAAGCGTATCAGGCAACCGACGCCCTGATGCAGCAATTGGATCTGCGATCCTGAGAGAGCTTGCGCTATGCCGCGTAGTTTATTAGATCTCTGCATTAGTAAAGTTATCAGCAGCAAGCTAGGGGTATTCCTAAAGGCAACGAGGATCGTCTCGATCCTCCAAAGCACGAATACGGAGGACCGTGACGGGCCTCCCTACCAAAAAAACCGAAGCCATCGACACATCGGAGGCTGCGACAAGCTTCAGGGCATTAGGTGCAAAACGAATACACTAACTATGGTGACCCGGATATCGAGATCCGCAGGAGCCCAGAAAGTCGGGACGATAATCCCAATGCAACTGTATTGAAATCGCAAGACGAACGATAATAACAGCTCGAGGAGAACCATAGATTTGAGCGAAGATAACGAATACGGCTTCATTCATTCCAAGCAATCCCAGAGGGTTGATCCACCTGCGATCGACTATTTTCCCCCGCGCCCAAAATCCTATCGCCCAGGAATCGCGCTGATCGGAGCTGGTGGCGTAAGCGAATTCCATCTTCGCGCCTACCAAAGTTGCGGGTTCAATGTAGCAGCCATTGTCGATCGCTCGTTGGACAAAGCTCAGCAACGGCGGGATCAGTTCTTCCCTGACGCCGACGCCCTTTCGGACTGCGGTGAAATCCTGCAGCGGGACGACATAGAAGTGGTCGATGCTACACCCCACCCGACGGATCGGCTGCCTATAATAGAGGACTCCTTGCGAGCAGGCAAACACGTGCTCAGCCAAAAGCCATTCGTTCTCGATTTGGACGACGGACAACGATTGGCCAGCCTCGCCAAAGACCAAAACGTCAAATTGGCCGTCAACCAGAACGGGCGCTGGGCGCCCCACTTCAGCTACTTGGGCAAGGCGATTGGGGCGGGCTTGATCGGGCAAGTCACCTCCATCGATTTCTCTCTTCAATGGGATCAAACGTGGATCGCTGGCAACGAGGGCTTCGAAAGCATTCGCCACCTCATGCTATTCGACTTCGCCGTACATTGGTTCGACATGGCCAATTGCCTAATGAATAACCAAAAAGCGGATACCGTATACGCCTTGGCGACACGATTCCCTGGACAGCGCTTTCGCCCTCCGGCTATAGCATCCGCAATCATAGGGTATCGAGACGCTCAAGTCCGCCTATCGCTTCATGGACACACCCTTCAGGGTGAAGAAGATGTCACCACAATCGTCGGAACCGAAGGTCTGCTGCGGTCCCGAGGCCCAGGGCTAAATGAACAATCGGGAATCGATCTATTCATGGAATCCGGGCATTCCCGCGCTTCGCTGGAAGGCTGCTGGTTTGAATCCGGCTTTCAAGGGGCCATGGGCGAGTTGCTCTGCGCGATTGAGGAAAACCGCGAGCCCTTGCACAGCGCTGAAAATAACCTGAGAAGCCTGGAGCTCTGCTACGCCGCCCTGGCCAGCGCCAACAGCGGCGAGGTGATCAAAGTCGGTACCGTTCGAAAAGCAGCTATGTGATTGGTACCAATCCTTTATTAATGATCCCGGAAACAAGCTATGGGGCGCTCTGAAAGGCAGGGAGGATCGGCTCGATCCTCCGGCGCCGTCAAACGACCTCCCTCCCTAAAAAACCTTACAGTCCGCTTATTGGAGACTTTCCAAGAAACCGGCTCTCTTATTCGTCTACCCTTTTGAACCTGAACGAAAGCCAGGAGATCTAAGACTCTATACACTGTGAAAAACAAAGCTGTCCTAGGGAATCGCGAAAACCGCTAAAGATTCGAGTTTGCATTCAATATGACCCCGGCATCTAGAAAGACACGTCGGCAACGCGCTCGACGGATCGTCCTGAAGAGCCTAGGAGCCTGCCTAGCCGCCATCGTCATTGCCCTAGCTACCTTGCCGTACTGGATGGGGCTCTCCTTGAAAACGCTGATGCCTAAGGAGATTGTGACGGTTAGCGATTACGAAACCCTTGGATACGGCAGATTTCGTCTGTCTGGAATCCAGGTAAATGCAGGCCCCATCATCCTTGATGTTGACCGGCTAGAGGCGCCTACCCCTTCAAACTGGGCCTATCTAGCCGCAACATCGGGGCTCGAGCCGTTCGTCGTCGAAGTCGGATCGCTCGCTGTTCAGAGATTCATCGGACCACCGATCGAGAGACGGATTCCCCCGAAGAATTCCAACAAGCCCTTCAACTCGTGCCCCGCGGACGAGACGCCGTTTCCGCTTTCGTT
>Ga0181582_10004992_pt1 | contig 10698 bp, 7 predicted proteins | sample 071ome_32_FD_132438 | JGI IMG/M metagenome (GOLD analysis project Ga0181582, IMG submission 132438) | Coastal salt marsh microbial communities from the Groves Creek Marsh, Skidaway Island, Georgia - 071405AT metaG (megahit assembly) | ecosystem: Environmental > Aquatic > Marine > Intertidal zone... | reverse complement strand
GGGGGGGGGGGGGGCGGGGGGGGGGGGGCGGGGCGGGGGGGGGCCGGGGGGGCGGGGCACCACGCCCGCCCCCGCGTCGGCGCCCGCCCACCCCGCCGGGCCCGGCCCGGGGGACCGTGCCCGCCCCCCCCCGGCCTCAACCCCCCTGCCCGGGCCACTTACCCGTGTCCTCGACGCGAAGGATGAACTTCCCGCCCATCTTGCGGGCGTAGAGCCAGTTGAAGAGGGCGGTGCGGGCGCCGCCGACGTGGAGGTTGCCGGTGGGGGAAGGAGCGAACCGCACGCGGACCTGCGGCGCGGGAGGGGGGGGCGGGCGCGGTCGGAACGGGGGCGATAACTCGCGGGCTCGCCCAGCGACGCGTCCCCGGCTCCCCCCACGGGCGGGACCCTTCCCCGGGCGGGACCCTGCCCCCACCCGGCCCATCCTCCGGCGACGGTGCCATGTCCTTGGCACCGGGGATCCCGCGGCCCTTACGGCCCGGCGAGCCCCACCCGTCCACGGCCCCCCCCTCCCCGGCCCCGTCGGGAAAGAACCCCTCCGCCCGGGGGCTCCGTGGCACCACGTCGGACAAGTCAATTGTACGTGGACTCTTCGACCTACTTCACGCCCGATTCTCCGACGCAATGTCCCACGCGGCCCCCTGGGGCACCACCGGAGACCGGATATAATCGCTCGCGACCTCGACGAGGAAACGTGCCCCCGCGCGTCGACACGGGGCCGATGGGACGATGCGTCACGGATCACGCGTAACATAAACTCACATCATCGGTGCGGGCCTCAGACCCGGCGGAAGCCTCGGTACCGGCGGCCACGGCCGGGGAGACGACGAGCGAGCGGAGCGCCTGCCGCACGGCGCCGGCAGGCTCGACGCCCTTCCTCATACCGGCGACCTGGGCGCCGATGGCGATGAAACGAGCGGGCACGGCGGTGCGCGTCAGCCCGCGGAGGGTGGTCGCGCTCCCGAGGACGGAACACTGCATCCTGGTCGACTCGCGGCCTCTCGTTCGCCGAAGGGCAACTTACGCAGGCGCCTTTGACACGCCCGGAGCGAACACTGCCACTGTCTCGCCCGCCTCCGATCACAACGGTGCCCGGCCCCGCCCGCCGGCTGCCCCCCCCCCCTGTCGCGCTGTCGTCCTCCCCCCACCTGTCGCGCTGTGGCCACCGCCGGGACACCCTTCAAGCCTCCCTACGCAGGGGGTTTCGCCCCCGCCCCCGGTCCCTCCCTCGCCTCACTTCCTCCCCCCCTTGCCCTTCTTCCCCCCCTTGCCCTTCTTCCCCCCCGCGGCCCTGCCGGCCCGGGCCCCCGCCTCCCCGACCGCCTCGACGGCCCCGTCGTCGTCGTCGCTGCCCCCGGCCGGCGCGGCCGGCGCGCTGTTGTCCTCCATCCAGCTCTCGTCCTCCGGCTCGCCGGCGCCCCGGAGCGCCGTGCTCTCCTCGTCGCTCGAGTACTCCTCGTACGGGTCCTCCTCGTCCGTGTCCATCATCTCCTCCTGCTCCTTCCGCTGGATCTCGACAAACTGCTCGCGGACGGCGTCGCTGTTTGACTTGACGGGCATCTCGAGGACGAGGGAGGCGTCGCAGCCGAGCCACGTCTCGCTCATGACGCGGATGGTGACCCGGTGGGTCCTGGTGCGCATCGCGCCGGCCTTGCCGAGCTTGGGGTCCGCGGGCGGGCCCTTGGGCGCGAAGAAGCGCAGGAGGACGGGCTGCCCGGGGGCGCCCTCGTCGTCGCCGGCGGCGGCGCGCGCCCGGGCGGCGGCGTCCGCCCGGATGGACGCGACCATCTCGGGCACGGTGGGCGCCCGGGGCTCGGAGATCTCCTGGCCGCCCTCCCCCGGCGCGGAAGGGTCCAGGCGCGGCGCGGAGGCCCGCTCGAACGCGAGCTGCGCCCCGGCCTTCTCGGCCACGGCCCACTTCCTCGACTCGAGGAAGGGGATCTTGGCCACGCAGACCCCCTTGACGACGCTCTGGGTTGTCGGCGACGTGTTCACCGTCAGCTGCTCGTCGTCCAGGCTCGCCAGCACGCACCACTTCTCCTCCCGGTCCGCCCCGGGCCAGTGGGGCGTCTGGGCCATGACGGCGTCCCCCGTCGCGACGGGGGCGTCGCCGGCGGCAAAGTACTTGGGGCGCACGATGGCGACGCGGAGCGTGACGGCGACCATGTAGGTCTCGACGAACCCGAGCTCGGGCACCCCGGGCTCCAGCTTGCCCGTGACCACCACCCGCGGGAGGCACTCGAGCATCTCGGCGGCCGAGGCGGCGTCGTCCGCCGAGGCGCCGGCGCGGGCGAGGGCGGCCACCCGGGCGGCGCGGTCGGGGAGGGCGAGGAGGTCGTCGGCGGTCCGGAGGCCCGCGGCGTGCAGGTTCTTCTGCACCTCGACCTCCATGCACCCGGGCAGCTGCAGCACGCACTGCGACACCTTGACGCCCGCCGGCTCCTGCGGCCGCTGCCCGGCGTGGAGGGCCCACGACCCCAGCTGCCGCAGCATGGGGGGCACGGCGCTGTAGAGGGACTGGGAGAACTCCACGGCGCCCACCGTGGACGTGTTGAACGCGTACCGGAACGGGTTGATCCGCGGCACGCTGGCGATCTCGAACGCCCCCGCCGCCAGCCCCGGCATGGCCCGCAGGAGGTCCGCGAGGGGCCGGGCGTACGGCGCGGGCACGAGGTCGGTGCGCCGGCTCATGTAGGCGGCGAGGAGGGCGTGCGCCCGGTGGCTCGGGAGCGGCCGCTTCTGGTTGTGCGGCGCGCGCAGCTCGGGCGCGAACGGCACCACGTCCTTCATGAGCCCCGTCAGGAGGGCGAGCTCCTCCGCCTGGTCCCGGAAGGGGGTGGCGATGCCCATGATCTCCGGGACGGGGCCGACGACGATCTCCGTCATGTGGCGGGCCGACGAGTCGGGCGCGATGCCGAGGGGCCGCCCGGCCTGCTGGTCGGCCTGGCCGGAGAAGATGGCCATCGTGTCCCGCGACACGTCGGCCCCGGGGGCGGCGGCGGCGCCCGCGCCCGCGCGGGGGCCCTGCCCGCGGTGGATGAAGAAGAGCAGCAGCGCCATGGGCCCGAGGATCCCGCCCAGCATGAGCACGGCCAGCACCGCCCCCGCCGTGTCCTTGTCCCGGTTCAGCATCCACTCGGGCAGCGCCACGCCCAGCGAGAAGGCCTGCGGCCCGTCCGGGTGCCCGTACTTGACCCAGTTCTCGCGGGCCGTCTCGTCCGTCAGCGCGTTGTAGGCCTTCTGGATCATCACCATGGTCTCCGCGGCCGCGGCGGCGTTGTCCGGGTTGCGGTCCGGGTGGTGCGCCAGCGCCAGCTTCTTGAACACGCGCTTGAGCTCCGGCTCGGTGATGCCCTCGGGGACGCCGAGGATGGCGAACGGGTCGAAGCCCTCGTGGGTGGTCGTGTTCGAGAGCACGAACCACGCGAGGTACGCGGCGCCGCACCACCCGGCGAGGAGGAGGAGGGCGAGCCAGGGGAAGCCGCCCTTCCCGCCCTTCTTGCCTGCGGGCGGGCGGGCGAGGGGGGGGGGAGTTCCGGGCGGGGCCCCGGTCGGGCCCCGGGGCGGGGGGGGTCTGCGGAGTGCGCGGCCCCAGCCGCCCCGCGGGGCCGCGGGTCCGGCGCGGGGGGCAGGCTCACCGGTTTCGGATCCGGCGGGGCCCGAGCCGTCGAGGATCGCCTGGCCGGCAGCCCCGGGGAGCGTCTTCTTTCTGACGGTGGGGGTCCGGACCTCCTCCACGTCGTCGCCCTCCCAGGGGGCCTTGGCGCCGCTGAGCTTCCAAAGCGTCAGGGGCGCGAGGACGAAGAGCATGAGGGTCAGCATGAAGGTCGCGAAGTGCGTCGCGGACCCCTGCGGGGGAGCGGGTGCGGGGGATCTGGGTTGGGCCCCGAGGCGGGCGAGCTGCCCCAGGCGACCGCGGTTTCGGGGAGATCCCGGGGCGCGTCGCGGGGGAGGGGGCCCTCGTCCTCTCCTACGCGGCGTGTTCTCGCCACGAGGCGCGGCAATCTCCCCGCAGCGACCCCCGTCGCGGAGGAGTGCGGCGGAGATCGCTCCCCCGAGGCGCCCCGGCGCCAAGAGCCACGCGGGCCGGCCCGCGGCCCGCGGGCGCCGGGGTCCCCTCGGAGGCGCGGCGGGCGGGACCGCGGCACCCGAAACTCCCGGCCCGGCTCCCGAGCGCGCGCACCTCCATGTCGACGTCTCCCATCGCGACGTCCCGTGAATCACTCGCTCCCGGGTGGGGGGGGGATCGGCGCGGGGAAGCGGCGTCCTCTCCAGATCCGCGCCGTGCACTCGGGTCACGGTCCAGGTTTCGTGCCCGGCAGGCGCCAGGGGGCGGTCAAGGGGCCGGGGCGCGGCCGGGGGGGGTCCGGCGCTGCCAGTCCCGCGCGGTCCCGTCGCCCCCGGCGGCGCCAGTCGGCCGGCGGCGCCGGCGGGCCGGGCGGGGGCGCCGGGCTGGCGGCCGGCCCGGCCGGCCAAGCCCCCCGCCCTCCCCCCCCCGCGCGCCACACCGAGCTCCCGCCGTTCCCTCCCGGCCGCAACCCCCCCCGGCCGATGACAAGCCGGGACCTGGCCCACCGCGAGCGCCTGAACAAGCAGTGGGGCGGCGCTGGCCACCGACCCGGCGCGCGCCGTGCCGACGAGGACCCCGCCGAGCCGCCCGCCGAGGGCCGCAGCTCCCGGCACAGGGACGCCGCCGGCGCCGCGCCGCAGCCCGGCAGGGGGCGAGGGGACCCACTCGAGACGCACGGGCTCCTCAGCAGGCCGTGGTATCCCTTCTACACGGAACCGGCGTGGGACGCGTGGGAGGCCAAATACCGGGCCGCGAGGACGATGGCCGCAGGTGCGTGCGCGGCCGCGGGTGGCGCGGCGCGGCGGCGGGCGGGGGAGCCCCGCCCCCCCCCCCGCGCAGCCCGGACGGAGTTCGCGGCCTCCCCCCTGCCCTGCAGACAACCTTCTCTCCGCGTCGCGGACGGGGCTGGAGAGGGCGGAGAGGGACATCCTGGAGCAGCTGAGGCGCATCCAAGCGTGAGCTTCCCGCCGGCAGCCGCTGGCACCCGAGCCCTGCGCCCCCCCGCCCGCGGCGGCCTCGGCTCGCGGTTGTTGATTCTCGAATTCGGAGACGCGACGCGAGGACCCCCCCGCCGCCCCGCGACGCAGGAGGGACAAGAAGCGCGACACCGCGGAGGGGGACGCGGGCCCGGAGGCGCTCATGAGGCGCCTCAGCAGGGCCGTGGACATTGAGGAGGCGAAGAAGGCGCGTGACCCGACGCCCCCCGGCGCGCCTCGCCCCCGCCTCCCTGCCCCCTTCCCCAGCCCCTTGGGCCCGCCCGCGAGGCAGGCCCCGCGGGACGCCGCCCGCCCCGACCCCCCGCCCGCAGGTCCTGGGCGGCGCCGCCGCCGGGGGGGGGCTGCCCGCCGCGGCCGAGCCGCCGGGGTCGGACGCGGGGGCCCCGGTCCCGCCGCCCGCCGCGGCCCGCGCCCCGGCCGGGCCCGCGCCCGCCGTCCCCGCGTGCTCGACGCTCCCGATCGACCACCCCCTCTGGGCGCAGATGGCCCCCGCCGTCACGAGGGACTTTGTCTGGGACGACGTCGGCCTCCTCCCCGGCAAGGCGTGGCCCCTCAAGTACGAGCGCGGCCCCGAGCCCCCCGTCGTCCCCTACTCCCTGCCCCTCGAGTACCTCGGCAGCGGGGACCTGGCCAGCTACGCGGCCTTCAGCTCGTACCTGTACCCGGACCAGTGGCGCGGGCCCGCCCCGGCCCCCGGCCCCGCGGCCCCCGAGCAGCCCGTGCGCCTCTCCAAGTGGGGCCGGGCGCAGGCCGAGGCCGGGGCCACCACCCGCTCGCAGGAGCGGCAGGTCGAGGAGGGCCAGGCGCGCGCCCGGGGGCTCGTGGAGGCGCTGTACCGGTCCATCGCCGCGTTCAAGTCCGCCCCGGCCGCGGGCGCCCCCGCCCCGGCCCCCGCCGACGCCCCCCGCCCGCCCGCCCGGAAGCACACCAAGGCGTACGCCGGCGCCGTCGACGTCCTCGACAAGTTCCAGCGGCGGAGCCGGCGCCGCGGCGAGGAGATGGCGGCGGACGGGGTGGTCGCGTGACGGGGGGCGCGGGGAGGCGGCGGTTGAAGGGTGACGGGAGGGCGGGCGCCGGGCGCCCCGCCGGGCCGCCCCCCACCCCCGCGTCGCGCGGGGCCGTCAGGACATGAGTCGGGCGCAGAAGGCGGAGGCGTCCGCGGCGTCGACCCCGAAGCTCTCGGGGCACCGCGCGATCGCGATGGCCGCCCCCGCGGCCTTGCGGTACTCGAGGGGGTTCTGGGCCACGGCCCTCGCGAGGTCCCTCCCCGCCCCCTCCACGGCCGCCCGCCGCGCCGCCCAGTCGGCGTCCGCCTCCTCGCCCCCGCCGCCGCCGCCGCCACGCCCCGGCCCCTCGGGCGCCCCCCCCCCGCAGGCGCCCGCGTACGCGAACGAGAAGCCGTACGTGTCGTGGGACGCGGCCACGGGGAGCGTGCCGCCGGCCTCGACGCGGCGCCCGGGGAGGCGCTGCACCGCCTGGCGCCACGTCCCGCCGCGGCCGGCGAGCGGGCTGGTCCGCAGCGTCGTCTCCGAGTCGAGGTGCAGGTCGAACCAGAAGGCGACGGCGTTGCAGGTCCCGCCCGCGTCGACGGGGAGCGCCAGCTCGGCGCCCCAGGGCTCCAGGTGCGCCTCGGCTTCTCGGAAGTCGAAGGCCGCCACGGCGACGGGGGGGCCGAGGGCCCGCCAGGCGGCGGGGTCCCCGGCGAGGTCCACCTCCTCGTAGTCGGCGCGGCGGGCGAAGGCGTCCAGGCCGGAGACGTCCAGGTCGGCGCCGCCGGCCCGGAGCCGCCCGCCGCGCATCTCCACCGGCATGCAGAACACCTCGGCCCCCGCGGGGACCATCTCGGCCCCGGGGGCGAGGAGGTCGCGGCGGGCGGCGGCCAGCGAGTGGAGGGCCCCCTCCCCGAGGAGCCCGCAGTCGAAGACCTCGAACACGCACAGGTCGGCGCGCCGGTCGAGGTCCGCGGGCGCCCCGTCGGGCCCGGGCCCCCCCGCCGTGAGGTACCGCGAGTCCCGGTGCAGCATCAGGACCCGCCCCCCGTACCCGTTCAGGCACAGGCACTCCTCCCCGGCCTCGGCCATGTGGCGGGTGCGCTCGGCGGCCACCACCCGGTCCGCCCCGGCGCGCGCCGCCATCATGGCGAGCAGCCCGCTCCCCGACCCGAGGTCCAGCGCCAGCAGGCCGCCGCCCGCCCCGCGCCGCGCCGCCCGCGCCCGCGCCACGGCGCCCCGGATCGCCCGGTCGTACGCCCCGTTCCGGGCCGCGTCGTGGATCATCCCGAAGTGCCACCGCGGGGTGTGCGCGTGCCGCGGGCGCGGGGGGTCCCCGTGGGGGTCCCGGATCTCCACCGACAGGTGCCCGCCCCCGACGCGGACCCCCACCGCCACGGCCTCCCCCGCCGCCACCGGCCGCTCCTCCGCCCACGACACCCCCTGCCCCCAGCTCCCGCACACGGCCCGCGGGGGCCCCGCCTCCCCCGCCTCCCCCGCCGCCCCCGCCTCCCGCGGGTCCCACGTCGCGATCCACACCCCCTCGTGCACCTCGGCCTCCCACCACGTCACCACGCAGTTGGCCACGCCCGCCGCCGTCGCCTCCACCGACGCCTCCCGCTCCAGCTCCCACCCCCCCGCCGCCGCCCCCGCGCCGCCGCCGCCCTCCCCGGCCGCGTCCGCGCGCGCCTGCAGGTCCACCTCGGCGACGGCGAACGGCCCCGAGAGCGCCACGAGGCCGTCCAGGGACGCCGCCCGGGCCGGCTCGGCGCCCGGGTGCCAGCGGTACCGGTTCATCGGGCCGAGGTCGAAGCCGGCGACGTCCCCCGTGCGGCACGAGCCCAGGATCCCGAGGACGCGGACGCGCAGGGGCAGGACGCGCGCCCCGGGCTCGAGGAGGTGCCGGGCCGCGTAGTCGAGGGACGGCAGGAGGCGGCTCCCGAAGGCGGAGAAGTCGAGGCAGTCCAGGGCGAGCACCTCGGCCCGCCGCCCGAGGGACGCGTGGACGGCGCCGGCCGGGAGCGAGGCGGCGGCGGGGGCCGCCCCGGGCGGGAGGAGGAGGCGGTGGGACTCCGGGAGGTCCCCCCAGGCGGGCGGCGGGGCGCCCCGGACGTGGGAGCCGGGGAGCGCGCCCGGGACGAGGTGGACGGCGCAGCGGCCGCGGAGAGCCCCCCCCGCGTTGGCGGCAAGGAGCCCCCGCGCGGCGCGGTAGAGGGACCGGGTTCCCACGAAGGACGTGACGGACCCCGCCCCGGCGGCCGACGCGAGGAGCGGGAGCGTGCACGCGCCCGACGAGACCGTCAGGACGTGCGCCCCGGGCTGCTCCTCCAGCGCCCTCCCGAGGGCCGCGGCGTACGCCTCCGCCCGCGGGCCGTCCGCCGCCGCCGCCGCCGCCGCCCGCGGCGCCTCAACGTCCGCCGCCGCCGCCAGGAGCCGGTGCGCCGCCGCCAGGCCCGGGACCGACCCGATACCCCGTGGCGGCGGCGCGGCGGGGCCGCCGGGCGCAGCGAGGGCGCGCTCCCCGCCCGGCGGCGCCCCGAAGGACGGCGAGATGCAGTCCTGGAGCCACGTCGGGCGCCACTCGGGGTCCTCGAGGTCCCAGCTGGGCGCCGCCATGGCCTGCGAGGACGCGGTCGGCGAGGACACGGGACTTTGTCGTCACGATCGGGGGGGTAACGGGCCGAGAATGAACAGGAACGGGGATGGGGGGGTTCCTGCAGCCCCCCCCCAGACACCCGGACACGGGGGGAGAACGTCGGAAGCACTCGCCTTCTTCCACTGCTGGAGGAGGGCGTGGCGCTGGTCGGCTGCGCGGGCGCGGCGGAGACGCATCGACAGGTCCTTGCGCGGGACGCGGAGGGCCGCCCGCGCGCATCGGGCAGCCTCGGCCCGCAGCCCGGCGGCCTCGGCCAGCCGCGACGCGAGGGCGGGGTCGCCGGGGGCGAGTCCCGCGCCCCGCCGGAGCGCGTCCTCGGCGCCGGCCCAGTCGCAGGCCGCCATCCGCGCGCACCCTATCCTGCGGCCGGGGGGCGGGAAGAGCGGGCGCGGTCGGGCTCCAGCGCCCGGCCCGTCTCCCGGGGGGGGCCGGGCGCGGGGGGGGGCCTCCCCGCAGGTCCCCAAAACGCACCTGTAGAAGGCCTTGGCGCTGCTGCCGTCGGCCCTGGCCGCCCCGACGGCGTCCGCCAGGGCTTCCTCGACCAGGCCAAGCTTCAGGAAGGCCGCCGAGCGGTTGCAGAGGAGGACCGGGTCGCCGGGCGCCCCGGCGAGGGCCTGGGAGTAGAGCTGCGGTTTTCGGAGGGGGATGGGGTTCCCTCGGCGCGCCCCACGTCGGGAGCGCGCGCTCCGGGGACGGCTTCCCATTACGCAGCTCGCCTCTATTGCCTTCCGGTAGTTCTTCCCCTTGAACGCCTCGTTACCGGCCTTCCGGCTCCCCTCCACGATCGTCGAGATGAGCTCGGCGGGGACATTGCCCGGGAGGGCCGCATTCGGCAGCGGCCCGGTCGCGACAGGTGGCGCCATCAGTCAGTTTTGGGTCACGTGCGGAGTAATGGACTCGAAATCCACGCGTGGAGCGCGCTTCAGCGCGATGATAAGTCAGGAGACCCGCGGATTTCGCGTCGGGAGACGAATCGTTGTTTTCTCTGACACGGGCCCCACGTTCGGGCCCCCGCTCCCCGCCCCGCTCCGCGCCCCGCTCCCGGCCCCGCACCCTGACTAGTTCAACCGGCGGCCCGGCCAGCGCGCGCGTCATCGCCGGCGTCACTCCACCTCCCCGTCGAGCATGGGCTTGAGGAGCTGGGAGAGGAGCTTGGGGTTGACGGTCCCGCCGCTGAGCTTCATGCACTGGCCCTGGAAGTAGCCGGCGAGCTTGTTCTTCCCGCCGCGGTACTGCTCGAGCTGCCCGGGGTTCTCCTCCATGGCCCGGCGGATGATGGCCTTGATCTCCTCCGGGTCGCTCTGCTGCACCAGCCCCTTGGACTCGACGAAGGCCCGCACCGACCCCCCGCCGGCGCCGCCGGCCCCCGCCAGGAGCTCGGGGAGGACCTCCTTGCCAATCTTGCCCGAGATCACGTCGTCCTCGATCAGCGACGTCAGCTCGGCGAGCACCTCGGGCGTCAGCAGCAGGCTCCCGAACGCGCACTTCTCGCTCTTGCAGTGCGCCGCCAGGTCCCCCATGATCCAGTTGGCCGCCAGCTTCACGGGCGCCCCCGCCGCGACGGCCGCGTCGAAGTAGCCCGACACGTCCGCGTCCTCCGACAGGAACAGCACGTCGTCCAGCTTCAGGCCCAGCGCCCCGTACCGCTCCCGCCGCGCCCCCGGCAGCTCCTCCATCGCCCCCCGCACCGCCTCTATGTCCTCCTCCGTCAGGACCAGCGCCGGCAGGTCCGGCTCCGGGAAGTAGCGGTAGTCCGCGAGGCCCTCCTTTTTGCGCATCGTGAACGTCTCGAGCTTCCCCTCGTCCCAAAGGCGCGTCTCCTGCACGATCTCGTCCCCGCGGCCCTCCTCCAGCAGCGCGCTCTGCCGCTTCACCTCGAACTCGATCGCCTTCTGCGGGGGCGGGGCGGGGCGGGGCGGGCGCTCGTCGGCAGGCCCGGGGCCGTGGGGGCGGCGGGTGGGGCGGGGGCGGGGGTGGGGGCGGGGG
>Ga0181582_10004989_pt1 | contig 10706 bp, 8 predicted proteins | sample 071ome_32_FD_132438 | JGI IMG/M metagenome (GOLD analysis project Ga0181582, IMG submission 132438) | Coastal salt marsh microbial communities from the Groves Creek Marsh, Skidaway Island, Georgia - 071405AT metaG (megahit assembly) | ecosystem: Environmental > Aquatic > Marine > Intertidal zone... | reverse complement strand
GTGTTCAAGTTTAGGGCAGCGCCGGCTCTTCGCGCGCGTCGTCGATTCCGGAGCGCGAGCGATCACGGTGATGAAACGTGTGACTGACCTTTCTCGTTCACCTCGCGCGCGCGCGTTCGCGTTTGTAGAGAAAACAAACGGCGGAGGACCTCGCCGAGCAATTGAGACAGAAACACGAGGCGCAGAAGAGACTTGCGGCGGCGCAGGCAGCAGCGGCGGCTTCTGCGGCGGTGGCGGGTAAGAAGACAGAAGACGGAGGGCATGCGATCAGTAAGGAGGAGCTTCAGGATCTCCTCAAAGAATTCGCTCCAGATGAGACTTTTGAAGATGGCATTGAAGAGCTGCTTTTAGAGATTACGGATGACTTTGTGGACAATTTGCTCGATCACGCCGTACAATTGGCTAAGCATCGTGGGAGCGATTCGGTAGAACCAAAAGATGTGCTCTTACATCTCGAGCGTCACTGGGATATGCACGTCCCTGGTTTCGGTGGAGAAGAGGTCCCCAAGTTCCCTTCGAAGAGAGGTTCTGAAACTCACGCAAAGCGTCTTGCAGCGGTTCGTCGATCCGTCGCCGCGGCCACTGCGGCCCAAAACGAACAGAGAAAACAGGCGAGACTTGCCGCAGAGCGCGCCGCGAGGAAGGGAGGTGATGGCAGCGCTGAGGATGTATAATTTACCGAGCACGTATGCTACATTTGTCATTAGAGAGCTATAGATAAACTTACAACGGTGCCCCATCCTTCGATGCCACGAGTCGACTTCAATCACACCTCGTCCTCGTTCAGGAGCATGTTCGGAATGCCTTTATTGATCGGAAACTTTCTCCCACTCTCCGGGCAGATGAGCGTTCCTTCTTCGACGTGCACCTCAAGCAACGCGTGGTGAAACTTTTTCAAAAATTCTTCGTCACTCGCCGCATCGTCGGGAATCTCGCTCGGAAATCCATCGATACCGATTTCTTTCGCCGCGTTCACGAACGCGCCCCATTCCATCTTCGGCAACATGTGTACGCAAAACTCGGCGTTAAAGTCCACTTCCGTCTCTCGAGTCTCCGTGGGAACAATCTTCAGCGGAAACCCATTCACCACGCCCTGCGCGCCGCGTCGAGCGATCGTGCGTCGCGGTCAGTCGCTGATTCTCCCTCCTTCTCCGCCTTCGTCCGCGCGCGCGCCGTCGCATCGCTCAGAGTCCGTTCGCGCGTCTTCGTTTGCTTCCGGCGGCGTCCCGCATCCTCGCGCGTCTCCACCGAGTCTCTTCGCGCGCGCACCTTGGCGTTACACGCCAGCATGTTGTGCGCCAACAAACGCATCGTCGTCCTCTTCCTGGCGTCTCACGCGTCTCACGCCTCGTCCGTCGGCGTCGTCGATTGACGCGCTCGGCGCGACGAGGTTCGTTCGTTCGCGCCTCGGCTCCTCCCTCACACGCGACCGCGCGGTCGGGGTGACCATGGACGCGGTCTCGGTCTCGGGCGCGGACGCGAAGGAGGCGCTGGCGATCGCGCGCGATCGCGTCGACGCGGAGACGCTCAAGGAGGGCGAGCGCGTGGCTGTCGTGCCGAAGGTTTGGTTCGAAAACTTTGTGCGCGCGACGGAGCGCGCGGCGAACGAGGGCGCGGAGGAAGTGAAGGGTGCGTCGGGAGCGAGCGTGGGGGCGATCGATGTCGGGAGCTTGTTGGCGTCGACGTCGGCGACGAACGGGGAGACGGTGACGCGCCGGGGGGCGGCGACCTCGAGCGCAGAGGCGGGTGACGAGGCTATCCTCAAACCGGCGTTGGTAGAGGGAGAGGATTTTGAAATCGTGCGCGAGAGCGCGATGACGAAGTTGGAGTCGTGGTACGGTCACGCGGAGGGGTCTCGATCGATTTATAGAACGTGTGTGCGACGCGGAGGGGTAATTTATGTAGACATTTATGGCTTGTCTCTGCGAGTGCGGTTCGGAGACGAAGAGCGGTCAATCGAAGTCCGGCGAGAGAGCACGGCTGCAGAGCTCATTACCGTCGTGAAAATGGCGTTTGGGAGCTTGGAAGAGGTCAATGACGATGATGTGCGCGTGTCCGACTACGTGTTCGGGAACAGAGGCGAGATTTTGACGCATGATCCAAAGAAGCTGCTCGATGATTTCCACCTGTTGCCGAATCAGTGTCTATTAGTAGAGCGCAAGAAGGACGGCAGATGGCCAGATGACGATACAAATAGCTTAGACAGCACAGATTCCGGAGCCTTAGTCCTACGAGGCGACGATATGGATGATTCGCCACTGGGTTACGGAATGAGTTTGACTCCGAAGAATGACGTTTCCACGTGCGACGACGCCGCAAAAGTGGGTACTCGCGGCAAGGCGGGATTAAGAAACCTTGGTAACACTTGTTTCATGAACAGTGGTCTTCAATGCTTGAGTCATTGCTCACTGCTGACAGATTACTTTTTATCCGACAAGTATGAAGCAGATATCAATACGGACAATCCCATCGGCATGGGCGGAGAGCTGGCGAAGGAGTACGCCAACTTGATTGGTGCACTTTGGCGCGATGGTGCTCTGACCGTGACACCTCGTAAATTCAAGTCTTCACTCGCTCGTTTCGCACCGCAGTTCAGTGGTTACATGCAACAGGATGCGCAGGAACTTTTGGCGTTCCTGTTAGATGGTTTGCATGAAGATTTGAATCGAGTCAAGAAGAAACCGTACATCACCGAAAAGGATTCGGACGGGAGATCGGACGAAGACATAGCGACAGAGTCATGGGAAGCTCACACGGCGAGAAATAATTCATGCATCGTCGACACCTTCCAAGGGCAATATCGATCGACTTTGGTCTGCCCATCGTGCGGAAACAAATCCGTCAAGTTTGACCCTTTCATGTATCTTTCCATCCCAGTACCGTCGGCACGTGAGCGCATGATAAAAGTGACTTTGATCACTTACGGTGATGAAGTGTCGGCTGTCACTTACGGCCTAAAGCTTCCAAAGACGGGCGATGTGGCCATGCTTTTGAGTGCTTTATGTGAGGCTGCTGATATCGATACTATGGATGAGCGCGTGGTGCTTTGCGAAGTTTATAATCACCGGTTGGAGCGCACACTTTCAAACATGGGTACACTGCTATCGGATATCAGTGATCGAGAAGTAATTTACGCGCACCGATTACCGGCGCTGAATGATGATGAAACGTCCGAGACTGTGGATACTGTGCTCGTTCACAGAAAAGGCTTGAGTCAAACAAAGACCCCATACTCGCCCGTGAGCACGGTCGCGGGGACCGCTCTTGTGAGATTCGGGTTCCCGTGGATTGTCCCGGTGTCCGTTCCTAAAGGTTCGAAAGCTGGGCCCGATCAAGCGCTCTCACTTGAGCAAATAGTAGAAAAGTTCAGCGCAAGGTATTCCCGTACAGAGTCTGCGGTAAAACCGTCTGCGCTTGTGGTCAGCGGCAACACCGACAATGGCTCGAGTTCATTCAAGCTCAAATACACGAACAAAAGTGCCTCAGCTTCCTTTCACGAGTATGGTTCTTCTCCACTCGAATCGGACTCTCATGAGATACAGTATACCGTGGGTCCGTCGATGCACTGTGTTGCGGTGGACTGGTCCTCCAAGGCTCTCGCGCACTCATTCGATGACGAGATGTTCGATCGTATCATTGAAGAGCATCACAGCGTACAAGAAAACAGTCTCGGTTGCGCGACACTTCAGGGAACGCCTCTGTCAGCTTGTATCGATTCGTTCATCCAAGAAGAGCCTCTCGGCAAGGATGATATGTGGTACTGCAAGCACTGTAAGACGCACGTGGAAGCGCTCAAGAAGCTCGACTTGTGGCGCATGCCGCCCATTCTCGTCATGCATCTGAAACGCTTCAGTTACAGTAGAACATGGCGAGACAAGATCGACACACTCGTGGACTTTCCTCTGAATGGCCTCGACTTGTCTCCCTATGTTCTCCCCAATGCGTCTTCTCGCGGCGGACCAGAGCCGGTGTACGACTTGTGCGCAGTGGTGAATCACTTCGGAGGTATGGGCGGCGGTCATTACACCGCATACACTCTGCACGCCGAGGAAGGAACTTGGCATCTGTATGATGACAGTCATTGCTCACCGGTCGACGCGAGTGATGCGTTACACACCAGCGCCGCGTACGTGCTCTTCTACAAACGAAGAGACATCCCCAAGCGTCAAGCCATGTCTCGAGCGGGTTCGCTGTGCAACATCGCTAGCATGGACATCAGCGAGCATAAACACATGGATTGCAATTAGATTCTCACTAGTGTGTCAAACTCAAATAAACGCGCTTTTAGTCCACGACGAGACGACGCCGCCCCTCGGCGACAGCCGTCGCGCCGCACACGCCGACTCTCCGAAACATCGTGCGCGCATGGGCGCGCGCGACGACGTCTTCCCGCGCGACGACGGGAGTGAACCATCCACGTCGACATCCCCGCTGGAGTTCAAGGTGCTCGCGACCGATGGTCGAGCGCGAGCGACGACGTTAAAGCTTCCACACTACGAGTGTCGAACGCCGATGTTCATGCCCGTGGGGACGCAGGGTTCCGTCAAGGGCCTCACGAGCAAGCAGTTGGAGGAAATCGGGTGTCAAGTCATCCTGGGTAACACGTACCATCTCGGAAACCGTCCCGGGGCGGATGTGTTGGCGAAAGCCGGCGGGCTGCACGGGTTCATGAACTGGCGACGCGCCATGCTCACCGACAGCGGCGGCTTTCAGATGGTTTCTCTACTCAACCTGGCGGATATCACGGAGGAAGGTGTCACGTTTCAGTCGCCGACCGATGGTAAACAAATGTTACTCACGCCGGAGAAGAGTATTCACATTCAGAACGATATCGGTGCAGATATCATCATGGCTCTGGACGACGTCGTGTCGAGCGTGACGGCTGACCGCGTGAGGTTCGAGGAGGCGACCCACCGAACGACGCGATGGATCGATCGATGCATCGCGGCGCACAAGAGACCTCACGAACAGTGTTTATTTGGCATCGTGCAGGGCGGATTAGACTTGGATTTACGAGACGTATCGCTCAAAGGATTGTTGGCGCGCGGAGACGCCCTGCCGGGCATGGCTGTGGGCGGTTTGGCGGGAGGCGAGTCAAAGGAAGATTTCGTGCGCGTGGTATCGCACTGCACCGCACGTCTACCGGATCATAAACCCAGATACGTCATGGGTGTGGGTTACCCCTTAGATCTCGTACTCTGTACCGCGCTTGGGGCGGACATGTATGACTGTGTGTACCCGTCTCGCACGGCGCGTTTCGGCACTGCACTCATTCCCGAAGGGTTTCTTCGATTAAAGTCTTCCAACTTGGAGCACGATCACAGACCCATCGATGAAAGTTGTGACTGCTTGACGTGCAAGACGTACACTCGAGCGCAAATGCACGCCATAGCGACGAAAGAACCACGAGCGGCGCAGTTGCTCACTATTCACAACTTACGATATCAAATGCGATTGTGTGCGGCGATGCATCAAGCCATAATCGATAAAAAATTCGGCGACTTTGTTCGAAACTTTATCAACACACAGTTTCCGAACGGCTCGGCGCCGGAGTGGGTGCGCCAAGCGCTTCGATACGCGGAAATAGAACTTTATTGATGTTGATTCTTCATACACCTCATCGTCCCACGCGAGCTCCTCAGTCGTCGACTCCCTCACCATGGGCGCCGCCGCGTCGAAGGCGTCCGCCGCGGCCGGCGCGAACGCGGCCCGACGCACGCTTCCCCGCGCGGGGGCGACTCCGATCAAACCGTACGTCGAGCCGGAGTCCCTCATCACCGCCCCGAGAGAGTTGTCGCCAACCGAAGTCAAGGACGTCAGGCTCACGGAGATGATGTCCAGTCTCACCGTGGACACCGCGGACGTCTCCGCCGTGGAATACGGATACGCACCATCGCCCTCGAGCGTGGTGAAACGTCGGGAGCGACCGCCGAGGGAGGCGCTGTTGACACCACTGCTTTTGATGGATGCGCTCGAGCGGCACCGCTTGAGTGGTTTCGCGGCGTCTGCGCTGGAAGAGATCGCGCGCGACCGACCGAGCATGTGTCAAACCACGCTCGCGTCGGCGCTGAGACATCTTAGGGCGCACGAGTTCAAACAGGTGGAGGACTCGAGGAGGCCCGGCGAGACAGTTCGCGTCGGCGGCTGGTAGTCGCGACTCCGACTCCGAACGCGGAATGCGAACGCGTCGCGAGCACCGCTCGAACGCGCAATCACTGGTAGTTTTATTAGTTTTAATTCAATCCTAGCCTAGCTCTGACGTGTCTTCGTTCGGCGACGCGCATCGGGCCTCCTCGCTCTCCGGTCGTCTCGCGCCGCGCCCGAGACAAGCGGCGAGACAACCCGCACTTCACCGCGCTCGTTGAACGCGACCGACAACATGGCGCACGATGTCGGCGTTCGCATCGAGCGCGGGAAGGACGCGACTGCCGTCGTCTGGCTCGAGCGCGAACCGGTAAACTCGATGAGTTTGGAATTCTGGCGCGCGCTCGCCGACGCTTTGACCGAGCTCGAGCGCGATCCAAAGGTGCGCGCGACGCGCTCGACGCGCGCGTCTCGATAGTTTCGTTTCGTCTCGATCGAATCGAACGGACGCACTGACGACGACGTTGACGACAGATGCGAGGGGTGATTTTCGCCAGCGGGCTCAAACGCGCCGTCTTCACCGCCGGCAACGACATTAAAGAGTTGTACGCCCCGCGATCGACGTGGAGGCGATATCGCGAATTCTGGCTCACGCAGACGAAATTTCTCGCAAGGCTGCTCGAGACGAGGTTGGCGACGGTGTGCGCGATACGCGGGGCGTGTCCCGCGGGCGGGTGCGTCGTGGCGCTGTGTTGCGATTATCGAGTGCAGACGACGAGCGGTTCGTTCGGGTTGAATGAAGTCGCGTTGGGGATTTCGGTGCCCAAATATTGGGCAGAATTATTTTTATATAGGTGTACCGATCGCGTCAAGGGCGAGCGGCTGTTACAGCTCGGGACGTTGGTGCGCCCGACGGAGGCGCAGAGTCTCGGCTTGATCGACGAAGTCGTCGGCGAGGGCGCGCTCTTGGCGTCGGCGGAGAGCGCCTTGGACCGCTACGTCAAGGTGCCCTCGGGCGCGCGCGCGCAGACGAAACACACGATTCGCGAGCACTTCAGTGCGGAGTGGAGAGCGTACGCAGAAAAAGAGGCAAAAGGGGGTTGGAAACTCTTGAACGAACCCGCCACTATCGAGGCGCTCGGAGGCGTGCTCGCGCGCCTGAGCACATCAAAACTGTGATAGCTTCACAAGAGGCGCATCTGACGCGCGCGTCGACTTCGTGACTTTATCCCTGTTATCTACTGTTTAATAGCTTGTTTGCGTCTAAAATAGAATTTAAATGTACTAATGTAAACTGTAAAGCGAAGTTGTGCGATCGATTACTGTTGTTTCGGCGAAGTCGCCTCGTCGATAAGATACACGAGTCCCCTAAACGGAACTCCGTCGGCGTGATTGGACAGATTCACCTCGCACGTGCGGCTCGTCGAGTAGCCGTCGGTGCACCCCTTTGGAAGGTTCATGTAACCCAACGCAGAGTCGGTGATTTCGGGGTATCGCATACCGCGATCACCGGCCATACCGCAGCACGGAATTCCGGAGCCTGAAACTTCGTCGGCGCACTTGCTCGCCAACTTCATAAACGTTTGCTCGACGCCCATCTTTTTAGACGAGCACGGGACGTGCACGGCGATGTGCTTCTTCACCTTTTTCCACTCGAGCTTGTCCACCAAGTGGTTGGCGATGAACTCAGACGGCTCGTACAGGGCGAATCGAAGTTCCGGGCTCTGAAGCTGTTCCTTGATTTGCGCCAGGCAAGGAGAGGTGTCGACGATGATGGGGTACTTACCGCCGTCGGACGCCTTTAACAGCGCGCGCTCGAGATCGTCACCCTTGGCCAAAGACTGATCCTTGAGACCGCGAGAGTTGAAAATCATGCCGCAGCACTGAGAGCTGAGCCCCTCGGGGTAGACGACTTCGTACTTGGCCTTGTCCAAGATGCTCATCATCGCGTCGGCGACGCCTCCGTTGGCTTCTTCGCCTTTCACCGGACCCATCATGCGCGTGACGCACGACGGCAGGTACACCACCTTGCGAGGAATGCCCTTGGACGGCGCGGCGTCCGCGCGAGCCGGAAGCGGTTCCGGAAGCTTGGGCGCACCGGTCGGCATGTATGGATTCCAGACCGGAATCATGTTACCCGTCGCCTTGTTGAGCATTCTGGAAACCCCCTTCAACACGCCTTCGCCGAGGACGCCGTGCGCCGCGGACACCGTGTTGAGGAGCGGTGGCACCATGGACGTGGCGGCGCCAAAGTTTCGCGCCACCACGCCAGCCATGGTTTTCGCGGAACGAGCGGTTTCCATCTCACGGTTACGAATGCTCTTCACGAGCTCACCGGTGTTGATACCGACCGGACACTTGACTTCGCACATACCATCGGCGGCGCACGTGCTGTTGCCGGCGTAGGCGAAAATGTCGAGGAATTCATCCAAACGACCTTGCTCCTCCGCGGATCGAGCGTTCGGTTCGATGGCTTGAAGACGAGAAATCTCACGATAGACGGTGATGCGCTGGCGCGGCGTCAGGGAGACATCGCGCGTCGGACAGTTGGACTCGCAAAAGCCGCACTCCATGCACATGTCGACGATTGGATCGGCGACGGGTTTCGGCTTGAGATTCTTCTCGTGAACGTGCGGATCGCGATTCAAGATGACGCCCGGGTTCAAGACGTACTCGGGATCGAATAATTCCTTGAGCTCCCACATGATGTTGTACGCCTTGGTGCCCCACTCCATCTCGACGAACGGTGCGACGTTGCGTCCGGTGCCGTGCTCCGCCTTGAGACTGCCTTGGTACTTTTCCGCGACGATTTCGCACATCTCTTGCATCATCGCCGAGTACTTTTGCACCTCCTCGTCGGTGCGGAAACCTTGGGAGAAGACCAAGTGCAAGTTACCCTCGAGCGCGTGACCCATGCACGAGGCGTCGTCATAACCAAACTTTTCAAACATGGCAATCAAATCCTTGGTCATCGCACCGAGCTTGTCCACCTCGCAGGCGACGTCCTCGATGAGCACCGACGTCCCCGCCTCGCGGCTGGAGCCAACCATGGGGATGAGCCCCTTACGAACGTCCCAGTACACCTTGTACACGTCCTCCTCCTTGCTGAACGGATACATCTCCGCGCGCGGGTGTAAGAAACGAACGCCCGCGCCGTCGAGAGATTTCTCCACGGCGCCGATGCCCGCGTTTAACGCGTCCTCCGTCGCGCCTCGGCACTCAATGAGAAGGGCGGCGCCGTACTTCGGCGCCTCCTTGATCGTCGGCACCAAGTTCATGATCTTTTCGTGATCCTCGCACTGCGTGAGAGAGGCGCGATCGAAGAGTTCGACGGCGTCCACGTCCGTCTCGCGGCGCAACACGGCGGCGGCTTTGCACGCGTCCTCGACGTCTTGAAAGACGATGAATGCGCTCGCCTTGTGGGGATGGTCCACCACCGTCTTGTACGTCGCTTGACTGACGAAACCGAGCGTACCTTCGCTTCCGATCATCAAGCGCTTGATGATTTCGATCGGATCGTTCACGTCGTGATCGACGAGCGCGTTGATCGAGTACCCCGTGGTGCACTTGATGGCGAATTTCTTCTTGATGAGGGCGGTGAGCTCTTCATCTGCTTGCACGCGTCGAGCGAGATCTTGGACGCCATCGACGAGATGCTTGTGCGTGCGCATGAAGGATTCTCTACTCTCCGCATCCGAGGTGTCGAGCACGGTGCCGTCGACGAAGACGATGCGCATATCCTTGAGCGTGTGATAGGTGTTTTGCTTGACGCCGCAGCACATGCCCGATGAGTTGTTGGCGACGACGCCGCCGATCATGCACGAATCGATGGATGACGGATCCGGTCCCATCTTGTACTGAATCTCGTGACCACCCTTCGCTTTGTGCGCTTGCAAAAGTCTGTTGACTTCGCCCAAGATTAAACCCGGTTCGACGGTGATTTCGCTCCCGTCGCCCTTGATTTCGTAATTTCTGAAATTTTTCCCCGTGTGCGAGAGCTTGAGCAAGATGGAGTCGGACACCGCCTGTCCCGAGAGCGAGGTACCGGCGGCGCGAAACGTCACCGGCGTCTCATTTTCAGCCGCCACGGGCAAGATTTTCTTCACCTCGGTCTCGTTGTGAATCTTCACCACGGCTTGCGGCAAGAGCCGATAAAAAGAGGCGTCCGTACCGTACGCAAACGTCTTGACGGGATCGGTGTAAATGCGCTCCTCGGGAACGATGCTCTTGATGTCCTCTTGAAACTTGGTGTATCGTCCATCGTTATACCGCATCCCATCCACGTTCTGATACGTCTTACTCGCCGTCGGGGCCACCGGGTACACCCCCGTCTTCACCGTCCCCGCGGGCGCGTACGCGGAAGACGAAGACGTCGTCGTCTCGACTCTCGCCGGCGACGCCTTGGTTCGCGTCGCCACCTTTGACGACGCCACCGATACCGACGACGTCGCGCCCTTTCCCGTCGCGCGCACGCCTCGTCGCGTCGTCGCCTTGGTCCCCTTCGCACGCGTCGGCGTCATCGTCATCATCACGCCCCCTCCTCTCGCTCGCGTCGTCGCCTCGCTCGTCGTCGTCGTCGTCGCGGACGCGCGCGCGACGCGACGCACGACGTCACACCATCG
>Ga0181582_10004988_pt1 | contig 10707 bp, 14 predicted proteins | sample 071ome_32_FD_132438 | JGI IMG/M metagenome (GOLD analysis project Ga0181582, IMG submission 132438) | Coastal salt marsh microbial communities from the Groves Creek Marsh, Skidaway Island, Georgia - 071405AT metaG (megahit assembly) | ecosystem: Environmental > Aquatic > Marine > Intertidal... | reverse complement strand
TGGAAGATGCCTATGATAAAGGGGTGCTGATGGGCAGATTTGCAGAAGATTGCGCCCAGCATTATCAGTTTTCGCGCACGCAGCAGGATGAATATGCACTACGCTCGCTTAGCCGTGCGCAGCACGCCCAGAAAACAGGCCTGTTTACGCATGAAATTACATCTGTGGCAGTCAGCGATAGAAAACAGACAATTCTGGTTGATTCAGATGAGCAGCCGATTTTGGCCCGCCCTGAGAAAATTCCCCATCTAAAGCCTGCTTTTAAAAAAGATGGCACGGTTACCCCTGCTAATTCATCATCTATCTCCGATGGTGCAGCAGCACTGATGCTAGCCGAAGCGAGCCAGATAGAGGCGCATGATCTGCCTATAAGAGCGCGGATTGCAGGCCATGCGGTATTCGCCCATGAGCCCGGCTGGTTTACCACTGCCCCTGTTCACGCCGCCAGAAAATTGATGGAAAAAATAGGCTGGCAGACACAGCAGGTCGATCTGTGGGAGGTGAATGAAGCCTTTGCTGTGGTCGCGATGGCCTTTATCACCGAAATGGGGCTAGACCCTGAACAGGTAAATATCAATGGTGGTGCCTGCGCGCTTGGTCATCCGATTGGCGCATCTGGTGCGCGGATCATTGTCAGCCTGCTAAATGCGATGGAAATAAAGAACGCAAAACGCGGGATTGCCGCTATCTGTCTTGGTGGCGGCGAAGGGATTGCGCTAGCTGTTGAACGCCCATAAAAAGCTGTCTTGTTATCAGATATCTACCTAGACAGCTACAATCGCGAGGGTCGAGCTCATCTTTGCAACCAAAATCTGTTTGCCATCATCTTCTGCAAAGGCTTCTGCTTCTGTGTAGCTCACTCGCCTGCCAGCTTTCAGCACCCGCCCCTTGACCAGCAGACGGCCTGAACTGGCCGGGCGTAAAAAGGATGTTTTCAGCTCTATTGTCAGCACTTCATGGCCTTCAGGTGCAACAGATAGCGCAGAATAGCCACATGCACTATCCAGCACACTACAAATCACCCCGCCATGAATAAAGCCCTGCTGCTGAAGGATATGGGGAGCATGCGACAGGCTAAGCGTTATCTGCCCCTGTTGCACATCTTCAAGGATGACGCCTAGCGTTGCCATTGCAGATTGCTGGTTGAAGCTTTCGGCAATGCGCCGTGTCATCTGGTTAGAATCAGACATCTAGATACCTTTATAAAACTGCGATTTATCCAGCCTGCCATCATTTTTCTTTGCAGTCGATATTTTCGATGTTCTAGACTAAATAAACCGTTCTTGACTGAGGAGATACACATGCCCCCGATTAGCAGATTTGACGTGCCTGAATTTGATAGTTTACCAGATGATATTCAGAAAATGATGCTGGAGGTTCAGGAAAAAGCCGGCTTTATTCCCAATGTGTTTTTGACATTGGCGCATCGCCCTGACGAATTGCGTGCCTTTTTTGCCTATCATGAAGCAGTAATGGAACGGCCCTCTGGCCTTAGCAAATCAGAAAAGGAAATGATTGTTGTTGCTACCTCTGCTGAAAATAACTGTCTTTATTGTGTGATTGCACATGGCGCGATTTTGCGCATTTATGAAAATGAACCACTAATTGCAGACCAGATAGCCACAAATTATAAAAAAGCAGATATCACCCCACGTCAGGAAGCCATGCTAGGGTTTGCCATCATGCTATGCCATCATTCAGACGAAGTTGATGAAGCAGATTTTGAGGCATTGAGGGCACATGGTTTCAGCGATGAAGATATCTGGGATATCGGGGCGATTGTCGCATTGTTTGGCCTATCTAACCGGATGGCAAACCTGATTTCAATGCGCCCGAATGACGAATTTTTCTCTATGGGCAGAACTAAACGGCAGAAAAAAGGATAGCCATCATGACAGATGAACGGATTACGGCTGTCAATCTATATAACGGATTTAATCTGGCAACAGGTATCAAGATTACCGAATGGCAGGATGGGCTGGGGGTTGTAACGCTAACGCCTGCCGCAGAGCATACCAATCCTGCAGGGGTTGTGCATGGCGGTACCATGATGGGCATGCTAGATGTCGCATTGGCACTTACCGGCAGTTATGAAGAGCCGCCATTATCGCTAATGCCCGGCTTAACTCTCTCGCTAAATACCCAGTTTCTTAATGTTGCTACGATTGAAGGCGGGGTGCTAGTAGCACGTGCAACAAAAACTGGCGGGGGCAAAAATATCTTTTTCTCAGAAGGTGAGATTACAGATAGCACTGGCAAAAAGATAGCTACAGCCTCAGGCGTATTCAAACGTGGCCGCCAGCCAGCGCCATAAAAAAGGGCAGCTGGATATCCAACTGCCCTTTTTATGTTTTTCATGATTATTTCTGTTACGAGCCTGCTTTTTGGGTTTTGCGCGCCTGAACATTCTCAAGGTCAGCAAGTTCTGCCCTAAGATATCTGCGCAATCCCAACGGGCCTGCATCGCGCCAGACCTGTCTGATGGTATCATGAAACATGCCATAAGATATTTCATCAGTGGCAAGGATAAACTGGAACAGGCTGGATGAAAACTTTAACTGCAACTCGTGATCAAAATCATACAGAATTTTTGAGACAAGAGCTTCGTTTGCATCCAGAATTTCATTTTTCATGTCCGTTGATCCTTTTCTTTAGAAGTTATGTGCGATTGATAGCACCCTGCTTCACTTACAAGAACCATACCAGTTTGGAAAATTTTTCTGTGGATAAGTAAAAAAAATACAGCCCTTGATGCTAGCCTAGTTTTGTATCAATCCGTCTATCCAGAATTTCTCTGATTTTCTGAATAACAACATACTGATTTCTAAAATCATTTATCAGATGGAAGGTATTATCCTCGATCATCATCTGCACCATATCTGAAAAAGGACAGCGGCGATATTTAGAACCATTGATAATTTGCATCCACCAGCCAGCCTGATCAATGCTGCATCTTTCACCTGAAGCAGTAATAACATCAGATAGCGTAATCAGATTTACCGTCAGCCCAAGCCGGTTTAACATGCTGGTTGCTGTAAGATAGTCAAAATTAGGAATAGTCTGTATTGCGCCGCTGGAGGTAAGCAATACGGTATTCGGACTATTCATCAGACCTTTTCTAGAGTGCGGGGCAAAAATAAATATTTCTTCAACATCTGTTATCAGCTTGCCGCCACGTGCGGAAAATGCCAATAGCGCAAATTCTGCCATTGAATTAAGCGGAATATTATCGCCTCCGAAAAATTGTGTTCGCAATTCTGGCTCAATCATCTCATTAATCACATTCCGGTTAAGAGATAGGTCATTGCCCAGAATACCAAGCAGGTCGGAAAAGGTCATCGGATTTGGTTTGAGCTGGTTGCGCGCAAATAAAATCAACCCTTCATTATTTACCCGCATTCCCATTTCAACAATATCGAGAATGACTTTGAAATCAGCATTAAATTCGCCAATTAGCCGGTTACGATATAACCCGATCTTTTCACAATTTGGCCCAAGAACGGTTATTTTACTTTCAAAATTTTCAAGCGCGGAGGGGTTATTTTCAGTCACGGCCGCAAATCGCTGAAGTGATATCGTGACAGGCTCAAAAGCTTTATATTCAGTGTAGTAATGCTGAGATTTCTGAATATAAATTTCACTTTCAGATAACAGCGTATTGCCGTTTCTATCTAGTGGCGGAATATAGGGCTGAACAATTGAATTTGTTAGTACAGAAAATAGGGCGGGGTCTGTTTCCTTACATCCATCTTTTGCATTCACAGTGCTGGAGAATGCAATCGCTGTCAGCCATAACACTCCTAAAAGCCATCTTCTGCCAGTTTTCCGGCATTCCATCCCTAACATCTTCTGCATTCCCTAAGCTATCTATTTAGGACTTAAGATAACGTCACGACAGCGAATTTCTATAATGCAACATTTTCAATAATCTTGTCACGCCGTTCACACTGCATCAATAGCCAAGAACAAGCCCTGTCACAGATCACTGGGCGCGCGTTTAATTTCAAATCCTGTGGTGACTTTTCAGGTAAACAGATAGTCAGGGCTGTCGTTAACTCCACTAAGATGTTACAGGATTTATTTAGAATACAGGCCGCACTAGGCGGCTCATCCAGCCAGTCAGGTACGAATCTGCATAAGCGTTTCAAAGCTGAGGAGCAACAGGATGAAGAAGCAACAGATTTCGGTCTTGAAGGGCCGGAAACTGACTGTCATATCTATAAAATTGCCGGCACTACGACAATGGACTGGCTGAAATCCCATCATCTGATTGACCTGAGTTAGCACCATGCGCGTTCACATTTACCCAAGATGGAAATTTAACATGTTTATGCGCATGATTTTTCTAACATTATCTATCCTCAGCCTGTCAGCCTGCGACAACAGAATGGCTGTGCGCCTTAATTCATCGACTGACACCATTGTGCCGCCTGCAACTTCTGAAGTGATTATAAGCGAAGATGTAGAGGGTCTGCGTCCGGTTATCATCGAAGCAGAAGAACCGCTACAGGCAGAAGAAAATAGCCAAGCAGCGATTCCAGAAGCTGAAGCAGAAGCCGAACCTGCGCCAAGTCGGGCTGAAATCGCTAGCAGATTGTCTGCCCCAATATATTTTGCACTTGATTCATTTGCGCTTAGTGATGCCCAGACTAGCCAGCTTGCCGAATTGGCAAAATTTCTCACTGAACAGGAAAACCGTGAGGTAAATATCCGTATCGAAGGCCATTGTGATGACAGAGGCACTCGGGAATATAATTTTGCTCTTGGGTCTGCCCGCGCAAACACAATTGCGGCTGTTCTGCTGAAAGGGGGCATCTCAAAGGCTAGAATCAGCACCATTTCATATGGAAAAGAACGGCCAAAATATCCGGGAAATTCAACCCCTGCCCGAGCTAAAAATAGACGTGGTGATATAATTCTACGACCGATTATTATCGACACACCAGAAAATTAGCGGCTTTTGAGCATCATCACATTTCCGCCAAGCACCAGCATGATGCCAAAGAACGAAAATGCGCTCCATTGATAAGCCTCAAAGAAGGTAGAAATCAAAAGCGCAAACACCGGAAATACCACAGTTGCATATCCAGCCTTGCCTGCGCCAATTCTGCCCACAAGTGTAAGATAGCAGAAAAAGGCAATCACCGAGCTGAAGATGGCAAGCCATAACAACCCGCTAATGTAAATCAGACTGACCTCGAAAATAAAAGGGTGGTCCAATATCAGCGCATAGCAAATAAGCACCAGACAGCCATAAAACATCCCCCAGCAGTTTGAACTCATCACGCTGATAGAACGGCTTTGTAGCGAGGCAGAAACAAGATTGCCTGCGCAAAAACTTAGCGTTCCGGCAACACATAATAGTAAAGCAGGCAATACATCTGCACTTACCATCAATTCAGGCCAGAAAATTAGGGCTACACCTGACAACCCCACCAGAGAGGCAGATAGCTGAATCAGGGGCGGTTTACGATGTCCAAGCACTGCTACCAGCAGAATATTCATCAATGAGGCTGTTGAAAATACAACGGCCAGCAAGCCTGAGGCCACATAAGCGCTTGCATAGTAAAATAGGGTGAAATTCGTGCTGAATATAAACAGCCCCATCGCGGCAAACCGCATATGGACCAGCCGGTCAAACCGAAGCGGTGCCGCCCGCCATTTTGCAATCGCAAACGCAATAGAACAGGCAATGATAAACCGCCATAGCACAGACACTTCAGGGGCAACAACACCAAACTGAAACTTCAACGGCAACCAGCTAGTTGACCATGCGAAAATCAACAGCAGATATAACAGAATGTCACGAGAGCTCATCTTACCGCCCAGATGTAAGGCCAAAAAGCCCTAGCTAGCATCGCATGAACATGAATTATCACTAGCAATAGCGTTCAGGCCCCACCCATTGCGCATCAGAATATCTGTCACCATGCGCCCAGCCAACCGGTAGAATCTGTTCAAGTTCAGCACAGACTGTATCTGTAATATCAATATCGCGTGCTGCGGCCAGCTCGTCCAGATGTTCTGGTTTTCGGGTTCCCGGAATGGCAATAATATGGTCTGCCTGTGCCAGCACCCACGCGATTGCCAATGATGCGGCTGCTACGCCCATATCTGCGGCATAGGCCTGAAATGCCCTGACATAAACCATATTTTCATCATAATGCGGCTGCTGGAAGCGTGGATTGACCTTTAAAAATGGCAGTTCCATACATTCCGACTGGGCGCGTGGCCTATCTGTAAGAAAGGTGCGCCCAACAGGGCTAAATGCAACCAGAGACGCGCCTAGTTCGGTGCAGCTTTGTACCAGACCCAGTTCAGGCGAGCGTGTTGACAGTGAATATTCAGACTGCACAGCCGCCACCGGATGAATACGGGCGGCACGACGCAAGGATGACGGTGCTATCTCAGAAAATCCAAAGGATTTAATCTTGCCCTTTTCGATTAGCCGGGCGAGCGAGCCTGTGACATCTTCAATCGGGATTTCAGGCTGGCGTCTATGAATATAGAACAGGTCAATCTGCTCAAGCCCCATCCGTTTCAGGCTGAGATCAAGTTGTTCTTCTAGATAGGCAGCTTCATTATTAAACACCCTGTCCATTGTTCCCGGACGTCTGGCAATACCTGCCTTTGTGGCGATATGAAACAGGCCTTGTGCCTGTTTTCCCTGCTGTTTAAGAAATGCACCAATCCGTTCTTCTGATTTGCCATCACCATATACGTTTGATGTATCAATATGGTTAATGCCCAGATCAAGCGCGCGTGCCAGCACAGCTTCTGCCATATGATCTTCACACGGTCCGTAAAAATTTGTAAATGACATCGCCCCGATGCCTACAGGGCTGACAGGATCACATCCCTGACCGAGAATACGTTTTTTATTTGCTTTCATTATTTTTTCGCCTTTTTAAGCAATGTTCCAGATGATCTATAATTGAGATTGTTATTTTTCTTGCTGTTAAACCATGTTAATTTGACGATAGTGTAAGCCGCAAATCCAAATTGCCAAGCCCTAATCCAAAAAACTAGCAGATAAGCCTTATGTCAGTAGCTAATACACGCCCCCTGATTATTGTCGCACTAGAAGATGAACTGCCAAGAGAGTTGGCACAAGGATGGGATATTATCTATTGCGGGGTGGGTAAAATCAATGCCGCGATCACGCTAAGCAGGCATCTGGCAACCATGCGTCCGAAGCATATTATCAATTTTGGCACTGCAGGCGGCATCACCCAGACACCAGGCACATTGGTAAAGGTTGGGCGCGTTATCCAGCGAGATATGGATTTAACCGGCTTAGGTCTTGCACAAGGTGAAACCGCCTTTGACACCATCCCTGCCGAAATCATTCTGGATGAAACGCCGATTATATGTGGAACAGGCGATAATTTCCTGCAAGGCCCGCCTGAAATGAAATGTGATATTGTGGATATGGAACTGTTTGCAATTGCAAAAATATGCGCCTTAGAAAATATTCCGCTTACATCATATAAATATATTTCTGATAGCGCAGATGAAGATGCCGACCATGACTGGCGTGATGCGCTAAAAAGGGCAGCGAGTGCTTTTTGCGAGATATTATCGTCAATCGCAGATTAGCATTATCGCTCGATTGCGCATGGCTCATACCACATTGCGGAAAGATAACAAAAAATTTATTTATGAATGAACCAGCTACTGGTCCAGCTTGGCCAAGACTGCGTAAGAGGAACGTGTCTCCTTGATGAGTAATCCTAGCCGGTCCCAACTCTTCGGGAGACACTCCCCCCTATCACTAAATGTAGACTGCTAACGTCCACCTTTAAACGTTATCATAATTAAACCGCTATGCCAATGAAATGACAGCAAGCCGGCGTATGGCAGAAATGGCACTGATATTACTAATGGAAATGGTATTATTTTAGTGACAGGGCTGTCAGACACATATCAGCAAAATTGCGTGCAAGCTCTGAATGTCTGACAATAAATGGCAGACAGATAACAGATACCAGCATGATGCTCATCCATAATCCCCAGATAAATCTGTTATCTGCGCGATGATCGTCACGATGGTCATGTTCTTGTGGCTGGTTCATATCTTAATCATCTTTACGGTTGAGCAAAGGCTTGCTCTGTCTAGGTAATATCATGATTGAGCTGGATGTTCAAAATTTGGCTGAGAGGAAGCTTCTGCCTGTGCTTCGAGCAAGGCTGTGTGTGTTTCTATCGCCTGTTCCAGCTGCTCCATAAATTCTGCCTTGCCCAGATTAGGCGGTATTTTCGGCAAAAAGCGAACCGTGATACTGCCCGGAAATTTACGCCATGCCGCACGTCCCCAGAACATGCCCGAATTCAGTGCAACTGGCACAACCGCCAACCCTGTTGACTGGTACATTAAAAATACACCGCTATGATAGGGCGCCTTTGTTTTTGCCGCCACACGCGTGCCTTGCGGGAAAATCAGCAATGAGCGGCCTGTTTTTCTGGCTGTTTCGGCTTCGTCTTTCATCTGGCGCAATGCCGCCATTCCCTGCGCGCGATTTATCGCAACTACACCGGCACGTCTCATAAACTGGCCAATGATCGGAATATGCAGTAATTCTCGTTTTAACACGACAAGTGGTGAGCTAAGCGCATCATATAGAACCAGTGTTTCCCATGCAGATTGATGTTTTACCGCATAGATAACCTGTTCACCCAGCGCCATATCACCTTCACATTTATGTGTCAGCCCAACAATATGGCAACATAGCACACAAAATCGTCCCCAAATTCTACCGGCAAGGCTGGCAGATTGCCTGCTTACCAGCAAAGGCAGAAGCGATATAGCCAGCAACACTGATCCGAAATAAAAACAGATCATAAAGACAAAAGAACGTAAATTCACCATATTCACACAGTTACACCAAAATGATATGGATGAACAGGTGAAACTATCTTCAGCACAAATGGGCAGGCAAAATGCAACATTCTGGTACTGGCTGGCAGACACATGTGGATAATATTTTATTCTATGCGGCCTCGCAGATGCGTTGCATAACCTATGCAGCACTTGCCGAACAGGCTCAACTGCCAGCACCGCACCGGATTCACACGCTAACCGGATATCTGGAAATATTGATGAAAGAAGATGCTGAGGCGAAGCGGCCACTTCGTGCCTCTGTGGTCATTTCAAAAGCACGGCAAGGCTTGCCGGCAAATGGCTTTTTTATGCTCTGTGCCGAGCTTGGGCTGATGACACCAGACATGGACAGGCGCGCATTTCATCAAGATTGTCTTAGTGCCATGTTTGATTTTGCCAGACAGCAATAAATTAGGCAGTTTCCCCTTTGGCAATCTGAAAGATAAAATAATCTTGTTCCTGCTTTTCTTGCAGGTCATGACCTTCGGTGGCACAGAAATGCGCCATATCAAGCGGTGATGCCGGATCATCTGCCCAGATGGTAATAACATCGCCTGATTGTGCCTGTTTTAGTGCGCGCCGCGCCTTCAGCACCGGCAAGGGGCATTTCAGCCCCCTATAATCAAGAATATCATCTGTCTGAGCATTCATCTTTTGTGCCTTTGGATTAGCTGATGCGCATAAAGTTGCGTTATTCTGTATGAAGATATACAAACCAGCATGGCAAAAGCCAATCTGGTTTTTCAATATTTTATGGAAAATAGGCGATAAAATGACAATCTGGTCAATAATTTTGGGAGGCACCGCAGGATTTGCGTTTGGTGGCCCGATTGGCGGGCTTGTCGGCGCGGCCGCCGCTGCCTTTGCTGCCAACCAGATAAAACGTCATCTCAATCCCGAACAATCAAGAAAAGTTGCCTTTACGGTTGCAGTTATTGCGCTTTGCGCGAAAATGGCACGTGCAGACGGGGTGGTTACAAAAGATGAAATCGCCGCCTTTCGCCGCAAGGTAGATATTGCCCCAAAAGATGTTAAGCGGGTTGGCGAATTCTGGGATCTTGCCCGCCAAACATCTGACGGCTTTGAAGCTTATGCAAAACAGGCTGTAACATTGTTTGGCGCACGTTCTGCGATGCTGGAACAGCTCATTGAGCTATTATTTGCAATCGCAAAAGCAGATGGCGATATCACCGCCACAGAATGGGAATATCTGTCAGCGGTTGGACAGATATTTGGCTATGATGAAAGTGAATTTCACAGATTGAGCGATTTATATTCAGGCCAGCAGCCTGCCCCCCATCTGGTGCTTGGTGTGGATGTTCAAGCCTCTATTGAAACGATCAAATCTGCCTATAAGGAAATGGCGCGGAAATATCACCCTGACCAGATGATCGCAGCTGGCATGCCTGAAGAATTTATCGCTGCAGCATCAGATCGGCTGGCCAGCATTAACACTGCCTATGCAACTTTGCGCAAGCAACATGCTGGCAGGGCTGAACATACTGCCTCTGCAAAAGGGTAAGCTGATAGATGCCGCCACTTCTTACCATTTCTGATATGGGCGTCAATCTGGGCGACAGATGGTTGTTACGCCATGTGGACCTGTCTATCAATGCAGGTGACAGGCTAACCCTTGTAGGCAGAAATGGCGCAGGAAAATCCACCCTGATGAAACTGATTTCAGGACAGGCAGAACCAGATGAAGGCAGTCTGTGGATTGCGCCCAATGCGCATGTTGCCTATCTGCCGCAAAATCCGCTTTTTAAATCAAGCATGAGCCTGGCGTCATATGTCATGCAGGGCGTAGAACAGGCCGCAGGTAATCA
>Ga0181582_10004985_pt1 | contig 10708 bp, 9 predicted proteins | sample 071ome_32_FD_132438 | JGI IMG/M metagenome (GOLD analysis project Ga0181582, IMG submission 132438) | Coastal salt marsh microbial communities from the Groves Creek Marsh, Skidaway Island, Georgia - 071405AT metaG (megahit assembly) | ecosystem: Environmental > Aquatic > Marine > Intertidal zone... | reverse complement strand
GTCCCCAGATCCCTGCGCTCCCGTGGACAGATATCGCGCCAACCGGATCATCGATTTTCAGGCGGTCCAGCCAGACGATGGAGAACACCACAAGGACTCCGCCTACTGCACCAATCAGCGTAGCAAGAAGAGGAGCAGGGGTGAGCGGTTCGGCGGTAATCGCAACCAGGCCGGCCAAGGCACCGTTCAGAGCCATGGTCAAATCGGCTTTGCCGAATAGAAGCCGCGCCGTAATCAGGGCCGCAACCGTGCCGCCGGCGGCCGCCGTGTTTGTGTTCACAAATACCAGAGCCACGGCGTTAGCCTCTGCAACATCAGACACTTTGAGCTCGGAGCCGCCGTTAAAGCCGAACCACCCAAACCAAAGGAGGAAAGTGCCGAGCGTGGCAAGAGGCAGATTCGCGCCCGGCATCGGATTGATCCGGCCGTCTGCACCGTACTTTCCTTTCCGGGCTCCGAGAAAGAGCACTCCGACCAGCGCCGCGGTCGCACCCGTCATGTGAACCACGCCAGACCCGGCAAAATCGAGGAATCCTTTCTGATCGAGGAAACCGCCGCCCCATTTCCAGTAGCCCTCTATCGGGTAAATGAAACCGGTCATCACCACGGCAAAGGCGAGGAATGCCCATAGCTTCATGCGCTCCGCTACCGCTCCAGATACGACCGACATGGCGGCGGCTACAAACACAGCCTGAAAGAAGAAGTCTGACAGGCCCGAGTAGTAGGTCTCACCATCGCTGGCTATCACAGCCTCAGCTGTGTTGTCGGTACTGCCTAGAATCGACGGCAATCCGGGCCAGAGTGCAGAAACGCCATCCCCCGGGTACATCAGCGCGTACCCGCAGAGCAGGTACATGACGCACGCCACACCATAAAGCACGATATTCTTTGTGAGAATTTCGGCTGTATTTTTCGCCCTCACCAACCCGGCCTCGAGCATCGCGAAGCCCGCGGCCATCAACATGACCATTGCACCCATCACGAGAAAATAAAACGTGTCGAGGGCATACTTAAGTTCAATAACAGATGCGTCCACGTGGGAGTCCTCCTCAGTCGTTTAAGTGCCCTTCATAGCGGAACTGCTTTTAGGACACGGCAAGACCAGCGAATGCACCATGTGTGCCACTCTCGTGGAACGCTCTGATCAAGCACTTATTCGAGTTAAAGATGCGAAAAGCTCTCCGCTTCCCGCCGAGCACCATGGCATCCGCGCACCAATTCGAAGCGCTAAATTGGAAGGTATGCACCAATTTCTCGCGCTATGCCCACCTCAGCCCCGGCTAGAAGAACCCTCTAAGAGGAGACAGGACGATGATGTTTGACTTGCGCTCTATCGAAGCTGCGGCAGAGCGCCTTGCGGCGCTGCTGCCAGAAGACGCGCGTCTCCTGCGTGACGAGCTCAAGGCAAATATCCGTCCGGTGCTGGAGTCTTTGCTCAACCGGCTTGACCTGGTCACGCGGGAAGAATTCGAGGCCCAGACACGAGTACTGGCGCACACCCGGGAGCGGCTGGAACAACTTGAAGCCCAGCTCCAGGAACTGGAGAGCGCCGGACCGCCCTGACCACGAACAAGCTTGTGCCGCGAGCGCTCTTGAGCCGCGCGGAACGCGCTAACATAGGGAACCAGCCTGCATGGAAGCAGGCAAGAATGGAGCAGGGACGCCATGCCCATCGCCGTTGCCTACTGCCGCGCCCTTGTCGGCATCTCAGCACCACTGATTCGTGTCGAAACGCATATCGCGAACGGGCTCCCCGGCTGCACTATCGTTGGATTGCCTGCCGCCGCGGTGCGCGAAAGTCGCGAGCGGGTCCGCTCCGCTATCACCAACTCAGGGTTCGAGTACCCGCTGCGCCGCATCACCGTCAACCTATCGCCGGGTGACATTCCCAAGGAAGGCACCGGTTTCGACCTCGCGGTGGCAGTTGGGATCCTGGCTGCTTCCGGACAACTCGAACCCGATTTGCTGGGCCGAACCGAGTTTTTTGCCGAACTGGGCCTCAGCGGTGAACTGCGTCCGATCCAGGGCGTAATCCCCGCCGCCCTGGCGGCTGCCGCTGACCAGCACGCGCTGATTGTGGCGGCGGAAGATGGCGAATTAGCTGCACTCGTAGCGTCATCGTCCGGCCATGCTGCGACCAGCCTGCTTGAGGTTACGAAGCACTTGAATGGTTTACTGACGCTTCCAGGCATCGCGCGCAGCCGGCACGGCTGCGCGCCCGATGGCTATCCGGATCTCAGTGACATCGTTGGACAATGCCGCGCGCGACGCGCGCTGGAAGTCGCAGCCGCGGGCGGACACAACGTCATCATGCTCGGTCCACCAGGCACCGGAAAAACCATGCTCGCGCGGCGTCTGCCAGGGCTGTTACAGCCGCTTGATGCGCAGGAAACGCTCGAAGTAGCCGCGATACATTCGGTCGCGGGACAAAGCCTGGAAGGTCTCCTGCACGGCCGGAGGCCATTCAGATCACCCCACCACTCCGCTTCTGCTGTGGCTCTGGTGGGTGGCGGGCAACACCCGAGACCGGGAGAGATCTCCCTCGCGCACCAAGGTGTTCTGTTCCTGGACGAATTACCCGAGTTCGATCGGCGTGCACTCGAAGCACTGCGAGAACCGCTCGAGCACAGCCAGATCCATATTGCCCGCGCATCGGGTGCGGTGCGTTTCCCTGCCGCATTCCAGCTGGTCGCGGCGATGAATCCCTGTCCGTGTGGCTACGCTGGCGACCCGCAGATGGAATGCCGCTGCACGCCTCAGGCGATTGCACGCTACCGTCAGCGGATCTCAGGACCTCTCCGTGAGCGTATCGATATCCACCTGGAGCTCCCGCGCCAGTTTGTGGACCCGTTCGCAGCTGAGATTGACGGTGAATCGAGCGCTGTCGTCGCCGCAAGGGTCAAACAGTGCCGCGAGCATCAACACCGACGCCAGGGAATTCTGAACGCTGCCCTGCGGGATGCGGACCTGAAAGCGCAATGCCAGATGACTTCCGCGGCCAACCATTGTCTTATGGAATTCGGGCGCAAACTGGCCCTGAGCACCCGCAGCCTGCACAAGATCGCCGCCATCGCACGCACCATCGCTGACCTCGACATGAGCGATACCCTGCACAGCTTACATATCGCCGAAGCCTGCTCCTACCGTATGCTTGACCGCCCTGTCGCTGACTGAGCGCAGAGACGAGTCGGACATTTAACAAGGCATGCTGAACAGAACATGAAATTCGATATTCGAGTGCAGGCGGCGACGCAGTTTGTCGAAGAGCAATCAGACCCGGAAGCGGAGCGTTACGTTTTCGCTTACACCATAACCATTGAAAACTGCGGCGTTGAGAGCGCCCAACTCCTTGATCGCCATTGGATCATCACAGACGCTGATGGACAGGTGCAGGAAGTCAGGGGGCCAGGCGTCGTCGGCGAACAGCCCCTCATCGCACCCGGCGAGCGCTTTGAGTACACCAGCGGCGCCGTGCTCAAAACTCCCGTTGGCAGCATGCGCGGCAGCTACGGTATGGTCGGGGCAGACGGGTCGCGTTTCGATGCAGCCATCCCGACTTTCAGCCTCTCGATTCCGCGCACGCTGCACTGACCGTGCCGCTCTGCTGAGCCATGGCGACCTACGCCATCGGCGACATCCAAGGCTGCTACCGCGAATTCAAAGCTCTGCTGGCAGCCATCCGGTTCGACCCCCGCACAGACCACCTGTGGCTGGCGGGCGACCTGGTGAACCGCGGGCCTGACTCCCTGCGTGTGCTGGAAGATGTACGCAATCTCGGCGACTGCGCAACAGTGGTGCTGGGTAACCACGATCTGCATCTGCTGGCGCTGGCCCTGGTACCCGAATTCAAGCCGCGACGGCGGGATACGTTGAGCAGTGTTCTGAGTGCGCCAAATGCGGGTGAATTACTGCGCTGGCTCCGACAACAAGCGCTGATACATGTCGATCAGACGCGCGACGTGGCCCTGGTGCACGCAGGCATTCCACCACAGTGGTCAATCGACGATGCGCTGGTCCGGGCGCGCGAGGTCGAGCGACATTTGCGCGACGACACTAAGGTCATACCGTTCCTCGGCGCCATGTACGGCGATGGTCCGACTCGGTGGAATGACGATCTGGCCGGGATGGAACGCTTACGCTACATCACCAACAGCTTCACCCGGATGCGCTACTGCCAGGCCAACGGCGCACTCGAGCTCAGTGAAAAATCAGCGCTCGCTGAACCGCAGGCCGAGCTCCAGCCCTGGTTCTCGATCCCCGGGCGCCGCTCTACCGATGTCGAGATCTTCTTTGGTCACTGGTCCACGCTGCGCCTCAGCGCGCGCGAGCGGGACCGTCATCTCGTATTCCCGCTGGATACCGGCGCGGTGTGGGGCGGCAGTCTGACAGCTGTCCGTCTTGAAGACCGGACTGCGACGAGCGTCAGCTCTTCGTGCTGCGCGCCTTTTAAGTAAGGCGTTCCAGCACACAGAAGGCATAGTCGAATTCGTGCTTCGGATCCCGTTCATGACGCTCGTGCGCGATTTCGCGCCACTCGCGCGCATCAATCTCAGGAAACCTCACATCGCCCGCCACCTCGGCGTGCACACGGGTGAGATAGATCCGGCGGGCCTCTGGAAGTGCCGCCTCGTACAGCGCCACGCCGCCGATCACCATCACTTCTGCACACGGTGAGAGCCGGCGTAGCGCCGCCGGCAGCGAGTCGCAAATCTCACAGCCCGGCGTTTGGAAGCCCATGTCGCGGCTCAGCACTATGTTGCGACGTCCGGGCAGCGGTCGGCCAATCGATTCGTGCGTTCGCCGGCCCATGACGATCGGTTTGCCCATGGTGATCTCTCTAAAGCGCCGCAGATCGGCCGGCAAATGCCAGGGCAGCGTCCCATCACGACCGATCACCCGGTTTGTCGCCATGGCGACCACGAGGCTGACCGTCATCATCCGTTCAGCGTCCATCGCGTCAGCAGCGACCCGAAATCCACCAGCTCGACGATGTCGAGGTGCGCTTCCGTGGATTCTCGCTCACACAGCTACAGGCGCGGGAATGTGCGGGTGTGCGGCGTAGTCCTCGAGCTCGAAATCATCGTAGGTGAATTCAAACACGTTGCCGACGGCGGGATTCAACTTCATCCTGGGGGGAGACATCGGCACGCGGCTGAGCTGCAGGTCTGCCTGCTCAAGATGGTTCAGGTAGAGATGGGCGTCGCCCAGAGTGTGCACGAACTCTCCCGGGCGCAGTCCACAGGCCTGGGCCACCATGAGAGTCAGCAACGCATACGAGGCGATATTGAACGGGACGCCGAGAAAAATGTCCGCACTCCGCTGGTACATCTGGCAGGACAAACGCCCGTCGGCAACGTAGAACTGGAACATCGTGTGGCAGGGCGCCAGCGCCATACGCGGGATGTCGGCAACGTTCCAGGCGCTGACCAACAGACGGCGTGAATCGGGATTGCTTTTGATCTCTGCAATGACCTCAGCCAGCTGGTCAATGCTGCCGCCTGCTGTGGTCGGCCAGGAACGCCACTGCACACCATAGACCGGCCCTAATTCCCCTGCCTCGTCGGCCCATTCGTCCCATATAGTGACCTTGTTCTCACGCAGGTAGGCCACATTCGACTCGCCTTTGAGAAACCAGAGCAGCTCGTGAATGATCGACTTAAGGTGCAGCTTTTTTGTCGTCAGTAACGGAAAGCTGTGCTCCAGAGGAAACCGCATCTGGTAACCAAAAACGCTGACAGTGCCCGTCCCGGTGCGATCGCTCTTGCGCACACCCTGATCACGTACGTGGCGCAGCAGGTCAAGGTAAGTTTTCATCTTTGGAATTGTAACGTGCGCACCGGCGGCAGCTATTCAGAGACAGGTCACCGCGGCTAGCTGCGGCGCAGGGAGAGCGCCAGCAGCGCTGCGCCGGTCAGGACCATCGGCAATGATAGAACCTGCCCCATGGTCACCCATCCGTCGGCGAGGAAACCGATGTGGGCGTCAGGCTCGCGCACAAACTCGACCAGGCAGCGGAAGCATCCGTAGCCGAAAAGAAAAACACCGGACGCAACGCCAGTCCGGCGCGGCACACGGGTGACCCACGCCAGGATTGCGAATAGCACAGCGCCCTCAAGAATCGCCTCGTAGAGCTGAGAAGGATGTCGTGCGACGAGCCCTGCGGCGGGATTCGTAAACACGACACCCCAGGGCAGCTCTGTCGGCGCACCCCACAGCTCCTGGTTCACAAAATTGGCGACCCTTCCCAGGCCCAGTCCGACCGGCACCACGGGCACCAGGAAGTCGCTCACTTCAAGAAAAGGACGCTGACGGGAGCGTGCAAACCAGGCGGTGGCGAAAATAAAACCCAGCACTCCGCCGTGAAACGACATCCCGCCGCGCCAGACCGCGAAGACCGCGGTTGGATCATCGAGATAGGCGCCTGCGTTGTAGAAGAGCGCATACCCGACTCGTCCACCGAGGACCGCGCCTAGCGCCGCCCAGAAAACCAGGTCGCCGACATCTTTCTCTGTCCAGGTTACGTTTCCAGACTGTGAACGCCGCAGTAGCAACCACCAGGCCAGTCCGATCCCTGCAATGTAGGCCAGCCCGTACCAGTGAATGGCCAGTGGCCCGAGCTGCACCGCAACCGGATTGATATCGGGAAACGCAATCACAACGGCACCGGGCTTACCTACGCCAGTCTCGGCTCGCGAGCACAGTCCAGGCCGGCAACCCCACCTACCAACTGAGCGACTGCCCGAAATTCTCCTCGTACAGTCGCGCGAAGGTATCCCGGGTGACAGTATGGTTCTGCGTACCGTTCTGCTCGATTTTCAGAGCCCCGAGCAGCGAGGCGATACGCCCGGTCGTGGTCCACGGCAGCTCGTTCATCAATCCATAGAGAAGGCCCGCGCGGAACGCATCTCCGCAGCCGGTCGGGTCGGTCACTGCCTGCGGCTTTGCCGGTGGGATCTCGATGCGCTCGTCGGCGGTATAGACATACGCACCTTCTGCACCCCGGGTGACAATACACGCTTCCACGCGCTGAGCTACCGCCTCCGGGTCGAGCCCCGTACGCTCCTGTAGCACCTGAGCCTCGTAATCATTTACCGCAACCCAGGTCGCCTGCTCGATGAATTGCAGCAGATCATCGCCATCGAACATTGGCATGCCCTGACCGGGATCAAAGATGAACGGCACCCCTGCAGCCCGCAGCTGCGCTGCATGCTGAACCATGCCGTCGCGCCCGTCCGGCGCCACAATGCCGATCTCGATTTCGCCCGCGTCAGCTACGCGGTTCTCATGAGAGAAACTCATCGCGCCGGGATGAAAGGCGGTAATTTGGTTGTCATCGAGATCTGTAGTGATGAACGCCTGCGCGGTCAGTGTGTCTGGGACCTCGCGGATACAGCGCCGATCGATTCCGCAACGATCCATCCAGGCACCGTAATGCGCAAAGTCGCGCCCGACCGTCGCCATCGGCAACGGGTCCCCGCCAATCATCGAAAGGTTGTATGCGATATTTCCGGCGCAGCCGCCGAACTCGCGACGCAGTTCCGGCACCAGAAAAGAGACGTTCAACATGTGGATCTTGTCCGGCAGGATATGATTCTTGAACCGGTCCTGAAACACCATGATGTTGTCGAAAGCGATGGAGCCACAGATCAGTGCAGGCATGTCGGTCCGACCTCGCAGTTAAGAGGGCGGCGATGATACCCGATCGGCTTTTTTCAACTTTTAGCGTCCTCATGGCCCCTTGACCGTGCCTCTCCAGACAATCTTCTTCAGCGCCGATGTCATGGCCGCCACGGCCGCGTTAGTGCTCCTTGGCGCCCTGGAAATACCGCTCGGAAAATTCATCGGCTCGCGCGAAACCGGACATCAGGTGCTGAGCTGGTTCTGGGAGACCATCGCAGCGCCGGGTCTGCGGGCGGCGGCGCTGGTCAGCTTCGTTTTGATTGGCTACCCAACGATTTTTGGCGCCAGCGTCGCACCCACGTTGGAAGAATTACTCGATAACGCTGCAGCCATGACGCTATTCAACGTGCTGTTTGTCGTCGGCTTGCTCGGCGGACTCGTGCCGGCGCTGCGCCGGCACACCACGACACTTACGATGGCTCAGGGGGCTGTCTGCCTGAGCATGGTTTTCCACTGGTTCGCCGCCTACCTCGGCATCACGGCGGCAAGCGCCTGGCCTGGTCTGTTTGCGACTGCATTGCTGATGGTTATGGCGCTGATGGCGAGCCAGCTGGGCGCGCGCGTCGGTCGTGTGCTCGGCACCTTGCTGGACGAAAAGCTCAGCAGCAGTGGCTTTGACCTGCTGTTCGAGCACTACGGCGCTCTGCTTGCCCAGGTGCCGTTGCTGGTCTCTTATGGCTTCCTGCTCGGGCAGCAGCTGGGTATCTGACGTGACCGAGAAATCGTTCGGGCTCAGGCCGTTTCCGGAACCGCAAGACTCTGCTTAAGCACCTGGGCCAAGAAACGACCCGTATGCGAGTCAGGATCCATCGCGACGGTTTCCGGCGTCCCGCAAGCCACCAGCTGACCACCGCCGCTACCCCCCTCGGGTCCAAGATCGACTATCCAGTCCGCTGTCTTGATAACGTCTAAGTTGTGCTCGATCACAACAACCGTGTTGCCGTGGTCACGCAGGCGGTGGAGTACCCGCAGAAGCTGCTCGATATCGTAGAAGTGCAGACCAGTAGTTGGCTCATCAAGAATATAAAGCGTCTTCCCGGTATCGCGTTTCGAGAGCTCGCGTGACAGTTTCACGCGCTGCGCTTCGCCGCCGGACAAGGTGGTCGCGTTCTGGCCCAGACGCAGATATGAGAGTCCGACTTCGCTCAGAGTCTGCAGCTTACTGACGACCGCCGGCACCGCGTCGAAAAACGCGCGCGCCTCTTCCACCGTCATTTCAAGGACCTCGTTGATGTTGCGTCCCTTGTAGGCAATCTCCAGGGTCTCGCGGTTATAGCGCTTACCTTTGCACTGGTCGCACGGTACGTAGACATCGGGCAGGAAGTGCATCTCAACCTTTATGAGTCCATCGCCCTGGCAAGCCTCGCAGCGACCGCCTTTAACGTTGAAACTGAAGCGGCCAGGCTGGTAGCCACGCGAACGCGCTTCAGGTGTCGCCGCAAAAAGTTCGCGAATCGGTGTGAATAACCCCGTGTAGGTCGCCGGATTAGACCGCGGCGTGCGGCCGATCGGGCTCTGATCGATGTCGACCACCTTGTCAAAATGCTCAAGGCCATCCAGCCCAACATGCGCCGCAGGCGTGACGGAGGCGCCGTTCAAGGTGCGGGCTGCGGCGTGATAGAGCGTATCGTTGACCAGCGTTGATTTACCGGAACCGCTGACCCCGGTAACGCAGGTCATCAGACCGATCGGGATCTCGGCGTCGACGCCCTGCAGGTTGTTTCCGCTCGCTCCCTTGAGCCGGATAACGCGCTTCGGATCAACCGGGTTTCGGAGCATAGGCACCGCAATACGTCGACGCCCGGACAGGTACTGCCCTGTCAGCGATTCGGAGCACGAGACGATTGCCGCCGGCGGCCCCTGCGCCACCACTCGCCCGCCATGAACCCCGGCACCAGGTCCCATGTCGACAACGTGATCTGCCGCCCGGATAGCCTCCTCATCATGCTCCACGACAATCACTGTATTGCCAAGATCACGCAGCCTCACGAGGGTGCTCAAGAGACGCTGATTGTCACGCTGATGCAGCCCGATCGAGGGCTCGTCCAGGATGTACATCACGCCAACAAGTCCAGCCCCGATCTGGCTTGCGAGGCGTATACGCTGCGCTTCGCCGCCCGAAAGCGTATCCGCGCTGCGGTCCAACGTGAGGTAATCAAGTCCGACATTGATCAGGAATTCGAGACGCGCCTGCACTTCCTTAATAATTTTCTCGGCAATCTCGCCGCGCCTGCCGGGCAGCTTGAGCTCAGAAAAAAAATGATGCGCGGGCCCAATCGGCATTGACGTCAGTTGCGCCAGATCGTGATTGCCGACAAAAACGTTGCGTGCCGCTCGGTTGAGACGGGTTCCGGAGCATTCGGGGCAGGGCTTGTTGCCCAGATAGCGCGAGAGTTCCTCGCGCACCATGTTGGAATCGGTTTCCCGGTAGCGCCGTTCCATGTTCGGCAGGACACCCTCAAACGGGTGCGAGCGCGTGTAGCTCCGACCACCGCTCTTTAGGTAGGTGAACTCGATCGGATCTTTTCCGCTGCCGTGGAGGATGACCTGTTTCACCTTTTCAGGCAGCTCGCAGAAAGGTGTATCGATATCGAATTTGAAATGCCGGGCAAGCGCATTAATGAGCTGGAAATAGTATGCGTTGCGCCGATCCCAGCCCCGGATCGCTCCCGCAGGCAGGCTGACCTCCGGTCGCTGCACGACGCGCTCGGCGTCAAAGTACTGCACGACTCCGAGCCCGTCACAGGCACCACAGGCACCGACCGGATTGTTGAAGGAGAACAGCCGCGGCTCCAGTTCATTAAGACTGTATCCGCAGGCCGGGCAGGCGAATTTCGCGGAAAACAGCAGCTCTGCTCCCTGCTCCTCATGCGGCATCAGCCGCGCCACGCCCTCTCCCAGCTCAAGCGCAGCCTCCAGAGACTCTGCCAGCCGCAGGCGCAGGTCGTCTCGGATCCGGAAGCGGTCGATCACGACGTCGATGTCGTGTTTCTTGCGCAAAGCGAGGACCGGCGGGTCGTCCAGCATG
>Ga0181582_10004982_pt1 | contig 10713 bp, 8 predicted proteins | sample 071ome_32_FD_132438 | JGI IMG/M metagenome (GOLD analysis project Ga0181582, IMG submission 132438) | Coastal salt marsh microbial communities from the Groves Creek Marsh, Skidaway Island, Georgia - 071405AT metaG (megahit assembly) | ecosystem: Environmental > Aquatic > Marine > Intertidal zone... | reverse complement strand
CGGTTTTGTAAACCGTCGGTCGTCGGTTCGAATCCCACAGCTGGCTCCACTTTCCGAGTCATGTTCTGGGTCTATATCCTTCAAAATCCGGCAGGCAGGTTCTACATCGGGCAAACGGACGACCTGGAAGCTCGTTTCTACGAACACATCCAAACAGATCTTCGGGGCGCGCGGCACACATCGTAGAATGATCTCTGGAAATTATTTTGGGCCGAACAACACCCAATCAGAGTACCCGCATGGAAGTCTTGAAAACCAACCTGAATTATTTGCCGATAAAGCCCGTAAACGCTGGAAACAGCAGTCAATATAACCCCAGAGCAATTCAGCCAGCATGGATAGTGAGAATAGGTAGCTGCCTTCGCCAGAAGGTGGAAACTGCCAATGGCAACCATCACGCCAAGGGCATTCCAAATCCAATTGAATTCAGCGCGGAACGAAATACCTTTTCCTTTTCGACTGGAACCACCAGTCCCTTTTCTCCTGTGCGCTGACAGTATTTGCGTGTTCGTGCGTTGGAGGCAATCGTGTCGGCAGTTTCCACAGAATCGCACTCAATCAGATAAACAGTTCCTTTGTTGACACAGGCACGGCCCTTCCGATCCAAATCGGATAGAAAACTCTCAACCTTCTCAGGTAACGGTTGTGGATCGTATCCCTCCAAAAAGGCACGAAATTGATTCACGTCGGCGCCATTTTCGATGGATTTTAAAGCGGACACCTCATTCAACTGCCACTCTCCCTCCCCGATCTTTTCTGCAAAGTTTTCGATTTGGAGAAGATCATCCATAGCAAGCAAGCCGCTGGAATGTCGGATGACACGGGTTGGCAACACTGTCAGTGTGGTTTCACTCTTAGGTTTCGCTCCTTGCCAGTTATCTGTCTCTCCCAGAATGTAGGCTCCCAGAGGTGTTAAACGAAAGTGCCTTAACCCGTCGTATCGACTCAAATAGCAAAGGTCATCCGTTCCCCACATATTTCTGAAATCACCTCGAGCGCCATCGGGTCTTATGTAAGCCAGATCAATGAGTCCCAAAGGAGCGGCGTATTCGAAAAGCAAACAAAGCAGATATCTTTCCTGGAGAATGTTCCACTCATGACTCCCTCGATACCCAAGGCTTCCATATTGCGCTTCGCAAATGTAAAGTTTCCAAGGATCAAGATGCACTTCGAATCGAAATCCAGCTGCACGCATAAATCGTGAAAATTCCTCTATGGCAACCCACTTGCCAGTCGGACAAAGGCTCAATGCCCGTTCAATGATATAACGCCGTTCTGAAGCCGGCGTGAAGTTTCTACGACCTCTACCGCTTTGCCCCTTGATGGCATCAATACGGTTAAACTCGTCAAACTTTTTCGTCTTCAACCAATCGCTCCAAATTTCACTGAGTATTTCCTCAGGAGCGGCGCTCAGGGCGGCTCTCCCCTTTTTGGTAAGTTGCAGTTTACTGCCACTCACTTTGGCCAGTTGTGCAACCTGCCCCAGCAGGGGCCATGAGTAACACTTAATCGGCCCCGTCGCGGGGTCAGAATCATCGGAGGGAGGCTCAATGTCATAATAATCTCCCTCATATAACAGGCTGGCGAGCAATTGGACTGAGGCGCCTGCGGGTCGCCATGTCTTGGCGCTGACACGTATCTTCTCCTGCTCAATCAGCCGCAAAACTGTTCGGAGATCCTGAAGGGCGGCTTGCTCGTTGAGTCGTTGAATCAGTGGATAATCAACCTCTTCCTCCTCCGTGAGGAAGTTGCCGTCTGTGGTGATTGTTTTCCATATCGTTTTCGTTACTCCGGAATCTTTGGGAAGCTCATCCAAAACTTCCAATTTGGCCTTGGGAGGGGCCGGAATGAATTTGAGCAAACGTTCACGGAGATCATCTGGAATCATGTCCGGATTGCTGCCTCCTTTGAATTCCGAATAGAAAAAAAGCCGAAGCAACGTCGGCCGTCCACGTGCATACCGGCTTCTCCCTTCTTCCTCAAAAGTGGGAAGCGCTCCGTGTTTGGCTTGGAAACCTTCCGTTTCGAACCGGCCCTCTCCGTCATGAATGCACTCACGCACCGCCATTTGTTGCAGGTCATCCAGACGTTTCCACAACTCCTCCACAAAAGAACTGAGCAGGCACTGTTCGAGTTTGTCGACAAGTTCTGCTTTACGCGGCGCCTTCATTTTCACTCCAGGCAACAAGGAGAGAAGTTCCTTTAAGTAGTCCGCATTGGAAATCTCCAAAGCTGCACGAAGCGATGATTTGGGATCCGGTTGGCAATACGATTTCATGTTCCTAATCAATCAAAAACGCTCCCCGCATTCAATGTATCCTGCGTCCCATTCGTTTGATCCCGCTTTAAAACAAAATCCCCTAATTACGAGATTCTAAGGTCATTCACCAAACGATCTCTATTCACGGATTGAACGGGTTCTCAACTTTCGCATGAGTGTGCCGAAAGTCTTTCTCATTGCGAGTGACAAGCGTCAGTGAATAGCGGATCGCGGTGGCCTCCAAAAGGCTATCCAAGCTGGTTAGCCGAATCCCCGCTGCCTCACATTTTGCCTGCATCTGCCCCCAAACAATGGCCACCGATGTGTTGTAGCTTACGACGCGCCCCTTCATACGATCCGTAAACGCCGAAAGCCATTTTTGGAATGCGGTCTTGCGCTTTCCATCCGCTAGTCTCGAAATGCCATACTTCAGTTCCCCGATGGTAATGGTCGAAACATAAAGCGATGCCTCATGCATCCTGAGCCATTCAACAACACGAGGATTGGGATTCTTCTTCAGAGCCTCGCTCCATATATTTGTATCAACGAGGTAGGAAGGCATCTCATTCTTCGAAGTTAGGAGGTGCCGCGAAATCTCGAGCGCGTTCGGGAATTTCCAAATCGCCAGGAGCGTTCAGAAGGTGGTCAATCAGCCCTGCGTTTGGGGGCTTGGAAACTCTCCGAAGGATGATCGATCCATCATCCTCAAGGACGATTTCAAAGTCATCGCCTGGGTGAAGGTCGAGCCCTCCCTTACCGAGGCCGGAAGCACGACTTGACCTTTTTGGGACATTACCGTAGTCACGGAAGTAAGAATATCTTACGAGCACTTACTGTCAATAGTAATCCTGTCAACAACTGGGAATTACGGCCACTTCTCCTGATAATATAAAATTAGCAGGATTTCCAACACTTGACTGTTGGAATTTCCAACAGTTCCCAACACTTTTTGACCGAGACGGTGCGGGACTATGCATATTTACATTTTTGGGGCGTTCAACAAACTCCCTGTAATGCCGCATGGTTACCCTTTTTTCCCTTTGCCGTTACCAGTATTCCCCGGATTGCCGGGAAAGGTTCCTTCCCCGTCGTTGATCGGCGGTTCGCCCGGGGGTTGTGGGTCTTCGCCGTTGCCGACTCCGTTGTTACCTTTATTGGTCACTGGGAAGGCAATGCCTTTTTCAATATCAATTTCCGGAGGTCCGACGACATGGTGGTTCAAGTCGGAATCAATATAAGTCTGCTGGGTCTGCAATTCTTCGGCTATCACCGTCACGGCATTGACATACTGCCCGGGACTCGCCTGATACCGCGCCTCACCATTCACATCAGATGTAAACAACCAGGTTTCATTTGGATTCAATCGTCCGTCCTGATTGGCATCCCCAATGTTGAATCCATTGGCATCCAATTCCCCGACAGGAACAAAATCGTCACTTACGTCTAACGGAGTTCCAGCATCGTCTACAATGGCATCCAGGACCAGGTCACTGGTGCCACCATTGGAAATCAAATAGGTCCAGACGACATCAGTTCCCACCGGCAGAATCGCTCCTGGAGCGAAGTCAGCATCTTCCAGCAAGGTCGGATTCCATGGATCCAATGCAGGTGCGGTTAACTTGACTTCATCTCGCCCCAGGTTTCCCTGGATCAGAAGATCGCCCTTAAAATTACTGTCCAAGGCCTGAACATCGATGATGTCATCGCCACCCAACCCGTCAATGGTCAAGCTGGTTATGGTGGATGCATTGGTAAACTCAACATTCTCGAAGGTAAACCCTTCGATAGAAAAACTACCGTCACCGGCAATACCTCCATCCAAAACCGTAATCAGGTCGGGGTCTTCTGTAGCTGCGAAGGTTTTTACCCCGCCGGTGGCATCCGTGATGGGTTCAACACCGAAATAACTGAGGACGTCCCCGTCACGAGAAATGAAACCGGACTGGGGTCCTGTGGCGAGGTATTCAACTTGTTCAAAATCGCCATCCCCTAGAACGATGGTATCAAAACCACTCAATCCAACAAGTCACATAACCGATTATATTGGACAACGTTGTAATCAACATCGAAAAGGCCTTCTGAATATGAACCCTGATAGCAATTTGATAGATTTAGCCGGACAGTTTCCGCCTGGATTGCTTTTGACCGGTGTTGTCGTCCTGCTTTTGTGCCTCACTGCCTGGTTTAAGACGGTTGTTCTGGCTAGAAAAAACCAGCATTCATCCCTACTTGCAGTTATCCCTCTAACAAATCCCTTGGCAGCCATTTATTTGATCCGAAAAAAGATTCCCGGTCGTTTTCTGGCGCCGGGTTGTGTTCTGGCGGCCGTGGCTACCTGGTTTTCCGGAGGGCATTTGTCAAACACGCTGGAGAAGAATCGTCTTGAGCAGGCGAAACAGTCCCTGGCGCCATCCATGGAATTACTGCAGCCTATCAGTGGTCGCAACAGTTCCGAACTCACGGAACATCATGTGTGGAATCACCCTTTCTTTTCACCGGCCGTTCCGCCACCCACTTTCAACTCGGATGGAATGGACAAGTGGCAGCTAGAATGCATCGACGAAAACTATCGTTCGCTCATGCTTCCCGAGAACAGGTATTCTGTCATTTACGAAGGCATTGATCCCAAAATCATCCGAACATACACTCCGGTTCTCCATAACCTTCATGCCCTGGCCGTCAATCATATGCTGGAGGATAATCCATTCAGAAATAAAGAGGATCTTCCTCAAACAGCGTCAGACGTACTTGAACATGTGTCGAAGTTGTTCAAGAAAATGCAGCCGGATTGGGATGATTTGCATGATGCCGTTTCTCTCCCAAAAACGGATTACCCTTTTCAGGATCATCCTTCAAATAAGTGGATCTCATATGTTCACACAACGCTGCTGAGTCAGTTAATAAAAACCGCAAGCACTCGGAGCGTATTCCACTCAATGCTAAGGGATGCTCAGGCATCGTTTGCTGATGCAACGTTAGCCTTTAAGTTGCGGGAGCTTCCAAGCTCAAATGAACCAAGGTTCATCATAGATCAAAGTTCGATGCTATACCAAGCCTTGGGAGCCCTTGCGGGCGCTCAATCTTACCACATTTGGACGGAAGATCAGTGGAAGGAAATGCATAGCATCATCGAAACCATCAAACCTCCAGAGATAATGGAGCATTGCTATCGAGGCCACACATTGAAGAGCTATGAAAAATACAGTCGAATGCCCAACCTTTCCTGGAGCGAAGCTTGGGATGCTTGGGCTATAGTTTTTAATTTAAACTCCCACAACAGGCCGTATTTTTCGCCCAATTCGGATAACCCGCTAATTCTATTGATATCCGACGCCATGGACACACTTTTGCCTGCACCTGACAATACGCACCTGAATTGGATCGCCGACATCATCCTGACGGAACCGTTTCAGGCTTTTTTAAACAGGCAATTGCGACTGTGCCTCCCAGCCTATCATCACACCTTGGAACAATTGGACGCATTGGCAGAAAATTCATCATTGGAGCCTTACAATCAACCAACCGATGTCACGAAAGGCCTAAACCGGAAACAAGCCATCAAGAAATTTGGATTGCTCCATGAACCAGCGATACCACGTTTTGAAAGTCTTTGGAGCATGGTAAAACACATGGAAATCCGATTACAACTTGCCAAAGTTTCCATTGCATTGGAACGGTACAGGCTGCGTAATGGTCAATATCAAAATCGATTGGATTCTTTGGTTCCTGACTATTTTCCATCCAATCCTGTAGATTTGGCATCCGGAACACCACTGAAATACAAAACGACAGGAACGGACGGATTCCAGCTGTACTCTGTTGGATTTAATGGAGACGATGAAAACGGAATCAGAATCAAGAACCAATGGCCTCCCGACGATATTATATGGTTCAATCATGGATCAAATTCAGTGATTCCAGCTTTCACGATAAGTGATGACTACTGAAAAAGCAGAAGAGACCCGCTGCCGCGGGTTCGCGAGCGCGTATTGGGATTCAAAATCTTAAATGAATATGTGGACTCTTTGGTGCCCCCACTGCCCCGTCAACGATCCACTTTTTAAAAGAGCAGACTTGAGTAGGTTCACGAAAAGAATCAACATGTGCTGAAACCAAACCAGCATGACCATGAAGAGATTATTTATCACCGTCCTCGTATTGTTTACTTGGGCGGCGGTGATTTCAGCCTCGGAACCGTTCGAGAGTTTTTTGAAAGCACATTGTATCAGTTGTCACGGCCCGGATAAGGAAAAAGGCGACCTGCGAATTGACCAGCTCTCGCGCCAATTTCGATTGGGCGAAGATGCCCATGTCTGGGCGGAAATCATCGAAAAGGTGAACAGTGGCGAGATGCCTCCTGAAGACGAGCCGCGGCCAGAACAGGACGAAATCGCAAGCTTCGTTGCGGCACTGGACACCCGTCTGAAGGAAGGCAAGGCTGCGCGAATGGCCGCACGACCGCCGGTGGCACATTATCGTCTGAGCCGAAAGGAATACCAGAACACAGTCTACGATCTGCTCGGTGTGCGTTATGATCCGACCAAACCGGGCGAATTGAATGAGGACACCCTTTGGCACGGATTCGAACGCATCGGTTCGGAATTGTCTCTCTCGCCATCGCATGTCGATCGATATTACCGAGCCGCAGAACTTGTTTTGGACCGTGCCTTTCCCGCCGTTGTTGACGAATCTCGCAAGGTCCGGAAGACGGCAGCGGAGTTGGGTTATGGAGGGGGTAAGGAAGAGATGGAAGCCCTGGAACGTTTTGGCATCAAGCGCCCGTTGCGTTATCTGCTTTTTCCAGGTCGCGTTCAGAGCGCCTTTCAGGCCCACTGGTTTGGAAGACCTGGTCCGGAACAAAGCGGTCTCTACCGCCTCCGACTTCAGGCCAGCGGCATCCGACCACCCGGTGGTCAACCTGCCCACCTCAGCATCGGTTTACGAACCAGTGAGGAAACCGTCGATGGGTTGATCGAATTTGACATCACTGCACCGGAAGATGATCCCGGTATTTACGAATTCGAGGTATTTCTCGAGATGCCTACCGGTCTGCATTTCGCCGTGGTAGCAACGGATGTCGTTGACCGCAGAGGCGGTGCCGCTTTTCGCAATGCGTTCGGCCGTGGTTATACTTTTACACACAGCAGCGAAACCCTGCTCCTCAATCCCAACGCACCACAAATGTTCGATGGTAACGGGAAAGGTATTTTTTCCACGGTGCTTCTCGATTGGATTGAATGGGAAGGCCCTCTGGTGTCGGAAGCAGAACAAACCCGACGCGAAGGCGTGATCCCGCCCGATGACGCGACTGATGAGGTGGTCGCTCAGCATCTTCAACGCTTCGCCGAACGCGCCTGGAGACGACCGGTGCAGATCGTGGAACTGAACCGCTACCTGGATTCCTATCACGCCGACCGCAAAGCCGGTGAAACAAAGAGTGATGCTTGGCGGGGAGCCATGTTGCGCGTGCTGACATCGAGACACTTCATCTATCTGGTCGAAGGAGATCCGATCACACGTGAACATCTCACCGAATGGGAACTTGCCTCGCGGCTCTCGTATTTCCTATGGAGTTCCATGCCGGATGGGGAACTCTTCGCCTCGGCAGAAGAAGGTGCCTTGAACGGCGACGGACTCAGGAAGGAGGTGGACCGGATGTTGACGGACGATCGGATCAACCGTTTTATCGACGACTTCTCGCGGCAATGGCTGCAACTGCACCGAGTCGGCATGTTCCCCCCAGACCGTGGCCTCTACCCGGTCTACGACGATTGGCTTGAGACGAGTATGCGGGCCGAGCCAGTGGAGTTTTTTCGTGAGATGCTTGCGAAAAATCTCTCCATCGATCATTTCATTGATTCCGACTGGACCATGGCCAATGCCCGACTCTGTGATTTCTACGGACTGCCCGAGCCGAAAACCGGCGACTTCCAGCGTATGTCCCTCAAACCGGAACATCGTCGCGGCGGCCTCCTTACGATGGGCGCTGTGCTCGGATTGACCTCGGACGGCACACGCCACCGCCCTGTCCACCGAGGGGTTTGGCTGAGCGAAGCGATTTTCAACAAAACACCGCCCCCTCCCCCGGCGAATGTAGATCCCATCGAGCCCGTTCCACCTGAGGGGGACAAGGTAACCGTCCGTCAAAGACTGGAAGTGCACGCCACCGACACAAATTGCGCCTCATGCCACGCAAACATCGATCCCCTGGGCTTTGCCTGGGACCACTACGACGCGATCGGCCAATGGCGCGAACGAGAACGGGTCCCCAAAGGCAAGGGCGAAGATCCCTTGGTGGATGCCTCGAGCGTCATGCCCGATGGACGGTCCTTCAATGGCGCCGATGAATTCAAGCAGATACTCCTCAATGACCGCGACCGAATCGCTCAAGCTTTTATCGAACACCTGTCCACCTACGCCCTGCGCCGCGTATTAACCGTAGACGACCAAGATGATCTCAAAGCCATCCAGGCCGTAGCGAAAATACACGATTACCGTGTGAAGGATATCATTCGGGCGGTGGCTGTGTCGGAATTGATGAGGAAGCGGTGAGGGGATGGCTTTTAGTTGTTAGCTGTTAGGACTTGGGTTTTATCGGTTTGGTTTTAGTTTTTAGTTTGTTTGTGGGATGAGAGATTTTAGGAAATTACAGATTTGGGTTCGGTCGCATGGGCTTGCTCTGGATATTTACCGTATCACGCAAAGCTTTCCCAAGGTGGAAATCTATGGGATTGTCCGACAGATGCGTCGGTCGGCTTTTTCGATTCCAACCAATATCGCGGAAAGTTGTGGCCGGAACACGGAAAAAGACTTCGCCAGATTCCTCGACAAAGCCATGGGTTCCGCCTCCGAACTGGAATAACAACTCCTCCTGGCAAACGACCTGAATTACCTCCCATCAAACGCATACAAAACAACAAACAATGAACTCATCCAAATCAAACGCATGCTCAACACCTTCATCCAAAAACTAAGAACCAAAAGCACAAAGCTACCACCTAAAACCTAACTACTAAAAGCTAATAGCTAACACCTAACAACTAACAACTATGAACATCCTCTCCCAATCCTGGCGAATCGACCGCCGTCACGCCCTACGCGCCATGGGCGCCTGTATCTCCCTCCCCATGTTGGAATGCATGATTCCGCTTCGGGCGGCAGAGCAAGCCACGGTTTCTCCCAAACGTAGTGCTTTCATCTACCTTGCCAATGGGGTTCATTCGCTGAACTACCAGATCCTGACACCTGGGAAGGATTACCAGTTTTCCAAGTCACTCAAACCACTCGAAAAACACCGCGATGTCATCACACCCATCAGCGGCCTGCATCATCCGGGCGCCCTTGGGCATCATCACAACTGCATCGATGTCTTCCTGACCGGCGGAAGGCTCGGCCCCTCGGATCGCAACACCATCTCAGTGGATCAGAAGATGGCAGAAGTCACAGCGCAACACACCCGCTATCCCTCGATGGAAATTGCGCTTACGCAGGGATCACTGGCATGGACCGCAGATGGCGTGCAATTGCCCGCTCTGCGACGTTGCAGTCAGATCTTTGCCACCTTGTTTGAAGCACCGAAAGGAGGTGTCGAAGCCCAACGAAAATCCCTTCGTCGCAAAGCCAGCATTCTCGATGACAACCTGGCCGAAGTGCGGCGTTTGGAAAAAAAAATGGGCGTGGAGGACAAGGGCCGCCTCGAACAATACCTCACCTCCGTACGGGAGGCGGAGATCCGAACCCGACGCGCCGATGCATGGCTCGACACGCCACTTCCCGAAATCTCCGTAGCCGACCGCAAACGCACCAACCGTGACATTCCACAAACCCAGGCGGGCGAGTATTTCCGCACCGTCTACGACCTCATGGTCCTCGCCTTTCAAACGGATGTGACCCGCGTGGCCACTTTCAGTCTGGGCGGCGAAGGTGATGCTTTCTCCATCCCGGAGATCGGCATCACTGAGTCACGCCATCAATTAAGCCATCACGGAGGCGATGCCGGTTACATGGAAAAACTCACGAATTATGACACCTTTGCGATAGAGCAATTCAGTTACTTCCTCACGAGACTGAAAAACACGAAGGACCTCAACGGCAAACCGCTACTCAATTCCACCATGTCCCTTTTCGGCAGCGGCATGTGCTATGGTCACAGTCACGGCAATGCCAATCTTCCGCTGGTGCTCGCTGGTGGTTCGGATCTCGGCTTGAAACATGGCAGCCATCTGGATTTCAACCGCGAGGCCAAGGATTTCAAAGGTTATTCGCTTGATGCGGACGGTGCGCTCACATCCGCGCATTATCAGATCTGTGGTCGTCCCGTGAATACGGATGCCCATATGAGCAATCTTTTGCTTCTGATGGCGCAGCGCATGGGGGTTGAGACGGATCGGTTTGGGGATAGCAATGGGGTGGTTGGGGGTTAGGTTTTAGTTGTTAGTTGTTAGTTGTTAGTT
>Ga0181582_10004979_pt1 | contig 10716 bp, 4 predicted proteins | sample 071ome_32_FD_132438 | JGI IMG/M metagenome (GOLD analysis project Ga0181582, IMG submission 132438) | Coastal salt marsh microbial communities from the Groves Creek Marsh, Skidaway Island, Georgia - 071405AT metaG (megahit assembly) | ecosystem: Environmental > Aquatic > Marine > Intertidal zone... | reverse complement strand
GAGGGACGGCGCTGGGGCGGGAGCCAGTGCTGGCGGGGCGTGGGGGAGGAGGATCCGCTAGAGATTCTAATACCCTACAGCGACCTCTGCATCGTAGGAGCAGGCGTCTGCGACTCGGGACCACTTAGAGCAGGGACGCGTGCACCACCCCACGTGCAGGGTCTGCCAGCCCCTCTCCCCCGCATCAGCGCCCCCCCGCGGGCCGGATGGCGTCCTCCCGGCCCCGCGGGGCGCGCGGGGGTCGCTTGTCGGCGGGGCCGCGCCGGGGGGGCCCGGGGGCTGGGGCGGCGGGCGCTGGCGCAGGGCCCCAATGCGCAGCCGCGTGCGTCGCCCAGGCCGCGCTGGCCGCCGCGTGGTTCTGCCAGTACACCAGGTTCCACCAGCTCAGGTAGTATTGCCACGCCAGCGCCTGCTGCGCCAGCGCCTGCTGCGCCAGCGCCTGCTGCGCCACGGCCGCCTGGGGATCGTCTGCCGGGCCGGCGCCAGGGGCGTCCGGGGGCGGGGTTACCCCGGACGACGTCTCCCAGGGGCCCTGTCCGGAGTCGGCCGTTCGCCGGGAGCCCAAAGGCCCCTGCCCCGAGTCAAGCGTTTGCCGGGGGCCCCAGGGGCCCTGTCCCGAGTCGGCCGTTCGCCGGGGGCCCCAGGGGCCCTGCCCCGAGTCGGCCGTTCGCCGGGGGCCCCAGGGGCCCTGCCCCGAGTCGGCCGTTCGCCGGGGGCCCCAGGGGCCCTGTCCCGAGTCGGCCGTTCGCCGGGGGCCCCAGGGGCCCTGCCCCGAGTCGGTCGTTCGCCGGGGGGCCCAGGGGCCCTGCCCCGAGTCGGTCGTTCGCCGGGGGGCCCGGAGGCCCTGCCCCGAGTCGGCCGTTCGCCGGGGGCCCGCGGGGCCCGAGTCGAACATTCGCCCCTCCTGCTCGGCCGGCGGGGCCACGTGCCCGGCGGATCCCACATGCCAGCTGTCCAGGGGAGCCCGGGGCCGGGTTAGTCCCTGCGACGCCATGGGAAGGAATAATTCCCCCCCCGGGGCGCCATCCCCGCTGGTGCTGTACGCATGCCGCCGCTGCATGCCCCCAGGGGAAGTGCCTTTCCCCGGGGACGACAGGTCCAACTGCCCCTGCGGTCGCCTGCGGGCCCACGCTGTGATGCATCATAAGGAGAGCTCTCCGATGCGTAGGGGTCTCGTAGATGCGCGTCGCGGAGAAAGATCCACACAAACGCCACAACGGTTACGCATCCCACACCCGGAGCCCGTTGGCCGGGGTGCAACAACAAAGAGGGCCTGAGCACCGCTTTGGCGGGTATAAGTAGGACAATGTGACACAGAGAAGGAGCAAATAGGAGATATGAGTGGAGCGATATGCTCAAGAGCGCCGGAGGACCCTACCCTTACCCTTGACAGAGTCGATGACCGAATCCGCGAAAATTAGACCTATCTCCCTTTTCTATCCTCGAATAACTCGCGTTTCTTCTCATCGCCGCGTTCCGGAGCGGAACAGGCGGACGACGGAGGCGGTGCGGCACAGCCTAGGACGGGCTCCTCAGGGGCTGGCGAGACTGCGAGTTGTTCTTTTTCAGATTTACTTGGGGTAGGGCTAGGGGCTACTGTGGACTGCCGAGAGCAGGCCAGCCCCACCTCCTACATGGGCCTCGGAGGGCCCCGGACACCTGTCCCCGGCCTGCCCTGCTAGCCTCGTCTGCCAGCCCAGGCTGCCTGGAGGGCCGCTTCTGTGGACGACTGGCAGTGGTCATGCGAGTACTGGGAGCAAGCCTGGAGCCTCTCCCGGGGCGATATACGGGATGGGGTCAGACCACATTCGGGAGTCCAGATACGAGATATCGATTGACGTGGATCTGATTCCATCGCTCTTTGATCGATCCTCCCACTGCGGCCAGTCGGCCACACCTTCCCATCCCCCCGCTACCCCTGCGCCCCGGCCTCCGCCTGCGCCTTGGCCTGCGCCTCCCTGGCGGCCACCACCTGGTCGAACTGCGCCTTGAGGCCGTCCCGCTTGGCCTTCTCCTGCTGGTACTGGGCCTGGTTCTCCCTCCGCTCCTGCACGATGATCTCGGGGAGGGAGAGGAGCGCCTCGACCTTCTTGGCGACGCGCTGAGACAGGAGCTCGGCGGCCGTGAGGGCCCAGCGCTGCATCTCGGCCTCGGTCTCGGCCTGGAGCTTGCGGGCCTTGGTCGCCGCGGCCTGGAGGGCGTGGGCGGCCGCGCGGGCCGTCGCCAGGGGCGGGACCGGGTCGGCCGCCCCCTTGGCCAGCCCGGCCGCCGTCGCCTCCGCCTCCAGCACCTCGGCGGCGCGCTGGGCGGCCGCCGCGCCCACCGCCGGGTGCACCATGGTGGTTAGAAAGGACAGCAGCCGGTGCAGCGGGTTGGGCGTCCCCGCGAACGGCAGCTGCGCCAGCGCCGCCACGTCGGGGTGCTTGGGGTCGGTTGCCGCCCGCAGGATCCGGCGCCCCTGCCCGTGGTCCTTCACCATCTCGTCCAGGAGCACCTCGTCGATGGGAAGGGACAGGAACTTCTTCACGCAGTCCACCACTGCGCGCGGGGGGCCGGGGGCGGGGACCGGGGATGGAGGACGGGGGGTGGGGGTAGGGGGCGCGGGGCACGGTGCGTCCCCCTCCCCCCCGGGGCTCACCGGTCCGGTGCTTGCCGATGTGGTCGGCGACGCTCTCCCAGTTGTCGTGGTTCTTCTCGACCGCCTCGAGCAGCAGAAGCACCTCCTCGAGGGTCCAGCCCCCCGAGGCGACACCGAAAAGGCTGGCGTCGGGGCCGGCAGCGGGCTGGCCCTTGGGAGCCTCTCGGCGGACAAAGTCCCGGCTCGTGAGCCCGGGGGGGAAGTGCCCCGCCGCGTACGCCTCGGGGCACAGGCAGAAGTCGGGCAGCCACCTCGCCTCGTAGCGGAGGGCCCCGCAGTCTGCGCCCGTCACGCTGCATCGGTGCCGCGCCTGGCCCAGGGGCGGGGCCACGTCCCCGCGCAGGCGCGCCGGGTTGCGCTCGTCCGCGCCCTTCTTGCACTCCTCCACCCCCGGGGCCCACCCCGTCGTCATCGCGTGCCGGACCTCGTGGGGCGCGGGGGCCTGGAGGTGCAGGACGCTCCGGAGGGCCGCGGCGCCGTTGCCCGGAGCGCCCGCGCCGCTCGTCGACGGGCCCGCGCCGTCCAGCAGGCCGCCAGCCTGCCGCGGCGCCGGCGCCCCTGCGCGGTAGTTGACCAGCCCCCAGCGCTCCAGGAACTGGAAGACGCGCAGGAGCGTCGCGGCGTCCGCCCCGGGCCCCGCCCGCCGACGGGTCGCCGTGTAGGTCAGGCGCTGCCGCGGGGGCGTCTGCCGCCACGCCTCCAGCACGGCCCCCCGGCACTCCCGGTACAGCTCGGGCGTCTTCCGGGCGCACGCCCCGGAGAAGAGGTCCGGGAACGCCGCCCGCTCGATCTCGTGCACCGCGCGCGAGCGGAACCACGAGGCTGCCGAGGGGGGCAGGTCGGCCCCGGCCGTGGTCCGGGGCCGCTTGGCGTGCCGCTCCAGGGGCGCCCACGCCGGCAGCGGCTTGCTCCGGTCCGTCAGGCACTCTGCCCGCCACGGCCCCTGCTCCGCCTGGAGGGTGTGCAGCGACTTGCCCTCCAGCGGGGCCTGGCGCAGGGTGCCGCGCGTGACGCGGTCGCGCTGCTCGAGGGTGGGCTCCTCCAGGGGGCGGACCTCGACGGGGTCGTCCACGGACTCGTCCGACTCGTCGTCGTACTCGTCGCTGTCGTAGTCCTCCCCCTCCTCCCCCTCCTCCCCCTCCTCCTTGGCCTCCCCCGCCGCGCCGGGCCACGCGCCCCCCGCCCCGTGGAACGCCTCCGGCTGGTGCCCGTCCCCCCCGTCCTCCAGACCCCCGAACAGGTCCTCGAAGTCCGACTCCATGTCGTCGGCGTCCAGGCCGAAGTCCGCGGCCGTTTTCTGCGGGTTTCCGAGGGGTGGGGGGTCGCGGTGGGACCCGGGGCGCGATTCCCGGACGCCTGCCGGATTTTCTTGCACCAACACCAGATTTTCGGACAGTAAACCGCGTATTTTGCGCGAAAACACGCAAGAAGTCGGCGTAACCATCCCGAAGCGCCCGCTCCGGGGCGGTTTCCGCGGTGAGCTCGTCCACGGGGGTCTACGCCCGCGCTGCTCACGTTCGCCATGGCGATCGATCCCCCCTGGCACTATATCCCCTGCAAGATCTAGTGGCGTCCGGCCCTCGCGCTCCCTCACGCGCCCAGCGGTGACTCTGCGGGGCTCCCGGCAGCGCGCCAAGCACCTGTCCCCCGGGCCCCCCCGGTCGTCCAGGTGCAAGAACCGCCCGACCTGCCCCGCGCCGCGGGAAACGTCGGCCCCCCCTCCCCTTCCGCGGAAGAGGGCGCCCGGTTCCGCCGGCGGGTGTACTTGGCACTCCGGTCTCCGCGTGGAGGAGAGAGGACGGGCTCTCCGTATCACTCCCAGTTCGCTGCAACCCGCCACCATTGGGCGCCGAGCCGCTTCCAGGAACTTGGCACGCGCTTTCGCCACCCCTGTCGACCAACGGGTCACTTCGCACCAGAAAATAATGTTCGAGTAGAAGCATGGCCGACGGAGAGATAGATGAGGGCGCGGCGGCCCTCCTCGGGAGGGGTGCGTGCCCCGGCTCCCTCCCTGCGATTCGCCTGCGATCCGGCCCCGGCTCCCCCTCCCGCCCCCCCTTCCCAGGCTTCGATCCATGTGCTCGTCCCCAGACGCCGCTTCCCCGCCGTCCCGGCCGCACAGCCCCCCGGAACGCCCCTCCCTCCCCCCCCCAGCGCAGCGGTCCTGGTGGGGGAGATCCTTACTCAGAAGACGACGCTGCTGATTGACCCGGCCACCAGGACGTGCTACGGGAACACCAAGCTGGTCGTGCACAATCCAGCGTCCGTTGCGGGCCTGCACGCCTCTGTCGACGTCGTCTCGGTGAGGGTCGACGGGGAGCCCGCCGCGTTCGCGGTGGCCCCCGCCGCCGCTCGCTCGCTCCCGCCGCTGCCCTGCGAGGCGCCGGGCGCCGGGGCGTCCCCGGCCGACGTCGCGCGGGAGGCGCGCGACGCGTACTGGGAGTCCCGCCGCGCCGAGATGGAGCGCCCCACCCTCGCCGTCGCCGTCCTCGCCGGCCGGGAGGGCCCCGAGGAGAGCGACGACGACTCGGACGACGGCAGCGACGACGACGACGAGCGGGAGGAGGGGAGGCGGGAGCGGGACCCCTCCCGGCAGCAGCGGGCGGCGACGATCGAGGTCACGTACACCGTCCCGGCGACCTCGGGCGGCGTGCGGTACGCGGGCGGGTTCGCCTGCACGGCGCACGGCGTGCACCGGACGCGCGAGTGGCTGCCGACGGTCGACACGGCCGCGTCGGTGGTCCGGCACGCCCTCACCGTGGTGGTCCCGGACGGCCTGCTGGCCGTCGGCCCCGGGGCACTGGCGTCCCGCGCCGCCGAGGAGGTCCCCGGCGTCGGCCGCTGCTGGGGCCTGGCCTTTGACCCTTCGCTCCCAACGGCCCCGGAGAACCTGTGCGTGGCGGTGGGGCCGTTCGAGGGCCGCCCGGTGCCCCTGTCGAGGTGGCCGCCCAAGGAGGTCCCGCCCAAGGACGTCCACCGCCACCTCCCCCGCTTCGCCAACCAGTGCGAGGTCTCCGTCCTGGCCCCCGCCGCCAGCCTCGCCGGCACGGCCCACCTCGCCCGCGCCGCCTCGCAGTGCGTCGAGCAGATGGAGCGGTACCTGGGGTGCCCGTTCCCGCTCGAGGCGTTCCGGGTGGCCTTCGTGCCGCGGGACGTCCTCGAGGGCCCGGCCAGCGCGGGCCGCCAGCTCTACGGCGCGTGCCTGCTCCCCGACGACCTGGCGTGCGGGACGCAGCAGGTCGAGGGGTTCCTGGAGGCGGCGGGGCTGGTGGCGCTGGCGGCGGCGCAGCAGTGGTTCGGGGTGCTCGTGTACCCGCACCACAAGCGCCCCGCCGCCGCCGCGCACGCCCCGTCCCGCTGGGCCGCCGCCGGGTGCGCCCGTTTCCTCCGGAACCTCGCCGTGGGGCACCTCTTTGGGAGGAACGAGGCCGAGTACCAGGCGTGGGCGGCGCGGGCGGCGGCGGTGGACGCCGACGTGGGGGGCCGCGCGGCGCCGCTGCACCCGCCCTTCATGCCGTTCGTGAACCTGAAGCAGGCGCGGGGGGAGGGGGGCGGGAGGGACGAGGGCCGGCGGCGGCGGGGGGCGGCCGGCGAGTGGGCGGCGCGGCGCGGGAGCGACCTGCGCGGCGGGGAGGCGGCCGGGGAGGGCGCCGCGGACTGGAAGGCCGAGGCCTTCATCCACGCCCTCGCCCGCCGCGTCGGCCTCGACGAGGCGCGCAAGGCGCTCCAGACGAAGGCCCGCGAGGCCTGCCAGGCGACGGCGGCCGGGGCGGGGTCCCGCGGGGGCCGCCGGCTCGACAGCAAGAAGCTCCTCAAGGCGTTCGTGGGCCAGATGGGGGAGAAGCGCATGGAGAAGGCCCTGTCCAAGAGATGGGTCCACGGGCGCGGCGTGCCGACGATCCGCGTGGCGCTGCGGTACCACGCGAAGGAGCACCTCTTCCTCCTGGCGATGGAGCAGCAGGGGTGCCGGATCGCGGAGATCAGCGCGCAGGCGGCGGCGCAGGAGGGGGGGGGGATCGCGTCGCTGCGGCTGGTGCTGCACGAGACGGACGGGGCGAACGAGCGCACCGTGAGCCTGGGGGACGCGGCGGTGGTCGTGGACACGATCGAGTGCATCTCCCAGCGCAAGTCCAAGCGCGGGAAGCGGAAGCAGAAGGACGGCGCGCCCGCGGAGGAGCTGCCGGCCGTGAGCTCCCCGCTGCAGTGGGTCTCGGTGGACTCGGACGGCCTCTGGCTCGCCGACTTCCAGGTCGTCGGCCTGGGCACCCTCCACGACACGCTCCGGTGCCTCGACCACCAGCTCCGACGCTCGCGCGCCGTGGGGCCGCAGATGGAGGCGGTGCGGCAGCTGGCGCGCCTGGCGCGGGAGGAGCCGGGGGCGAGCGCCAGGGTCCTCGGCGCGCTGACGTCGGCGGCCGCGGACCCGGAGCTCAACTGCCGCGTCCGCGCCGCGGCCCTGGCCGAGGTCCCCGACCTGGACGAGCTCGCGACGCGCGGCGCGGGCCCCGCGCCGGCCCTCGAGGGGCGGACCGCCTCGGAGCTCCTGGGGCTCCTGGGCGACCTGTGCCCCGGGTCGTCCCTCCGCGAGGTCTTCGCCGACCTCGGCGCCTACGTCGTCGCCCGCGCCCTGCCCCGCGCCCTCCTCCTCCTCCGCGACGCCTCGGGCCGCTCCCCCGAGGAGGCCGTGGAGGCAGTCCTCCGCGTCCTCGAGGAGGCCGACTCGGCGGGCGTCCAGCACGACGACGGCGCGCTCCGGGCCGCCTTCCTCGAGGCCCTCGGCGCGTCCGCCCCGCCCCCGCGCCTGCTCCCGCGCGTCGTCGAGCAGCTGCACAGGGCGCTCGAGGTGGACGCGGTGGCGCCCTCGCGGGGGCACGTGCTGACGCAGGCGGGGCTGCGGGGGGTGTCGCGGCTGGCGGCGGGGCTGCGGTCGCCGCTGCTGCCGGCGGCGGGGGTGGGGGCGTTCCTGCGGCAGTACCTGGACGCGGGGCGGTGGCCGGGCGGGGTGCGGCTGGCGGCGCTCGAGGGCGCGGCGGACGCGGCGGCGGCGGCGGGGGGGGTGGCGGCGGCGCTGGCCGAGGCCTGCCCGCTGGTGGCCGCGGAGCCGGGCCCCGGGGTGCGCCTCGGGGCGGTGCTGCACCTGCAGGTCCTCGCCGCCGCCGCGTGGGAGCCCCACGCCCCGGGGGCCGGCGGCGCCCGCCGCGCCCGCCGCGCCGCCGCCGCCGCCGCCGCGCCCGACCCCGCCGCCCGCCTCGGGCCCCTCCCGGGGGCCACCCCCGCGGCCGCCCTTGCCGTCCTCCGCCTCATGCGCTCCTGCGAGGGCCCCGCCCGCCACGCGTGCTTCGTCCTCCTCTCGAGCCTCGCCGGGGAGCCCCCCACCCTGTACTGCCCCGACCTGGCCTTTGAGCAGACGGCGCTCGGCTGGTCGGCGGGGAAGGCCGAGGGGGGTCAGGCGGAGGCCCGGATCAAGGGCCGGATCAAGCTCGGGGGGCTGGAGGCGCTGGGGAGGCCGCCGCAGGCCGCCGTGCCCCCGGCGGCGGCGGCGGCGGCGGGGGGGGAGGGGGAGGCTGCGGGGGGGGAGGGGGAGGCTGCGGGGGGGCCCCCGCCGGGGGGCGAGGGGGCCAACGGTGGGGCCCAGGCCATGGAGGTCGACACCCCGACCGCCGCCGCGCCGGCTGTCGAGGTGCCGGCGGCGCCCGAGGCGGCGCCCGAGCCCCCTGCGCCGGCCGCGGCGCCCCCGGCGGCCGCCCCGGGAGGCGTTGCCCTGGTCCCCGAGGGGTTCAAGCCGGCGGCGCCCCGGCCGCGGAGGGGGGCGAGGAAGCCGCCACCGGAGGCTGCGCCCGTTGCCGCGCCGGCGGAGCGCGGGGGCGCCGCGGGTGGCCCCGGGGCCCCGGGCGTCGGGCTGAAGATCAAGATGCCGGGCATGGGGGGAGGCGGGGCAGGGGGCGGAGAGAAGGGGGGCGAGGGGGCCCCGGCGGGGCTCAAGTTCAAGATTTCGAAGGCTGAGGAGTGAAGTAGACGGGTTCCGACCCCCGAAGGCAGGGCGCCGGGAAGCCGGCGGGGTGCCGGCCTGCTGCGTGGCAAGGCGTTGAACGGTGGGCAGGAGCGCACCGAGGGGCGTCGTCAAGCACGGAGGTACGAAGGGCGGTGACGCTCGACGGTGCCCCCCCCCCGCTCCCGCCGCCCCGGCTAGGTGTCCCGGTCCCGGGGGCTTCCTGCGCTGGACGCGGCCCTCGTGAGGTGGCGCGGGATCCCCCCCAGCCGTGACTCCCCCGCGCCGGACCGGCCCCCGCTGGACGCGGCCCTCGTGAGGTGGCGCGGGATCCCCCCCGGCCGTGACTCCCCCGCGCCGGACCGGCCCCCGCTCGACCCCTCCAGGGCACCCCCGGTGCCAGGGTCGAGGTCGATCTCTGACGACGTCACCGGCCGGTGGGGCGAGAGATGGTTGCCAGGCCTGGAGCCCGCGCCCGTTTGGCGGCGGCGGGTGGGTTTGGAGGGCGGGGCCGGGCTGACCCGGCCGCTGTCCTGGCCGCTGACGAAGATCCCCACCCCGGCCAAGGCCACGCCCGCCACTGCGCGCCGGTGGGGCCCGCTCCTCGCGGGGTCCCCCGGGGCCACGGTCCCCGCCCCCTCCAGGAGCCTCCTGAGGTGCCTCTCCATGAGGGGCTGCTGGAGGTCCGCGAGCGTGCGGAAGAGCGTGAAGAGGACGAACCCCAGCACGAAGAGCAGCGCCATGGCGTAGTCCTCGACGTGCCGGGACACGTAGCCCACCGTCAGGAAGGCCATGGCGCCCATGGTGGCCAGGATGAGCATCTTGATGACGTTGACGGCGCGGTAGGCGCGGGTCAAGAGCTGGGACGAGCGGAGGTGGCCGGCATTGCGGGTCGAGCGGTACGAGGGGGCCGTCTTGAGCACAGGGCGGGGCCTTGCGGCAGGCGGCTCGGCCCGCGGCGCCCCCTCCGGGCTGGGCCCCTCCTTCCCGGACGTGCGGCTGAGCCGCGACCGCCGGGTCATCGAGGACGCTGTCGCAACAACCGCCGAATGCGAGTGCCAATCGCGCCCCTCCCCGTCCGACGGCCAGAACCCCGGGAGCGCCCAGCTCAGCACGAAGCGCGGCCTGGCGAAGACCGTCAGCACCGCGGAGCACACCGTGCCACACACAGCGGGGATCGCGACTGCCCACGGGGGGAAGACCGAGGTCCCGGCCACGAGGATGACGTTGCGGGCGGCCACGACCAACCCCAGGAACCCCGCGAGCGCGGGGGTCCAGTTGGGGGACCGGATGCGCAGGTGGGAGAACCCGAGAAGCAGGCGACGGAGGGGCGCCGGGGCCCCAGCCGCGTCGATCGCCTTGCCGTTCTCGTCCCTCCGTAGGCGGCCCGTGGACAGCACGGCCAGGGCCACGCCGGGGACGGCGGCAGTGGAGCACGAGCGCAGGCACAGGGCGCTCATCCTCTCCGAGGACAGCAGGGACGCCAGGAGGGGGCGGTGCTTGTGCCCCACCGCCATGACGGCTACACTTTGGATCACCGTGTAGAGGGCCCAGCCTTCGGGGGCGAGCTCGAGGAGGGCGATCAGCTTGGACCGCGCGCAGAAGGCGACGAAGGAGCAGGCGACGATTCCTACGGCAACGCTTGTGCCCCACATGACGTCAATCACCATGCAGGGGGTCAAGTCCTGCGGGGGGCGGCTAGGACCCAGTGAAGTGTGCGTCCGTTGGGTGGTTGTTTCAGCGGGGGCAGTCCGGGGGCAGCCCTGCCCCCGGATCCCTGCGCACGGGCCTGGGGTCTCGGCGTGCGGCTCCCCCGCCTGCGTGCGGCACGCAGGCGGGCCGCTCCGGGAGGCCAGGGGCGGGCGCTCGGGGCTGGTGCCGCGGGCGGCGCGAGGGGTGTCTCACCTCGTCCGCCACGTCCCCGGTGCAGAAGTCCAAGTGGAACCCCAGCAGCCGCGCCGCCGTGAACACGACGGCCAGTACACCCACCGTCAGGACCGTCGCCCGCTCGGGCAAGTCGAGGAAGGGTGAGTTAGCTTGCGAGAACTTCCTCGCGGCGGAGCCCTGCGCGACGGAGCACGGCCGGAGT
>Ga0181582_10004976_pt1 | contig 10717 bp, 7 predicted proteins | sample 071ome_32_FD_132438 | JGI IMG/M metagenome (GOLD analysis project Ga0181582, IMG submission 132438) | Coastal salt marsh microbial communities from the Groves Creek Marsh, Skidaway Island, Georgia - 071405AT metaG (megahit assembly) | ecosystem: Environmental > Aquatic > Marine > Intertidal zone... | reverse complement strand
GGTGGCGGGCGGGGGGGGGGGGGGGGGGGGGGGGGGGGGGGGGGGGGGGGGGGGGGTGTTCCAACACCCCCCCCCCCCCCGGGCGCTCCGGGCGCCCCGCGGGGACCGGGACCCTCTCCTGACCGCGTGGGTCGGTGGCACGTCGTCCTCACGACCCGCTGACGGGCGTATCGGGGCGATCACCTGGGCATCGTGCGCAGCGGCCTCGAGTTTGGCGAGGAGCTCGCTCTGCGTCTTGTCGCGTTCAGCGAGCTTGTCCTTCAGGCCGATGCTCCACCGGTAGAGGCCCTGGAGCTCCACGCCAGAGTCCTGCAGCATGACCTTGGCGTCGTTGAGCTGCTCCACGGCCCGCACGGCGAGCTTCCGGCGCGTCGTCGCGCTCAGCTGCGTTCCCTCCTTTTCCGCGAGACTCTTGAGCACCGACGTCAGCGTCACGCCGAGGCCGCGCAGGTACTGGAACGTCACGTGCCACCCCCCCGGGGCGGACCCGCTGATGTCCGGGGGGGACCCCTCCGCCGCGTCCGAGGGCGGGACGCCCGGCACCCCGGTCTCCATCGTCATGGACGCGCCCAGGACTCTCCAAAAGCGAACGGGTGGGCCGCTGCGCGCCTCGCTCAGCGCTTCTCTCGCGACGCGACGGCGGTGTGCGGGGGGAAGGAGCGCGTTGTGACCCGCCGGGCGGCCCGGGCGACGCACCAGACCCCCCGCCGGGGCCAGGCCGCGCGCCCTGCCCGGGTGCCAGGCCGCGCGCCTGGGCCCGCCCGGGGCCGGGTCCGCGGCCCCCCCCGTCCCACCCCCCCCGCGCCCCCCCGCCGCCCGCCGGCGTGCCGCCAGTTCAAACGCGCGCGCCCCCCCGCGCCGGGCCGCCGCGGGGCGGGCGCCGCGCCCTCGGCCGCGCCCCCTCACTCCTCCTTGGCCGCGCGGAGGGCGGCCCGGGCCTTCCTCCGCTCGACGCGCTGGACGTGGCTGGGGACGTTGGTCATGGGGACGAGGAGGAGCGCGGCGAACCCGCACGCCGCGAGGAGCGTGGTGAAGTAGGCCCCCCACCCAAAGTCCTTCACGATGATGGAGAGGGGGATCCCGGCGTTGGCCGCTCCCAGGTAGGCGACCCAGCCGAGGAAGCCCTCGGAGGCGCCGACGGACTTGGGCCCGACGATCTCGGCGCCGCAGAGCCCGATGAGCATCTGGGGGCCGTACAGGAAGAAGCCGATCATGAAGACGGTGACCCACTGGAGCCACCCGACCGAGGCGGGGGTGGAGGCAAAGGCGAGGAGCATGCCGGCGATGCCCACCGTGTAGGCGAGGACGACCTGGACGCGCTTGCCGACGGCGCCGCCCTCGGGGTCCCGCGCGATGAGCCAGTCCGAGATGCGCCCCGCGAGCAGCGACCCGAAGAGGCCCCCCAGCTCGAGCCCCGACACGCGGAGGGCGGCCGTGCCCGCGTCGGCGATGCCCTTGGCCTTGATCAGGTAGAACACGAACCACGACGTCACGCCCTGCCGCACGACGTAGATGAAGAAGTACGTCAGGGCGAGGCCCCACAGGTACGGGTTCTTGAGCACGTCCCGCACCAGCCGGTCCCACAGGCTGATCTCCCCCGCGGCGGCCGCGTCCTCGCCGTCGGCCGCCTCGGCCGCGGCGGGCTCGGCGGGGGCCTCGTCCTCGTCGGGCTCGACGGGGTCGAAGCCGGCCTCCTCGGGGGAGCCCTTCACCCCGAGCAGGATCAGCGCGCCCAGGACCATGCCGCAGATCCCGGGCACCCACATGCCCCACTGCCACCCAAACGTCTTGGCCGCCGTCCCCGCGATGATGGGCGCCAGGAAACCCCCGAGGTTGTGGGCGATGTTCCACATGCCCCAGTACGTCCCGCGCTCCTTGGACGCGAACCAGTTGGTCAGGATCCGCGCGCACGACGGGCCGCCGGTGCCCTGCGGGGTGGGGGGGGGAGGGGGGGACGGGCGGGGGGGTCACCCGCAGGATGCCGTCGCGCCCCCACGTGACACAGATGGGCGGCGTGGCGCGGGGTTCGGGGGGGGGAGGGCCCGCGGGGGGTCACCTGGAGGATGCCGTTGAGCCCCCACATGACGCAGAACCAGGCGAGGGAGGACCCGAAGCCGAACATGACGTTGACGGCGGCCGTGGCCATGAGGCCGCCGCCGAGGAGGACCCCGGGGGACAGCTTGGCGCCGAGGACGCCGGCGACGAACTTGGAGAAGCCGTAGGCGATGGGGAAGATGGACGTCATGGCGCCGACCATGGTGATGTCGATGCCCAGCGACGGCGTGGCCACCATGACGGGGGCCGTGTAGGTGAGGGAGTTGCGGGTCAGGTAGAAGCACGAGTAGCCGAGGACGATGCCGGCGAAGGTGACGAGGCGGGAGGCGATGAAGGCCTTGGAGTAGACCTTCTTGGGGTCGAAGCTGGCGTCGGGGGGGCCGCCGGACCGCGCCGCCACCCGGGGCGCCCGCGGGGCGGGGGCCGGGGCGGCGACGAGCGGCCGCGGGGGCAGCGCGGCAGGGCCGGCGGGGGGAGCGGCCGCGCGGGGCTCGCGGGCCGGCGCGGCCGAGGGGCGCAGGGGCCTGACGGCGCAGGCCGCCGCGGGCCTGGCCGCGCCGGCCGCGCGCACGCGCCCGGCGATTCCAGCGGTCGGGGACTGCATTCTCCAGGGGTCGGGGGCGCTCGCACGCGGGGGATCGACGCGGATTGGGCGCTTCCTGGCGACGCTGAGCCTGTGGTGACGGAGCGGTGCGGTCGCTTACACGCGCGGGACGATATCGGCGCTCGGTGGGAGACCTGCGCGTGGGCGGACGGGCGGGGCCGAGGTCCGAGGGCGTCCCCCGTTCAAGACCTGGGCTGTGTCTGTTGGGGCCCCGATGCCGCGATCGAGCCCGCCCGATTCGGCGGGCGTCGGGGCGCCCGGTAGATACGTGTCCCGCGGATCAATCGACCCCGGGACAAGGGATCCGCGGGGGGGGGGGCGAGACATCGGTCTCGAAACATCCCGAACCCCCCGGGTCAGGGGGAAAACGTGCGCCTGAACGATCGCTCGAGACGGCAAGGAGGCCCCGGATCGCGCGATGCGCACAGCTTCGAAGGCCCGTCGTTACATTCTCCTGCCGCCCCCCGGGACGGAATCGGCCCGTGAGGGGGCGGGAGCAGAATCGACGAGGTCGCTAGGGTCAGCCCCCGCCGGGCAGCCAGGGCCGCGATGGGGGCCGCGAGGGGGATCTGGGCGGGTGATTGACTGAAAGAGACGGCGCGACGGGGACCCGGCCTCCCGGGACCCCGAGCAGCGGCGATGAGTCACGCGTCCCCTCGCACCTTTGAGAGGGTGCCGCGAGAGCGTAGTCCTTGCGCCCGTGGCTCGGCGACGGCGGAATCAACAGTGGCGGTCACAGCCGCCGAGCGCCGCCATCAGGGCGGGGCGGGGGCCCGGCGGCAGGCCCGCGCGGGCGGGGGACACTGGCACGTGCCCGGGGGTCCCGGCCGCCCGCCCCCCTCCGCTGACCGGGTTCAAGGCGGCCGCGGGCGCGCCCCGGCGGCCGTCCCCTCCCCCCGCTACCGCCGCTACCGGATGACCTGGATCTGGTCCCGCTGGTTGCTCAGCACCGCCGCCAGGTTCTGCTGCAGGGGCGGGCTCAGCCCCGCGGCGCACTGCCCGAACACGTCGGCGGGGAGCCCCGCCTTGAGGTGGACGAGGGTCTGGCACATGCGGTCGACCACGGGCCCCTCGGCGGCCGTCCCCGCGCTGATGATGCTCACGAGCGCCTTGACGATCCGCGGCAGGTTGGCGTTGTTGGCGCCCAGCACGGCCGGGTGGCTGGCCTCGACCAGGGACTGGAGGCGCGCGTGGGTCGAGTGGGCCTCCTTCTCGTCGGCCGAGAGGGGGAGGTAGTCGAGGAAGGCGACGGCCGCGGGCCCCGCGTCGAGGTGCGCGCCCCAGTGCTCGATGACCTTGCCCAGCGCCGCCACCGCGTTGTCCGTCGCCATCTCGTTGTCCTCGGACCGAGCCTCGGCGTCGGCCATCATGCCGAGGCAGAGCTGCGCGACCTGGGGGGCGAGGGCGGCGCCGCGCTCGGGGGCCCTCTCGGCGAGGAGGCCCAGGGCGTAGACGGCGCACTGCCGCAGCCCCGCGTGCGGCGCCTTGCACGACTCGACCAGGAGCGGGAGGAGCGTGTCGGTGAAGCGGGACGCCCCCGCCTCGTAGGCGTGCTCGAGGAGGTCGTCGAAGACGCACACGGCGATGCGGCGCTCCTCGTGGGTGCGCCCGGCCTCCATGAGGCGCGCGATCTTGGGCAGCAGGGCCTCCACGATCGGCATCGAGGCCCCCTTGTACGTGGAGATGAGGGCCGCCAGGAGCTCCTGCACGGCGTCGAGGGCGGCCTCCTCCACCTCCTGCTCCTCGGCGAGCTGCGCCTCCTCCTCCTCGTCAAAGTCCTCGTGGGCGCGGCGCTCGGTGCGCTCCTGCCGGCGCTCCTCGGCCTGGTCCATGACCACGGCGAGCACGGGGACGAGCTGCCCGGCCATCTCCACGGGCACGAGGCCCGCCGGCCCCACCTCCTCCACCATCTGCCCGATGGCGCACAGGAGGTCGACGCGGACGTCGGGCTCGGGCTCCTTCTCGAGCGCCTTGACCATCTCCCCCCAGCACCTGTCCGTCATCCCCTTGAGCCTCGCCTGGTCCCACCCGGGCATCGCGTTCGCCAGGATGGCCTTGAACGCCGCCTCCACCAGCTCCGGGACCGCCATGATGGCGCTCCGGCGGACCTCGTCGTGGAAGTAGAAGGTGAGGTGCTTGAGCATGAGGGGGGTGACCTCCTCGACCCAGGGGGCGAAGCCGTCCTTGAGCTCCTCCACGTAGCAGTAGACCATGTTGGAGGCCGTCGCGATCTCCTCCATCTCGGTCGTGCTCAGCACCACCCGCGCCGTCCCCAGGTCGATGATCTCCGCGTCCTCGTCCCCCTCCACGTCCTGGTCGTCCTCGAGGACCCGCACGTTGGGCTTCTTCCCCACGGACGCGATCAGCGGCGGCATCACCACGTGCATGTAGGGCAGGAAGTCCCGGCCCAGGCACTTGCACACCCGCGTCCACGCCTGCTGCATGTAGCTCAGCAGCGGGTCGTCCGGCTCGAGGTTCGACTCCTGCACCTGCTTCATGAGGCCCATGATGCCCTGCGCGTGCTCCATGAAGCGCTCCTTCCCGACGGCCATCCCGACCAGCGACACGCACTCGAGCGCCTTGGCGCGCAGGAGCCGGTACTCCTTGGCCGTGGCGTTCTGGATGACGTGGACGAGGATGGGCACCACGGCGTCGTAGTACTTGCCGAACTGCGTCCCGGCGCAGTCGGCGACGGACGCCAGGGCGGTGAGCCCGCCCTCCTGGACCATCTTGGGGCCCGACTGGATGAGGCTGAGGAGCTGCGGGATGAGCGTGTCGCAGTACGGGAGCACGATGGCCGCGTCGACCTCCTCGCTGAAGTTGACCAGCGCGGCCGAGGCGTGGGCCTGGACGCGGGGGTTGGCCTGGTCCCCCAGGAGCTTGAAGAAGGCGGGCATGACCCGCGCGTGCTCCTGCTTCTGCAGGGCCGGCCCCAGGTCCGTGCACATCTGCCCCATGGTCTGGCAGAAGGCCCACCGGACGCGCGGGTGAGGGTCGGACGCCAGGCCGATGAAGAGGCCGACCAGCTGCGAGACCTGGGCGCTCATCACCTTGGCGCACCCCTCGGCGATCTGCGCGAGCGCCATGAGCCCCGCCTGCCGGTGCTTCCAGTCCCCGTGCGCCAGGTGCCCGGGCAGGACCTTGCCCGCGATCGGGGCGATCGAGTTGCCCCCGAGGGCCAGGCTGAGGCGGTCGAGGTACTCCTTCCCGGCGTCGTGGAGGTCCCCCTCCCCCGCGTTCAGGTGGTCCTCCGTGTCGGCCCGCCCCCAGTCCTCGTCCTCCTCGATGTCCAGCAGGAACACCATCACCACGTTGAAGCAGTTGAGCAGGAAGTCGGGCAGCTTGCGCATCATCCCGGGCGCCTTCTCCCGCGCCTCGCACAGCGTGATGAGGAACTCGGCCGCGAGCCTGCGCGTGGGCTCGTCGAGCTGCTCGGCGTTGGCCACCTGCAGGAAGGCGTTGGTCACGTCCACCAGCTGCTTGCGGAAGAAGCGCGGGTCCTCCTCGGCCACCTCGATCAGGTGCTCCATGACGTCCTGGGCCGTCTCCTCCTCGCTGTTGTTGAGGGCCCAGGAGATGACCTCCATGATCTTGGGCACGAGCACCTGGAGGCGCTCGCGGACGTCCCGCGCGTCCTTCCCGCCGCTCGCGTTGCACAGCACGGAGCACGTGTTGGCGACCGTCGCCAGGCGCACGTGCTGGGACGGGTGGGCGATGAAGGTCGTGAGCATCTGGACCACCGTGTCGATGGGGGGCACGATGCCGTGGTTGGCCAGGTCGGCGAAGATCCGCAGCGCCGACTCGATCACGTTCTCCTGCCCGCTCTGGAGCGCCTGGAACAGGAAGGGCTGCAGGTCGTTCCACCCGCCCGACTCGACGCTCTGCGCCGCCAGCTCCGACACGAGGTCCTCCACCTGCATGCGCACCGTGCGCACGGCCTCGGACGAGATGACGGCGAGGAGCTCCTTCTTCAGCGACTCCTGCACGGCCGCGTCCAGGTGCGGCCAGATGTTGGTGTCGTCCCGGATCAGCATCTTGCGCAACAGCACCGACGACATGGACCTGACGTCCTCCTGCTGGGACTGCCGCATGGCCACGACGAGGTGCTGGATGGACCGGTCCGGGGACGCCCGCTTCATCTCCTCGAAGATCCGGGTCGCCTGCTGGATGCTGGCCTCCTCCGGAGCCATCATCTGCGAGGCAGGGGGGGCGTTGGGGGGAGGGTCCTCGGGCTGCTGCCGTCGGCGCGGGGCCTGCGGCGGGGCACGGGGCGCGGGGCGCGGCTGGGGCGCGGGGTCGCGGGGCGGCCGGGCCCGGGTGCCGCGGCTCACCGTGCGCATGAGCTGCTCGAAGACGTCGAGACCCCCGCCGAGGACGGCGGCGGCCTCCTGGGACAGCTGCTGGGCCATGGCGCGGGCTCCTTGTCCGTCGAGGCCGGGCTGGCGGGATCCGAACGGGGCGCCTGCGATCTGCGGGCAGCGGGCGGGGGGGCGGGGGCGGGCGCTCGGCGGCCGGGGGTCCCGGGGCGCGAAGGGCTCCCGCCGTGGATTCGGGGCTCCCCTCGTTGTGTGCCGGCGCGGGCGCGCTGGCAGGGAGCGGCGGGGGGACTCCGGGGCTCCAGGGCGGCGCTTCTCGCGAATATAGTCACGGTGACGCCGGGTGCGGTGGGCGCAGAGGGCTTCTGGGCGGTGGCGGGCGCATCCCGCCCCCGGACGGCTCAAAGGCGGATGGCGCCGTGTGGGCGGCGTATCGGGTCCCGCAGGAGGAATCTCGATCCCCAACGCCCTACGTGTCCCGTCCCGGGCTGCTTCGTCGCATCCCCGAGCGCGCTCTGGCCGTGGCCGGCGCACGAAAAGCGCCGGGAGGGGAGGCTCGCTGGCGGGCGGGTTCGCGGCGCCTCTTCTGACGCGTCTTCTCACCTCCTGGCGGGTGGGTGGGCCTGAACGGGTCCCCCTTCTCGCGCGAGCGTTCTTTCCCCCCGCGGTGAATCGGACCTTGGGCCTGGTGGGGATCAAAGGCAGAGGAGGGCTCGGTGCACAAGGGCTGCCACGGTGGGCGAGGGTTTGCCGGCGATCCTTGCAGGAGGCTTCTGCAGACCTCGTGTGGCTTCGAGGGCTCTTTGCGCCTGCGGGGTCGGGGCGGGGACGGGGAACGGAGGGGGGAAACCGACGCTTTTGACCTCCCAGTCGGGCTGGTGGGAGAAAGGGAGAGCGGAAGGGCGCGGTGACTTCAATCGGGCGTCGGGGCGTGTCGGAAGGGCAGCTCTGGCGATCTCGCGCGACATAGTCCGGAATTGCGGCACCCTCGCACCTCCTCCACGCTGATACCAGCCTTTCCGGGGACTCCTCTCCGACCATTAGCATCTCGCGGCGTTCCGGGACCAGCGTCCCGACAGACTGGGAAAGGGAGGGGGTAGACCGGATGCTGCCGGGTCAACGAGACACGAGGTTGGGCGCGGACCCCGCGAGGTGACGCGCAGGGCGGGGGCCCGCCCCGCTGCCCCTGCAACCGGAACGCCCCTTCCGGGCCGGGAAGGACGCCCCCCGCCCCCCCGGGCCGCCAGGGGCGCGCGCGGGCGGGACCCCTTCGCTGCCAGCGCCCCGAATACGCCCGGCACTCGCCCCCCACCCCACCCCGCAGGGCGCACGGCGGGGGCGAGTCGACGTCGTTCGAGGGCCTCGCCTTCGACACACGCCCCTTCCCCCTCGAGTCCCAAAGGGGGGCCGCGGTCCGGCGCACGAGCCAGGGGTACCTGCTGCTCGCCGTCGCCGTCGCGCTCGTCGTCACGGGGGCCGCCGTCGCGGCGTCGGCCGGGATCCCGGAGCGGGTGCGGCGCATCCGGGAGGAGTACGAGGGGGCGGTGGCGGCCTGGGGGGCCGGGCTGGGCCCGCTGCGGGCCGCCGCGGAGGGCGCGACGTGGACCCTGCGCGCGTCGTTCGTCGGCGGCGGCGCGGCCGAGCTGCCCATGCAGGTCGTCTCCGCCCCCGGCCGCGCCCCGCTGGCCCATACGCGCGTTTCGGACCGGGCCTTTGACGAGCTGTTCCTGGCAGCCGGGCCCGGGGACGCGCTGGCGTCGCTGGCGGCGCAGCGGGGCGCGGGCGACGCGGAGAGGCTCGAGGAGTGGATGCTCGACGGGCGCACCGAGTGGTCCCTGCACTGGGCCGCGGGGACCCCCGCCGCCGGCCGCTCGGCGCCGCTCGCCGCGGCCCCCCTGGGGCGCCGCCTCGAGGAGCGGACGGCGTGGAAGCACTGCAAGTACCAGCTGCACGGGCACCACAGCGACGGGGGGGTCTGCACGCACTACGCCCTCCTGGAGGAGGTGAGCCTCCGCGACGCTAACCCTATCGCCGGCGCGACCCGGGCGCGCCCTCGCACCGTGCCTTCCGGGGGGGGGGCGGGGCCACGGGGGCGCCACACGCCGGCCGCTCCCCCCGCCGCCCCCCGCCGATGTGCGGCGTGGTGGACCTGGCGAAGGGCTCCTTCTCCAACGACTTCACCGGCGCCGAGGTTCCCGCCGCGGGCGCGCCCCCCCCGTGGGACTCGGCGGGGGCGCTCGTGGGGTGCGGGCCCCGGGGAACCCCGCCGTGGGCGGCGGTCCGGTGGGCGGGCCTGGTGGCCCCGGGCGACGGGTCCCTGCCGCTCCTCTCGAGCGGCCGGGCGCCCCGCCCGCGCTTCGTCGTGCGGTTCGCCGGGGACCCGCTCGTCGCCGCCCTGGCGCTGACGGGCGGCGCGCTGTCGGTGGAGGCGGGGGCCACGGCGCGGGCGGTGGTGGGGTACCTGGCGCTGTCGCTGGGCCTCGCGCTCGCCATCCCCGGGGCCGTGCTCGCCCGCCGGGCCTGGAACGGCCGGGGCAGGGGGGGCCGCGGCCGCAAGCCGTTCGCGGGGGGCGCCAACCCCTACCTCTCTGGGGACGTCTAGGCCTCCGCTTCAACCCTTTCGACCCGCCCGCGCCGCTGGCCGCCGGGGCCGTTCACTGGATCTCCTTCAGGACGGCCTCGGCGGGGACGATGAGCGCCGGGGCCTCGTCCGACGTCGCCGCCTGGAGAAAGTTGTCGGCCCCGTCGTTGTACGTCTGGGACGCGAAGCCCCCGACCACGACGGCGATGGCCGCGACGATGGGGATGAACCAGTACAGGAGCTGCCCCAGGGCCTCGAACTGCTCGCCCTCCCTGCGCGCGGTCACGGTGGGGTGCGGCGGGGTCAGGGGGCCGCGAGGGGAGGGGCGCGGCGAGGGGGCCTCGCGGGGGGGACGGTCCCCCGTCGGGGAGGTGCCCCTCCGCCCTCGCTCAGGGTCTCCCTCGCGCATCCGACGCCCCCCTCGCCGCGATCTTCGTCGTTTCCGCCGGCAGCGACCGGTTTCCCGGGCGGGGTCCCCCGCGCCGGGCCGCCGTCGCGCGGAAGGAGGGGCTCTGGATAAGGGGAGGGGGGGGGAGGGAACCGGCCCCGGCGGACTCTCACCAGGGGTCCTTCTCGTCCACCCTGGCGAAGTCCGGGCGCTCTTCGTCGTTGCTCTCGGCCCTGGCGGCCGCGGGCCTCGCGGAGTGGCGCACGCGGAGCGAGAGGGCCGGGGGACTGGCGACGAAGGAGGGGCAGGCCAGCGCGGAGGAGCTCGCCCGGCACGGCGCGAGGGCCGGCGTCAGCGAGAGGGACGCCATGGCGGGGGCGGATAGTCAGTCACGGACCCGGCGGACAGTCGGGGTCGGGGATCGGCGCAGTAACCGGGCGTCGCGGGCGTCGCCTCGATCTCGGGCAGCGGACGAGGGGGGGGTGCCGGGCGCGTAGCGGGCGGGGCGGGCGGCGGCGGTTCTGCGCGCGCCCGGGGGCCCGCCGGCGCACCTGACCGTGCCGGGACGCCGCGGCTCCCCGCGCCAGGGCGCCAGTCCCGGCGCGGGGCCCCGACGCGGCAGCGCCAGTGACGCGCCCCGCGCCGACACCCCCCCCCCCCCCCCCCCCCACCCCCACCCCCCCCCCGGCCCCCCCCCCCTCCGGGGGGGCCCCCCCGCCCCACTAAGGCGCCACGGCCACCCCCCCACCCCGCCCACGCGCCGCCCCCCCCCC
>Ga0181582_10004974_pt1 | contig 10719 bp, 8 predicted proteins | sample 071ome_32_FD_132438 | JGI IMG/M metagenome (GOLD analysis project Ga0181582, IMG submission 132438) | Coastal salt marsh microbial communities from the Groves Creek Marsh, Skidaway Island, Georgia - 071405AT metaG (megahit assembly) | ecosystem: Environmental > Aquatic > Marine > Intertidal zone... | reverse complement strand
GAGCTTCTTGGCGAGCTTGAGCAGCTCGGCTGAGCTCTCGTCAGGGTCGCCGGCGGTGAAACCGCTGGCGGCCTCCGTCCGGTCATTTCGGTCATTCCTCGTCCTGGCGTCCTCCCCGTCGCGGACGCCCTGCAGCCACCAGAATCCTCTGTTGTCATCCTGCACCACCTTGTGCCAGGGAATGCCGCCCACCGCGACCGACTCGATCATGCCAATCGATCCACGAAACCACTGCGCAACGTTTGGAGGCAGCGCGTTGGCCAGCGTCACCGCGCCAGACTGCGCCGACAGACTCGCCAACACGCCCTTCTTGTCCGAGTTCTTCATTCGGTTGTTCTTGACGTCCACCACGAGATCGAGCATGACCCGCGCCCTGGTCGTCAGTTGGGAAGTCTCCGCCTCTCTCGACGCCTTGTCGTGGATATCGACGACGAACTCCTTCATGAGCGCGGGGTCCGCCTTGCGCAGCGCAAGGCCCGAGACCGTTAGAAGGCCGACAATCGACACGATGTGCTCCTCCGTGAACCCGCCGCGTTCCCGGTCGCTCCACACGTCCAGCACGTCAAACATCAGGTCTGCCTTGATGGCCTTGGAGAGATACAGGCAGCCCAGCAGCCTGACCAGGTTGGAACAGGCGAGACTGTCTTTTCCCTTGAGCGACGCCTCCAGCTGCCGCCCCAGCATGGACAAGAACGTGGCAACAACTTCAGACGATTCGGTGAGTCCGGCCAGGGACGCCACCGCCGCCGCAGCCGTGATGGCGAATCGCTCCGACGCCCGTGGACCTTCTGTCGATCCGGTGATGAGCTCCTTCGACAGCGACGTCGACACCCACGACCTGCCCTCGTTTCGATACATCGTCGCCAGGTCTCCCACGATCCCTTCCAGATTCGACTCGGTCATCCGGTTGATCAGTCCCCGTACCTTCCGCAGCACGGCCGCCGACTCGCCCTCCGCATTCGTCTGCTGATCTTGTCGGGCCCGGCGAAGCGCCGGCGGGACGTACCGACCCTCTAGGTCGAGCGCTCGGTCTTTGTTATCGTCGTCGCCAGCGCCGTCGCTCCCGCTCTCGCTCTCGCTCCCCAACGACGCCGACCCGCTATCCAATCCAAACGACGAAGTCGCCGACGGAGAACCCGACAAAGAACCTGTCCCTCCCATTCGCGCTTCCTCTTCCGAAAATCCACTCCCATCACTCCCTTCACTCCCATCACTCCCACTGCTGCTCCCCCTACCCCCCGTCATAATATCATCCAGCTCTCCCAGCAAATCATCTAACCCGTCATCCGCCTTCATCTTCCCACCCCCCTTGATCCCAAGCTTCTTGGCCAGCCGCCGCTGAATCACCTCCTCCGGATCCTCCTCCACAACCTCCACCTTCTTCACCCGCTTCGGCACCGACGCAGACGCATCGTCCTTCGACCTCTTCATCCCACCATCACGCTTCTTCTCGCTTCGGTCGTACACCGTTCTGCTTTCCCGACCCCGACCCCGACCCCGGCTGCCCCCCCGGCCACGACCCGGACCACGCCCCCGGTCACCCCTCGAGACCCCCATCTCTTCCAAAAGCTTCCCAGGGAGCGACGGACCCCGACTCGCCCCCCCTCGCCGACCTCGACCCCGACCTCTGTACCCACCCTTGAAATCCGGCATGCAACAAAACCACGCCTCGCCGAGCCAATTCCTTGATTCCAGTAGATACCACCACGTCTCCGACTCCGATGCCTATTCCGACCACAAGACGCACTGAAACCTGAGAAGAAAACTTACAGCGCAAATCTCTGCTCCTTTGTCGCCAGAACCAGGTGCATGGTTTCAAACGGGTTCAACCCGGCGCCACAAGTACACCGCACCCGCCCTTGCATCCCCCGCAGCACGTCCACCAGCCCAGTATACACCCGTTCGACCGTACTCGGCCCCGCGCCCGCGCCCACATCGCCCTCCTCCTCGTCGCCACCACCGGCCACCACCCGCCCCGTCAGCGCCCCCACCAGGTCACACAACCTCCCCTCACGCTCATACGCCCCGACAATCTCCGCCACCCCATCCACGCACGCCCGCACGCTCGGCACCGGACCATTCCGCACAGACAAAGACTCGGACGATGCAGACCCCGCCGACTTCTGTAGCCGAGTCAAGAGCTCTGTCGCCTGCCGTTCGACCCTGCCCATGGACCCGAGACAGCCGTGGAGCTCGTCGAGGATGGACGGGACGGTCTCCGTGGCGAGTGACGTGAGTTTCTTGAGTGTCTTGGCGATGAGGAAGGGGGCGAGATGGGCGGTCGTCGCCGAGGTGGCCGAGGTGGCCGTCTGTTCCCGCTGGTGGGTTGCGTGCTGTTCGTCCGAGAGCAGACGAATTCGCTCCGTCAACGCGAGTACGCGGTCGACTGCGGACAATAGGGTGGCGTGGATGGCATGGAACTGTGTTATATTCGATGAGAGTGAGGTGTATTGGCGCTGGAAGGCGTGTAACGAGCTGCCAGAGGCCATTTCGTGTTCCTTTTCGGTTTGAACCTTTTTTCGTCGTTCTCGTGTCTAAAAAATGTGATATGGAGTCGGGAGCGCATACGTCGATCGTCCTGGCGTTCTGGGTGACCAACCAGGTGCTGGGGGTCTTCAATTCGTGGTCTTTCCGGGAAAAAGGGTTTCGCTTCCCGTGCTTCGTCGGTGCCTGCCAGAGCACTGCCTTCGGCTTCTTCGTTCTCGTCGCTGCGGGATGCGGGTCCTCGCGCTTCCGGCAAGCCATGGCACCCGAGCCTTCGTCGTCATCAGTCGTTTCGGTTGCGTTCTGGTCGAGCGGTGGGTGTTGGACTCGATCGCTGACGTACTCTACCGATCTCTCACTCGCGCTCCTGTGCGTTTGGCTCGTTCGCAGCAAACGTGCTCCTGAACAATGCGAGTCTGATGTGGGTATCGAACTCCGAACGAATGAATAAACTGGACGAGCGCTCGGCGCTCGTCAGACTCCACGCTCACTCGCGCTACGCGCTTCGTTCGCCAGGTACCTGCCGCTGTCGATGAATCAGTTGGTCCGAGCAACGATTCCTGTGGTGACGGCTGTGGTGGGTGCGTATCACGGGGTGATACCCTCGAGTGCGGAGTTTGCTTCTTTGGGCTGCTTGGTGGCCGGCGTGTTGATGGTGATTATTGCTGGCGTGGAGGTGGGGGCCCGGGATGCGTCATCATCGTCGTCGTCGTCGTCGTCGCAAGTCTTGCTCGGCCTCGCGTTTTGCCTGTTGGGCACGATTGCGGCGGCGATGGCGCTGGTGGCCACCGGGAGGGCACTCGCTTCTTCTCGGAGTCTGGATGTGGCTGTCGTGCGGTTGGCTTGGAGGATCGTCCCGTGGAATCTTGCGTTCGCCGTGCCGCTGTTCCTGGCGTTTGAGTTGGAGGGGGTTAAGGCGCACTATGCTGCGGCGCCGGGATTGGGGAGTCCAGTGATCTGGGTGACGTGCATCTCGGCGGGGCTCGCCAGCGTGTACAACTTGGCGCATTTTCTCGTGAACGGCAAGACGGGGCCAGTCATGACGACCGTACTGGGGCAGGTGAAGATCGTGTCGTTAGTGATCATCTCCAAGTACTTTCTGGAGAACGACGGGCGCGGGGGCGTCCAGGTGGACTCGATCGAGGTCGTCGGGTTTGCAGTCGCGATCGTCGGGTTCGCCGCGTACGGATTGATCAGAGCGACGACTCGAGAAGCAGTCGACGATCATCGCGACAGCGAGAGCAGAAAACAGAGATAACATCTAAGATTATAGAATATCATACTTCGGTCGGAATCGGCGCCGGAACCCAAGTGCCCGTCCTCTTGTCCTCACCGCCGCCACCGCCCTCCTTCGCCAACGGCTTGATCCGCACCAGCTTGCTCTTCTCGATCACCAACCCGTCCACCTTCAAGCTCTTCACCCGCTGCACGTCGCTGCTCCGCACCCCGCACCGCCGCAGGAACGCCGCAATGGTCGCCGACACGTACCCCAGGAACACCCCCTCTTCGTCCTGCAGCCTCAGGCTCGACTCTTCGTCCACCGGCCGCACAAGCCAGTACAACAACGTCCCCTTCCCGTCCCCCTGCCGCCAAGCCTGCTCCGTCGCCTCCTCCTGCTCCGCAGACGCGTACGCCCCACACTGCGCCACCCCGGCCTTCTCCACGAATCCCCGACGCACAAAGTACGATAGCAGCGTCTTCACCCCCGCACGCACACTCTCCAGATCAGGACTTGCACTCAACAGGCTGTCCTCGGACCGCAACGCCGCCACGGAAAAGAACGGAGAGATCCCCTCCCGCTCTGCGTCCTCCGTGTATCGCTCCTCCAGAATCTTCTTCAGTATGTACGACCCGATCGCAATATTCGCGTTCCGAATGTACAAGTCCCGCTTCGAGTCGTCATCCACGGACCCCGTGTTCATCTGCAAGAGGGCCTTGCCGCGCAAATACGTCTCAAAGTCAAAGAACCGCGGGTCCCGAAACGCACCCGGGTCCTTCCGCTGACCGCAGTGCCCACACGCGTCGGCAGACTCGTACACTGGCAGCTGCGCCGTTCTCAGCTCGGCACAGCGGAGCCGAAACTCGCCGGTCCGCGTGGTCCCCGCGACTGCCGTCATGGCGTTGATGAGGGTGTTGGCAAACTCGGCGTCCATCAGCTTCGCTTGCTGAGCGGGGAAGAACGAAAAGCTCCATGCGTGGGCCGGAAGGGTGGGGGAGAACGAGAACGACAACGAGAACGACAACGAGAAGAGGGACAGGGACAGTGCGAGGTCCCGACGGGTCAGCTGCGTGGGTGGGTGGCTCGTCCCGTTGTTCCGGGAGGCTGCTCGCCTCGTCGTCGAGATCCCGCGCGTCGTCGGCGCTTTCACCGGTAGATATGTACATGATGGTGCTCTGTGGAGGCGCATTGTATGTGAAATGGAAAATTGGCAGTGCAAATCTGCACTTTAAAAAGTGGAAACCGCCGAGACTGGGACTGACCGATAGAGAACCGCTGGTATCGCTGACCCGATGACACACGCACCTGGGGTATCCCGTGTCTTCCTGCTTGCGACACGCGCCCTGCTCTCGCGAGGGTGAGATCGGTCGAGGTCGTTCTCTCGCGGTCGACGTAAATGCCACGCACGGCCCGGGTCGCCCGGGCCGGTCTGGTCGGCGGGTGCTCTGTCGCGGCTGCGTACTACACGTACGTGACGTACGATACGTACTCGCGTGAATCGGCAACGAGTCGGACGCTGGAAGATGATGGGTCGAGGGGTCCTGCGGGCATCCCAGGCGCTGCAGGCCCCACGACGACAATCACGAAAATATCACGACCGACGACGACAGGAATGGCCGATTTGCAACATGGCAAACAGGGCAGAAAGTCGATGACGCAACGAATGAAGGACAGTATGCACCGTCGGAGGGCGCAGCACAAGTTTCCGTACAATTCCTGGTGGAAGTGGAGGCGGCGGCGAGTGTATGAGGAGAGGGAGATGGGAGAGGGAGAGACTCGTGATCGCTCGAAGGTCGTGCCCTCGGGGGTCTCAGTTTCGACGGCGGCGGTGGCCGCTCGGTTCTCGCACGTGGTGGGGGACGTCAAGCTGGTCGCGTCCCGGTTGATGGAGGAGCAGGATGCGGTGCTGGCCCCGAGGTTCGACGACCTGGAGATTACGCGGTACGCGATTCATTACGGGCTGTTGCGAATAGACGAGCGGGACGCGCTGAATAGGGACAGCGAGGGGTACCGGATGGTGGTCCAGGATGCCGCCGAGGGTATTGTCGACTCGCAGGCGTGGTTCGGTCGTCACGTGTTCGCGTCGATTCAGGATATCCATAAGGAGGAATTTGCCGACCTCATCTGGTGGTCGTGCGAGGGCGGGGACGAGGGTGGCCAGGGGGGCGATGACGGCTGGCACCGACCCGTTTTGCACGTGGACGTCGGTAGGGCGGTGGCGGTATGCGCGACGAAAGCCAAGCAGAAGGAGTTTGCGAATATCGTGCTGACCATGATGGAGTTGGCGTCGTTAAACTCGCCGTTGGTCGGGATTGAGATTCCGCCGACGGGCATTGATCGGATCGACGTGGCGATCTACGCCAAGGGGACAAATACGATGAACGCGACCAGCGCTTTTTGGATCTTGCGGTCGGTGGTGAAGGCGGTGAGTCATCATTACCCGGGGCGATTGAATACGCTCGTGCTGCACGATCTGCCGACGTTTTTGAATTGGGTGGTGCTGGGGGTCAAACGGTTGGTGCCGAGAGAGACAGCCGACAAGTTCCGTGTCATGTGATGAGTTACTCGGCGGTACCAGTCAGTGTAATGAGCGCTTCCTTCAACAATCGCACGGCAGACGGGGCGTCTCCAAACCTGGCGAGCGTGAGGGAGGGAGGGAGGGAGAGGTCAGTCAGAAATTGTCTGGGTGCGAGGAGGGACGGTGATCGAGTTCAACGACCCACGAGATGCAGCTAATCGCTGACTTCGCCAACTTCTCGGCCTTGGTCATCGAGACAATATCATCGTTGATGAGCGTGGATGGGGGTGGTGGTCGTAGTGGGGGTGACGGTCGTGGGGGTGATGGCGGCGGTGAAGGTATCTCCTCCTTTACCTCCTCCTTTACCTCCTCCTCTACCGTCTCCTCCTGTACGTTAACCTTCTCCGCCTCTGCAAAACGAGCGCGCTCGTCTACCTCTGCATCATCATCCTCTTGCTCCTCCTCTTGCTCCTCCTCCTCCTCGCCCTCGTCAAAATACAAGCATACGTCCTCGACCTCCTCCAGTCCACCAGCTACCATACCTGGCGAACGATCCAAGCGCGTAGCGCGAGTGAGAGAGTCAGGGCGTGCGCGCGCACGTCGGTCGAGTTCAATACCATACAGAGATACGTCGGCGGCCACGAGCTGTAGTACACCTCCTCGACCAGCCCAGACTCGTACGCCTCCCCCCCCTCCCCGCCCTCGCCATCCTCACCCCCGACGACGACACAATCACCGACTTCCACCCGCGGCGCACAGGCCTCCCCCCGCACACCCCGCCGCTCGACGCCACCGTTCTCCTCCACCAAATCATACACCGCCACCCCCTCGACGTGGTCTCGACCCACCAGAGTGACAGTCGCCTTGACCCGAGCGGAGCCTCGGAGCGCGGCCGAGTACCACACGACGTCTCCCACAGCGAACGCCCTTGCCGGTCGCAGCTGCGCCTTTTCCACCTCTGTCGTTTGATTTCTGCCCCTATCGGTTGCCGGGGCGGCAGGCTCGTCGGCGTCCTCCTCCTCGTCACCTCCCACATTGCCGCGCGCCACACACACATCCCGCACGTTCGCCCCAGCCTTCTCTGCCTTGAACAACGCTGTCGCACGCCACATGGCATACCGTTGCTTCTCTTTCACCCCCCCACCCACACCTTCAAACCGCTTTCGTTCCATCATCCATAGCACCACCCCAAACAGCTCACTCACCTCAAAATACAGCCGACGCAACGTCCCCAACACCTTCGCATCGTCCCCACCCACCTCCGCCAACTTGCCCTCCCAAGCCACGGCCTTGTCAAACATCCCCATCGCAAACCGGAGCAACCCCGCCGTCCCAGCCGCCTCGGCATCCCCCGTTATTTTTGCACTCCGCCCTCCATCCGCCGACGATGATATATGGAACCCCCACTTGGCATACGCCATTAACGCCTCGGCCCCCGCTCGCACGTCGGCATTCGCCCCGACCATCCGCACCAGTTCTGGTGCCGACGCCGCCGCCCGATACGTCGTTGTATCATACAGCTGCTCCACGGCCACAACCGCACAGACACCACATGCCCCCCGCAGATCCTCGTCACGTCGCTGCTCCGCCATTGACCGCAGGCTCTGACAATGGCGAGTCCAGGTTTTGACGTGACGCGACGCACGAGTGACGACGTCGTCACTGGATGGCGCGGCCATTGTGTACCGTCTCGTCTGCGTCTCTCGTCTGTGTGGGCCGACTCAGTGAATCCGAAGCACCGCGCTCGTGGCCCTGGCTCGGGTTCGGGAAAAGTTTGAACCTCGAACTTCTCGAGCTACGAAAGTTCAGTTTTATTTCATTCTGCGCCGTCGTCGTCGTCCCTCGTCATGCAGAGACATCAAGGAGTCGTCGGTGTCCGTGCGTTACGGTTGCTGGCTGGCAATCGGGGACGGGGCGTCGTGAGTGAATCTTCACCTGTGGTTGGGCGGACTGGCGGACGAGGAGAGCAGCACTGGGTTTTTTCCGGGCGCTGGGTTAGTTCCCGTGGTACCGGTGACGAGGATGACGGTGATCAAGGCAAGGACAAACCCCGGGGTTCGTCCGTTTGGAATTTCCTGACGGGAGGGTCGTCGTCGAGCGAGGACCAGTCAGCGGCGAGCACGAGTCGTGCCGGTCGTGACGATGATCGCCATCACGATGACATCGACGACGGTCATGACGACAGCGGCAGCGGCAGCGGCAACAACGCCGACTCGTCGTCGTCGTCGCATCAGTTGATTCCGTCGAGGCCAGAGGACAGGTATCGCGAGGTGATCGCGATCCCGATCGCTCGTCGTCCGCTGTTCCCCGGGGTTATCATGCCGACGATGGTGACGGATACGAGGGTGATCAAGGAGCTGATTGATGTGAGGAAGCAGGGGGCGCAGGCGTATGTGGGGGCGTTTTTGGGCAAGGGTGGGCACGGGTCCGGGGAGGACGAGGGTGACGGTGACATGGACGGTATCAGTCACGCGACGCGGTCGGTGTCTGACCTGGCATCGGAGTACGAGGTTGGGACGTTCGCACAAGTCCATACAGTGGTTCCGCATGAGCAGGGGGCGCAGCTCCTCCTCCTTGGCCATCGACGTATTCGGCGGACGGGGGTCGCGAGCACGTCTCCTCTGAAGTATCGCATCGACCATATTCGGGACGAGGCGTACAACAAGTCCGATGATATGCTCAAGGCGAGCACGCTCGAGCTGATCTCGACGGTGGGTATTGTGTCATGCGCTCGCTCATCGCTCATTGCGCGCCCTGACTCTCTCACTCGCGCTACGCGCTTCGCTCATTCGCCAGCTCAAAGAGATCCTGCACCTGCACCCGTTGTATAACGAGCAGATGCGGAACTTCATCCAGTTTGGGGCAGATTTCCATGATCCGAGTCGGCTCGCCGACCTTGCCGCAAGCCTGACGAGCGGGGAGGGGCAGGAGCTGCAGCGCGTGTTGGAGGAGGTCCGTGTTCCGGAGCGGGTGGAAGCTTCACTGGTATTGCTGAGGAAAGAGGCGAACTTGCTCAAGCTGCAGCAGGATATCGGTGCGTTGTATTGTTAGGGGTCCTTGTTGTTTGTCCTCCGCTCACCCCACCCACCCTCCTCCTCAGGCAAGCGCGTGGAAGAAAAGATCAGCAAGGATCAGCGGCGGTACTTCTTGATGGAGCAGCTGAAGAGTATCAAGAAAGAGCTGGGGATCGAGAAGGACGACAAGACGAGCCTGGTGGAGAAGTTCCGGGAGCGGGTGGACAAGATGCGTGAGCTCGAGGACCCCTCCTCGGACAAGGAGGGGTCGATTCCTCAGCACCGAAAGGTCATCGAGGAGGAACTAACGAAACTCGAAAGCTTGGAGCCGGCGTCTTCGGAGTTTAGTGTGACGAGGAACTATCTCGACTGGCTGACGTCGCTGCCTTGGGGCAAGCACGGGGAGGAGCGGCTCGACGTCTCGGCGGCCAGGACGATCCTGGACGAGGATCACTACGGGTTGAAGGATGTGAAGGAGCGGATTTTGGAGTTTATCGCGGTGGGCAAGCTGCGGGGGTCGACGCAGGGGAAGATCCTGTGCTTTGTGGGGCCGCCGGGCGTGGGGAAGACGAGCATCGGCAAGTCGATCGCGAGGTCGTTGGATCGGGCATATTATCGGTTCTCGGTGGGCGGGTTGAGTGACGTGGCGGAGATCAAGGGGCACCGGCGGACGTACGTGGGAGCGATGCCGGGGAAGATGGTGCAGTGCCTCAAGTCGACCGGGACGTCAAACCCGTTTGTGTTGATCGACGAGATCGACAAGCTGGGGCGGGGATACCAGGGAGATCCGGCGTCTGCATTGTTGGAGCTGTTGGATCCGGAGCAGAACGGCTCGTTCTTGGACCACTACCTGGACGTGCCGGTGGACCTGTCCAAGGTGTTGTTTGTGTGCACCGCCAACCAGCTGGATACGATCCCCGGTCCGCTGCTGGATCGTATGGAGGTGATCCAGGTATCGGGGTATACGGGAGACGAGAAGGTGTCGATCGCGAGGACGTACCTTGAGCCGCAGGCCAACCTGGACGCGGGCATTCCGAAGGGGGCCGTGCGGGTTGAGGACGACGCGCTGCGGATGCTCGTGGACGATTACGCGCGCGAAGCCGGCGTGCGGAGTCTGAAGAAACTGATCGAGAAGGTGTACAGGAAGGCCGCATTCAAGATGGTGGATCAGGATCTGTTGAAGGCCGGGGGTGACGTCGAGGCTAAGGGTGAGGGCGAGAGCGAGGGCAAGTCGGGCTCGGAGAAAGCAAAGGGGAAGAAACGAGGTGGCAAGAGCGCGACAGTTGCATCGGCGACCAAGACGTCCGCTTCGTTGATGATTCCCGGGTCGAACAACCCGGCAAAGAGCCTGGACGAGCAGTCATCGAAATGGCCGACGTTCGACGAGCCTCTCTTGGTGGTCACTGCCGGCGACCTGGTGGACTACGTCGGACACCCGCCGTACCCGTCGGACAAAATCTACCTGAACGACACGCCACTCGGCG
>Ga0181582_10004967_pt1 | contig 10728 bp, 6 predicted proteins | sample 071ome_32_FD_132438 | JGI IMG/M metagenome (GOLD analysis project Ga0181582, IMG submission 132438) | Coastal salt marsh microbial communities from the Groves Creek Marsh, Skidaway Island, Georgia - 071405AT metaG (megahit assembly) | ecosystem: Environmental > Aquatic > Marine > Intertidal zone... | reverse complement strand
GAACCGTCGCGAATGAGAATGCCTTTCAGATTCAGTCCTTTTTCCCCGTTGCACACCGGTCCGGACGTCGATGGCGGCGCCATCGGGGACTCCGTTGGTAGCGGTGCGATCACTTCTACCGGCATGCCTTCCAAATCTCTGCGACAGGTTGGATTCCCGACGGAGGGACCGACGTAATCGAAACGCGCGCCCGAGCGACTGACAACGCTGAACAAGGTGCCGTTCGCGTCGCCCTCGAGTCGACATCCACCGCAGAGCTCGACGTTCGAGAGCGAAACCTCGAGAAGGACGACCTTCGGTAAAGGTTGATCGTTTTCTTCGCGGAACACGCCTCGCGGCGTGTACGTCGTCATGTAAAACTCGAGTCCGCCGCACGCAACGACGCTCGGCGCGCGAGACGCGTCGTCGCGTATTCTCAGCATTGAACACTCAATCGAGTACTCTTCGAGAGGATCGTCGATCTCGCGCCACGTACCGTTCGCGTCGTTCACCCAAGATGAGAGCACGATCGGAACGTTGACGTCGGTGAGTCTGACGGAGTCTCCGTTTTCGTCTACGCCGATGGATCCGCGGAAATCGTATCGAGCAAACGGCGAGACGCGGTAATCGCCGTCGCCATCCAGGCGTTCGCCGTACCACTTGAGCGGCGCGCGAACCCGCGGAAGAACATCGCGACACTGTTGAGGAGGTGTTTCCGGCTCGTCTCGCGAATCTTCGTCGCGAAAGGAGGGACGCGCGTACTGACTCAGATTGAACCCGGCGAGCGGCGGAGACGGCGGCGGCCGAACGTCGTCCCTCGGACGGTCTTCTCGATCAAAGTCTGGGAAAAATGGAATTCCACCGAAAAATTGAAGAAGTTTCCGTCCTGTACCACCGGTGAAAGGTTCGAGCGCGTCCGCCCACGATCCTGACGTGTCGCATTGCAGCGCGAGAACGACGGGGACGAGCGCGTCCAGCGTCTCTCGCGTTTCGTGCGTCACGGTGAACATTTTACCGTCGCGTCTGCGTCCGGCGATGGCGGCGTTGGCGGGGACCGTCAAGTTTCGAAGCGTAATTTCGATGCTATCGAGAGACGCCTTGACGGCCACGTTGTCGCACAGATCGTCGTCGAGAACGTCTCCGCGCGCGGAGAGCATCGTGAGTCCCTGGCACGTCACCTCGGGAACGCTCTTCGCCGGCACAAACGTGTTGACGTCGTCGTATCGAGGTCTGTAACCGATCACGACGGTGAGTTCTGGAACTTGGATTGTTCTGTTCGAGCAACACCCGATGGCTCCGAGAACGTCGTATTCCGTCGTGTTTTCTCTCGACCCGACGACGAGAAAGTTTTGCAACTCACGAACCGCGTCGCACGCCGTCGCACCGGGTTCGTCGCTCGGCACAATTTCTCCATTTTCGACGACGACGCCGAAGCCCTCGAGTGGACGCGTGATGGAACCCTCCGGACCAACCGGGATGAGGGGCGACGTCTCGGCGGTCGGAGGAGGACTGGGTCGATCCACCGAGACGGTTTGTACGCCGAGTTTCTCCGCGAGTTCGGGACAGTCTTTGGTCAAGTTGAATCCACATCCGAGCGGCGTGAATCCGACGAGTTCGCGCAAAAAGTCGACGTTATCGTCGTTGATGAGAGAGAAATCGTCGCAGAGACAGCTCTCATTGTGCAGTCTCGCCGCCGTGGCGCAACACGGAGCGAAATCTGAAATTCGAGGAGCGACGCCGACATTTTGTTGAATGGCGCCGCAATACTTTTGCGTCACCGTGACGGTATCAGAACAACTGACGTCTTCGCGCAATACACCGCCGTCGTCGACGATGCGTGTCCACTTTTCGTTGGGTATCGTCACTTCGGGTACCGCTGTGGGCGTGCTCAAAAATTGTGTCAACAATTGTTGATCTTCGCACACGTCACCGATTTTGATTCTGAATCCGCACGCGAGCGGCGTGAACGCGGCCAATTCACCGAGCGACGGTTGCGTCCCTTGGAACTTGTCGACGAATTCCGGTACGCAGAAACAGCCAGCATCATCGAGATCGCTCAGAGCGACGCAACAGCTCGGTAAAGACGCCGGATTCGGAGCGTAGCCGTCGTTTTCGACGCGCGCGCAGAGTTCTTCGACTCGCGGTATGTTCAAAACGCACAGAGACGTCAGCTGATCGTAATCAGACGTCGGCACGAGCGCAAACACGCGAACAAGGCGTTCGGCGGTGACTTCGCACCCACCAGAGTCGCGTAGACGATACGTGACGCGATATGTCCCCACGCGACTGGTGTCCACCTCTGTCGCGTCGACTTCGATGGAATCAGAAATGTCTCCATCGCGATCGTCCATCGCCGTGGCCCCAGGATCGATGTACAGCGAGTTCAAAAGCACCTCGTTTTGCACCGCGTTCGGTCCTCCGATGAGTTTGAGTACAGGGCACTCGTCAGCCGGAGGTGGAGGACTCGGCGGCGGAGGACTCGGCGGAGGCGGAGGACTCGGCGGAGGCGGGCTCGGCGGAGGCGGGCTCGGTGGAGGCGAACTCGGCGGAGGTGGGCTCGGTGGCGGCGGGCTCGGCGGAGGAGAACTCGGCGGCGGCAACGGACTCGGTGGTGGTGGACTTGGTGGTGGTGGACTCGGCGGCGATGGACTCGGCGGCGGCGGACTCGGTGGCGGAGGCGAAGGACTCGGTGGAGCGGAAGGCGGCGGAGGAGGCGACGGAAAACACGCCTCTCCGGAGACGATTTTCAGGCCAGAGCTGCACAGCGTCTGCGACATCATGTCAATGGTGTCGAGCGCGTCTCCGAGTGCATCGATTGTCGCTCCATCGCAGAAGCAGCGCTCCACGTTCATTCCGCGAACGAGATCACAACACGCTCGATCGAAAGCATTCTCGTCTTCCACGCCAAAAATTGGTTCGCAGCGTGATCTGAGGTCCTCGAGGAGTCTGAGACACGTCGAAAGCGGTGGAGGAGACGGTACCACGACAGGGGATGGTGGTGATGGAGACGGTACCACGACGGGCGGCGGTGGTGGTGATGGAGACGGTACCACGACGGGCGGCGGTGGTGGCGATGGAGAAGACACCACGACGGGCGGCGGCGGCGATGGAGATGGTGACGGAACCACGGCCTCCGTTATTCCACTCGTCCACGTGACGTTCCCTCCTCGTTCCCACGCTGGAACGGGCTCGGCTGCGACGTCATCTTTGGACAAGCTCTTCAACCAACACTCGCCGAATGCGTACTCGTAGTACTCGTTTCCGCACCCATCGGGATTGGCGCAAAACACCCATGCGTTGCACTTTTTCAGTTTTTTGCACTCGGCGCAGCACTCAGAGACGTCGTTGACGATCAGAACAGAACCAATATTGAGCGGATGACCCTTGTAATTGGCGTTCTCTTCCACTCGACAGCCTTCGATCGAAGGCGGAGGTTCGGGGATTCGATCGGCGAGCGAACCGCTGACCCACGGAACGCCTTCGCCCGTCGCAATGGTTGGTGGATTTCGAGGATCACCGCCGACCAAGAAGATTTTTAAGACGCACGTCTGATGAGAAAATTCGCCATCGCATCCGTTGACGTCGTCGCAGAACGTCCACACGGCGCACGCCGGATCTGAGAGACACGCGTCGCAGCACGCGCTCCAGGACACGGCGGTGACGATTGAGATTTGAATTCCGTCGTAATTCGCCTCTGTTTTCGCGCGACACTCCTTGCGTTCGTTCGACGTGTCGAAAGCAACCGCATCGATCTGTTTATCTCGCAGCGCGCCGGAGATATACGTCACGTCTGGTCCACGTTTGCTCGGGATGATGTCCTGAGAGATGATTTCCGGCGACGCGTATTTCATCTCGCACGCCGAGTACGTGTATGCGAATTCGGATCGACCACACCCGTCCTCCGCAGTGCAAAACGTCCAGACGTTGCAGTCTGGATTTTCTCTGCACGCGAGACAACACGCCTCGGGAGACGGAACGAGGAACAAACCTCCGGTGAGAAGCTTTGAACCTTCGTACTCGGCGTTTTCTTCCTCGGCGCACGATCGAACGTCTCCGTCGACGGGCGCGTCTCCGCGAGGGAATCCGGTACAAAACGCGCGAGCTTCAGAAATTGTCGTATCTGAAAAGTCTCGACCGTCATCGTACGAGAAAGAGAGGATGACATTGTTCGGTCCGCCCACGAGGAAACAACCCGGACACAGTACCACGTCGTCTCGATCGAAACGCAATTCGACGCCCCGATCGTTGACGTCAATCTTACACCCCACGCGATCATCACCGGAAGGAATGGATGAGATCGGACGCACGATTTGTAATCCGTCGCACGCGACTTGAATGGATTCTTCGTCGTACGCGCCTCCGAGGTCGATGGCGAACGCGAGCTTGGAAACGTCAAGCGCGCCGCAGCCGCGATGTCCGACGACGCCTCGAACAACGTCTCCGTTTGCCGAGAGCGTGTCGAACACCTCGTCGAGTAAACTCGGACACACGCTCAACATGAGATTTTCGTTTGGATTCCAACCAAACGTCGACGTCGGTGCGATATCGACGCCTTGAGAACCAGACTCGTCGAAGAGAGCGGCGTCGCACGTCGGATCGAGCGCTCGAACCGATTCGACATCCATGACGCGATTTTGTGAATCGCGAAAACTAAACAAGAAATTCGAGTATCCACCTGCCAGAAATTCACCCGCGTTTAAAGAGATGTTCGGGCCAAACACGACGCGCGGTCCCGCGTCGTTCATTTCAAAGTTCAAATCCGCGCAATTGACCGTTCGCCTGGCGCCGTTCGGTCCGACGATTTGCGCTCCCCAACACGCGAGTTCAAAATCTCCCGCGGAAACCGGCGTCGTCGTAAAAGTCGTCGAGTTTCCATCGCGCACTAATCGTGAAAATTCGTATTGTATCGTAATTCCGTTCAGATTCACCTCGCGATCGACGTTGTTCGCGATCAAGACGCTTGCGTACGTCTCTCGCGCGCCTCGATCGGCGCGCGCCTCGACGCCGACGCGAAGCATCGCGTCTCTCGGCGCGGAGCTCCACGCGTACGCGTCGATCGACACGGCGCCCGCGTCGAACGCATCGCAATTCGCGTTCGAGAGATCACCCTCGACCGTCCCATCCTCGACCTACGACGAGCGAACAAAGAGCGAGAGAGGGTCACCACGCGTCGTCGTCGTCGATTTCGTGTCGTCGCCGAGGGAGAGAACCAAAAAAACAAACAAATCGAAATCTTCGCACCTGTAACATCGCTCGCGACGTCGCGCGCGCTCCCGGAACGCCCACGAACGCGAGTAAAATCTACGCGTCGATCCATCCATCATCCCCATCGTCGTCTCGTCAGTCTCGCGTCGTCGTCGTCGTCGTCGCGCACACGATCGATCCATCGCGTTCCGAGAAACCGAAACGTCAATCGAACACACATCGCCGATCGTCGACGCACCGCCACCGCGCGCGAGATCGATCGCGGTCGACCACCGCGCGCGCTCATTTTCTCTTCACGCATCTCTCTCGCTTTCACCCCGCGCGCGCGGTCGCCCGCGTCGCACTCTCACGGCATCTCTCATCGCATCCATCGACTCGTCAATCGACTCGCCAGAGAGAGGGGAAATGTGCGCGAGGAGGCGTTCTCACATGTGCCGCATTCGGCGACGTAACGCGACGCGTGTGGATCGACAGACGCGCGTGAGATGGGCGCGGACGATGCGTCGCGCGCGCGCGCGTACGCGTACGCCGCGGGAGTGGCTGTGGGTGCGTTCGTCGTCGTCGTGTGCGCGAGACGTGGTCGAGACGAAGATTATGGACTTCGACGTTTCGCCAAGGCTTGGTCGCGCGCGTCGTCGGCGAGCGACGTGCGACGCGCATCGGTGAGCGAATCGATGTCCCAGAGCGCGCCGTCGGCGTCGGGGACGCGATGGGCGACGCGCGAGGAGGAGGTGGAGGACGTGGACGATGCGTTGAGGGAACGGTTCAAGGAGTGCGCGAAACGATTCGCGGGGGCGGCGGACGCGCGGTACGTCGATCCAAAGGTGAAGGCGAGGCTGTATGGATTGTATAAACAGTCGACGAAGGATTTTGAGAGAGATGCGACGCGGCCGACGAATCCGTTGGACGGCGTGGCGTGGATTAAGTACGAGGCGTGGGCGAACGCGCGCGCGTTGTCGCGAGGGGAGGCGATGCGCGCGTATGTCGAGACATTTACGAATTGGGAACGCGAGAGAGATCGAGCGACGACGGTGGTGGATGACGATGGATTCACCGAGGCGGATAGACTCGCCGCGATGGAGTTTCACGCCGAGGAGGAAGAGGAGACGTCGACGGTGAACGACGGTGAACGAGGCGTGTACGGCGGAGCGTGGTCGCAAATGGAAAAGAGACAGAGTCAACCCGTGGTGGAGGATCACTCCGCGTGGAGCGACGAGGAAGAGACGACGACGTCCGGAGCACTCATCGAGGCGTGCAAATTGGGCGATTTAGACGCGGCTATGGCTGCGATTCAAAACGGGGCGGATGTCAACGAGCGCGACGCATTTGGTCGCACGCCGATGCACTGGTGCGCGGACGGCGGACACTCCAAGCTCGCGATGAATCTGGCGGTGCTCAAGGCTGAGATTAACGTGCAAGATAAATACGGTCAAACACCGTTACACTTTGCGGTCAACTTAGACGACGTAGACATGACCAACACGTTGCTCGATTGGGGCGCGGATCCAAACATTGCCGATGACGACGGAGAATCGCCCGAATCGCTCGGCATCTGGGGAATCGTTTCAGACGAGGAGGAAGAAGACGACGAGGAAGAGGATGAATGAAGAGGATGAATGAATCACTAGCGGTCTATTTAAACAGATAAAACCTAGCTAACTACGTTTCACTACATCGGGGGCACGAGAGGCGGCGTTTTTGCCGCCGCCACCGCCGCCGCCGTCGCCTTGCCCTTGGCTTGCCAAAACGCAAACGCAAGCTTTCCTTTCAGCGCCATCAACTGAATCGGAAGAACAAACAATGCGATGGTATCGCGGAGACGTTCTCGCGTGCGCGAGAGAATACCTCGCTTGGTCGTCTGCGATTCGTCGCCTTCGAGCGCGGATGCCTTCTTTGAACGTTTGATTTTCGTGAGTCCCTCGGTCGCCGCCTTCCAAATGATCGGGTACCGATTGATTGGACTTCCAAGTTGTTCGTTGATGTATCGCAGAAGATTATTCGCCTTGAGCACGAGAAGTAATTCTCGCGGAATCGTTTCGAACAGTCTAGACTGGTCCTCTAAACGCACGCCCATGATTTTCTTCAACACGGCGCGCTTCTCCGCCACCGTGAACGTATCCGACGCGTTTACGCGCTGCTTTGACTTGTTGTTTGGCTCTTCGAGCACTCTCGTGGGAACCACGGCGAGTATGAGCTTGAAGAATTGGGACATTTCGGGATCCATACCGAGCGCTTTCGTCGCCTTTCGTAATCCCTCGTCGTCCGAGCGTATGAGCGCGAGCCACAAATGCGCCCACTTGGCGCGCAAGTCGTCGTCCAACGTACGATAGACGCCGTGATCGAGCAAGACGATGCCTCCATTTTTATCCACGAGAATGTTCCCCGGGTGCGGATCAGCGTGCACGAACCCATGCACGAACGTCATTCGAGCGAAAATTTTCTGAATTCTCTCCGCCAGCACGGATAAATCCACCCCTTGCCGCTCGAGCGCGGCGACGTCGTCGATGCGCGTGCCCTCGCACATCTCCATCGTCAACACTCTCTTCCCGCTCAGATGTCTGTGCACGCGGGGTATGCGCAGTTCGCTCTCGTCGAAATCGCTCGCCAGCATCTTCGTCGCTCTGAGCGCGTTCTCAGCCTCGCTCGTAAAGTCTAATTCCTCTCCCATGTGTCTCCTCGTCTCGCTCGCCAACCACTTGAAGCGCAACCCCGGGACGAGATACTCCATGAGAGAATAATATCCCTCAATCGTCCACAGATCGCTCTCTAAAAATCTCGCCACCGGTCGCTGCTGAATCTTCACCGCCACTTCTTCCCCCGCCAACGTCTTCGCCCGATACACCTGCGCCAACGACGCCGAAGCGATCGGTTCTTTATCAAACTCGGCGAAGCACGCGTCGATGCTCGACCCCACCTCTTCCCGAAACGTCCTCGCGTCCTCCTCGAACGGTCGTCGTCCACCGTCGTCCATGAGCTCTCGCAGCACCATCTGAAACGGTTTCGGCGCGATCGGTTGCGCGCACACGTGCTGTCCAGCCTTGACGTATATCCCGCCCAACGTCCGCGCGCAGTCTCGAAACCGCTCCGCCACGCGTCGCCACATGACTTGTCTGGACGCGCGTCTCGCCTCCTCGTCCGCGCCGTCGCCGCCCATCTCGCGCACGCGAGCGCGGTGGGCGCGGTAATCGACGGCGTACATGGGCACGAAGTGCGTCGTCGCCACGCCGAAGCGATAGGCGGCGACGGCGAGGTCGCTCTCATCCAAAGATGACGACGACGTCGAGGCGACGGCGGCGGTCCCGGCGACGGCGAGCGCGGGGACGATGAGCGCGCGCGAGGCGCGAGACGACGACGCTAACATTGCGACGGTGCGTCGGTCGTCGCGCGACGCTCGGCGCGTCGGACGGTGCGCGTCGGGCACGGCGCGGGGGAGAAAGGCGTCGAGCCGAGACGACCCGTGCGGCGTCACACCGCGCGCGTCCGATGATGCTGGCGTCGACGCGATGCGCGGCGCGGCGAGAGGGATGGCGACGCGCGAGCGCGATCGTCGCTCGACGCCGACGGTCGGTGGCGACGACGGCGAGCGCACCGCGAACGAGGGAGGGGGTGAAGGCGCTGTCGCGCCTGTCGATGACTTCGTATTGGCGATTGGGACAGCGCGGACGCGACGGTGGGGGGTTCTTCGACGACGAGACGCGCGCGGAGGGATTAGATTTTGCGGTGCCGCTGGGATTCGAGCCGCTGATCGGCGACGGGGCGAGTCTGCGAGCGAAGACGATGGAATCTTTCGCGCCGGGCGGCGGTTTGAGAACGCGCGCGTGGTTCGACGGAGGGGGCGAGCGACGGACGACGAGGGCGGGGGTGTTCGCGACGACGTTCTCGGAGGGCGAAGAGGGGGGTGAGTGGGTCATCGTGGTGTTTCGAGGGACGACGCCGAGCCCATTGCGAGGGTTGATTCGGGAGTCTCAGATTAACGGCCGAGCCGGACAGGCGGCTTTTCGAGGCGGCGCGGGACGCATACACGCGGGGTACGCCGAGGCGTACGAGGCGTTGAGGACGGACATCGAAGACGCCGTGCGCAGAGAGATGGACGCGCCGTCGTCGAGCGGGAAAACGAAGAGATTGGTCGTCACCGGTCACTCGCTGGGAGGCGCGCTTTCGACTATTTGCGCGGCGCGTCTCGCGGCAGAGTACAGGAAAGAAGGCGTCATCGTGGACGCCGTGACGTTCGGTCAACCGCGCGTCGGGGATAAAGAATTCGTTCGTCATCTAGATGAGGATCTTCCTAATCTTAATTACGCTCGAGTGGTCCACGGCGGTGATTTATTCGCGCGCGTTCCGACGAGCGGCTATTGGTTACCGACGTCAAACGAAGGTCGATTCGCCGTCGAATACGCCCACGCGGGATCGATGCTCTGGACGGACGCGAACGATGGTGACGACAGCGGCACCACCACGCACGTGTACCGCGCGAAGGGAGAGCAAGACCCCGCAAGGTTCATGCGAGACGCGAGGATGCTCAACCCGGTCACCGTCGCCAACCATCACAGCGGATACGCGCGATTCTTCGACGAAGACGAGACCATTTACGACGCTTGGCCGGAGAGCGGGTTGTTGTGATTTTTTGCGTTCCTTTGCGCTCGAAATGCACCCGAAAGTCTCCGTCGACGCTTAGAAAATAGTTGAGTAGTAATGCTAGGCACCGCGTAGAAGATGATAGAAGAAGCACCACGTCATCGTGCACCACGCCACACAACTCGGCATGTCCGCGGTTTCCCTGAAGGTGTCCCAGCGCGGTTTCATTCCCATCAAGGGAAGTCGCGCGCCCGTGCGTCGCGCCCGCGGTGACGCGTCCGCGTGCGCGGCGAACGATAAAGCTGCCTCCGTGACCCAACGAAACGTCATCAGTCGTCGTCCGCTCATCACCTTGCCGCTCGCCGGCGCCGCGTTGACGGGCGCGAGCGGGCGCGCGAACGCCGATCCGAGCGAGTTCGCGAGCGATGCCGCCATGGCTGTCCTCGAACGAAGAGGGGATATCGCGTTCACGGAGGATGAGTGGAAGGCAAAGTTGGAGCCTTTCACGTACAAGGTGCTCCGAAAGGAGGCGACAGAGCGTCCGTTCTCCAGCGAGTTGAACAAGGAAAAGAGAACGGGGACCTTCGTGTGCGCTGGTTGCGGGACGCCTCTGTTCGATTCTTCGACCAAGTACGACTCCGGAACGGGGTGGCCGAGCTTTTACGATCCGCTTCCGGGCGCCGTCATGGAAGTTCCGGACTTTTCCATCATGTTCATGCCGCGCTCCGAAGTGCGTTGTAAGGCTTGCCAGGGACATTTGGGCCACGTGTTCGAAGATGGTCCGCCTCCCACGGGATTGCGATACTGCATGAACGGCGCGGCGATGAAGTTTGAGCCGAAATCAGCGTAAAGCTGCGGTGAAGGTGCGTGCAAACTACATTTCTAGAAAAACTTTGTATTATCTACGACGGTACAGTTGTGCTTATCGATCCATTCGAACCAATTTCGCCACGTTTCATTTTTTGACAG